>Ga0129316_1000069_pt1 | contig 83326 bp, 74 predicted proteins | sample Cm1ome_2_FD_94429 | JGI IMG/M metagenome (GOLD analysis project Ga0129316, IMG submission 94429) | Eastern black-and-white colobus group fecal microbial communities from Wisconsin, USA - Cm1022B metagenome | ecosystem: Host-associated > Mammals > Digestive system > Large intestine > Fecal...
GGAAGCTGGCTTACGGATGCGGCATACCCCTTGCGGGTACACAAAGTATTCCGCTGCTTTTGATGCTTTGACCGGTCAAAAAATCTCTCGCTCTCAGCTCTTGCCGATTTAATCAGAGGTTCCATTTTCCAAAATCCAAATTCAACACTTGAGGGAGAAATCCAATGAATACAAAGACCACTGTAATTGAGCAGGATCAGCTGGAGGAACAGTTTGCCTTCTGTGATAAGATCGCGGCCTTCTGGCAAACCTGCGGCAGAACGCCTACCGCCTATGTGGAGACCTACGGCTGCCAGCAGAACGAGGCGGATTCCGAAAAGCTGCGGGGCTATCTGACCCAGAGCGGCTACCGGATTGTGGGCAGTGCCGAGGGCGCCGACGTGGTGGTGATGAATACCTGCTCCATCCGGGAGCACGCCGAGCAGCGGGTCTTCGGCAATCTGGGCGCCCTGACCCACACCAAACGCCGGCATCCGGAGCAGAAGATCTTCCTCTGCGGCTGCATGGCGGGGGAGACAAAGGTATCTGACCGGATCAAAAAGAGCTTTCCCTATGTGGACGGCGTGTTTTCCACCCATCATCTGTGGCAGTTCCCGGAGATCCTGTACAACGTTCTGACGAAGAAAAAACGTCAGTTCTATATTGAGGACGAGGCGGGTTCCATTGCCGAGGGGATTCCGCAGGTTCGTGACTCCTCTCTGAAGGCCTGGGTGTCCATTATGTACGGCTGCAACAATTTCTGCACCTACTGTATCGTCCCCTATGTCCGGGGCCGGGAGCGCAGCCGCCGCCCGGAGGCGATTCTGGCGGAGTGCAAAGCGCTGATCGAGGGAGGCTGCAGGGAAATCACCCTGCTGGGCCAGAACGTCAATTCCTACGGCAAGGATCTGGACTGCGGCGTGGACTTCGCGGATCTGTTGGCACAGATCGCGGAACTGCCCGGGGATTTCCTGATCCGTTTTATGACCAGCCACCCCAGAGATGCCTCCGAAAAGCTGTTCGATACCATGGCAAAGTACCCCAAGATTGCCAAGCAGCTGCATCTGCCCTTCCAGTCCGGCTCTTCCCGGGTGCTGAAGGCCATGAACCGGCACTATGACCGGGAAACCTATCTGAAAAAAGTGGAGTATGCCAAGAAGGTCATGCCGGAGCTGGTACTGACCAGCGATGTGATCGTGGGCTTCCCCGGCGAGACCGAGGAGGAGTTTGAGGAAACCATTTCCCTTATTGAACGAGTCCGCTACGACAGCCTCTTCACCTTTATTTTCTCCCCCCGTACCGGCACCCCTGCGGCAAAGATGGAGGATCCTACTCCCAAGGAGGAAAAGAACCGGCGCTTTGACAAGCTCTGCGCCCGGCAGAACGCCATTTCCGAGGAAATTCACCGGGGATATGTGGGCAAAACCCTGCGCTGCCTGGTAGACGGCAAAGACGGCGACCAGCTTACCGCCCGCACCGAGGGCGGCCGCCTGGTCCGCTTCGACGGCCCGGAGTGCCTGATCGGAAATTATGAGAATCTGCGCGTCACCGGCGCGACGACCTGGAGCCTGACGGGAGAGCGGATGTAAAAATTGACAATTGACAATGAGCAATTGACAATTACAGTGTCCCTTCGGGACGAATTTGAATGATTTCAATCATTTCCGGAGGAAATTCCTTAATTGACAATTGTCAACTGTCAATTGTCAATTCGTCTCCCTCCGGCTTACCAATCACAAAACGACTATAGAAAAGGAAGCAATTATGGCAAAAGAAGAACTGACGCCTATGCAGCGGCAATATCAGGAAATGAAGGCCCGGAATAAGGACTGCATCCTGTTTTTCCGTCTGGGGGACTTCTATGAGATGTTCAACGAGGACGCCAAGCTGGCGGCCCGGGAGCTGGACCTGACCCTGACCAGCCGGGACCGCAGCAAGCCCAAGGAGGAACAGACCCCCATGTGCGGCGTGCCCTACCACAGCGTGGATGCCTATATTGCGAGACTTGTCCAGAAGGGCTATAAGGTCGCCATCTGCGAGCAGATGGAGGATCCGGCGCTGGCGAGGGGACTGGTGGAGCGGGACATTACCCGGATCATTACCCCCGGCACCGTTACCGAAAGCTGCATGCTGGAGGAGAGCAAAAACAACTACATGGGCTGCATTTACGGCCAGAGCGGCCAGTACGGCCTGGCCTTCTGCGATCTGTCCACCGGCGCTTTCTTTGCCACTACCTGCGCGGACCCCAGATCCGTTGCCTCCGAGCTGGGCCGGTTTTCCCCCAGCGAGGTGCTGCGCTTCGGCCAGGGGGTAGAGGAAGAGACCGTTTCCGATGCTCTGTTCCGCCGCTTGAATTGCTGCGTGGACGAGGGAAAGGCAGAGGACTTCGATTTTGAAAAGGCCTGCGCCTGTCTGGAAGGGCACTTCGGAAAATCCGTTGAAGAGCTGGGGCTTTCCTCCTTCTCCGCTGCCCTGACCGCCAGCGGCGCCCTTTTGCAGACCCTGCTGACATTGCAGAAAAATGACCTGAAGCACATCCGGGAGCTGCAATACTATACCACCGGCCGCTTCATGGAGCTGGATCTGGATGCCCGCCGGAACCTGGAACTGACGGAGACCATGCGCTCCAAGGAGAAAAAGGGCACCCTGCTGTGGGTGCTGGACAAGACCCATACGGCCATGGGCGGGCGGATGATCCGCTCCTGGCTGGAGAAGCCCCTGCTGGACCCGGCGGAAATCACCCGGCGGCACGCCGCCGTGGAGGCCCTGGTGGAGGACCCCATTGCCCGGGGGGAACTGGAAGAGGCTCTGAAGGATGTGACAGATCTGGAGCGGGTCATGACCCGGATCGTCACCGGCACCGTCAACTGCCGGGATCTGCTGGCCTTTGCCAGAGGATTGCGGGCGCTGCCCCAGGTAAAACAGCTGCTGGGCGGTATGAACAGCCCCCTGCCGCAAAAGCTGTCCGCCTCCATCGACCCGCTGACGGACTGCGCGGATAAAATCGAGCGTACCATTGTAGACGATCCCCCTCTGACCGTCCGGGAGGGCGGGATGATCCGCAAGGGGGCAAATGCCGACGCGGACAAGCTCCGGGACATTATGGACGGCGGCTCCGGCACCATTGCGGCCATCGAGGCAAGCGAACGGGAGAAAACCGGCATCCGCACCCTGAAGGTTGGCTTTAACCGGGTGTTCGGCTATTATATTGAGGTTTCCAAGTCCTTTATGGATCAGGTGCCTGCCAATTACATCCGCAAGCAGACCCTTGCCAACTGCGAGCGTTACATTACCCAGGAGCTGAAGGAGCTGGAAAACCAGGTGCTTACCGCCAAGGACCGGCTGACGGCTCTGGAGTACCAGATTTTCACGGCCCTGCGGGAAGATCTGGCCCGGCAGGCTGCCCGGGTTCAGGAGTCCGCCTCTGCCGTGGCGGCGGCGGATACATTGTGCTCTCTGGCCGCTGTGGCGGTGCAGCGGGGCTACTGCCGCCCGGAAATCACCTTAGGGCCGGAAATTTCCATTACCGACGGCCGTCACCCCGTGGTGGAGGCCATGCTGCGGGATACGCTTTTTGTGCCCAACGACACCTCCCTCGGCGGGAAGGATAACCAGGTGGCCATCATCACCGGCCCCAATATGGCCGGTAAATCCACCTATATGCGCCAGGTGGCTTTGATCGTCCTCATGGCCCAGATGGGCTCCTTCGTGCCCGCCCGGGCGGCCCGCATCGGCCTGGTGGACCGGGTGTTTACAAGAATCGGCGCCAGTGACGATCTGGCCTCCGGCCAGTCTACCTTCATGGTGGAGATGACGGAGGTTGCCAATATCCTGAAATACGCCACATCCCGCAGCCTGCTGATTCTGGACGAGATCGGCCGGGGCACCTCTACCTATGACGGCATGAGCATTGCCCGGGCGGTTCTGGAATTCGCCGCCAGCCCCAAAAAGCTGGGGGCCAAGACCCTGTTTGCCACCCACTACCATGAGCTTTCCACCATGGAGAGTAAGCTGCCCAATGTGAAGAACTACAACATCGCCGTGAAAAAGCGGGGGGACCAGATGATTTTCCTGCGGAAGATCGTCCCCGGTGCCACGGACGACAGCTACGGTATCGAGGTCGCGAAATTGGCGGGCCTGCCGGGAAGCGTTATCACCCGGGCAAGAGAAATTCTGGCCGAGCTGGAGGCGGAAGGCCCCCAGTACACCCCCGCTCCCAAGCGGGAGGAAGACGACCAGGTCAGCCTGCTTGATCTGTCCGCCAATCGGGTCCGCGATGCCCTGAAAGCCATCCAGGTGGAGACGCTGACGCCTATTGAGGCTATGAATCAGCTGTACCAGCTGCGGAAAATGCTGGACGCGTGAATTCCGCAAATGAAAATTGCGGAATCAATTGACAATTGACAGTTGACAATTGACAATTAAGGAGCTTTTTCGGAAACAATTTACAGAATTCAAATTTGTCCCGCAGGGACACCATAATTGTCAATTGTTCATTGTCAATTGTCAATTCGTTCTCTGCGCAGTTTTAGATTGGAACCTATCTATGGCAAAATCATCCCTCTCCTCTCCCATCCCCCGCCGGGATGAGACCATCGTGGGCTTTGGCTGGTTCGGCTTCCAGCTGCTGCTTCTGCCCAGCATTCTGACGGCGGTGAACGGGCTGCTGAAAAGGCCCATGTCTGCCGCGGAGGTCAATTTTACCTTTTTCCTCATCAATTTTCTGGCGACCCTGTGGATATACCATCGGTTTCTGGCCGGGTCCTGGAAACCGGTGAAGGCCCACCCCATTCTCTTCGGGCAGGCCATCGTTCTGGCGCTGGTGGCCTACTGGCTCAGCACTCTGGCGGTGAACTGGGCCATCCGGCAGCTGGATCCGGGATTCGTAAACCGGAACGATGCCTCCATTGTGTCCATGACCCATGGAAGCTACTATCTCATGCTGCTGGGTACGGGCATTCTGGCCCCCGCGGCGGAGGAATGCGTCTACCGTGGACTTGTTTTCCGGAACATCTACGCCACGGCCCCCTGGGCGGCCTATCTCATCTCCATGACGGCCTTTTCCGCTGTGCACATCGTTTCCTATATTGGCGTATATACGCCTTTGCAGCTGGTGCTGGCGTTTTTCCAATATCTTCCCGCCGGGCTGTGGCTGGGCTGGTGCTATGTGAAAAGCGGCAGCATCTACGGCCCTATGGTGATGCATAGCCTGATAAACCTGTATTCTCTGAACCTTTTGAGGTAATTTTATGCCGAAAATCATCCAACTATCCCCCCATATCGCCAATCTGATCGCTGCCGGTGAGGTGGTGGAGCGGCCTGCCTCTGTGGCCAAGGAGCTGCTGGAAAACGCCGTGGACGCCGGGGCTACAAAGGTGACCATCGAGATCCGGGACGGCGGCATGACCTTTTTGCGGGTGACGGACAACGGCTGCGGCATGACCGCCGAGGACGCCCGCACGGCATTCCTGCGCCACGCCACCTCCAAGCTGCGCTGTGCCGAGGACCTGAACGCCATCGGTACCATGGGCTTCCGGGGAGAGGCTCTGGCGGCCATTTCCTCCGTCAGCCGTATTGATCTGCTGACCAAGACCCCGGACGCCCTGACCGGTGTCAGCCTCCATCTGGAGGCTGGAGCCGTAACGGAGGAAAGCGAGGCGGGCTGTCCCGACGGCACCACCATCATCATCCGGGACCTGTTTTACAACACCCCTGCCCGTATGAAGTTCATGAAGGCCGATACGGTGGAGGGTTCCCGGGTGGCGGGAGCCGTGCAGCTGCAGGCGCTGGCCCACCCGGACGTGGCCATTTCCCTGATCCGGGACGGCAAGACCGTGCTGTCCACCCCGGGGACCGGCGGTTTGCAGGCCGCGGTGTACTGCGTCTATGGCCGGGACTTCGGCTCCATGATCCCTGTGGACAGCACATGGGAAAAATACCATGTATCCGGCTTTGTATCCAAGCCCACGGATGCCCGGCCCAGCCGGAATTTACAGACCTTCTTTGTGAATCACCGACCGGTGAAATCCAGGCTGCTGGTCACGGCGCTGGAGGAGGCCTACCGGAATCAGCTTATGGTGGGCAAATTCCCCACCTGCGTGCTGTGCCTGGAGCTGCCGCCCACGGCGGTGGACGTGAATGTCCACCCTGCCAAGACGGAGGTAAAATTCCTGAACGAAAAAGCAGTCTTTGACTGCGTACACTATGGGGTCCTGGGGGCTCTGAATAAGACGCCGGACCGGCCTCAGATCCGGTTCTCCCAGAACGGCACCACCGTATTCCCGGAAAAAGTGCCGGAAAAAGGCCCGGAAAGGACAGCGGCCGTCCCACCGAAGAAGGACTTCTTCCGGACCATGTCCGCACAGGACTATAAGGTCTTCTCACAGGCAGTGCAGTCCGCCCCCAAGCCGGACCCCGCCGCCGCCAGAGCGGCCGCGGCGAAGATCCCGGAGCGGGCGCCTTTGCGCTCCCAGGTGATCCTGCCCACGGCATCCACGGCGACGCCGCCGAGCCCGCCCGGGCCTGTGCGCCAGACCGTGCCCCAGACCCTGCCGGAGCTTCCGGCGGAGGAACGGCTCCCTGAAAAAAGACCCGAGAGCGTGGAAGAACCGGAACAGACTGTGCTGGATATGCCGAAGGAAATCCCCTGGCGGATGGTTGGCGAGCTGTACCGGACCTATATCCTGATCGAGCAGGGGGATGAGGCGTTCCTCATCGACAAGCACGCTGCCCACGAGCGGATCCTGTTCAACAAGCTGAAGGCCAATCAGGAGGCCATCATCGGCCAGACCCTGCTGACGCCCATCCCCGTGCGCCTGAATCCCAAGGCTGCCGCGGAGGTCATGAACCATGCGGACATGATGGAGTCTCTGGGCTTCTCGCTGGAGGAGTTTGGAGAGAATACGCTTCTGCTGCGGCAGATTCCCATGGATTTAAGCCCTGATGATGCCGCCGGGACCGTGGAGACTCTGGCGGAGGATCTGCTCCGGGGCCGGGTCACGGAGGCGGACACCGTGCGGGACGAAATGCTCCATACCGTGGCCTGCAAGGCCGCCATCAAGGCCGGGTGGGTCAATGACGAAAAAGAACTGATGGCCGTTGCCAAAGCGGTCATGTCCGATGAAACGCTGAAATACTGCCCCCATGGCCGCCCGGTCTGCGTGACCCTGAGCAAGAAGAATCTGGAACGGCAGTTCAAGAGAACGTGAAAAGAATTGACAATTGACAGTTGACAATTGACAATTGGGCAGTCATTTGGGCGTTTGCGTCTTTACGGACTTTGAAGGGAAAATTCAAAATGTCCCGAAGGGACACCGCAATTGTCAATTGTTCATTGTCAATTGTCCATTGAATGAGCGGGAAAGGGGAATGCCCATGAACCAGATCATCTGCCTTGCGGGCCCTACGGCCTCCGGAAAAACAGCGCTGGCGGTGGAGCTGGCGCGGGAACTGAATGGCGAGGTGGTGTCCTGCGACTCCATGCAGGTTTACCGGCGCATGGACATCGGTACTGCCAAGCCGAGCCCGGAAGAGATGGGGGGCATTCCTCACCATATGATCGATGTGGCGGATCCGGAGGAGGACTATTCCGTCAGCCGCTACTGTGCGGCGGCGGCTCCGATTGTGGAGGATATCGTGGCCCGCGGCAAAACCGCCATTATCGCCGGGGGCACGGGGCTTTATATGGATTCTCTCATCCGGGGCAACGATTTTGCGCCCTTCCCATCCACCGGCGTCCGGGAGCGGCTGGAGGCCCAGGCGGACGCGGAGGGGATGGAGGCCATGGCCGCCTGGCTTCGCGGCGTGGACCCGGAGGCGGCGGAGCGTATCCACGACCGGAAGCGGCTGCTAAGAGCGCTGGAGGTCTATCTGGAAACCGGGCAGACCATTACGGAGCACAACCGCCGTACCCAGGCCATCCCTCCGAAATTCAGCCCGGTCTGGTTGGGGCTGGATTTTGAAAACCGGCAGCAGCTCTATGACCGCATTGACCTGCGGGTGACGAAGATGCTGGAAATGGGCCTTTTGGAGGAAATTCAGGGGCTGCTGGACTCCGGCGTCCCGGAGACGGCCACTGCCATGCAGGCCATTGGCTACAAGGAATTTGTGAACGCTCTGGCGGGACGGGAGACCGTGGAGGCCGCCGCCGATCAGGTCCGGCAGTCCTCCCGCCGCTATGCCAAGCGGCAGCTGACCTGGTTCCGCCGGAACAAGGCCATGCACTGGCTTATCCGGGGGGAGCGGACTGCGGGAGAGGAGATTTTCCGGTCTGCCCGACAGCTTCTGCGGGAAATCGACAGCTGAATCGTGCTAGCATATGCGTACTCCAAAAATGAACAGGAAAGCGGGTATACATATGAACGAAGCCATGAATTTACAGGATGCCGTTCTCAGAGAGGTGCGCCGGGATAAGGTGCCCGTGACGTTGTTTCTGATGAACGGCTTCCAGCTCCGGGGGACGATTACGGGGTTTGACAGCTTTGTGGTGGTGCTGGTGACCGATGGGAAACAGCAGATGATCTACAAGCACGCCATTTCTACCCTTGCGCCCATCCGGCCGTTGAAGGCGGCTGCGCCCAGCGTATAAGGCGCGGTGCTTTCCGCTCCGGAAAATCAGGCGGCGGAGCAATCCGCCGCCTTTTGCCATAGACAGAGAGGTGTAAAATATGTCAATTGCAGAAAATGTTGGGAAGGTTCTGGCGGAGATCGCCGAATCCGCCCGTGCCGCGGGACGGGATCCGGGGGAGATCACCCTCTGCGCCGCGACGAAGATGAACGATGCCCGGGCGGTCCGGGAGGCCATCCGGGCAGGCGTCCGGGTCTGCGGCGAAAACCGGGTCCAGGAGCTGACCGCAAAGCTGGCGGAGAACGCCTACGAAGGGGCCGAGATCCATTTCATCGGCCATTTGCAGACCAATAAGGTGAAGCAGGTGGTGGGCAAAGTGAACCTGATCCAAAGCGTGGATTCCGAACATTTGCTCACCGCGATTTCCGGAGAAGCCCGGCGCCAGGGGATCATTCAGGACATCCTTCTGGAGATCAACATCGGGCAGGAGGCGGCAAAGTCCGGATTTGGGGCAGAGGAAATTTTGCCGTTGGTGGACAAAATTGACAGTTTTCCCAACATCCGGCTCCGGGGACTTATGGCAATTCCCCCAATTGCCCGGAATCCCGGGGATAATTTAAAATTTTTTCTTAAAATGCGGCAAATATATGTTGACATACGGGCAAAAAAGAAGGATAATGTTTCGGTAGACTGTTTATCTATGGGCATGTCCGGCGACTTCGCAGACGCCATCGCCGCGGGCAGCACCATGGTTCGCATAGGCACCGCTGTTTTCGGTGCCAGAGATTACACCACCGCTCATCAGAAGATGTAAATATACAGGAGGAAAAACAGAAATGAGCCTTTGGGATAACGTGAAAAAGTTTGCCGCGCCCTATTCCGACGACGATTACGACGATTACGACGAAGACGAAGAGTACGCCGATGACGATTATGAAGAGGAGGAGGCAAAGCCTGCCCGCCGCAGCGCTCCTGCCCGCCGCACCCGCCCCGCTGCCCCGGCAGAAGAAGAGCCGGAGGAGGACGAGGACAATAACGACTTCGGCTTCGGCTCCATTTCTGCATCCGGTTCTGGCTCCAGCGCTCTGGGCAGCTCCACGGGCTTCAACGGCCCTGTGCTGCATACCGGCTCCTCTGCCAATAAGCAGGAGGTCGTGCTGTTCCGTCCGGGCAGCTTCAACGATACCTCCAAGGCGGCCGATGACCTGCGTAACCGCAAGGCCGTCATTGTAAATATGGAGAATGTGGACAAGGCCATGGCCCGCCGGGTGGTGGACTTCCTGTCCGGCTGCGTCTATGCCCTGGACGGCGACGTAAAGAAGATCGCCCAGTCCGCTTATCTCTTCTGCCCCCACAATATGGAGATCTCCGGCGATCTGGAGACTCTGCAGGCAGAGGTTGAAAACTACATCTAACCCTTTGACAGATCACAGGAAGGAGATACAGATATGATTACTCCGCAGCAAATTGATCAGGTGTCCTTCAGCAAGGCTTCCTTCGGCGGCTACAACATGCAGCAGGTGGATGAATTCCTGGAGCCTCTGACCGAAGACTATGTAACGCTGTACAAGGAAAACGCTCTGCTGAAAAGCAAGATGCGTGTTCTGGCAACCAAGCTGGAAGAGTACCGCAAGAACGGCGTTGAGGTGAAGAACGCTTCCGTGGACGCCAAGGCCGCTGCCGATAAGATGCTTCTGGAGACCAAGGCCAAGTGTGACCGGATGCTGAAGGAGGCCGCCGCCAAGGCAGCCGCTATGCCTGCCGCCCCCGCTGCCGCGCCGGTGGTCCCCAGTGCCAATACGGAGGCTCTGATCGCCGCCGAGAACGCCCGTGTGGAAGAGGCCCGGAAGGCTGCCAATGCCAAGATTGCCGAGATCCAGGAGCAGATGCGTGCCTGCATCCAGGCGCTGGAGCGGATCAAGGGTGCGGCGCCTGCCGCAAAACCTGCTATTTCCGCTGCCCCCGCCGCGGAGGCCGCTATGCAGTATGACAGCGGCTCCGTAGCCGACGAGATTGCCCACAACGTGGAGGCCCTGGTGGGTTCCACGGAGGACATTGCCCCCAAGGCGGAACCCAAGCACCCCACTGCCGACACCACCACCAGCCGGTTTGCCAACCTGAACCTGCAATTCGGCCGGAACTACGATCCCACCCACAAATAAGCCCTTTGGGCAAACATATGCAATGCCAGGACGAGGACAGGAGTCCGGAAACCTTTCTTTTCAGAGAGCCGCCGGTTGGTGCGAGACGGCAAGAAGCCCCGTGACTTATCCCCTCAGAGCAGTGAGCCGAACCCCTTTTCGAAAGGGCAGTAGACCGCACCGGGTCCGCCCGATATCGCGGAAACGAGTGCCGCGCAATGCGCGGAACGAGAGTGGTACCGCAGAGGAAATTATGCCTTTGTCTCTTACAACCAGAGACAAAGGCTTTTTTTAATTGACAATTGACAATGAACAATTGACAATTGTGGTATTTTCTTCGAAAATAAATATAAGGAAACTCTGAATAAATCGTCTGCGGCTGAGCGGCGAATCTTTTGCCCCCAGACTGCGGTTTGAAAAATGGGAAATACATACAGTATTCCCTCATTTTCCAAACCTTGTCTGGAATCAAAATCTTTCGCCGTCAGCTCTTGCCGATTTAATCAGAGCTTCCATAAAAATTGTCAACTGTCAATTGTCAATTGTCAATTCAAACCGTATATTGTAATACAAAAATCAATTTCACAAACGCTCGATAGAACAAACGACGGAGGTTATTCCCATGGATTACAAAAACACCATCATCACCCCGAAGACGGACTTCCCCATGAAGGCCGGTCTTCCTGCCCGGGAGCCTGGAATGCTGGAACACTGGCAGAACCTGGACCTGTACAACGAAATGCTGAAGAAGAACGCCGGCAAGCCCCGGTTTGTGCTGCATGACGGCCCTCCTTTCTCCAACGGCTATATCCACATGGGCCATGCCCTCAATAAGACCCTGAAGGACTTTATCGTCCGCAGCCATGCCATGATGGGCTACTACACCCCCTATGTCCCCGGCTGGGATAACCACGGTCTGCCCATTGAGCGGGCCATTGAGACCTCCAAGAAGAAGCTCAATAAGGATCTGACCGTTCCGGAATTCCGGAAAGCCTGTGCCGAGTTTGCCGAGGACTTTATTCAGAAGCAGATGGGCGGCTTTAAGCGTCTGGGCGTGGTAGGCGACTGGGAACACCCCTACCGGACCATGGACAAGCATTTTGAGGCCCAGGAGGTCAAGATTTTTGGCCGGATGTTCGACAAGGGCTACATCTACAAGGGCCTGAAGCCCGTGACCTGGTGCCCCTACTGCGTTACCGCCGTGGCCGAGGCGGATATCGAATACAAGGACGATCCCTGTACCACGGTCTACGTCAAGTTCCCTATGAAGGACGATCTGGGCAAGCTCAGCCAATTTGACCTTTCCAAGACCTACTTCGTGATTTGGACCACCACCATCTGGACGCTGCCCGGCAACCTGGCCATCTGCCTGCACCCCAGGGACAGCTATGTGCTGGTCAAGGCCGAAAACGGCGAGACCTACATCATGGCCGAGGCCCTGATGGACAAGGTCATGCATGTCGGCGGCTTTGAGAACTACGAGGTTCTGGCCAAATACCCCGGTGCCTTCTTTGAAAATATGCTGGCCCAGCATCCCTTTATGGACAAGACCTCCCGGCTGGTCAACGCCGAGTACGTCACCATGGATTCCGGTACCGGCTGTGTCCACACCGCCCCCGGCTTCGGTGCCGATGACTACCAGACCTGTATGCGCTACGGCATGGAGCTGGTGGTGCCGGTGGACGACTATGGCCGTCACACCGACTATGCGGGCAAATACGCCGGCATGAAGACCGAGGAAAGCAATCCTGTGATTCTGGAGGATATGCGTCAGTCCGGCGCCCTGTTTGCCTCCGAGGAGATCGTTCACTCCTATCCCCACCATGACCGCTGCAAGAAGCCCGTCATTTTCCGGGCCACCCCTCAGTGGTTCTGCTCTGTGGAGTCCTTTAAGGACCAGGCCATCAAGGCCATTGAGAACGTCCAGTGGTACCCCGCCTGGGGCCAGGACCGGATGACCAGCATGATCCGGGAGCGGGCAGACTGGTGCATTTCCCGTCAGCGCCGCTGGGGTCTGCCCATTCCCGTGTTCTACTGCAAGGACTGCGGCAAGCCCGTCTCCACCCCGGAATCCATTGAAAAGCTGTCCCGGCTCTTTGATGAGTACGGCTCCAACATCTGGTTTGAGAAAGAAGCCATGGAACTGGTACCCGATGGCTTTACCTGCCCCCACTGCGGCGGCAAGGACTTCACCAAGGAGAAGGATACCCTGGACTGCTGGTTTGACTCCGGCTCCACCCACTATGCTTCCCTGATGCACCGGAACCCCGAACTGTGGCCCGCGGACGTGTATCTGGAGGGCGCTGACCAGTACCGTGGCTGGTTCCAGTCCAGTCTTTTGACCTCCGTAGGCGCGCTGGACCGGGGGGCCCCCTTCAAGCAGGTGCTGACCCATGGCTGGACCGTAGACGGTCAGGGCCGTGCCATGCACAAGTCTCTGGGCAACGGCGTGGATCCTGCGGACCTCATCAAGGAATTCGGCGCGGACATCGTTCGTCTGTGGGCCGCTTCCTCCGACTATCATGCGGATGTCCGCTGCTCCAAGGAGATTTTCAAGCAGATCGCCCAGAACTATCTGAAATTCCGGAACACCGCCCGGTACTGCCTGGGCAACCTCAACGAGTTTGACCCCGACGATCTGGTGGCTCCCCAGGATATGGAGGAACTGGACAAGTGGGCGCTGACCAAGCTGGATGCCCTGGTGCGGGAATGCAAGCGGGCCTACAATGTGTATGAGTTCCACATGGTCTCCCATGCCATCAACGATTTCTGCGTGGTGGAGCTGTCCAGCTTCTATCTGGACATTCTGAAGGACCGGCTGTACTGCGAGGAGAAGAACGGCCTGCGCCGCCGCTCCGCCCAGACCGCCCTGTTCCTGATTCTGGACGCCATGGCGAAGGTCTTCGCCCCCATTCTGGCCTTTACCTGCGATGAGATCTGGCAGTCCATGCCCCACCGTTCCTCCGACGATGCCCGGAACGTGCTCCTGAACGAGATGCCCGGGTCCTTCGAGGCTTACTGCCTGGATGATGCCGCCATGGCCCGCTGGGATACCGTCATGAAGCTCCGTCAGGATGTCAACGGCGTTCTGGAAAAGGCCCGGGCCGACAAGCGTATCGGCAAGGCTCTGGAAGCTCATGTGACCCTGGAAACCGCCGATGAAGCCCTGAAAAATGCCTGCGAAGGCCTGAACCTGGCGGAGATCTGCATCGTCTCCGATTGCACCTGGTCCGCCCCGGAAGAGGGCGCCGAGGTGGCTGCCGGTGTGAACTTCCCCCAGCTGACCGTTGGCGTATCCGAAGCCAAGGGTACCAAGTGCCCCCGCTGCTGGATGCACTCCCTGAACGCCAACGCCGAGGGCCTGTGCCCCCGCTGCGCCGCCGTCATCGCCAAGATGGACGTGGAGTTCTAAAAACCATAAGGAAACTCTGAATAAATCGTCTGCGGCTGGACAGTGGATCTTTTGTTCCCAGGCTGCGGTATGAAAAGTGGGAAATACACAAAGTATTCCCTCACTTTCCATACCTTGCCTGGAAACAAAATCTCTCACTGCCAGCTCTTGCCGATTTAATCAGAGCTTCCCACCCGATTTCCCCGCACCGTGTCTCCCAAAGACCCGGTGCGGGATTTTTGTGTTGACAAGTTTGCCGCTATATGTTATCCTGAATCTACCATATAGAGTGGCGTGAGGGACAGACCCGATGATCGCCCAGCAACCTGCCCGGGGGTAAGGTGCTAATGTCTGTACGATGGGGGATATAGAACATGCTTCACCCATCGTTTCGATGGGTGATTTTTTTTGCCGCTCCTGTGGAAATTATGAATGCGGAGGAATAACAGATGCACAGCGGAAAAGAACAGAAGTTTGCGGTGGTCTACGTGGTGGGGGACCGGGTGGAGGTATTGAAGCTGTTCCCCCTGGAGGACAGAGAGGCGGCGGTGGTCTATGCCAAAAAGGCGGCTGAAAATTATGAAAAAGGTCTGGTCTGCGTGGATATGGCTCTGTTTGAGCCGGGTACGGAGAAGCGGGCAGAGGGGGCGTGGCGAATGTATGAGGCGTTTCGCTGCAGAGCATGAGGGTAAATTTCACCGTCTTCTGGGTAAATTCAGTCAAAATCCGGAATTTGTCGGAGATTTGTTTACAAAAAGTTGCGTTTTAGCGGGTTGGCAAGAACCTGATTTTTTGGTATAATTTGTAAGTAACAAACATTCGGCGGTTTTGAACATCGAAACCCAAAAGGAGGAACGCCCCCTTGAAAGAACTGCAAGCGAAAATCAAAGAGGCCCTCATGTCCGTGCTGCCCGTTACGGCCATGGTCTATCTGCTGGCGGCTACGCCGCTGCTGAACCTGACACGAATAGAATTAATCACCTTTACCATTGGGGCGGTCATGCTGATTTTGGGCATTGGCCTGTTCAGCATGGGCGCGGACCTGGCCATGACTCCCATGGGTTCCCATGTAGGCTCCGGCCTTTCCAAACAGAAACGCTTGGGGCTGCTGCTGGGGGTCTGCTTTGTGCTGGGGGTGCTGATCACCATTGCCGAGCCGGACTTGCAGGTTCTGGCGGGCCAGGTGCAGTCGGTGATCAATGGCACGGTGCTGACCTATACCGTGGGTGTGGGCGTGGGCGTGTTTTTGCTGGTGGCCATCCTCAAAATCGTGTTCCAGAAGTCCCTGTCCCAGATTTTGATGCTGTTTTATATGCTGCTGTTTGCCCTGTCATTGCTTCTGGCCGTGGGCGGGAAGCTGTCCATGCTGCCGGTGGCCTTTGATTCCGGCGGCGTGACCACGGGGCCGATTACGGTGCCCTTCCTCATGGCCCTGGGCGTGGGCGTTTCCCATGTTCTGGGTGACCGGCGGAGCAAGGAAAACAGCTTCGGTCTGGTGGCCCTTTGCTCCATCGGCCCGGTGCTGGCGGTGCTGATCTTAGGCATCCTGTCCCGGGAAAAACTTATATATGACGTGCCGGATTTTGCCATGAGCGAGGATATTCTGGGGGCCTTTGGCCACACCCTGCTCCATACCTGCCGGGAGGTGGGTATGGCCCTGGGGATGATCGTGGTGTTTTTCGGCGTGTGTCAGGTGCTGTTTTTGAAGCTTTCCCGGAAGCAGCTGAACCGCATTGCCGTAGGCGTGGTGTTTACATATCTCGGCCTGGTGCTGTTTCTCACCGGGGTCAACGTGGGCTTTATGCCCCTGGGCTACAAAATGGGCAGCAGCCTTGCCCAGGCCCATCCGGCTATATTGGTCTGCTTTGGCTTTGGGGCAGGGGTCTTGACAGTGCTGGCAGAACCGGCGGTCCATGTCCTCAATACCCAGGTAGAAGAGGTTACCGGAGGATTGGTGGGCAGAAAATCCATGATGGTGGCCCTGTGTCTGGGCGTGGGAGCTTCCATTGCCCTGAGCATGGTGCGCATTGTTTATGATTTTTCTCTGGTGTATTATCTGATCCCCGGCTATTTTCTGTCCCTGTCTCTGTCCCTCTTTGTGCCGCCGGTGTATACGGCCATTGCCTTTGACTCCGGCGGTGTGGCCAGCGGCCCCATGACCTCCGGCTTCATCCTGCCCCTGGCGGTGGGAGCCTGTGTCAGTCTCCAGGGGAGCGAAGCGGTGCTGCGGGACGGCTTTGGCGTGGTGGCCATGGTGGCCATGACCCCCCTGATCGCCATTCAGCTTCTGGGTTTCCGGGGCATCGTTGCCGAGCGGGTCAACGAGCGGCGGGCCATGAAGCGGATTCTGGACGCGGACGATCAGCAGATCATCAACTTCATGTAAAGGAGCCGCCTATGAACAATACGGTAAAGGATTCCGCAATCAAAAAATTAAAGCTCCTGATCACCGTGGTAGACCGGCCCAAGGGCGAGTTTTACCTGGATGTACTGGGGCAGTACAATGTAAATTTTCAGATGGTGACCAACGGTCAGGGGACGGCCAACTCCCAGCTTCTGGAGCTGCTGGGTCTGGAACCCCACAAGGCGGTGATCCTCAGCGTGGTCCGGGAGGACCTGGTGGAGGAGATCATGAATTGCCTGGAAGACAAATTTCACTCGGTCCGGGGAGGCAAGGGCATTTGCTTTGCCATACCCCTATCCAGTGTGATCGGGGTCAATCTGTATCAGTTTTTAAGTGACAACCACATGGGCAGGGAGGGATAAGATGAAAACGGAAAACCACGAGGTCATTTTTGCAATCGTCAACGCAGGCTTTGCCGAGGATGTGATGGACGTTGCCCGGGAAAACGGCGTCCGGGGCGGCACCATACTAAACGCCCGAGGGGTGGTCAAAGAGGACGCCGCCCGCTTTTTCGGCATCACCGTCCATGCGGACAAGGAGATTCTCATGATGGTGGTGGAAAAAACCATCCGGGACCGGGTGCTGAACGCCATCTATAAGGAAATGGGCATGGCCAAGAAAGCCAAAGGCATCGCCTTCTCCCTCCCCGTCTCCGACGTAGCCGGCCTGGCCGTACCGGAACCGGAAAAAGAGGAATGATTTCTACAAAAAGCACCCGAAAGGGTGCTTTTTGTGCGGCCAGAATGACATAATGGGGGGACGTGGCTAAGGCACCCTCGGCTCTCCCTTTGGGAGAGCTGGCTCGGCGCAGCCGAGACTGAGAGGGCCTTGCGGCGTTTGTTAAATAATCACGTCCATTTGTATCGTGAGCGTTGACCCTCTCCGTCCTCGCTTGCGCTCGGCCACCTCTCCCATAGGGAGAGGCAAGGGTTGCCGGGGCGGTGCGGCTTTGCACCAATCGTTTCCACTGGGAAATTTTAGTGTGGGCAGGGTACGGGAAACGATTGCGGATTTGCGGAGCAAATCCTATAGAGCAATCGGCGTCCAGCCGCCGATTGGCAAGTGTCCGCGGGACACTTGCATTTAAGTGGGTTCGATTCCCTTCCATTTATTCCAAAAGAAAAAGCACCCCCACGGGGTGCCTTTTCTTTTGGAGCAGGGTACGGGAATCGATTGCGGATTTGCACGGCAAATCCTATGGAGCAATCGGCATCAAGCTGCCGATTCGCAAGTGTCCACGGGACACTTGCATTTGAGTGGGTTCGATTCCCTTCCACTTATTCCAAAAGAAAAAGCACCCCTACGGGGTGCCTTTTCTTTTGGAGCAGGGTACGGGAATCGAACCCGCCTCTGTGGCTTGGGAAGCGACCATTCTACCGATGAACTAACCCTGCATTGGGGTTATTATAACAGACGGGAGAGAAAAAATCAATGCCTAATTTGTCGGCAGAGGTTATCTTCTTTTGGCGGTAGAAAAAGAGGGAAAAGTGTGCTATAATACCCGCAGATTTACGAGAATGAAGGTAAATTGGGGGTCCCCTCTTGGCTCCCCCTCTGGGGGAGCTGGCGTGCGCAGCACGACTGAGAGGGTACCAGTGGCGGGATTCGGCGTTGCAGCCCTCTCAGTCACGGCGTTTCCGCCGTGCCAGCTCTCCCATCGGGAGAGCCAAGGGCGTTCTGCGCTGGTACGGCAACTCCCAATGTCCCAAACTTCCATCCTGTACAACCAACCGATCAAAGGAGACCGTCTATGCTTCCGGAAGCTTTTTTAATACGAATGCAGGGCCAGCTGGGGGAGGAGTATCCGGCGTTTTTGGAGAGTCTGGAGCGGCCCCGGGCGGTGGCGCTGCGGTTCAATCCGCTGAAAGGGCCTGCTCCGCATTTGCCCTTTGTGGGGGAGAACGTGCCCTGGGAGCCTATGGGGTACTATTATGACCCAACAGAGCGGCCCGGGCTGCACCCTTATCACGAGGCCGGGGTATACTATCTGCAGGAGGCCAGCGCCATGTCCGCCGTGGCACTGCTGGACCCCCGGCCCGGGGAGAAGATCTGCGACCTCTGCGCGGCCCCCGGCGGAAAATCCACCCAGATTGCGGGGAGAATGCTGGGGCAGGGGCTTCTCCTGTGCAATGAATACAGTCCGGCCCGGGCAAAGATCCTCTCCCGGAACATTGAGCGCATGGGCGTTGCCAATGCCATTGTGACCAACGAAAAAACGGAAAATCTGGCCGCCCGGCTGCCGGGATTCTTTGACCGGGTGCTGGTGGATGCCCCCTGCTCCGGCGAGGGGATGTTCCGCAAGGAAGAGGCGGCGGTGACGGACTGGAGCCAGCAGACTGTGGAGATGTGCGCCGCCCGACAGGCGGAGATCCTGGACAACGCGGCAAAGCTCCTGAAGCCCGGCGGACGGCTGATATACTCCACCTGCACCTTTGCCCCGGAGGAAAACGAACAGACGGTGGAGGCGTTTCTGGCCCGGCATTCGGAATTCGTTCCGGAAAGCGTGGACGCGCCCTGGTTTGCGGCGGGGGAGAACGGCACCTACCGGATGTGGCCCCACAAGCTCCTGGGAGAGGGACACTTTGGGGCCGTGCTGCGTAAGCTGGAAGGGGAAGAAACGGATATTTCCGAAGAGCGGGGAACCGCGTTCCCGAAGCCCTGGCTGGCCTTCGCCAAAGAATGCGGCGTTGAGCTTCCGGAGGGTATAAGCCTCAGCTTCGGCGATCGGCTGTATCTGGCCCCCTCAGGCTGTCCGGAATTGAAGGGCCTGCGGGTGCTGCGGCCGGGTCTGGAACTGGGGGAACGGAAGAAGGACCGTCTGGAGCCTGCCCATGCCCTTGCCCTGTGGGGAAAGCATTTCGCCAGGGTACTGGATCTGGATCCCCAAGGGGAGGAAATCGGAAAATATATGCACGGTGATGTACTGCCTTGCCGGGAAAAGGGCTGGTGTCTGGTAAGCGTAGGCGGCTACAGTATCGGCTGGGGGAAAAGTGACGGAAATCAGCTGAAGAATCATTATCCGAAGGGCCTGCGGCGGTGAAAAAGGTTTTTCTTTACAAACTGTTCATTCCATGATAGAATACCTTGGAATTCTAATGTTTCAACCCCGAATTTATCACAAGGAGAGGATCGTTCCTTGGCCAGATATGAAATTAACGGCGGCAGACCCCTGGAAGGGACCGTCACCATCAGCGGCGCGAAAAACGCGGCGGTAGCCATATTGCCCGCGGCGCTGCTGGTCAGCGGAAAGTGCCGCGTTGAAAACGTACCTGATATCTCCGATGTCCGCATTCTTTTGGACATTCTGGAGGGTATGGGCGTAAAGCTCGCCTATCCCGAGCCTCACGTTGTGGAGCTGGATAGCTCAGAGGTGCAGTGTACCGAGCCGAACCCGGAACTGGTCAAAAAGATGCGGGCAAGCTATTATCTCATGGGCGCGCTGCTGGGCCGCTTCGGCCATGCCCATGTGGCCCTGCCCGGCGGCTGCAATTTTGCATCCCGGCCCATCGATCAGCACATCAAGGGCTTTCTGGCTCTGGGCGCGGACGTGGATGAGCGGGAGGACTATGTGGCCCTGAAACCCACGGAGGGCGGCCTCCATGGAGCCAGAATCACACTGGATATGGCCAGCGTGGGTGCCACTGTGAATATCATGGTGGCGGCGACCCTGTTGCCCGGCCAGACGGTGATCGAAAACGCGGCCAAGGAGCCCCATATTGTGGATTTGGCCAACTTTCTGAATACCATGGGCGCACGCATTACCGGCGCGGGCACGGATACCGTGAAGATCCGGGGCGTCAACAGCCTCCGGGGCGGCAGCTATGCCATCATCCCGGACCAGATCGAGGCGGGCACTTACATGGCGGCGGTGACGGCTGCCGGAGGAAACGTTCTTGTGCAGAACGTGATCCCCAAGCACATGGAGTGCATTACCAGCAAGCTGGAGGAGATGGGCGCCAAGGTCATTGTCTTTGACGATGCCATCCGGGTCATGCGTACCGGCGCACTGCGGCAGACCACGGTGAAGACCAGCCCTTATCCCGGCTTCCCCACGGATATGCAGGCCCAGGTCTGCGTCTGTATGTCTCTGGCAAAGGGAACCAGCCGCCTGACCGAGAGCGTTTACGAAACCCGCTTCTTCGGCTACTGCGCGGAGCTGGAGAGCATGGGTGCCAACATTCACATCAACGGAAAAACCGCCACGGTGGTGGGCGTGGAGCAGCTCTATGGCTCTACGGTCTATGCCCATGACCTGCGGGCCGGCGCGGCTCTGGTCATTGCGGGCCTCAGCGCCCAGGGAACCACCCAGGTGGAGGACATCCACTATGTGGAGCGGGGCTATGAGGACCTGATCGGCAAGCTGACGGCATTGGGCGCCCAGATCCGCCGGGTGGAAGACTGAACATTGCAAGGGTATCAAATAAGCTTTCCTTGTAGGGGCGGCAATCTGCCGCCCGCTAATGAACGAAATTGAGTGCCTGGTATTTGGGCGCTCTGTCTCGAAATTCAGCGGGCGGCTGGTAGCCGCCCCTACAGGTATAAAATTTTGAACAACCCTTTTTCAAAATAGAAGGAGGAACACGCCATGGCAACAATGGAACAGCAGGTTGAGACCATTGTGGATACCATTCTGGAGGACTACCGCAACGGCCGCAGCATTGACCGCATGAATCCCTTTGCCCACCCGGACAAGGTTGTGGTCATCGATATGATCGGCAAGCTCATGCGCATTGTCTACCCGGGCTTCAGCCGGGACAGGAACTACCGCATCTACAATACCCATCACAATCTGTCCATGCTCATTGAGGATGTGATGTACAATCTGGTAAAGCAGCTGACCATGGTGTACCAGCCGGATATGGAGGAGCGTCAGGCTCAGGAAAAGGCACAGCAGGTGAGTCTGGATTTCTTCCGGGCCATTCCGGGGCTGCGCGGCGTGATCCAGACCGATGTGGAGGCATTCTACGATGGCGACCCCGCGGCCTACAGCACCGATGAAATCGTCTATTGCTATCCCGGCATTTTCGCCATTACGGTATACCGTCTGGCCCATGTGCTCTACACCATGGGCGTTCCCTTGCTGCCCAGAATGATGACGGAGCACGCCCACAGCGTTACCGGCATCGACATCAACCCCGGGGCCACCATCGGCAAGTATTTCTTCATTGACCACGGCACCGGCATCGTCATCGGCGAGACCACGGTCATCGGCGACCATGTGAAGATCTATCAGGGCGTGACCCTGGGCGCTCTGACCACCCGGGGGGGCCAGAGCCTGCGGGGGGTCCGCCGCCATCCCACCATTGAGGACAATGTGACCATCTACGCCGGCGCGTCTATCCTGGGCGGCGAGACGGTCATCGGCCGGGACTGCGTCATCGGCTCCAACGTGTTCATCACCCATTCCATTTCCCCCTGCACCACGGTCAGCGTCAAGAGCCAGGAGCTGCAGATCCGCCAGCGGGCAAACTGCCCGGGCCCCTTCTGGCCGGAGAAGCAGGAGCCTTGAAAAATGGCAAAAGACAAATCGATATGAGAAATCCCGGGCGGCAGATTTGCCGCCCGGGATTTTCATAGGTACGTGCTTTCTGTTTCCGGCAAAGGGGAAGTCAATGTGTCGGCTGCATGGCGTTGGAGAAAACTTACAGTCCGAAGCGCTGCCGGGCGATGCCGCAGAGAAGCTCCGCTGCCTGGGGGACGGTGAAACGGGCGGAATTCAGCAGGACGTGGCTGTAGTAGTCCGGCTCGCAGCCGCCGTATTCCCGGTGGTACTGTTCCCGGCTCTTGTCAATACGGTCAAGCATTTTCCGGGCGGTGCGCTCGTCCATGCCCAGCTGGTCCAGACAGACCCGGAGCCGGTGTTCATAGGGGGCGTAGACCCGGATGTTCAGGGTGTCGGTCCGGTCCCGGAGAACCGCATCGGCACAGCGTCCGACGATAATGCAGCTTTCTTTCTTTGCCAGGTCCCGAATGATGTTGGACTGGGTCTGAAACAGCTCATCCTGGACACTGAGGGCTCCGGTGCCCAAAGGATAGAGACTGCGGAAGAAGCTGGTGCTGTGGGTGTCCTCCGAATCGCTGATCTCCCGGACGGAAAGCCCCAACCGGGCGGCGGTGGCTTCCACAATATCCCGGTCGTAGAACTCAATGCCCAGTTCCCGGCTCATGGCCTGGGCAATGGGACGGCCGTTGCTGGCAAACTGACGGGTCAGGGTGATGACAAAATGCTTCATGCGGCAGCCTCCTGCTTTTTCGGCCTGCGCTTCTGGATTCTCCGCACGGCGCAGGACAGGGTAAAGTTGATGACAAAATAAATTACAAAGGCCAGACCGAACAGGACGAACACGTCGCTGACCATCTGCCGCCCCACGCCGTTGAACATATTGGAGGTGGCGAGAATTTTCCGGACCCGGCTCATCAGCTCAATGCAGGCCAGATTTGCCAGATAGCTGGAATCCTTGATGGTGGAGATAATCTGGCTCAGCAGGGTGGGGACCACGGCCCGGTAAGCCTGGGGCAGGATGATATAGAGCATGGTCTGCACCGTGGAAAAGCCCTGGGTGTGGGCAGCCTCAAACTGTCCCTTGGGAATGGCGTTCAGGCCGCCCCGGATGATCTCCGCAATGATCGAGGATTCAAAGAGTACCAGGGCCACCACGGCCCGGAAGAGGATTTTCATTTCCACGCTGGTAAGCCCCCACATTTTCCGGGCGAAGAATTTGGGGCAGGGGCAGGCCACCAGGCAGATGAATATCCACAGCAGCAGCGGCGTGTTCCGGAACACCTCAATATAGACCGTGGAGATCCAGTGGAAGATTCTGCTCCTTCCATGGCAGTAATTCCGGCACAGGGCCAGAACGCTGCCCAGAAGGATGCTGATGACTACGGCCAGAACGGATAAAATGAGCGTAAAGGCAACGCCTTTTCCAATGTAAGACAGAATTCCCGGGTAGCCCAGAATCGAAAAGCTGGCTTTCCAATCCATTTATGCCGCCTCCTTCAGATGCTGCTGGGACTCCCGGCGCTTGAGGACGGTTTCCCAGCGGGTGGCCAGATGGCTCAGGGGATAGCAGATGCAGAAAAACAGGACACCGCAGAGAATGTAGGCCGGGGCATAAGCGCCGCCGGTGGACGCGCCGGTGACGAAGCTGTAGGTCAGGCTGATGAGGTCCGCGCCGCCGACGATGTACAGGCAGCTGGTGTTTTTGATCAGGTTCACCATCTGGTTGACCATGGGCGGCAGGATGATTTTGATGCTCTGGGGCAGAATAATGCGCCACATGGTGGAAAAGTAGCCGAAGCCCTGGCTTTGGGCCGCCTCAAACTGTCCCTTGGGAATAGAGCCGATGCCTGCCCGGACGACCTCGGACATGTAGGCCCCGGTGTAGACGCCCAGGGAAACAATGCCCGTAGCGATGATATCGGTTTTTACGCCGGAAAAGGCCAGCACATAGTATAGAAAGCACATTTGCAGCACCACGGGAGTGTTCTGTATGCACTCAACATACACTCTGGCAATGGCCCGAAGCACCGGTTTGCCGGATGCGGCCATCAGGCCGAAGAGAAAGCCCAAAAACAGCGCCAGCAGCAGCGCCGCCGCGGCGGTGCGCAGGGTGTTTCCGAAGCCCGTCAGAAATGTGGCCCGATAGGTCCACAGCTTTTGCCAGGCTTCCGGGGAGAATAATTCGTCCATAGTTATAACCTCCTGTTGGTGGGAACATTGAGAAAATTCCTCGCTCCGGCGGGGAAGCTTCTCAATATTTCCGGATTTGGGGCCGCCGCGTTCGCGGCAGCCCCAAAAGGGAATCAGCCCAGATTGTAGTCCGCAATCCAGCCGTCAATGGTGCCATCGGCCAGCTTGCTCTGGATGAAGTCCTCACAGTAGGCGCTGAAGCCGCTGCCCTTCTTAGTGGCAATGCCGTATTCCTGAGGCGCAAACTCATCGGCGATGTAGCTGCGGCCCTCGGTTTTATACACGGCCAGAATGGACTTATCCACGCAGAAAGCGTCTACCTGTCCGGCGGCAAGAGCGGTGGAAATGCCGGGATAGTCGTCAAACTGCTGGAAAGCAATGCCGTCCTTCCAGGTGGCGGGATCAAAGGTATCCTTATCGAAACCGGTGCCCTCAATGACGCCCGCGTCAATCATGGCGGCGGTCAGGGCCCGGGCGGAGGTGGAGCCGGAGGAGACGCCCACCAGCTTATCCTTCAGGTCCGCCAGGGACTTGATGCCGGAGGAATCCTCCACCAGAACGGTCACATGATCCGTATAATAGGGGGTCGTGAAGTCCCAGCTCTGCTTCCGCTCGTCTGTAATGGTAAAGGTTGCCAGTACGCAGTCAATATCGCCGGAATCCAGAAGCTCGGTGCGGGTGGCGGCGGTGACGGTGGTAAATTCTACGTCCACGCCAAGCTGATCGGCCAGAGCCTTGGCAATGTCAATTTCCATGCCGGTGTACTCGCCGGTAATGGGGTCCTGGTAGCCGAAACCGATAACGGCATTTTTTACACCTACCCGGAGTACGCCCCGGTCTACGATGGCCTGCACATCGGCATCCAGACCCGCGGCGGCTGTCGTATCAGCGGCTGTCGTATCAGTGGCGGCGGTGGTGTCCGCGGGAGCAGAGGCGCCGCAGGCGGTCAGACCCGTCAGGGTCAGGGCGGCAAGGGAAGCCGCGAGAAGTTTGGTCAGTTTTTTCATTTTGGTATCCTCCTCTTGGGAAAATCTATTCCAGGCCCTGGGGCCAGAATATACAAGGGTCTATCTGAAAATCGGAAATATGACCAACAGCGAGGGATTTTTCGCCTGATGAAGCCATTTTTTTGCAGGAATACTTTGTGTATTGCAAGGAAAAATGGCGCACAGCAGGCGGAAAAGGCCCGCTGGTTGGGCGTGTTGACGGTTTTCAGATAGGCCCTAGTGCTTTAGAATTTTGCCCAGGAACTGCTGCACTCTGGGGTTCTGGGCATCCTCAAAGAAATGCTCGGGGGTACCCTCCTCGATGATCTGCCCATCCGCCATGAACACGATCCGGTCCGCGACCTTTCGGGCAAAGCCCATTTCGTGGGTGACAACCACCATGGTAATGTTTTCCGAGGCCAGCTTGATCATCACGTCCAGAACCTCCTGAATGGTCTCCGGATCCAGAGCACTGGTAGGCTCATCGAAAAGGATGATGCGGGACTGGCAGCACAGCGCCCGGGCAATGGCGATCCGCTGCTGCTGGCCGCCGGAAAGGGTGGCGGGGTAGACATGGGCCTTATCCCGGAGACCTACCACATCCAGATAGTGGTAGGCAAGGGCCTCGGCCTCCTCTTTGGATTTGTGGTGCAGCTTCATGGGGGCAAGGGTCAGGTTTTTCAGCACCGTCATGTGGGGGTACAGGTTGAATTGCTGAAAAACCATGCTCATATTGTCACGGACCAGCTGGCGCTTGTTTTTATGGGTCATCTCCTGACCGGCAATGAATACCTTGCCGGTGGTGGGCTCTTCCAGAAAGTTCATGCAGCGGACCGTGGTGGATTTTCCGCTGCCGGAGGGGCCGATGATGACCAGCTTTTCTCCCTCGGTTACGGTCAGGTTCACATTTTTCAGTACGTGCAGATCTCCGAACATCTTATTGACATTTTCCAGCCGAATCATTTCATTCACAGCATATCACCTCAAAAAAGGGCGCTCTGACTGCCTGCATCAGTCAAAGCGCCCTTGCTTTGTGCCTTTTGAAAATTCCCTGAGGAATCTTTGTATGGGCCATATTATACCCACATAATCCCATAAAATCAAGGCGGGGAATTGCCAATTATTCCGATCACGGATAAATGCCTTTTGTGAAAGCTCTACAAAATTGGGACCTAAAATATGCAAGTCCGAAATAAAGGACTTGCATATTGAAATCAATAATGTACCACATTTCCGGCGCCGCGGATTTTGGCGAGCACCGGCGCGGCTTCCGGACTTTGGAAATATGCCAGTGTGGTGGTGGGGACGAGGGCTTTCAGAGTCTCCCAGTCGCCTGCCTGCAGAGCCTGCCGCACGGTGGAGGCGCTGATGGCTTTGCCGTTGGCTTCTTTCCGGGGGATGATGTGGCATTGGATGCCCGCCCTCGGCAGTTCCTCCGCCATGATTTTATTGTACAGCCCGGTCACCTGACTGGTGGGTTCCTCGCCTACGAACCGGGCAGTGACGTTCAGGGCCTGAGCGATTTTGATAAACACCGCCAGATCCAGCCGGGCGTGGCCCTCGATGACGGCGGTCTCGTCCTTCAGAAAATAGCTGGGGAAGGTGGCGTTGCTGATGATATAGGGGCCGGAGTCGTGGAGCACCACATTGGAAATGTGGGCTGTGCCCGCCTGAACCAGCTTTTTCCGCACGGCGAAGGGAACCAGAGAAGCGTCCTCACTGAGGATAAACAGGTGGAGGGTGTCGCACTGGGCGGCGGCGGTCTCTACCAGATATTGGTGGCCCAGGGTGAAGGGATTGGCGTTCATGACCAGGGCGGCGGAAACGCCGTCCTGCTTTGTCTTTGCCAAAGCGTTCAGGAAGCCGGAGAAGCCGTTCCGACGGTTTTCCATGAAGACCAGCTTCCCGTCTACCCGGGCAATTTCGTAAAAGCCAAGGCTTTCAAAGAATTTGGCGGAGCCTGTTTTGGTGTACAGGAACAGGTGGGTGTTGCCCCGGCTGAACTGCACCTCCATCAGGTGGGTGATGATCTCATTGAGCAGCCCCTCGCCCTGGTGGTCAGAGCTGACGGCGAAGCACCGCAGAGTGGGGCCGAAGCAGCTGCCGGTGGCGATGACGACATCATTTTCATCCCGCATGGCGCAGATATAGTCCAGATTCCCGTCCCGGGTGATGCCCTCCTTTTGCAGCAGAGTGTCAACCTGGGCAAGGCTCCACCTGTCCGATGGGTAGATCTGGGAAATAAAGTACTCACTCATGGGTTGTCTCCTTCAGAAAATGCAGAAAATAGGTCAGGGCCAGCAGATCCGCCGTGCCCCCGGGGGAGAGATTCTTTTGGACAAACCAGGCGTCCAGGGCCTCCAGGGATGCACGGCTGGGGAATGGCTCTTTTTCCAGCAGGGCCCGGACTTTTTCGGAGGCTTCCTGCATACCTGTGGGGCCGCCCCGGTGGAGCATATTGGTATCTGCCGTATGTGCCAGCATGGCGAGCAGCGCCGCACAGCCCGCTTCGTTGATGTTTTTCCCTGCCGTCAGAGCCGCTTCCAACTTGGGAAGCCCAGCTCCCCGCACTGCGGGGAAGCCTGCCTCCGCCTGCCCCCGGACACCGGTAACGCCGTATTGCAGATAGAATTTCTGCCCGGGGGTTTGGGCGTTTTCCGGAGTAAGACCTTCATAGTCCCGGCTGACGATGCCCTTTGCCATGGCGGCGCATTCGGCAAGGATCCGGTCCGGGTCGCCCCACTGCTGCCGTTCCAGCCGCCCCAGGGCACCGCAGAGGATGCCCATGGAGAAAATGGCACCCTTGTGGGTGTTGACGCGGCCGGTTGCACGGCGCATTTCCCCTTCGGCGATTTTCCCGGGCAGCCGCTGCTGCCGCAGGGTCTCCTCCGGAGAAGCGGTCTGCCGCCCGATCATGACGCACTGGGCAAAATAGGGGTGCAGAGCCGCGGCGCTGGCCTGAAAAGTGAAGAAGTCCATATCCCTGTGGCTGCCGCTGTTCTCCCGGTCCACCAGACCGGGCTTGGGGGTGGCGGCGACCTCATATAACAGAGCCTGACAGGCCAGCCGCGCGGCCTCCTGCGCGTCCGCTTCGTCTACGGCAGTACGCAGAATGGCACCCGTCCTTTCCTGAAGCTCCGCTACGCTGTGACGCCGGCTGCGGGCGCAGACCTGGGCGCTTTCCCCGCAGAGCAGGCATTTCCGGCCCGGAAGCCCCAGCTCCTGCCGGTCCACCTTCCGGCCGTCCGGGCGCAGCACGTCCATATCAAACAGCCGCCCCACGGGGGCAAAGTCCTCCAATTCCGCCGTAATGGCCTTTACGGTCAAGGGTTCCGCGTCCACCAGAAGAATGCACTCATTTCCGGTCTTCTCCCGGACCTCTTCAAAATGGGTCACTTTCAGCCCGGCGACCTCCAGCTGCCCCCGCAGCAGCCGCTTGCCCAGAGCGTAGCCGCCGCCGATCAGGGGGCTGTTTTTGACGGGCCCCGCTATATTCATGGTAAAGCAGACCATGGTCTGCCCGCTGCCCAGCAGCTCCCGCTGCCGCATGGCCCGCTTCTCCCGGGCCTCCAGCATTTCCATAAGCGATACTTCCATGTAGTTCCTCCCGGTGCATGCTTTCATTTATTTGTTATCATACACTGTTTTCCTTGTTTTGTGAAGTCCAAAAAACATTTCCGCCGGTTCTGGAATGCAGAGCCGGCGGAAATGTGTGCATTATTGGGCATCCTGCTTGTCCACGGTCAGGAAGAGAAGAACTGTCCCGGCGAGGGCCATGCCGATACCGGCCAGAAGCAGGGTGTGCAGTCCTGCGTTCAGAAGGACCCCTCCGGAAAAGTTTCCCGCGGAACAGCCCAGGGAATAAGCGGCGGTGGAAAAGGCCTGCCCCTTGACCATGTCCTCCTTGGAGACCCGCTCTCCCGCAAAATAGATCTGGGCGGGATTCAGGAAAGCATAGGAGGTCATTTGCAGCAGTTCCAGAACATAGATCGTGGAAATGCCGGGGGCAAAATAGAAAAGGATGGATTTCAGCAGAAAGGAAAGTCCGGCGATGCGCAGCATCCAGGCGGTGGAAAGTCGATGGTGGATCTTATCCGCGAAGAGCAGCATCCCGGCCCCTGCCATGCAGGAGATAAAGAGCGCTGTGCCTACCTGGCTGCTGTCCCCGCCAAAGGGGGCAACGATGGCAATCAGATAGTTTTCATTCATGGCATGGAACATGCCGAGAAACAGCACGCCTGCCAGGGCGGCGCAGTACCAGCGGTAGCGGCAGAAGAACTGGGAGACTGTGCAGACGGATGCCGTTTTTTTCTCAGAACGGACGGCGGCAATTTTGGGATAGCCCAACAGAAGCAGAATGCACAGTATCCGGAAGAGAATCAGCAGGATCAGCATCCAGGTAAGCCCCAGGGCCGCGATCACATGGCCCAGGACCAAAGCAATCAGTGCGGAAGCAATGGAGCCGATGCATCGGGCAATGCCGAAGCGGATGCGGTGATTTCCCTGATTATAGCCAACGTATAAGGCGTTCAGCAGGGGCATCATGGCATCGGAACACCACAGACCCAGACCGTAGAGCAGTCCTGACGCCAGCGGCGGCATTCCCCGGATCAGCAGCATCAGGCAGCACAGGCTGCATATCGCGCTGAGAGCGGCCATCATTCCCGGCACAGGGAAGTGCTTGGCTTTGTCTGCCCAGCCTGCAAGTACAGGCTGCGTTACGCAGGACAAGAGTCCTGCCATTGCCAGAAGCGTCCCAACCACAGCGGAGGGGAGACCGGACTTCAACAGGAAGGTAGTTGCGAAGCTGGCCATGCCTGTGGCACTGGCCCAGAATGTCAGCTGCGTCAGAGAATAGCGCAGGGTCAGATCCTTCAGGGGAAACCACCCTCTTTCTGCTGTCCACTATAGCGGAGATCCATTTGCATTGCTATTCGATTCCTGCCCGGAACTATCACGATCGTGCCACTTTTTCCGATAGACCCGGGGAGAGCAGCCATACTGCTCCCGAAAGAGCTTGCCGAAGTAGCTGCTGGAGCCAAGCCCGCACTGGTAGGCAATCTCCGTGATGGGCAGTGTGCCGGAGCAGAGCAGGGCGCTGGCTTTTTGCAGCCGGTACTGCCGCAGATAGTCCGTGGGCGTTGTGCGCAGCTGCTGCCGGAACAGCCGGAAGCAGCCCCGTTTGCTGACGCCTCCGGCCCCGGCCAGATCGTCTACGGAGATGGGTTCGGAATAGTGCTCGTAAAGATAGACCATCATTTTTTTCAGAGCGCCGTCTGTGGCGCTGGAAACGGTCTGCTGATCGGAAAGCTCCAGCAGGCCCAGCCAGATCCGGGACAGCAGATCCACAAGCCGGAATTCGTACCCAATTTCCCGGGTATCCAGAGCAAAGGACTGCCGTAAAAGTTCCAAAATTCCATCGTTTTTTCCGGGAAACAGACCAATCCGCTCAATTCCGGAGGCGGTGAGCGGCTGAATGTACTTTTGGGCAATGCGGCTGTTCTGCGCGCCGGGGAGCAGGACGGGGTCGAATAGGTGTACAAGCTGCACGGTCTCTCCGTCCGTCTCCATAACCCGGCTGGAATGGAGTACATTGGGGTTCACAAAACCGCCGCTGCCCTGGGGAAACAGAATGGTGCCCTGAGGCGTGGCGTATTCGATGCATCCGCTTTCCACATAGAAGAGCTCCACAGTACCGTGCCAGTGCCAGGGCACAAAGGGCCGCCGGTACCGGCTCAGCAGGGCCCGGCTGCAGATATAGGGAAATTCCGGGGAGTAGCCCGGCAGCTGCTCCTCGTAGCTTTGGGGATCGACGGAGATGTCCAGGATCGTTTCCATAGCGCGCCTCCTGAAAGATTTTCTTCATTGTATCACATTCGTGCCGTTTCGCAAGAGATTCCTTTGCGGCGCAGGCAATATAGAAATGGAATAGGATCATTCCCTTTCCATATTGGATAAATGGAAAGTGCAACTCTATAATGAGGACAGAAAACAAAAGGAGGGCGCAAGCAATGGGAAAATCCTTAACGAGAAAAATCATCGAAAGCCATTTCGTATCCGGCAGCATGGTGCCGGGGGAAGAGGTTTTCATCCATGTGGATCAGACCCTAACCCACGACATCAACGCGGTCATGACCTATCTGGCCTTTGAGGCGGTGGGGCTGCCCCGGGTGCGGACGGAGTGCTCCGTCAGCTATCTGGACCACAATCTGCTCTATGTGAACAACATGACTCCGGACGACCATATCTATCTGCAGTCCGCCGCCAAAAAGTTCGGCGTTTATGTGTCCCGGCCCGGCAACGGCATCTGCCATACGGTCCATGTGGCCAGGTTCGGAATCCCTGGAAAGATCTCCATGGGCGGCGACAGCCACACCCCCCACGGCGGCGCCATCGGGATGCTCTGCATCGGCGTGGGCGGCATGGACGTGGCAACGGCCATGACTGGCGTGCCCATGCGTCTGAAAATGCCCAAGGTGGTCAAGGTGAATCTGGTGGGTGCATTGAAGCCCGGCGTCAACGCCAAGGAAATCATTCTGGAGATGCTGCGGCGGGAATCTGTCAAGGGCGGTCTGGGCAAGGTCTATGAGTATGTGGGCCCCGGCGCGGCGGCGCTGGAGGTGCCCCAGCGGGCCACCATTGCCAACATGGGCGCGGAAATGGGGGCAACTACCTCCATCTTCCCGGCGGACGGCCAGGTGAAGAAATTCCTGACGGCCCAGGGGCGGGCGGATGCCTACCGGGAATGCTTGCCCGATGAGGACGCGGAGTACGACGAGGAGATGGAGATCGACCTGAGCGCTCTGGTGCCTATGATGGCCTGCCCCCATCTGCCGGACAACGTGAAGCCTCTGACAGAGGTGCCCAAGAAGAAGGTCCAGCAGGTGTTCATCGGCTCCTGCACCAACACCAGCTACGCGGATGTTGCCAAGGCGGCCATGGTTTTCCAGGGACACCACGTTCACGAGGATGTGAGCTGCACCTGCGGCATTGCCTCCCGGCAGACCTACAAGGAGCTGCTCCGGGACGGCTATATCGACATGCTTGTGGATGCCGGTGTCCGGCTGCTGGAGATCGCCTGCGGCCCCTGCTGCGCCATCGGCCAGACGCCCCCCACTAACGGCGTGGCGGTGCGGACCTCCAACCGGAACTTCAAGGGCAGGGCAGGCAACCCTACGGCAGAAATTTATCTGGTCAGTCCGGAAAGCGCCGCCGCTACGGCCATCAAGGGCACCTTTGCCACGGCGGAGAAAATTCTGGGCGACGACATTGCCATTCTGGGCAGAATTACGGAGCCGGAGAAGTACATCGTGGACGACTCCCTGCTGATCCCGCCCCTGCCCCCGGAAGAGGCCGCCAAGGTGGAGATCACCCGGGGCCCCAACATCAAGTTCCTGCCGGTGCCTGAGGTACCCCAGCAGTACCTGAAGGCCGGGGTCAGTCTGAAAGCCCGGGACAATGTGTCCACCGACGATATCACTCCCGCCAGCGCGGAGTTCAGCTCCATGCGCTCCAATATCCCGCTCATGAGCAAGTATTGCTACACCCGGTACGACCCGGAATTCTCCGAGCGGGCGCGGAAGATGGGCCAGAGCTTTATCATCGGCGGCGAGAACTACGGCCAGGGCTCTTCCCGGGAGCACGCGGCCATCAACCCCATGTACCTGGGCGTCCGCTGCGTTATCGCCAAGAGCATCGCCAGAATTCATAAAGGGAATCTGGTGAACCACGGCATCATCCCCATGCTCTTTGCTGATCCCGCCACCTATGACAGCATCGATCAGGGGGATGAGCTGGAAATTGAGAATCTGCTGGATCAGATCCCCACAAGAAAAGTCACCGTGAAGAACGTGACCAAGCATTTTGAATTCCGGGTCAATCTGGATCTGACCGATAACGAGGTAGAAGTGGTCCTGGCCGGCGGCCAGCTGCGGTACCTCAAGAAACAGCTTGCGGAAATGGAGGAAAAATAAAATGACCAGAGAAGAAAACATCGTAAAGGCCCAGGAGGCATTTGGGAATCTTATTCGTGAGGATTACAAGCGTATTGACAACATGAAGCAGGCCCAGGAACCGATCGACTTTGAAAAGCTGGACAAAGTCACCGTTGGCATTCTGCCCGGTGATGGCATCGGTCCCGTCATCATGCCCCTGGCACTGGATGTCATGGAGGCTCTGGTGGGAGACGAGATCAAAAGTGGGAAAATCGAGATCCGGCATATCGAGGGCATGACCATTGAGAACCGGGTGGCGAAGCTGAACAGCCTGCCTGACGAGTGTATGGAGGAGATCAAAAAGTGTCAGGTGCTGCTGAAGGGACCCATGGTAACACCCCGGGCCGGAGACGGCCTGCCCAATCTGGTATCCGCCAACTCCCTGCTGCGCCGCGGGTTGGACCTCTACGCCGCCGTGCGGCCCATCGATATCCCCGAGAAAAACATCCACTGGACTTTCTTCCGGGAGAACATCGAGGGGGAGTACATCTGGGGCAACAAGGGCATCCAGGTGGACGAGGACCTGGCCGTGGACTTCAAGGTCCAGACCCATCTGGGCTCTCGCCGCATTGCCCGGGCCGCCTTTGAGTTCGCCCGGAAGAACGGCAGGCACAATGTGACCGTTGTGACCAAGGCCAATATTGTAAAGCTGGTGGACGGCAACTTCATCAGGGCTGTCCGGGAAGTGGGACAGGAATACCCGGATATCGAAATTCAGGAGCGGCTGGTGGACGCCATGTGCGCCAAGATGCTGGATCCCGATTTCAACAAAGGCATTGAGGTCGTGGTTTTGCCCAACCTGTACGGAGACATCGTCACAGACGTGGCCGCCGAGCACCAGGGGGGCCTGGGCACCGCTTCTTCCTCCAACATCGGCGACCGCTACGCCCTGTTCGAGGCCATCCATGGCACAGCGCCGGGGCTGTGCGCAGCGGGCAAGGCAGGCTACGCCAACCCCTGCAGCCTGATCCGTGCCATGGGACAGATGCTGGCGCACATGGGCTACGGCGAAGCCAACGCAAGACTCGAAAAGGCTCTGGACAAGTGCACCCGGGGCGAGGGCGCTATGGTTGTCGGCCCCAGGGAGGACCAGCACAGCGCGGCGGAGTTTACGGAGTATCTGATTCAGACGATTCGGGAAATGTAAAAAATTGACAATTGACAATGAACAATTGACAATTATGGTGTCCCTACGGGACGAATTTGAAATGATTCTTTGATTTGTTTCCGAAGGAAACTCCTTAATTGTCAACTGTCAATTGTCCATTGTCAATTCATTCCGTAAGCCTCAATTTACAGACAGGAGGAGATTTACATGCGTTCGTTCAAAACCGTATTCATGCGGGGCGGCACCAGCAAGGGGTGCATGTTTCTGGAAAGTGACCTGCCCGCAAGAGAAGAGTGGGACGATATTTTCGTCCAGGTCATGGGTTCCCCGGATCCCAAGCAGATCGACGGAATGGGGGGCTGCGTGTCCAGCAACAATAAAATTGTGGTAGTCCGCAAGAGTACGCTGCCCGGCGTGGATGTGGACTATCTGGTGGGCCAATCCATCGTTGGCAAGGCCCAGATCGATTACAAGAGCAACTGCGGCAATATGACCGCCGCCGCGGCACCCTATGCGGTGGAGATGGGCCTGGTGGAGAACCTCACCGAGCCTGTGACCACGGTGCATATGTTCAATCTGAATACCAATAAGTACATCGATGTGACCGTCCCCGTGAAAAACGGGCAGTTTGACAACGAGGGCGACTGCGCCATTGCCGGCGTAGACGGAACGGCAGGGGAGCTGAAGGTCAACTTCCTGGACCCCGCCGGTGCCAAGACCGGCAAGCTGTTCCCCACTGGCAAGGCAAAGGAATTGCTGACGCTTCCGGATGGGGAGATTGAGGCCACCATTCTGGATGTATCCAATCCCATCGTGTTGGTGCGGGCGGAAGACCTGGGGCTGACCGGCACAGAGCTGCCCGCTCAGGTGGATGCCGAAAGGGCCGTATCTGCCAGACTGGAAGCCATCCGGGGCGCGGCCTGTGTGAAAATGGGATTTGCCAGGAATCTGGCGGATGCCACGGAGAACAGCCCCGCCGTGCCCAAGGTGGGCTTTGTATCGGCATCTCAGGACTACACGGATATCTCCGGCAAGCAGGTCTCCGGGGAGAATATGGACATATGCGCCCGGGTCATCAGCGTCTTCAAGTGCCACAAGGCATGCCCTCTGACGGCGGCCTCCGCCATCAGCGTGGCAGCAGCGGTGCCCGGTACCATTGTTCATGAGCTGGCAAGGCAGACGGAGCCGGGGCGGGTCCGCATTGGGCACCCCTCCGGGGTTATGACCATGTTCCCGTACCTGGACAACGGCGCCAAGCCTCTGGATGAGATCCGGGTCTCCGGTGTGGCCGTCCAGCGCACCGCCCGGCGGATCATGGACGGGATCGTTTACATCCCCAGATAAAGGACACCCTTGTCAAAAATCCGCAAATGTGTTATTCTTTCTGTAGAAAATACGGGAAAGGATGGCGCGTATGAAGGATTTTGACTGGGAACTGCTTCATGAGCTTTATAAAAACCCGAATCTGACCAAGGTGGCCAACGTCCTCTATATCACCCAGCCCACGCTGACCAAGCGGCTGCAGCATATTGAGGCGGAGTTTGACGTGACCATTGTGGAGCGCACCCCCAAGGGCCTGGAATTCACCCCGGAGGGGAAGTATCTGGCGGAGCAGGCGGAGGTGTATCTGCGCTTTCTCAAGCAGACCCGCAGCCACCTGGAGCAGCTGCGGGAGAGCGCGGGAGGCCTTATTACCATCGGCTCTTCCTATACCTACAGCAAGTACACCCTGACGGACCAGCTGATCCGCTTCCGGATGGAGTGCCCCAATGTGCGCTTTCAGGTCCAGACAGTCCACTCGGGCCAGCTGTTCCGGCAGCTTCTGGACGGCACGGTGGATGTGGCCTTTGTCCGGGGGGACTATGAGGGCACTGTGAACCGGGTGCTGCTGGGGCGGAATACGGCCTACGCCATGACGAAAAAGCCCATTGAGAGCTTTGAGAACCTCCGGGGAATGCGCCGCCTGTGGTATTCCACCAACGCGGAGTCCCAGAAGCTGCTGGATGCCTGGTGGGAAACGCAGTTCCGGGAGAAGCCTCCTGCAGGCCAGGTCATGGGCTATGTGGACGTGGTCTGGCAGATGGTCCAGAAGGACCTGGGCTATACCCTGTGCTTCCTGCCGGAGGAGTATACAAATCCTTACGGCCTGTGCCTGTATCCGCTGCAAAATCCGGACGGCACCACGGTCACCAGGAACACCTGGTTTCTGTACCCCCAGAACAAGCGTCTGAACGAGAACGTAGAGCGGTTTGTGGACTTCGTCCTCCGGGACAGAAAGAGGGCTGCCGATGAAAGAACTGGATTGGAAGATCCTGATCGTCCTGTATGAAAAGCGCAGCATTACCAAAACGGCGGAGGCGCTGTATCTGACCCAGTCCGCCGTTACGAAGCGCCTGCAGAATATGGAAAATGAGTGGGGCATTGAGGTCATCCGCCGCAGCAGCCAGGGGGTTGCTTTTACGGAGGACGGCACCTACCTTGCCCAGAGGGCCAGCGTTATGCTGGATTTTCTCCGGGAGATCCGGGAGCACTATGCCCAGCGGGACTGCCGGAAAAAGACATTGACGGTGGGGATCCCAAATTCCTTTTCAAGACTGTATTTCCCGGAGGTCCTCAGCAGCTATATTGCCCGGTTTGACCGGCTGGATGTGCACCTGATCCCCAATTCCAGTGAGGTGGTCCTGCAAAAGCTGGTGGATGGGTCCGTAGATCTGGGATTTGTCTGCGGGGATTACCCCTATCTGGGGGAGAAAACCCCTCTGATGGACGAAAATCTGTATGTTCTGGCCCCCGCCGGGCTGCCCTATGAGGAACTGGAGCAAAGCCCGCTGATCCAGTGGAAAATGAATCCCCTGGTGGAGATGATCCGGGACCAGTGGTGGAAGTCCCAGTATGGCAGCCTGCCCCACGGCAGCTATCAGGTCCCCTTTGCGGACATTGCCATCGAAATGGTGGAAAATGGCCTGGGGATCACCACGCTGTTTGGGGACAAATGGCGCATTGACCCCGCCAAGGCCCAGCTGATACAGGCCTTTGACGCCCAGGGCAGCCCGGTGAGCCGCCGGGTGTGGATGATGCTGTCGGACCGGTGCTTTGAGGACCCGGATATTGCGGATTTCGTCTCTCTGGTGGAGGAATTCTTTCAGGTGAACAGATAAAAGGCTCTCGCCCGGTCACTTTTGCGGGCGGGGGCCTTTCCCTATTCCAAAACGGAATACCCAGGGGAGAAAATACGGGAATGCCCATTTGACGGAAAAGTCTGGTATTCTGGGGTCATCGGAAGAAAGCTTCCAATTCGAGAAAGACGGAGGAATACACCATGCGTTATGCCTATGTGGGATGCCGAACCACCAAAGAGAGAAATGCCCGGGGCGAGGGCCTGAAGACCTATGAAATTCTGCCGGACGGCAGCTGGAAGCAGCTGCAATGCCTGGAAACGGAGCCGAACCCCTCCTTCCAGACCCTGGACCGGGAGGGGAAATTCTTCTACAGCGTCCATGGGGACATTACCAAGGTTTCCAGCTACCGGGTGCTGCCGGATCACACCCTGGAGCACCTGAATACCATTGACATCGGCGGCCGCAATCCTGTGGATATCACCGTAGACCGGGACAATAAGCACGTCATTGTGGCAACTCTGCAGGGCGGTACACTGTACACCATCGTCCGGAATGCCGACGGTTCTCTGGGCGATGTGGCGGCAAAGTTCACCTATGAGGGCAAGGAGCCCGGCAAGGTATCCACCATTCACCAGTGCCTGTGGGACCGCAGGAAGAACTTCCTCTTTGCCTGCGCCCAGGGGCGGATCAACGGCTACGGACAGATGCGGGCCCTGCGCTATGACCATGAGACCGGCGCGTTTACCCAGACGGACCGGTTCCTGTCCCGGACCTGGGACGAGCCCCGGCATGCCGCCGTCCATCCCAATAACCGCTGGGTCTACATGTGCGAGGAAAAGGGCAATAAGGTCCTCTTCTTCCGCTTTGATGACGAAAAGGGCACCTTCGAGGCGCTGCAGGAGCTGAGCACCGTGCCGGAAACCGTTACAGGCTACTCCGATGCCAGCGAGGTCATGGTGGACCCCTCCGGAAAGTTTGTGCTGGTATCCAACCGGTATACGGATAGCATGGCGGTCTACCGCATCGACCCCGTCACCGGCTATCTGCGCAGCGTCGGCTTCTATCCCTGCCTGGGCAAGACGCCCCGGTTCTTCTGCTTCGGCAGCAACGGCAAATGCTACGTTGCCAACGAGGACAGCGATACCATCGTGGAATTCGACTTTGACAGCGTGACCGGTACCCTGACACCCACGCTGAATATTGTGCATACGGGAAGCCCTGTGTGCATCGTGTTTGCGGACTGAGGAGGAAAAGCTATGAACGTAGGACTGATTTCTCTGCTGGCCCTGCTGCTGGCCATCGCCCTGGGCTTTGCCCGGAAGACCAATGTGGGCATTCTCTCCATCGGCTTCGCCCTGGTCATTGCCATGGTGTTCGGAAGCGACACCATCACCGTAAAGGCTGTCCTTTCCGGCTTCTCCACATCCCTGTTTATCCAGATGGTGGGCGTGACCTACCTCTTTGCCATCATCAACGGCAATGGTACGCTGGAGCTGCTGGCGAAAAAGATCGTCAGCCATGTGCCGGTCCACGCGATCCCGGCGGCCATGTTCCTGATCGGTATGGTCCTCAGCGCCGTGGGTCCCGGCTCCATTCCCTGTCTGGCCATTATTCCGGTGATCGCCATTCCGCTGTCCGTTTCCGCGGGCATCAACCCCATTATGGTCTCCATCATCGGCGACATGGGCGCCATGGCGGGACGCATGAGCCCTCTTACCCCCGAGGCTGCGGTTGTCCGCAACTTGATGGAGGCCCAGGGCATGGAGGCCAATACGGTGCCCATTATGATCTGCACGGCCATTACCGCCGTGGTCTGCTCTCTGCTGATCTATGTGTATTATAAGGGCTGGCGAGTGGACAAAAAGCTGTCCGGCGAAGCGAAGGAGGCCCTGCCCCGGTTCAGCTGGCAGCAGATCCTGAGCCTGCTGGGCCTGGTGCTGCTGGCGGTAGGCGTGCTGGCGCTGAAATGGAACGTGGGCCTTACGGGCTTCCTGATCGGCGGCATTCTCAATGTCATCGGCTGCGGGCAGGACAAAAAGGCGGTCTCCGGCGTGCCCTGGAATGTGATCCTGATGGTGCTGGGCGTGGGTATGCTGATGAATATCATCTCCCTGTCCGGCGGCATTGACCTGCTGGTGTCCGCCCTGGAGAGCTTTATGGGCCCCAAGAGCGCAGCGCCCATCATGGCCCTGACGGCGGGATTTACATCCTTCTTCTCCTCGGGCCTGGGCGTGGTGTTCCCAACGCTGGTGCCGGTCTGCGGCGGACTGGCTGCCGGACTGGGGATTGACGGCGTTCAGCTGGTGGCCATGGTGGTCATCGGCGGCACCATTGCGGGCTATACCCCAATTTCCACCACCGGCGCACTGATCATGGCCGGTGTAGCCCAGCAGCCGGACAGCGAGACGCGGTTCCCCCAGAACAGAATGTTCCTGGAGCTGTTCGCGGTTTCGGTTCTGAATCTGGTGGTTCTGGCGGTCATGGCCCTGTGCGGGGTGTATACCCTGATCGTGTAAATCCTCTGCCGTCTGTTTCTTCAAATGGGGCTTTGCTCTTCGGGGGCTGAGGGAACCCCTGAAATGCAGGCTGGGCTCGGTTGAATGCCAGAATCTCACAGTTTGCGTAGGGGACGATGCCCACATCGTCCCGAAGGTTCGACGATTGAGCGGTGTGTCTGCCATATGCCGGTCCTGCCCATAGGACTGCGGGCGGATGAAGGCATCCTCCCCTGCGCAGGCAGTGGGATCATACCGCGCAACAGGCCCCGTTCTGCGATTTCCTTTGGGAATTCCATTATTCCGTTTCAAAATTGGAAATTTTCTTCTATCGGCGCTAGGATAGTACCGAAAAAACTTCCAGGAGGTCATAAAACGATGGAACTGCATATTGTCACCGAGGCAAACCGCTGCCTGAACTGCAAAAAGCCCATGTGCCAGCAGGGCTGCCCCATTCATACGCCCATCCCCAGGGTCATCGGCCTGTTCAAGGAGGGAAAGCTCACGGAGGCCGGGCAGACGCTGTTTGAGAACAACCCCATGTCCCTGGTCTGCTCCATGGTCTGTAACCACGAGCAGCAGTGCGCGGGGCACTGCGTCCTGGGCAGAAAGGGAAGCCCCGTCCATTTTTCCAGCATTGAGACCTACATTTCCGACATGTACCTGGACCGGATGCTGATCGTAAAACCGGAACCCAATGGCATCAAGACCGCCGTGATCGGCGCGGGCCCCGGCGGCATTACCGCCGCCATCGAGCTGGCGAAGCTGGGCTATGATGTGACCATTTTTGAATGGAAGGGCAAGATCGGCGGCATCATGCGCTACGGCATCCCGGAGTTCCGGCTGCCAAAGTCCATTCTGGACCGGTATCAGCAGAGACTGGAGGCCATGGGCATCCATATCCGGCCCAATACCACCATCGGTGCGGTGCTCATGATCGATGACCTGTTCCGGGACGGCTACAAAGCGGTCTTTATCGGCACCGGCGCGGAGAAGCCCAAGAGCCTGGGCATTCAGGGCGAGTCCCTGGGCAATGTGTATTTCGGACTGAACTATCTGGCCAATCCCCAAGGCCACAGGATCGGCGATAGGGTGGCGGTCATCGGTATGGGCAACGCCGCCATGGACGTGGCCCGGACGGCTCTGCGGCAGGGCGCCCGGTCCGTGACCCTCTTCGCCCGGGGCAAGCAGATCACCGCCAGCTCCAACGAGGTGGACTACGCCCGCCTGGACGGTGCGGAATTCGTGTTCGGGAAGCAGATCCAGTATATCGACGAAAAGGGCCCGGTGTTCAAGACCTCCATTTTTGACGATAAGGGCCATATTGTGGGCTACGAGGACGAGCTGTACCACTTTGACGCGGACAGCGTGATCATCTCCGTCAGCCAGATGCCCCGGAAGAAGCTGGTCCGCACCACGGACGGCCTCCAGGCGGACGACCGGGGAAACCTGATCGTAGACGAAAATTATATGACCACCCGCCCCGGCGTATTTGCCGCGGGCGATGTGGTCACAGGTCCCAAAACTGTCGTCCACGCCGTGGAAGCCGCCAAACAGGCGGCAAGGGCCATGGACGCATATATGCGGGCAGGGGAGAGCGGTCAGAAAACCTCCGTGGCAAGCACCTGATACAGGGCGTTTTCAAAGGCACGGATGGCGCGGCTGCGGTAGCCGCCCTGGGGGTAGATGAGGGCCAGGTTGACGTAGCAGCGGTGCTTGCCGATGCTCAGGTAGATCACGTCCCGGCTTTCCTCAATGCAGGAGCGATAGGTGAAGGCCAGACCCACCCCTCTGCGGGCCAGGGCGGCGGACATGGAGGCCGTCTGGGTGCCGCAGACGTAGTGGGGCTGGATGCCCAGGTTCTCAAACATCTGCTGAGCGATGGAGCCAAGCATGGCGGAACGGCTGGACAGGAGAAAATCCAGATGGGCGATCTCCGAAAGCTCCACCCAGGGCCGGTCCGGGCCGCCCTGGCCCTCCCGGACGAATTCCATAACGGGGCTGTCCCGATTGGCGACCAGCAGGACTTCGTCCTTCATCAGAAATTTTCCCTGATTCTCCCACTGATCCTCCCGGTAGGCCGCCAGAGCCAGATCCAGTTCGCCCGCGGCGATTTTCCGCTGCAAATAGATGCTGTCATGCTCGTGAAGGATCACGTCCACGGTGGGGGCCTCCTGCCGGAACAGGTGCATGGCCTTGGGGAACAGATAGCTGCCCCGGAAGGTGCTGATGCCGAAGTGGATGCGGCCCTCCATGGGGGCGTCCAGGTCCGTCAACTGCTGCCGGACCTGGTGGTACTGCAGGAGCATCTGGCGGGCGTTGCGCAGAAACAGTTCTCCTGCCGTCGTGGGCCGCACGCCGCCGGAGGTACGCTTGAACAGCTTCACCCCCAGCTCCGCCTCGTACCGGCTGACGAACTGGCTCAGACTGGACTGGGCCAGATACAGCCTGTCCGCCGCTTTGCTGATGCTGCGTTCCTCCGCCACCGCGACGATGTATTCCAGTTCCTTGAGTTCCATAAGCCCTCCTGTGAAAGCTGCACAGATTTCCTGCGGAAAACTGTGCAAGATGCAAAGCAATATCGGATTATCCGATGGCCAGCATAGTGGATTGCCCATTGTGCCGGCCTTTTTTGCATTATATAATAAGAATGTAAAAAAAACAAGCGGGACTTCCGGTATTCGGAAGGATATGGGAACAAAGGAGGAAAAATCATGGGAAAAGTATCCATGAAGGGCGTGATTGATATGCACGTCCACACAAATCCGGACCTGCGGATCCGGGCCTATGATGATCTGGAGCTCTGCGACGCTGCCGTTCGGGTAGGCGCGCGGGCCATTGTCATCAAGAGCCACATGGGCAGCACGGTCAACCGGGCCTATCTGACAAACCGATACAACGAGCGGGTGAACGGCAAGAATGATTTCACCATGTTTGGCGCCATCGTGCTGAACAGCTGCGTCGGCGGCGTCAACCCTGTGGCTGTGGAAAACGCGCTGAAGCTGGGGGCCAAGGTGGTCTGGCTGCCTACCTCCTCCGCCCGGAACCATCTGCAGAAGCTGGGCAAGCCCACCGACGGCTGCGTGGATGTGGTTCGGGACGGCAGAATCGTTCCGGAGCTGGAAAAGGTTCTGGAGCTGGTGAAGCAGTATGACGCGGTGCTGGGCACCGGCCATATCTCCGTGGAAGAGATCTTTACCGTTACCAAGGCGGCACGGGAGATGGGGGTCAAGAAGGTTGTCGTCACCCATCCCGAGTGGTGGATCGTCAATATGTCCATGGAGGACCAGAAGCGGATTGTCAAGGAATACGATGTGGTTCTGGAACGGTGCTACGCCCAGAACAAGGGCGTGGGCGCGGGACACGGCTACATCAGCAATCTGCCCTCCAACTTGGAAACCATCAAAGAGATCGGCTATAAGAATGTGCTCATCAGCACCGACGGCGGCCAGGTGGAGAACCCCCACTGGGAGCTGGCGGAAGAGGAGTACCTGCAGTATATGCTGGACCACGGCATCCCCGAAGAGCACATCCGCTACATGAGCCACGACCTGCCCTGCTACCTGTTGGGGCTGGAAGCATAAAGAATAAGGAGAGAGATTAAATGGAAGGTTCTATCTTGAGCATCTGCATCATCGCCGCCATTGCCCTGGCCGTGTTCCTGGGCTATAAGACGAAGATCAACACCGGCTTCTTCTGCATCGTATTTGCCTACGTCATTGGCTGCTTTGTCATGGGCCTGAAGCCCAAGGCGCTGATCGGCTACTGGCCCACCAACACCATGTTCGTCATTCTGGCCGTCAGCCTGTTCTATAACGTGGCTGCCGCCAACGGCACCCTGGAAAAAATCTCCCGCAGCCTGCTGTATGCCTGCCGGAAGTTCCCCGGTCTGCTGCCCTACGCCCTGTTCTTTGTGGCCGTGATCCTGTCCGTTATGGGCGCCGCCTATTTCACCGTTCTGGCCTTCCTGGCTCCCATCACCCTGCTTATCTGCGAGGAAGCCCGGATGGACAAGCTCACCGGCGCTGTCGCCATCAACTGCGGCGCTCTGGCCGGCGGCAACTTCCCCACCGCGGCTCTGGGCGTCATCTTCCGCGGCCTGATGGACACTGCCTATGAGGCTGCTCCCGAGCTCACCGCCATCGATTCCTTCTCCGCATCCATGACCATGTTCGGTCTGGCCATCGTTTCTTCCCTGCTCATCATCACCGTCTTCCGCTTCTGCTTCAAGTCCAACCGCAACATCGGCAAGGGCGTGAAGTTTGAGAAGCCCGAGGCCTACGACAAGAAGCAGAAGCAGACCCTGGCCCTGATTCTGATCATGATGGCCGTTGTTCTGATCTTCCCCGTGCTGAAGCTGCTGGTTCCCGGCAATAAGGCAATCTCTACCGTTGCCGGTAAGATCGATGTGGGTCTGGTGGCCATGGTCTTCGCCGTCATCGCTCTTCTGCTGAAGCTGGCCCCCCAGAAGGAGATCATTGCCCGTGTGCCCTGGAACACCATCCTGATGATCGCCGGCGCAGGCATGCTGATCGCTGTGGCTGTAGAGGCCGGTACCATTGATATGCTCAGCACCTGGATCGGCTCCAATGTGCCCGTGTTCCTGATCCCCATGGCTTTCAGCCTGGTTGGCGCAATCATGAGCTTCTTCAGCTCCACCACCGGTGTTGTGTGCCCGGCCCTGTTCCCCCTGATCCCCGCTCTGGCTGCTTCTACCGGCCTGAGCCCCGTGGCCCTGTTCACCTGCACCGTGCTGGGTGCCCAGAGCTCCGCCATCAGCCCCTTCTCCTCCGGCGGCTCCCTGATTCTGGGCGCCTGCGGTCAGGAGGAAGAGCGGAACAGCCTGTTTAACCGCCTGCTGTTTGTGGCCGTGCCCATCAGCGTTGGCATCTGCGCTGTGTACAACCTGGTTGTTTCCTTCGTACTGTAACGCATAAAGGGCTGTTAAAAAAAGTCGTTGTCATTCCGAACCAGCGCGCACGCTGGTGTGGGAATCCCCCGGATATTCAAACAGTTTGGCGGAAGATTTGCGCCTTTACGCCGAACGGGGGGATTGCGAACCAGTGACATCGGTTCGCAATGACATCTCTTTTTAGCAGCTCCTATTCAAGAACGGAATTTCACCATTCCCTTTCCCAATTTTACAAACGCGTACCTTTCTGCTATTATGAAGACGTCAAAAGAAATGAAAGGATGAATCCCAAATGATCAACCTGTATGATACCGGTATTTACCTCGTAAACGGCGAGCACATCGTTACCGATCCCGCGGAGGTCACGGCCAGAACCGGCAAGACCGTCTCCAGGGAAGAGGCTGCCAGGGGCACCATGGCCTACGGCATCCTGAAGACCCACAATACCACCGAGGATATGGAGAACCTGAAACTGAAGTTCGACTCCATGACCTCCCACGACATCACCTATGTGGGCATTATCCAGACCGCCCGGGCCTCCGGCATGACCGAGTTCCCCCTGCCCTATGTGCTGACCAACTGCCACAACTCCCTCTGCGCCGTAGGCGGCACCATCAACGAGGACGACCACAAGTTCGCCCTGTCCGCTGCCCACAAGTACGGCGGCATCTATGTGCCCACCAACATGGCAAACATCCATTCCTACAACCGGGAGACCATGGCGGGCTGCGGCCGCATGATCCTTGGCTCCGATTCCCACACCCGCTACGGCGCTCTGGGCACCATGGCCATCGGCGAGGGCGGCGGCGAGCTGGCCAAGCAGCTGGTGGGAAGGACCTACGACTTCACCCGCCCCGGCGTCATTGCCATTTACCTGACCGGCGCGCCTAAGGCCGGCATCGGCCCCCACGACGTAGCCCTGAGCATCTGCGGCGCTGTGTACAAGAACGGCTATGTGAAGAACAAGGTCATGGAGTTCGTTGGCCCCGGCATCCAGAATCTTCCTATGGAGTTCCGGAACGCCGTTGACGTTATGACCACCGAGACCACCTGCTGGTCCTCCATCTGGGTCACCGACGAGAAGACCAGAGGCTACTTCACCGTCCACGGCCGCCCCGAGGACTACAAGGAGATCAAGCCCGCTGATGTTGCCTATTACGACGGCTGTGTGTACATTGACCTCTCCACCATTGAGTCCACCATTGCCATGCCCATGCACCCCTCCAATACCTACACCATCCACGAGCTTCAGGAGAACGCCGCGGACATCCTGCACCTGATTCAGGAGAACGCCAACAAGCAGATCAAGGGCGCCAAGATGGACATCGTCTCCAAGTTCCACGACGGCGCTGTCTGGGTGGAGCAGGGCGAGATCGCCGGCTGCGCGGGCGGCACCTTCGACAACATCTGCGCCGCCGCCGATATCCTGCGGGGCCGCAGCTGCGGCAACGGCGCCTTCTCCCTCAGCGTCTACCCCGGCTCCATGCCCGCCCTGGCCGAGCTGATGCGCAACGGCCGTGCCCATGATCTGATCGCCGCAGGCGCGATCCTGCGGGAATGCTTCTGCGGTCCCTGCTTCGGCGCGGGCGACACCCCCGCCAACGGCGAATTCTCCATCCGTCACACCACCCGGAACTTCCCCAACCGGGAAGGCTCCAAGCCCGGCGAGGGCCAGATGGCCGCTGTGGCCCTGATGGACGCCCGTTCCATCGCCGCTACCGCCGCCAACGGCGGCAGACTGACCGCTGCCACCGATCTGGATGTGGAGTACACCAACCCCGAGTACCACTACGACAACGGCATCTATGAGAAGCGGGTCTACAACGGCTGGACCAGGCCCGAACCCGACCATGAGCTGAAGTTCGGCCCCAACATCAAGGACTGGCCCGAAATGCCCGCTCTGACGGAGGATCTGCTGGTGAAGGTCTGCTCCTACATCACGGATCCCGTCACCACCACCGACGAGCTGATTCCCTCCGGCGAGACCTCCTCCTACCGTTCCAACCCCGAGCGGCTTTCCGAGTTCGCCCTGTCCCGCCGGGATCCCCAGTATGTCAGCCGCTCTAAGGTCATGCGCCAGATGGAGCGTGACCGCCGGGCCGGGAAGGGCCTGACCGAGGAAGTCAAGGCAGTGTACGCCGCCCTGGCAAAGGCCGGTCTGACCGTTGATCCCGAGAACACCGACCTGGGCTCCACCATCTTCGCCAATATGCCCGGCGACGGCTCCGCCCGTGAGCAGGCGGCCTCCTGCCAGCGTGTTATGGGCGCCAGCGCCAACTTCGCCAAACAGTACGCAACCAAGCGCTATCGCTCCAACTGCATCAACTGGGGCATGACGCCCTTCCTGGTGGAGGACCCCGAGGTCTTCGACCTGGGCGACTACATCTTCGTCCCCGGCGTCCGGGCCCATGTTCTGGCCAATGATGCTGCTTTCGATGCCTACGCCGTGAAGCCGGACGGCACCGTCACCAAATTCACCGTTTCCACCGGCTATCTGACCGAGCCTGAGCGCCAGATTATCGCCGACGGCTGCCTGATCAACTACTACCGTAGCAACCAGTAAAGCGCATACCTGATTCCTTTCTTCCCGCCCCGAGGCTGCCACCACAGCTTTGGGGCGGGTTTTTGCCTGTGAAACAGAATCCATATAGGGAAATCCCTATATATGGAGGAAAGAATATTCAATTTGCACAGAAGGATCTCCGTGTTTATAATCATTCATAGATAAGCTCCACAAACAGAGCAAATAAAATAGAAAGAGGTAGATCCAATTGACTCCTGAAATGATCAAATGTCTTGCCATCTTCGTGGCCATGGTTCTCGGCTATGTCTTCTATGATAAGCTGAAGATTTCTATGGGCACAACCGCCATGGCGGCGCTTCTTCTGTGCGTGTTCACCGGGTTGGTTCCCGCCAAGACCGCGCTGGGGTACTTCGCCAACAAAAATGTTATCCTGATTCTGGGTATGTTTGTTGTGGTGACCGGCTTTAACCGTACCCAGGCCGTGCGGAAGATGAGCCACCTGGTTACGAAGGTCAGCGGCGGCAGCTTCAAAAAGATGTTTGCCGGCTACGCCCTGATCGGCTGCCTGCTGTCCCAGTTCATTCCCAGCCCCATGTCCGTTTATGCCGTTATGTTCCCCCTGGTCATGGCCTCCTGCGAGGATATGGGCGTCAGCCCCTCCAAGGCTATGTTCCCTCTGGCTCTGGTCGTTATCGGCACCTGCGGAACGCTGCCTCTTGGCGCGGGAGCGGTGACCTTTGCACAGTATAACGGCTATCTGGAGGCCTTCGGTATTACGGATGTTTCCTTCACGATGATGGATTTCTTCTATGGCCGTATCATCACTCTGGTCGTTGTTGTTATCTACGCGATTTTCGTCGGCACGAAGATTTCCCCCGAGCAGCCTCCTGTGGCCATTACCACCACCAATGCCAAGGCCAGAGGCGGTAAGGAAATCGCACCTCTGGATCCCGTTCGCGAGGTCATCGGCTATTCCGTCTTCATTCTCACGGTTGTTGGACTGGTGGCTGAGAGCAAGATCGGCATTCCCGGCTGGCAGGTCACCCTGACCGGTGCGGTTCTGATGGTTATTTCCGGTGTTTTGACGCCCAAAGAGGCTACCGATTCCTTCCCGTTCCGCATTGTGCTGATGATTATCGGCGCGCTGGTCATGGGTACGGCCATGTCCGAGTGCGGTCTCGGCGATAAGATTGGTGAGTTGGTTGCTGCTGTCGTGGGTGAAACCCGTAATGGCTACATCATCGGGGCACTCTTCTTTGTGGTTCCTTTTATCATGACGCAGTTTATGAACAATCAAAGCTGTCAGGCCATTTTCCTGCCCATTGTCATTCTGAGCTGCCAGGCGTTGGGCTGCGATCCCCGTGGTCCTCTGATTCTGCTGTCCGCCGCCTGCCTGACCGCCTTCCTGACGCCTATGGCCACGGGCACCATTCCCATGGTTATGGGTACCGGCGGCTACGACCAGGCTTCCCTGATCAAGCAGGGCTGGCTGCCCTCTCTGATCATCACCGTGGTCTCTGTCCTGTCTGTCATGACACTGTATCCCGCGTTCTGATTGAGCATAGGAAAACTCCCTCCGCGGAACGCGGAGGGAGGGTCTAGCCGTGATTGATTTGGCGATCGAGAATGCGGAATAGAATGTCCGCGGTTTTTGAATCTGCCCGACGGCTCTGGACGAAATAGGTCTCATAGGGAAGGGCCTGGTCCGGTTCCAGCCTGCAGGCTCCGGAGGGAATCTCCCGGGACGCAAGAATATAGGAAGCAGTCCCGCTTTTCGCGTAGTAGTCATACATGTTGATATTGGGAACGGTATGTACGACCTTCGGCAACAGTCCCGGAATCTGGGCGAACAGAGCGTCCAGCCATTTCCGCGTCCGGTGCTCCGGAGAAGAGGGAGCAGCCACCAGAGGCTCATGCTCCAGCTCCTCCAGGCGGATATACGCAAAAGGCTCATCCGGGTGATAGTAGATTTTGTCCCAGAGCGGACTGCCCTCCCGGAGATGCACTGCCGGGAGATATTTGACAAGCAGGCGCTTCTGAAGATGCAAACTCTGATTCGGCATACGAATCAGGGCATAGTCCAGCTCACCCTTGTCCAGCATCTCCTCCATCTGATAGTTTGCGCAGTCAACCAGCGACAGTACGATATTCGGATCGACCGCTGCCAGGGCGTCCATCAGCCCGGAGACAAGCTCAAAGCCCGTTCGGATGGGAATGCCCAGAGTGAATCGCCTTTTGCCCTTCATTTCCTGAAGCTCCTGCTGCAGTCTGTCCCAATGGGACAGGATATGCTTGCACTCAGCGCAGAAACGCTGACCGGCTCCCGTAGGCGCTGCCTCACCGAAGCGGTTTCGCTCAAAAAGACGGATACCCAATTCTTTTTCCACTTTTTGAAGACGCTGGCTCAGGGTCGGCTGGGAAATATACAGCTCCTGAGCGGCTTTTGTAAAGCCTCCGCATTCCGCGATTTTCAGAACATAGCGCATATCGTCAATGGTCAAAGCAACCCCGCCTCTCTGAAGTTCTTGTGTATACAATAATGTTCAGAGGGGAAAATGTCAATCCCCATTTCATACCCGCGGTGCTGCATGAGGCCGGAGATGTTATTACATAGAATAAGCGGTACCGACTGCTGAGGAACCTCTGAATTCCACCGTACAGCCGGAAAGATTTTTCAAAACGAAAGGGAAATTCCAATGATAAATCAGATTTTGATCCGCAATGCCCGCAGCTTTGACGCTGCCGACGGCACCTTTTCCGCCCCCTGTGATATTCGTGTTGAAAACGGCAGGGTGGCGGAAATATCCCAAAACATTGCCGTGAAGCCCGGCTATGAGGTTTTGGAGGGAGAGAACCTCTGCGTCTCTACCGGCTGGACCGATTGCCATACCCACTTTGGGGGCTTGGATCCCTTCCTGACCTATCCGGGTCTGGGCGTGACCCGCGTCCACGAGGCGGGGAGCTTCGGCGCGTTTACGTTTGAGAGATTCCATCAGATCAATTCCCGCCTGCCCTTCCCCGCGACAGCCTATCTGTATGTGGGCTGCTGGGGCGTTGAGAACGGCGAACTGAAGACGCTGGACAATCTGAAGGAAGCGCCATTCCTGGAGGTGGCGAAGGCATACCCGGAGGAGATTCTGGGCGCCAAGATCCGAATTGACCCCCGTGTCAACTGCGACACCAAAAAAACGCTGCGCATGGCAAAGGAGCTGGCAGTCAAGGCCAATCTGCCGCTGATCGTCCACCCCAGCCGCTGCACGGACAAGGTGGAGGAGATTCTGGAGGTTCTGGATCGGGACGATGTGTACGCCCACACCTATTCTCCCGTCAGCCCCGGGATTTTCGATGAGAACGGCAAGCTGAAAAAAGCGATGTGGGACGCTATGGAGCGTGGCGTTCGCTTTGATCTGTCCCACGGCTCCAACAACTTCGGCTATGATATGGCCCGCAGCGCCATTCAGCAGGGCTTTGTGGTGGAAACCATCTCCACCGACCTGCATCTGGGAAATTATACAAAGCCCGGCATTCGCCTGGCTGGCGTTATGACCAAGGCCATTCAGGCAGGCATCCCGCTGGCGGACGCTCTGAAAAAGGTCATTCTCACACCCTCCGCGCTGCTGCATGTTGCGCCAAAGGCGCCTGCCATTCAGGTGGGGCAGACTGCGGATATTACGGTGTTCACCGTGCGTCATGATGGAATTGAACTGCCCGACGTGGTCGGTAAGGTTGAAACCTGCCGGACTGTTGTGCAGGATGTGGCGACCGTCATTGGCGGTTGCCTGAACCGCTCCTTTAAGACTGCTGTTCCCTGTGAGGACTACGCAGGCAATTGATGCTCTGCTTCGTTCCTTTCTTCCCGCCCCAAGGCTGCCACCACAGCTTCGGGGCGGGTTTTTGTATGGAAAATAAAAAACACAGAGCAGACCGGAACGCTGAAAAGCATCCCCAAGGCACCGGGCGCCCCATCTCCAGCCGTGACAGCCATCCGCACAGGCGGATTCCGACTGGCGTTTTCCATGAGACAGCAGCGGAAGATGTGCGGCAATTCCATCAATCCTCCGCCAGGTCGGCAATCAACTTGACATCGCTGACTGCCAGGGCAAGCTGCAGCTTGTTTTCCAGCCCGGTTTTTTGCAGCATGTTTGCCACATGAAATTTGACCGTAGACATCTCGCAGCCCATCTCTGCCGCAATGCGCGTGTAAGATAAGCCCCGGAGCAGATGCCGCAGAACCTTCAATTCCGTCTTTGTAAATTCCGTGCTTTTTGCCATGCCGATCTCAACCGTCGGAGGCGCGTCCGGAAAGATATGTTCGCCCGCAATCGTTTGCCGGACAACATCCATCAAACGCTTCTGCGTAGAGTCCTTATACCACAGGCTGTCGGCCCCGGCCCTCTTTGCCTCGTCCAGCACCGCGCAGTCGATCAGCGAGGTCACAACAATGATTTTGCTCTTCGGCTGTATGGCTTTGATCTGGCGAACGGCAGTCAGGCCGTTCTCACGGTTCTCCGTTTGCACATCCATCAAAATCAGATCCACGGAGCTTGTCCGGCACACCTCAACCGCCTGCTTTGCGCCGGGGATGGACGCCACGATCCGGTATCCGTCCTCGGCACGGAAATAGGTTTCCAGCAGACTGCGGATCATGGTCTGGTCTTCAACGATCATCACTCTCATGCGCTGTTTCCTCCTGTTCCGGCAGACTGAGCACCAGCTTAAAGCGAGGGATGCTCCAAATCTCCATTTTGCCGCCTGCTTCCTCGATACGTTGACGCAGCATGGAAAGACCTCCGCCCTCAATAATTTTCCCCTTTGGCACTGCGCCGTTGTTGGTCAGGGCAACCTCCAGACAGTCCGGCTTCTGCAAAAAGTACACATACAATTCTGTGCCATTTGCGTGACGGACACAGTTCGCCGCGCATTCGCAGATCGCCAGGGCGCTCAGCGCGCGTATCCACTGCCTTTGCGGCGCATTCCCTGTCATCAGAACGCTGACGCCCAATTCTTCCGCTCGTTTTTTCGCCGCCTCCAGCGGTTCGGATTGCGCCGTTATCTGGCTGGAGCGGTAAAGCACGGATATTGACTGTTCCCACAGTGCCGCGTTCGCGCGAATTTCCTCCAGATCCGTGTGTTGGAGCAGCACACGGCGCGCCGCGAGAATACTGTGCCCAATGTCATCGTGCACACGCAGCTTCATCGCCAATGTTTCCTCCTCCCGGATAATCTCCGGCATCTGAACAAGCAGCAGCCGAAGCCGCTCATTCACCTCCGCCAGCTTCGCGTTTTCCACTTTCAGCTGGTCCTGCTTCCGGATCAGCTCCGTAACGTCCGCGGCAGTGATCTGCGTATAGCGGACGCCCGCTTTTGTTGTGATCTGCTCCTGCGCAAAGCGCAGCGCCTTTCCGTCCGGAAAGCGGTAAATCCAAAGGCGCGGGTCCAGACAGCGGACGTTTGCGGGCGGCGATTGCAGAGCGTCCCGCATCTCCGCAAGGGACTGTATGCCGCCTTTTCGCAGCCAGCTCGCAATGGCAAGCATCCGGCGGTTGATGAGCCGCACCACGCCGTTTTTATCGAAGAAGCAGGCAGCAATGGGCAGATTGTCGAAGCTCTCCTTAATCCTGTCCATACACCTTTACCCCCTTGCTTTTTCCGGCTCCCACGTCAGATATTGCAGCCCGTCCTCATCCTGCTCCCATTCCAGCCCCGGGAACCGCCCGCACAGCCCCCGGAGCGGCTCCGCCGCCGCGGCACAGAGAGCAACCTCTACCCGCTTGCCGACCTCTATGGAGATCAGCAGTGCGCGCAGGGATTCCAGTTCCGTTTCCACCACCGCCTCAAACAGATCGTAGACCTGCGTTGCCTGCTCGACGGTAAGCTGGCCTTCCCCTTTGACAATGGTCTTGCAGTCGGCGCCATAGACACTGATATTCTCGGAAGATTCATTGAGGCACAGCCGAAGCTCCTGCACGCTGATTGCACCCCGCTGCACGCCGACAAAAATCAGATTGCTTCTGCGTTTGATGTAGGTTCCGATGATGATGACCTGCCCGAGCAGATGTCTGGCTCTGTCCGGATCCTCCGTCTTCCGCAGTTCAGCCAGAAGATCCCGCAGCATCGCGATCTGCCGGGCGGTTTGCGACTCCATCATGTCATACAGGCGGTTTTCTTCTGTCAGCTTCAGCCATCTCGCGTGCTGCGCATTCTCCGCCGCCAGAACGTCGCCGGTATCACGCAGCTCATCCCCTGTCAGCTCCAGCTCCTTTTGAATCTGATTCAGCGCGGAGATGTCCTCCTTCCAGAATACCCAGCCGCGGCGCAGCTTGTGCCGCTTCAAAAGCGTATCGTCACCCAGATGGATGGTATCCTGCCGCATCTGCCGCAGCTCATTTGGCGGCAAAGTCCCCTGCATGGCAACAGACACATATTGGGAGCAAAATGCCTGATCCGTGATCTGGACAGGCAAACTCGTTGCCTCAAAAAGTTCGTCGTATCCGAGGTTGGACGGAATCAGTCCGCATTGAATGCAGCATTCAAGAATGCTTGCGAAAATCAGGCACTGGGACACCGTCATATCGCCCGCAAGCACCCAGACCCAATAAACCTCTTTCACATAGGCGCAAGCGTAGGCCAACGAAAGCGCAAGCGGAACCAGCGGCAGCCAGCAAACGCTCCTGCCGCGGGGGATGCGGCAGTTTCTCACCATCGAAAGTAACGCAAACCCCGCGCACAGGGCCTCCCACCCCATCACAAAGAAATAGCCGACCTCATACCGATACTCCCGATCCGATAAAACGCCGGACGGGAAGGAAAACACCTGCTGGTGCAGATCATTGGTCAAAACGAGCAAAAGCAGCAGCAGCGTTGGAAAATACAGCAGCTTGGTCCATCGGGGCAGCCGAAAATCCTCGCCCTTGCCCAGTGACTGGGAAACGAAGACCGACAGCATGGGGATGAACAGCATCGGAAAATAGTAGAAGTACCACAGCCAGCGCTCTGCATCCGTGTTTTCAATGGAAAACTTGATTGAGCGAAGAAGAATCCACAGCACCATCAGCACCGAGATCGCCAGCAGATAGCGCCGTACCTGCGTCTGTACGATACGGATCCACAGGGAGTAGCACCACACGCTGAACAAAAACACATAGATCCCGCTTCGCAGGTGGCTGACAGCCGGAGAATGAAAAATATGCCGGCTTGCATATCGGAGCCACATGGCAAACGCAATGAGCGCCAACACGCCCAGCGCGTATAAGATGCTTTTTTTTGCCGCTTTGCTCATGCCGCATGCCTCCCAACTGTGCGCCTCTGTACTGATAGTATAACATGCGGATAGAAAAAGGCAACACAGTTTTGCCCCTTTGCCGAGAGAATCAAGCCGGACCACGGCTTTTGAACAAAAAAATAATTGTAAACCCTATCCAATCGGCGGGGGCAAAAGGGAGCGATAGCGGCTAAAATATAAATGGAACATACAATAGAAGAGAAAGGCGGTGGAAAAGCGCAGTGCGAAGGATTGTGCTGGATATGAAAGGCGGCCTTCTGGCGGAAGCGGTCATGCAAGCGCTTTCGGGATGCGACCCGGATTTCCTTGTCTACTGTTCTTCAAAGCCGGAGGAAACGCTTGCCCTGTGCCGGAGCTGCCGTGCCAATGTGTTGGTGATGGAGGTCATCCGGCAGGGCATCTGGAAGCTGAGCGAACGGCTCAGGCTCTGCGGTGAGGTAAAACAGCTCGGTTGGGGCTGCAAGGTTCTGCTTCTGGTGGACGAGAACGCGGACGAACTGCTTGCCTCGGAGGTGCGGCAGGCGGTGAAGGATCAGCTGGCCGACATTTTTATCTATGCGTCGGTATCGCCGACCTACCTGGCAGGCGTGATTGATACGCTTTAGAAAGGAGCGATTTATTTGCAGGTCGTGATACAGAAAATTCCGGAGAATTTGCAGGAATTTGAAACACTCGCCGCCAAAGAACGGAAGCCGGAGCATATCTGTGCCCTGTTTTTGTGTGCGCTTGCGCTGTTCGACAGGGACAAGGACGCCGGGACTGCCGCAATGAACCTCTTGCGCGGCCCGCGGCTCATGACGCCCTACGATGCGCAGTTCCTGCGCGACCGTCTGCGGGGAAAGCCCTATTTGCCGTTTGCCTATTTTGAGGGCGCAACGCCGGAAAACGGCTATCAGCCGCGGGCGCCATACCGGCTTAACGTGCTGGCAGACCCCAGACCGCAGGATATGGAGCCGGGCTACCTGCGGGTGTTCCTGAAAACGGCAGGCGCAGATTCGCCGCGGCCCATGAAGCTGCGGCAGAAGGCATCGACCGGCCAGTGGTTTTTGTGGGAGTATTCCAGCATTCTCAGCGGAATCCGTATTCCCGCGGCACAAGACCCGTGGGCATAACAATAGTGAAGAAGGAGATTGATACATATATGGGACTGTTCGATAAGAAATATTGCGATATTTGCGGAGAAAAGATCGGCTTGCTGGGCAACCGCAAGCTGGAAAACGGGAACCTCTGCAAAAACTGTGCCAAAAAGCTATCCCCATGGTTCTCTGACCGGCGCAACAGCACCGTCGAGGAAATCAAGGCGCAGCTTGCCTACAGGGAAGCAAATCAGGAAAAGGTTGCGGCATTCCATACGACCAGAACCCTCGGCACGGACACAAAGGTGCTTCTTGACGAGGACGCCAGAAAATTCATGGTGACACGGGCCAGAAATCTTGCGGAGGCCAACCCGGATGTTCTGGACTTCGCGGACGTGACCGGATGTAATCTCGACATTGACGAGAGCCGCTCGGAGCTCAAGCGTGAGGATAAGGACGGCAAGGAGGTCAGCTACAATCCGCCGCGCTATGAATACGCCTACGATTTCTACATCACCGTATTTGTCAACAACCCCTATTTTAACGAAATACGCTTCCAACTCAACTCCAGTTCCGTGGAAATTACGCCGCCGCCTGCAATGCGTCCGGGCATGGCGACCCGGAGCAATCCGGAAACCAATGTTGAGTACCGCAATTATAAGAAGCTCGGCGAGGAGATCCGGCAGGTTCTGACGCAGGTCCGCAGGGATGTGCGTGAAAAGGTCGAGCAGGCAGCCGCGCCCAAAGCGGCAGTCACCTGTCCCTACTGCGGCGCGACAACCACGCCGGACGCAAGCGGCTGCTGTGAATACTGCGGCAGCGCGGTAAAAGGCTGAGCCATCCATCAAAGGGGGATTCAGAGAAAAAAAGAAAGCATGCAGCATTACTCCTGATTGCGGCGGCGCTTTGACGAAAAAAGCCCCGTGGAAACACAATACGTATCAGCCACCCACCGAACTTTCAGAAAGGAGAAAGCACCATGGCAAACTTTACCGACAGCATGAAAGAGGCAGCATTCGCAACCAGTCCCCGTGAATTTGATCTTTCCTATTCCACCACACTGGAAGAGATCATGGAGAAGCTCAATGCCCGCAGGGCGGCGTTCCAGATGCCGTTCCAGATCAAGGGCGGCGTTCCCGGTCAACGCATCTCGTTTGAAAAGGAACCGAATGTAGACGTTGGCCTCTGGCTTTACCTCAAGGACGGCACGCACATCCGGATCCAGCCGGTCATCACTGAGGCCAAGATGTCGGTTGGCGGTATGCGCGTCGATAAGAACAGCGCGTTGCGCAAGGGCCTCAAGGGCGCAACGGTGGGCCTTGCAACGGAGCGCGGCGGCTATATCGACACCGTGACCGAAACCGTGAAGAAGATTCTGAACGGCGAGGAGGTAGAGGACTATGTCGCACCGGAGGTCCCGGCCGATACCAAGGACTGGCTGACAACCTTCCTGCTCTGCTTCTTCCTTGGCGGTCTCGGCGTTCATCGCTTCTATGTCGGCAAGACCGGCACGGGCATCCTCTTCCTGCTAACGGGCGGTCTGTTCGGCATCGGGTACCTTGTGGACTTTATCAAGATTCTCTGCGGCAAGTTCACCGACAAGAACGGAAACGTGATTCAGCGCGAAAAGAAATAAGGAAAGCAAAATGTCTCAGGTATGCACGGCTGTTTTTGCCGGGATTCTATGTTGTTTTCTGCTGATCGGCGGATTTACGCATTCCTGAAGGAGTATTGGGAGGGAATTATGAAACAGACGAAAACCAAGAGCCTATGCCTGCTTCTTGCGGTGCTGATGCTGCTCGGCAGCTTCACCGCCTGCGGAAAGGAAAAGGAGAAAGACTCCAATTTGATCAGGCTCGGCGACTATGAACTGCTCTACAAGAGCGCGTGCATCATGGAGGATTCGGACGGAAATGACGCGATTGTTCTGACGCTGGACTTCACAAACAACGGCAAGGAAAATGCTTCGTATCTCTGGAGCGTCAATGAAACGCTCATGCAGAACGGCACAGAGCTGGAAGTCGCTACGGTCTTCCAGGACTATGACAGCTTTGAGACTGTGATTGACAGCCAGTTTACAGACATTGCTCCGGGCACAACACTGGAAGTTCGGACAGCATATCTGCTTCACGACACGACCAGCCCGGTCGAGGCGACCTTTGAGCAGATATTCGGTAAGAAAAACGGCAAGATCACCATCGATACCGCTGCACTCAGCCGCGTAACTGCCGCGGGCACAGACCAGACTGACAACGGCGGACTGTCCACTCCCGCCGAAACCGGTGACGCGCTGCTCGACTGGTGGAACGGTGAGTGGTACGGCTGGTGGAAGATGAGCGGCTGCTACGGCTCCTATGAGAGCATGGAGGGGAACTGGTGGGATATCTGCGGCGTCATTGACATCGGCACGGACTACACCGGCACGATCACGCTTTGGGACGAGGACTACACGAAGTCCGAGCCCATGGCTTCCGCGCAGGTCAGCCTGAATGAAGCCGGAACCGGCGAGCACGGCACGGTGATGTCCGAGGGCGGCTGGTTCACAAACGTAGCCCTGGAGCATGCGGACTGGATCGTCGATCCCGGCCTTCTGGACTATGACGACCTGATCTGGATCGACGGCGACTACGAAAACGGCGACGATGAGTTCCACTACGATATCTACCTGCGCCCGTGGGGCCTGTACTGGGATGACATGGACGAGAGCGGCCATCCTTACCGCTATACCGACTGGTATCTGCCGCTGATTGACGCGGGCATGTCCATGCCGGACGCCATCGGAGAAGACCCGTCGAACGACTTCAATCCGCATGACAGCGCCCCGCTCACCCAGACGGACGCTGCGGCATCCGGCGGAGACGGCATCGTGACCGAAGAGCAGGTGCAGAAGGGCTACGTCTGGATGAACGAGGTCAACAGGAGTATTTTCGATGCAACTTACGATGATATTGTTGCTTACTTCGGCGTGGGAGGTCAGTTCGTCAAGGAAGAGTACAGCGACCACATGAAGGCAAACTACCGCTACTACAAATGGATCTCTGCGGATGATGACTCCCATTTCATCTACGTCAATTTCAAGGAGAACGAGTCGGGCGTTTATACGGTGAGTGCGTACAACACCAGCGGCTTCTCCGGCACAGAAGCCATAGAAAAGTATCTGGACATCGTGAAGGCCGAGGCCGCCGAGGCGAACAAGGCAGCGTCTGCAAACGCCGAGATGAAGGACTTCTCCGTGGAAATCGCCCAGTTTGCAAAAGACGATGTGAAGGTCAAGATCATGACGAAGATCCCGGTATCTGGTTGGTCGTTCGATGATAGGGGGCGCTGCCTGGTGGAAAACAACGATCCCACAGCGTTTGGTGCGGGCGCCATTCAGTTTGAGGTAAGAGAGAACGTTGAAAAATTTGATTACTACAAGGACAACTTCGAAAACTATCAGGATATCGAAGACCGCGTGATCGGCGGCATCACCTTCCGCGGCCGCACCTATAAGTACATCGGCTACGAATGGATTCAGTATATCGCGCAGCTTGACGACAACCGCGCCCTTTCCATCGGGCTTCGGAATATGGACTGCGTCCCGGGAACGATGCCCGACATCATCCTCAGCAACATGTCATTCAAGTAAGATTGTCGTCCATTTGAAAACCATATGAAAACCGACTCCCGCCCCATTTTGGAGCGGGAGAGTCCGGCTGTTCACGAAAAACGGAGGCTATGAAAACACTACACAAACAAGCACTCGCGCTGCTGCTGGCGCTGGCTCTGCCGCTGTTGCTTTGTGCCTGCGCGCAGACGACACAAACGGAGCATGACGGGTCCAAAATGAGCACAAAGCCCAACAAGGAAATTTCGGAAAGGCGATCGGAAGAAACTATATTGCGGAACGGCATGAACGACCGCGCACCGCACGATGAGGCGGCGGGCACGCCGCCGGTGCGGCACACGTTTTCACAGGAGGCGGAGGTCTCGCTTGGATGGCTGCGGGACAGAATCGACTTTCCGATGACAATGTTTGGCGCGGCGTATCTCGGCTACGTCGGCGGGCTGTTTGACGAAGGGTTCGAGACGGGCTTCCCCGCATGGCTGCGGGGGACCAATGAGGCAATGCTTCTCGAATACCCCTTTATCGCGGAGATCGACGATAAGCATATCATCGGCGGCGCGGGGCATCTGTACTGCATTGTGCCCGTTAATGAGAATGTGACGGTTGCGATCAACCGTGTACAGTGGAACGAGAAAACACAGGCTGATGAGGTCACGGAGGTCCTCTACCGGTCAGAGCGCGGTGAGCCGGTGCTGCTCTTTGCGAATCTTGACGGCATTGCATATGAGGCCGACACCCAGGTCTTCATTACCGACAACAACGGGAACACCTGCCAATGGTATCCTTCGCTTGATGCGATGAGCCATCTTGCGCCGTGCATATCGGAAGCCGGTGAGTATCTTTCGTTTGACTTCACGGAATATGCTTGGTATAACGCCCCTCCCGAATTTGCCGGTTGGCTTTCTGATGGCTGGACAGGCATGACCGCCCTCGGCCTTGCCGGGGCGCAGAGTACAGGCATGGGCTGGACCACAGAAACCATGGCAGGGGAAACCGGCCGCTATGCCTGTTTCTCGCTGCGCTTCTATCTCGAGGATGAGACGGGAGGTACGGTTGATCTGGAGTGGGCCTACGAAGACAGTGACGACATTGATGAGATGTGGAGCGGCTTCTGGGCAATTCAAACCATTCCGAACGGGCCGAGCTATGTGACGCTCAGTTTGTCACTTGTGGGCGGTAATAGCTACAGTGTCACGGGCGGTCCAATGTATCTGTGTGAGACGTATCCCCTCCTGATCAGCCCAAGCGGCACGGAGCTGCTGGTCGGCGCGGGTGAGAGCGGCATTTGTCTGCCGTTCATGTCGCGAAGCACAACGGTGTGTGTGCTGACGCAGGCTGCAGGATAGAAAACGTGCAGGGAGCAAACCGCTTTGAAGTTTGCGTTTCCAAATTCTGCTTGGCAGCAATCTGGCAAAAGCGCAACAATGGGGCTGTCTCAAAATAGCAAAATGCCCAAAAAGAACAATGTCATTGCGAGCCAGTGACTCGGTCACTGGCTCGCAATGACATTTCATTTTTTGCTATTTTGACCCATTAAAGTGCCTGGTGAGAAAGCCCCTTCTCCCCACCGGATGCGGGTGTTCCTAACGGATTTGGTTTATTGCCGGGAAAGGACGGATTTTAGCGATGGTGTGTTGTAGATGCAAGCCGGAAAGAATGAAGGAAGCCGTACCGCGTTGTTTTTTATTCTATCCGCAGCATCCGGTAGCCGATGCCGATGTGGGTTTGGATGTATTGCTGCCCATCCTTTCTGTTTTCCAGCTTTTTGCGCAGAGTTGCCATAAATACCCGCAGGGAGGCGATATCATTTTCCCAACTGCTGCCCCAGATCTGCTGCGTGATGTAGGTGTGGGTCAGAACTTTACCCACATTTTTGGAGAGCAGGCACAGCAGCTTGTATTCGATGGGCGTCAGGTGCAGTTCCGCGCCATCCAGATACGCGCAGCCTGCCGCATAGTCGATTTTCAGCGCGCCATTGGTAAAAATCGGAGATTCCTGAGGGGTGTCTGCTTTCATCAGTGCCAGTCTTCTCTGGGTCACCCGCAGCCGTGCCAGCAGTTCATCTACGGAGAAGGGCTTGGTGAGATAATCGTCTGCCCCGGCATCCAGCGCCCCGATTTTATCGGAGTCCTCCGTTCGGGCGCTGATGACGATGATGGGCATATTGGACCATGCCCGGATTTTTCGGATGATCTCTACGCCGTCCATATCCGGCAGTCCCAGATCAAGCAGCACAATGTCCGGATTGTGGGACAGAGCCTCCATCACGGCACCTGCGCCGTTTTGAGCTGAGAGATACCTGTATTCGTGGGTTTTCAGTGTCGTTGTAATCAAATTGCGCACCGGGGTATCATCTTCTACAACGAGGACCAGGGGCTTATTCATTTAAGTTCACCTCACTGAGCGGTAATGTAAAGGAAAAGACGCAGCCATGGGGCGAATTGTCTTTCAGGGTCATTTCGCCATGATGTGCGTGAATGATGGCTTGGCACAGTGTCAGTCCAAGCCCAAGGCTTCGGCGGCTGTCGCCAATGGGATTGCCCCCGGTAAAGAACATTTCAAAAACACGTTCCTTTCGTTCGTCCGGGATACCAGGGCCGTCGTCGCTGACACAGATTTCAGCCGCTTTTTCCCGCTGGACTGCCGTGATGCGGATGCTTGAGCCTGCCGGAGTGTATTTGACTGCGTTGTTCACCAGATTGATAATCACCTGTATGATAAGTCCCGCATCCATTCGCGCCAGCAGCGGGACCTCTCCGCAGTCCACGATGATGTTGTGTTCTTTCGCTCTCCGGTCCACATGCCGGAGGGCTTCCGACACAACATCCTCCAAAACCTGGTCGGAAAGCCGCAGCTTAACGCTGCCGTCAGTCATTTTTGTAACGGAGAGCAAATTTTCCACAAGGCCGGTCAGCCATTGGGAATCATCATAGATGTCCGTAAAAATCTGTTGCCGCGTTGGCCCGTCCAGAGCGTCATAACAGTGCAGCAGCGTGTCGGCGTTGCCGGAAATGGAGGTCAGCGGAGTCCTGAGGTCATGGGAAATGGAACGCAGAAGGTTTGCACGAAGCTGTTCGTTCTTTGCAAGGACGGCGGCTTTTTCCTTTTCTTCGGCGTTGCGTAGGCTTTCCAGTGCCAGAGCGCACTCTCCAAGAATCGAAAACAGAATGCTGGATGTAAATGCGTCCGGCTGGTTTTTCTGATCTATCAGAATGCCGACAACACCGTAAATCTGCTGCCCCGTACGAATTGCGAGATACAGCCGCTTTGCTTCCGGAAATACCTCAGTCGTTGCTCCGGCTCGCTTTCGGTTTTGCCGCACCCAGTCAATTACGTTTTGTTCTTCTTCCTCGCTGGCGACGCTGCGCGCTCCGGTTCCGTCTGCCGGGTAAACGATCCCATCAGGCAGCGCGTGGGCATGGGCCGGGTAAATCAGAACATCCCGCTGCATCAGTCGTTGTATCTGTGTTGCGGTCATCTGATAGATTTCCTCCGGAGTTTCTGCCTTTTGAAGCTGCCGGTTCATATCAAAAAGGAGCTTCGTGCGATAGGCATCTCTGGCAGACAACCGGGCATGCGCTTTGAGCTTTGCGGCAAGTGTACCGGTCAAAAGCGCTGCCGCCAACATGACGGCAAAGGTTATGGGGTATTTGCTGCCATAGGCCGCCAAAGACAGGCGGGGTTCCGTCAGGAAATAATTGAATAACAGGACACTCAAAAAAGCGGACAGCACACCGCAGGTGTATCCGCTGGTAAAAGCAGAGGTCAGAAGCACCCCCAACAGGTAAACCATAATGATATTGGCACTAGCAAATCCCTGCCGCAAGAACATCCATCCTACGGTTGTCGCGGCTGCCAGAAGCCCCACCGTCAGAAGAAGATCCCGGAAACTTGGAAGCACCGGACGAATGGCCATGGGCCGTTTTCTGTGGATGTTTTTGTAAACCTCCGCATCCGGAATGATGTGGATTTCCACCTCCGGAGCAAGCGCGATAAGCCGTTCCGTCAGTGTGGGCTCGCTCCAAAAATGCCGCCGCTGTGCGCCGCTGCGCCCGATCACAATTTTGGTTACACCGGAAAGCCGGGCATATTCTGTGATTTGCGTGGGGACATCCTCGCTGTGCATGGTGACGATCTCTGCCCCCAGATGCTGCGCAAGACGTATATTGGCCTGCAAGCGCAATGCGTCCTCCGCATTCATGGCAGCATCTTCCGGTGTCTGCACATAAAGGGCGGTAAAGCTCCCGCAAAACGCCTGGGCCATCATTCCCGCCATTCGCACAATGCGCTCATTGGATGGGGATGAAGACAGGCATACCAGAATGTGTTCTTTCTCCGGCCTGCTTGTAGTATTCCGCATGTTCTCACCGCCTTTGTTCCTTTTATTATAGCACCAAAAGGCAAGGGTTTCTACCGCGTAAAATCAGATTCGTTTTGCTGGAACGGGCGTTCCTCCGGGTCGTAGATCACAATGTTCACATGGGCATGGCTGCCGCGAAACCGGGCAATCGTTTCCTCCAGCTCCGCAAAGGACAGATCTCCGTCCAGACGCACACAAGCGTCCGGCTGCCGTTGTCCGTAGGTTTCATCAATGCGTTCCTGATTTTCATCCAGAAAGCGATCCAACCGCTTCATCAGAAACCACCCAAACAGGAACATCAGGGATGTTCCGGCGATTACGATAACATCCAGCACATCCTCTCACCGCCGTTCATATCCGGAAGCACTTTTGCAGCGCTTTGTATTCTCCCAACGCCAAAATTGTGATTTCTTTCGACAGCACCGTATCGGAAGTAATCGAAACATCGGTTTTTCCTGACCGTTTCACGCCGAGAATGTTGATCTCAAATTTTCTGCGGATATCCAGTTCTCCAACGGTTTTCCCAATCCAGTTTTCCGGTACTTCCACCTCAAAAATAGCGTGGGATTCGTCAATTTCTATGTAGTCAAAAATATGATCGGAAGTGTATCGGATCGCCGCCCACTTTGCCATCTGCTTTTCCGGATAAACCACATGGTCGGCACCGTTGCGAAGCAAAAACTTTGCCTGCACATCCCGTTCCGCCCGAGACACCACGCACTTGGCCCCCAGCTCCTTCAGCAGGGAGGTCGTTTCCAGCGAATTCTGGAAATTGCCGCTGACGGTGACAATACAGACATCAAAATTTCCAATGCCAAGTGAACGCAGAAACTCCGGATTTGTACTGTCACCAATCTGCGCGTTGGTGGTAAACGGCAGCACATCATTGATCCGTTCCTCATTAAGATCTACAGTCATGACCTGATGTCCCAGCTGAGACAGCTGCACCGCAATATGCCGCCCGAAACGTCCCGCACCGATCAGTAAAATGTTTTTCATAAATCCCAACTCCCTTGTTTATCCAATTGTGATTTTTTCCTGGGGCAGCTTTGCGTTCCCAACTTTTTTGCTGGAAAGTGCCGCGTATATAAGTGTAAGTCCGCCGACTCTGCCCAGATACATCAGCAGAATCAGTACCGCCTGTGAGGGAATATGCAGCCGTGGCGTAATACCCAGTGTCAGACCAACCGTTCCGACCGCCGATGCCGTTTCATACAGGCAGGCAGACAGCGGAAGATTTTCATATACACTGATAAAGACGGCTCCGCAGAAGAAAAGTGTAACGTACATCGTCAGAATGGTTGCGGCAGTCTTTACTGCGCCGCAATCGATCCTTCGCCCAAAGAATTGCGCACTCTCACGCTGGCGAAAGGTTGCGGCGGCATTGGCGAGCAGAACGGCCAGCGTTGTTGTTTTCATACCGCCTGCCGTAGAGCCGGGGGACCCGCCAACGAGCATCAGCAGGATCATCAGGCCTTGCGATGCGCCGGACATTGCGGATAGATTTACGGTGTTGAAGCCCGCTGTTCTCGGCGTAACAGACTGGAAAAAGGAGGCCAGAAGCCGTTTTCCTCTGGGAAGCGCGGAAAAATCCACGAAGAAGAAAAAGATGGCGGGCAGCAGGATGAGCAGACCCGTTGTAACCAGGATCACCTTGCTCTGCATCCGATAGCGGCGAAAGTGCCACTTGTTTACACAGACATCATCCCAAGTCAAAAATCCGATGCCCCCGGTCACGATCAGCAGCATGATCGTGATATTGATGATTGGACTGCCCGCATAACCGGTGAGGGAGGGATAGAGGTTGGTTTCCGTGCCAAGAATGTCAAACCCGGCGTTGCAGAACGCGGATACGGAATGAAATACGGCCATCCAAACGCCGTGCCATCCATAGTCCCGGCAGAACACCGGCAGCATCGCAGCCACGCCCAGCAGCTCCATGACAAACGTCCCCCGCAGGATAAACCGTGTCAACCGGACGATGCCGCCGACATTTGGGGCAGAAATCGCGTCCTGCATGGTGCTGCGCTGCATCAGGGAGATTTTCCGCCCGGACAACAGCGCAAAGGATGCCGCAACGGTCACAACGCCAAGTCCTCCTACCTGGATCAGTAGCAGAATAACCGTCTGCCCAAAGATTGACCAGTAGCTCCCGGTATCCCGCACCACAAGCCCCGTCACGCAGACGGCAGAGGTTGCGGTAAACAGGGTTTCGTTAAACGGCGTTACAGTCCTGCCTGTTGTGGAAATCGGCAGCATCAGCAGCAGCGCCCCCAACAAAATCACTCCGGCAAAACCGAGGATGATGATTTGGAAGGACGAAAGGCGGCGCTTTCGATGTATCAGCTCCTCCGGCATAAAAGACAACTCCCTCTGAATTGATTTTCTCAATCATATCAGAGAGAGTTTTAAGACGGGATAAGGGCTATGCGGATGGTATTAAGACCGTACAAAGACATAAACGGGCCACGGGCAGGATGCTTCGGGGGAAACGAAAGGACTCGGAAATGCGGTCTCTTCGCAGCGATTTCTCAGCAATCCCGGGGAAACGCAGAAAAACGCCATGGGTACGCTGACATCTCAAAACGACTTGCCGCCGCATTCCGTGATTTGTTGCGGAAAAAGATGGTGACTATCGTTTTATTATGGAAACGTAGATTTGAAGGCATGGAAAAAGCGTGCTATTTATTTCCTTATCATTTCTGAGTTCTGGCTTTCATTATCTGTACTTGATCTTGCAGACCTGAACGAACAGGCACAGGAACGGTTAGATACCATCATGGAGCAGATGAAAGCTGCCGAGGGCGTGACCGAGGAATTAAAGCGTACCCGTCAAATGGAATGGGTGCAGCGGTGCAATAATATCCACAACCGGGCAGAAGAAATTGTTTTGCATGAGATGATTTATGCATAACGGTATGATAGAATGATTATGACAAATTAGAATTTGATGAGGAAGATTATTTATATGATCTACCGTCTATGGTCTAAAAACGACCACCTATCGCGAATCGGTGGAAATCAATTCTCGATTTTCTTATACTGTAACCGTAACAAAGAGGAGGTGAGCAAATGCAAATTGAAATCAAGTTAGATGAGAACTGCAAGGAACCCAAAATCATCGTTGTGACAAACAAAATGACCGACGAAATCAATGAAATCATGAAAAGGCTTTCAGATGAGCAGCCGAAAATGATTGCCGGATTCAAAGATGATATTGTCGAAGTGTTGGAGCCGTTTGATATTTACCGCATCTTTGCTGCATCAGGCAAAGTGTTTGCCGAAACAAATCACGGTGAGTACACGCTCCGTCTGCGGCTTTACGAAATGGAGCAGCGGCTGGACAGCAACTTTTTTGTCCGAATATCAAACTCGGATATTATCAATCTAAGAAAAGTCAAGGGTTTTGATTTAAGCTTTGCAGGAACAATTTGTGTTACGCTTTCAAATGGGACGGTTACTTATGTTTCAAGGCGTTTTGTCGCCAAGATCAAACAATTATTAGGAATATGAGGTGGTAAAAATGAAAAAAAAGATGATTCAGCGTGGGCTTCTCGGATTCCCTCTCGGCATTGCTATCGGTTTTGTAATAACTGTGATTATATCAATGTGCATAGGAGATGGTTCGTTCTATCCTGTTAACCCTGAGCTGATTGATACAATGAAAAATGAATTAAACGCAGTTATTCTTCAAACAATTCTCTGCGGAATTTTGGGTACAGGCTTTGCAATGGCTTCCGTTATTTGGGAAATTGATTCGTGGAGCCTTGCAAAGCAAAGCGGAATTTACTTTTCCATTGCCTGTGTTACGATGTTTCCGATTGCCTATATTACGAATTGGATGAAGCATAATGCCATTGGTATTCTTTCATATGTAGGAATATTCGTTGCAATTTTCGTCATCACTTGGCTCGTTCAATATTTTGTATGGAAACGCAAAGTGAAAAGAATGAATGACGGAGTTCGGAAGAGTAATAACGCAAAATGAACATAACCTTCACAACGGCAACTTCAAGTTTGTCATTCTGAAAATTTAACTGAATAACCCCAGCACAAACCGCTGCTACATGGAAGCTAACAAACCATGCAACAGCGGTTTTTCTTTACCTTTTTTTCCTCTGACTGATAGGCGTTCCCATTTTCTTTGATTTTTTGAGAATCCGAATCAGCCAGCGAAATTCTTCGTCTGACAGATTTTTATAGTTGATACCAAGCTGCTTGCAATAAAGAACAACGAGCTTTTCATCCCGGCTGCCCTTGAAATTTTCGACCGCTTCCAGATTTTCTTTCAGTTCATCGGCAACGGTGGTCTGGGGTGCACTCTCGCTGTCCTTTTTATGTGCTTCCCGAATATCCCGGATAATGAGGTTGAGGTCATCCAGAACCATGTGGCTGAAATATTCATCATCACTGATATGGGCGGCTTGCAACACTTTCAAATGGGGGTCATCTTCGCCGGGGCGATACCGTTCAATGATTTCATGCCGGACGGTATCGACAAGGGCGGTGAGGTTTTGAATCTGCATGGTGGCAATCCCATCCACATAAATCTCAATGTCCGCAAGAAACTTGATAAAATCCTTATGAGTGGCAAGTTCGCACAGCAGACGGTTGTTAATCCGACCGCTTTTCAGAAGTGCTACCATCTCATCACTCAAATGCAGCTCCCTTAATGGCGTGTTGATCTCCGCCCGGTTCTCTGTCCGGCAAAAGAGATAATCGAGGGACACCCCATAAAAATCTGCCAGCAGGATAAGGTTGCCATGATTGATTTCCTTATAATCCTCTTTTTCATAACTTCCAAGAGCTGATTTTGAAATACCCGTTTGCTCAGCCAGTTCTTCCAGTTTTAATCCTTCCAAAGGACAAGAGGATGAAAACGGAATCCTGTTTGTCTGCTTCCCTGTTACAGCCATTGCCGCAGTCCTGTCCCGCAGTTCTATGACGGTCAAGCGTTCTCTGAATGAACTGGAAACCGCCGGACTTATCATGCGGGTGCGTCAGGGCGTGGGAGAACCAAACCGGATTTATGTGCTGATACCGGGAAAGGAGGACGCTGCCCTTGCCTGATACCTCAAAGCTGGAAAAGCTCAACCGGGAGCTGGAGAAAAGCGAAAAGAAACTGCGGAAAGCCATCAATGATGAAAAGGCATTGCAGCACCAGTTGAAGCAGCTTACCCGAAAGGAACGGACACACCGGCTCTGTACCCGTGGCGGTATGCTGGAAAGTTTTCTGCAAGAGCCGGAACGCCTGACAGATGATGATGTAATGCTGTTGTTGAAACCCATTTTTCACAGACAGGACACGCAGGAACTATTGAAAAAACTACTGGAACGGGAGAAGCCGGAAACCCCTTAGTTTACTAAGGGCGCAATTATACACCACCCGGAGGTTGGTGCATTGCGTTCTCCGAAGGCTCCTCGCCGGAGGGCTGTGATTTTCCGCAGTCATGGTCTGCTCCAAAGCATACAAGGGACGCTACGCCGTCTCCGCTCCGCTCCGCTTCGGTCGGTGCAGGGAAAACGTCCACTGGACGTTTTGCACCCCTGCGCTGGCTGCCGCCAGCTACCCTTTTGTGGACTTGCCATCTGGGGACACCTTGCCTTGCAAGCTGTTCCCAGCCGACAAGTTTCATAAAATATGCTATCTTTTCGATAGCCAATGAAGTATAATGAAGATGACAACAGATCGGTATTTCTTGAGGGAAGGTGATAGTATGAATTATATGATAAAAGGTATACAAGCACTTAAAGAATCGTTTTTCTTAGGTATCATAAGTTATATTGTTATTTTTGTGTTGCTGTATCTTTTCAAAAAACGCAGAACTATCTCATGGAATTATATGTTTGAGGGAATATTCTGCATTTACTGCGTTACGCTTCTCAACCTAACGGGGATTTTCACACTAAGTTATAGTTTGAATGGTCCTTTCAATTATAATTTGCTTCCGTTTATTGGGAGTTCTATTGTCCCTATATTGCTTAACTTCGCTTTGTTTTTTCCTCTTGGTTTTTTGTTGCCGCTTATTTTTCGTTCCTGTAGAGGGAATTGGAAAAAGGTGGCGATTATTAGCGGTTTAATCTCATTCTTGATTGAACTATTACAGTTGTTTGGCGGCAGATATGCGGAAATGGAAGATTTTCTAATCAATACCTTGGGCGGATTTTCAGGCTATATTGTCTGTACCGCCATATGCGAAAGAAAGACAAATCGCCGAAAAGCAGTTGTTTCCATTGTTACACTATGTTTGACCCTTGCACTTTGTTTGATTGGAATTTATGCAGTGGGGGACAATGAAAAACAGCTACCGGATGGACTGTCTGCTGTCGAAAATAGCATTGCTGAAATCAATGTTTATTCTGAGGGAGAAGAACGGAGCATTAGCATTGATTCCTATCAATACCGCTCTTTTGCAAGTCAGATTTCCAATTGCGGCGGTAATTTGCTGGAAATCCAAAAAACTTCTGAAGGTGAAATTTGGAATGATACAGACTGCTTTATCGAGATTATATATACTGCTGACCAGACGATAAAGTTTGAAAATGCTGAGAATTTCTCCATTGAATGTGCTGACAGACTTTTATATAATGCCGACAAAAATGTTCTATATTGGGGTGAGGCAGGTTATCAGAACTGTTTGGACTATACAAAAATGAATGAAGAAATGCAGGCACATAAAGAAGAAATATTGAAAGGATATGAAGAGTTGTCTACTTCAATTCGTGATTGCTTTAACCAGTAACAATTTCAGCTTTCTGTGCGGGCTTTATGAAGGCGACCCAGTGGAGCAGGCAATAAGGAAGTGGAAATGCGGATAACTTCCAGTTTATCAGCTTCACATCGGGTCAACTTGCCCCGAACTTTTACAACTAAATACCCGCCGCCCACACAGCGGCACACCGAGCAGGAAATCTGAAAAAGGTCTCCTGCTTTTTTTCTGCTCAAAATGAGGTGGTAAAACGCCACCCCATCCGCCAATCACAGAAAGGAGGGACACGAAATGCCCTGTCCACACAACGAAATCACGATTGTGCAGCGAAGCCAGCGGCAGTCTGTGGTTGCCGCCGCTGCTTACCAAAGCGGCGAAAAGCTGTTCTGTGAATACGACCAGCAAGTAAAGCACTACCCGGAAAAGCGTGGTATCGTCCACAATGAAATCCTGCTCCCGGCAAATACAAGAAAAGGCGTAGTTGTCAACTACGCCCCAGGTCAACTCGCTGTATGAAAAGAGCGAGTGTTCTTAACAGCCTTTCAAATGCTGTAAGAACACTCGCCATGGTGCGGGCAACAGGACTCGATAAAACAGGGGAGCAAACGCCGTCGAGCCGGCGTTTGGCAATGGCCCGCGGGGCCATTGCATTTGAGTGGGTTCGAGTCCTGTACCCCATCGGGAATAGAAAAAGAGCCCTTATAGGGCCCTTTTTCTATTTGGTACGGGTGTTCTTATAGGATTTTTCAAAAAAGTGGTATTTCCCTAGACGTTTTTCAATTTCAGAGCAGCGAATTTCGTGCTTTTCTTACTTCATATTCTCTCTCAAAAAGGCGATTGCTTCCCGGCAGTCGCCTTTTTGTGTAGCAATTTGGGTGGAAAATCGGCCTTTGTTTCCTTTGAGAGCGGCGAATAAAACGCCGCCTGTATGTTTTCACATGGAGGACTTTTTAAGAGAATGCAGGCCGACAAAACCATGAAAATCAACACTTATTTTTCAACGAAGGAGGTCATCAAAGTGGCAGTTTTCCGCATTGAGCGAAACCGGGATTACACGATCATGTCTAACCACCATCTGCGGGACACAGAGCTGTCCTTGAAGTCTAAGGGGCTGCTTTCCATGATGCTGTCTCTTCCAGAGGAGTGGAACTACACCACAAGAGGGCTGGCGGCCATCTGCAAGGAGGGGGCCGACTGCATCGGCTCTGCCCTTCGGGAGTTGGAGCAGGCGGGGTACATTGTCCGCAGCCGGATTCGAGACAGCAAGGGCAAAATTGTGGACGTGGAGTACATCATCTACGAAACGCCTCATAAGTCCCGGCCACAGACGGCACCGCCGGAATCGGAGCGTCCAGATACGGAAAACCCGGATATGGATACCCCGTGTCCGGAAATGACCGCGCAATTAAATAAAGATAAAGAAAAGAAAGATGAATCAAAGAAAGATTCAGAAATTACGGATGAGATCTATCCTATCCCATCGTATCGCCCTTCCCAGGAAACAAGGATGGGAACGGATGGGATGGAAGTCAGAGATCGGTATCGGGATATCCTTCTGGAAAACATCGACTATGACGTTCTTATTCAGAATCCCCAGATCGACCAGGAGCAGCTGGACGAGATCGTGGAGATCCTGGTGGATACGGTTTGCACCTCCCGGAAAACCATCCGAATTGCCAGCGACGATTTCCCAGCAGACGTTGTTCGTTCTCGCTTTTTGAAACTGACAGGCAGCCACATCCAGTATGTGCTTGCCTGCATGAAGGAGAACACCACCCGAATACGGAACATCAAGAAATATCTGCTGGCGGCTCTGTACAATGCCAGTCTCACCATGGGTAGTTATTATACAGCTCTGGTGCAGCACGATTTGGCGGAAGGAGGATAAATGCAGGAGGAAGTCACGGGCAAGTCCATTGCCCTTATCATCAGCTCCGCAAAAATGACGGAACAGGTTTTAGACCGGGCTATCCGGGTCTACCTGAGTCAGAAAAAGCACCCCAAAATCTACCGAGGCAAGCAGACCCTAAAGCAGCTGGCCGGTCAGAACGCGGGGCTTTCCAATATCGAGATCACGGAGAAGAATATCCGGTGTTTTACCCAGACGGCGAAGAAATACCATGTGGATTTCGCGCTGAAAAAGGATACCGCTTCGGAGCAGCCTCGGTATCTGGTGTTCTTCAAGAGCCGGGACGCGGATGCCATTACGGCAGCCTTCCAGGAGTTCACCGCTAGAAAGCTCAACCGGAAGCCATCCCTCCGTGCGCAGCTGGCAAAGGCTGTGAAGGAGGCCGAGATGCAGCCGAAACCTTTGGAAAAAGAGCTGGTCAAAGAAAAGGATCGAGGTGTGCTGCGGTAACTATCAAGAAATTTGTAATCCCCAATATTCCCTATGTCCTGTTCGCCTACTTGGGCGGCAAGGCATCCCAAGCCCTTCGTTTGGCGCCCGGAGACGACTTTTCTTCCCGGCTGCTGCATTTAACGGAGGGCTTTTCTGCTGCCTTTACCAATCCTCTGCCCAGCATCCAGCCGGTGGATATCCTCTGGAGCATTGCCTCTGGGATGTTCCTGTGGCTGGCTGTGGCGATTCGGCGGCAGAATCAGAAGAAGTACCGGCACGGTGTGGAATACGGCAGCGCCCGTTGGGGCACACCCGCGGACATTGCCCCCTATATGGACCCGAATTTCTTTCAGAATATTCCAATGACCCAAACAGAGCGAATCACCATGGCAAGCAGGCCCAAGGAACCCAAGTACGCCAGGAACAAGAACATTCTGGTCATCGGCGGCTCCGGCAGCGGCAAGACCCGGTTCTTCTGCAAGCCTTCCCTTTTGCAGGCCCACAGTTCCTATGTGGTCACAGATCCGAAAGGTACACTACTCCCGGAAATCGGTTCTTTCCTGGTGCGAAAGCAGTACCGGATCAAGTGTCTGAATCTTATCAACTTCAAAAAGTCTATGAAGTACAATCCGCTATCCTACATCCGCTCGGAGAAGGATATTTTGAAGCTGGTAAACGCCCTGATTATGAACACCAAGGGCGAAGGCGAAAAATCTTCGGAAGATTTCTGGGCCAAGGCGGAACGTCTCTACTACTCCGCACTAATCGGCTACATTTGGTACGAGGCCCCGGAGGAGGAGCGGAATTTCACAATGCTGTTGGATCTGATCAACGCCAGCGAGGCCCGGGAGAATGACGAGAATTACCAAAGTCCTGTGGATATTCTCTTTGCCAAGCTGGCAGAGAAGGAACCGGATCATTTCGCTGTGAGGCAGTACCGCAAATTCAAGATGGCGGCGGGCAAGACCTTAAAATCTATTTTAGTGAGCTGCGGCGCGCGCCTGGCTTCCTTTGACATAAAAGAACTCCGGGACCTTATGGAAACGGACGAGCTGGAGCTGGACACCCTGGGCGACGAAAAAACGGCGCTGTTTGTGATCCTTTCGGATACGGACAGCACCTTTAATTTCGTAGCCGCTCTGATGTACAGCCAGCTTTTTAATCTGCTCTGTGACAAGGCGGATGACTTCTACGGCGGGCGACTGCCTGTCCATGTCCGTCTGATCTTAGACGAGTTTGCCAATATCGGTCAAATTCCGAACTTTGACAAGCTCATTGCCACCATCCGAAGCCGGGAAATCTCGGCTTCTATTATTTTGCAGTCCCAGAGCCAGCTAAAGACCATCTACAAGGACGCGGCGGATACCATCGCGGGTAACTGTGACAGCACCTTGTTTTTGGGAGGCAAGGAGAAATCTACGCTGAAGGAAATTTCGGAGCTGCTGGGAAAGGAAACCATTGACCTTTCCAACCAGTCCGAAAACCGCGGCAGTCAGGTATCCTATGGCCTCAGTTATCAGAAATTAGGAAAGGAGCTGATGTCCCAGGACGAATTGGCAGTGATGGACGGCGGCAAGTGCATCTATATGCTGCGGGGTGTCCGTCCGTTTCTCTCGGAGAAATACGATCTGACGAAACACCCGAACTACCGATACACCGCCGACGCCGACCCGAAGAATCTCTTTGATATGGAGCGGTACATGAAACGGCATCCCAAGGTCAAGCCCACGGATGCCTTTGAGGTGTACGAAATAAATTTGTGAAAGGAAAAAAGAAAGGAGGCACATGCCTCCTTATGCTGTAAGTGTCTTTAATTTGGTACAGCCAAATTCCGAAAAGGCAAGACACTGCGAGGCTTCATTAGAAACTTAAAAAGTTTCTTCATGTTTCGCACACTCCTTTCCCAAACCTATATGGTTTGTAAGTCTTTCGACCTAATGAAATCATATCATAAATTATTGTAAAAAACAAGGAGGATATTTTGAATGGCATTTTTCAACAGCGCGGTAGGCGTTCTGCAAACCCTGGTAGTCGCCCTGGGCGCAGGTCTGGGTATCTGGGGCGTTATCAATCTTCTGGAAGGCTACGGCCAGGACAACCCCGCATCCAAGTCCCAGGGAATGAAACAGTTGATGGCCGGCGGCGGTGTCGCCCTCATCGGCACCACTCTGGTGCCCCTGCTGACCGGTTTGTTCGGATAAGCCGCTGAAAGCGTGATTCGCTTATGGGCGGTATTCTTGACAAACTGGACCAGTGGCTCCGTGGGCTGCTGACAGAGGGCATCAAGGGGAATTTAACAGGAATGTTCGATTCCGTCAATACCAAAGTAGGCGAGATTGCGGGAGAAGTGGGAAAGACGCCCCAGGGCTGGAACGGGGGCGTCTTTTCCATGATCCAGAATCTTTCCGAAACGGTCATTGTCCCCATTGCCGGGGTGATCCTCACCTTTGTTATGTGTGTAGAGCTGATCCAGATGGTCACGGAGCGAAATAATCTCCACGATATTGATACCTGGATGTTTTTCAAATGGGTATTCAAGACCTTTTGTGCCGTGCTGATCGTCACCAATACCTGGAACATCGTCATGGGGATCTTCGATGCGGCGCAGAGCGTGGTCAACAGCAGCGCGGGGGTGATCATCGGCAATACCTCTGTGGATATCAGCGGCGTGCTGGGAAATCTGGATGCCCAGATGGAGGCCCTGGAAACAGGAGAATTGTTCGGGCTGTGGTTCCAGTCCATCTTTGTGGGGCTGACCATGAACATCCTTTCCATCTGCATTATGCTGGTGATCTACGGACGGATGATCGAGGTATACCTGACCGCATCGGTGGGGCCCATTCCCCTTGCCACCATGACCAACCGGGATTGGGGGCACACGGGGCAAAACTACCTGCGTTCCCTGTTCGCCCTGGGCTTCCAGGCATTTCTCATTATGGTGTGCGTGGGCATCTACTCCGTGCTGGTGCAGAACATCGGCGTGGGAAGCAACGTGTCCGCTGCCATCTGGGCCTGCATGGGGTATACGGTGCTGCTGTGCTTTGCGCTGTTCAAGACCGGCAGCCTGTCCAAGTCTCTGTTTGGGGCCCATTAAGGAGGTATATATGGCTTATGTAACCATCCCAAAAGACTTGACCAAAGTAAAATCCAAGGTGCTGTTTGGCCTGACCCGGCGGCAGCTGATTTGCTTTGGGGCAGCGGTGCTTGTAGGAGTACCGCTTTTCTTTTTGCTCAAAAACCGGGTGGCTTCCAGTGCGGCCACCCTCTGTATGATCCTGGTCATGCTGCCCTTCTTTCTGCTGGCAATGTACGAAAAGCACGGCCAGCCGTTGGAGGTGATTCTGGGGCAGATGATCCAGGCCATGTTCGTAAGGCCCAAGCTGCGGCCTTACGCAACCAACAATTTTTACGCCGCCGTGGCGCGGCAGATTCAAGTAGAACAGGAGGTGCGTGCGGTTGTCCAAAAGAGGAGAAAAGGCCGCAAAAAAACGAAAGCTGACCGCCGCTGAAAAGAAAGAGATCCGGGCCATTATGGAGCGGGCCCGGGGCGACGGGAAGCCTCATACCGCCCAGGATACCTTGCCGTTCCGGCAGATGTTTCCAGACGGCCTGTGCAAGCTGGACGACAATACCTGGTCCAAGTGCATTGAGTTCGAGGACGTGAACTACCAGCTTGCCCAGCCGGATCAACAGACGGCCATCTTTGAAGGTCTCTGCGATCTGTACAATTCCCATGACAGCTCCATCGGCATGGAGATCAGCCTGCCATGCCGGCACATGAATCAGGAGGATTTTCTAAAGCGAATCGAGATCGCCGCTCAGGGGGATACCTTTGACGGCATCCGGCAGCTCTATACCCAGATGCTCCGGCGGCAGCTGGAAAAGGGCAACAACGGCATTGTGAAAGCCAAACTGCTGGTGCTGACCATTACGGAATCGGATATCCGGGCGGCCAGGGCCAGATTCGCCCGGATCATCCTGGATGCGCTGAACCATTTCAAGGTCATGGGCGCTCTGGCCAAGGTGCTGGATGGCCGGGAGTGGTTGGAGCTGCTGCACGGCATCCTGCACCCGGACGGGGAACGGTTCTCCTTTGACTGGGACTGGCTGGCACCCTCCGGCCTGCACGTCAAGGACTTTATCGCCCCCTCGGCCTTCCGCTTCGCCTCTGCCCGGCAGTTCCAGATGGGAACCAAGTTCTGCGCGGCCTCCTTTTTGCAGATCACCGCCCCGGAAATGGATGACCGTATTCTGGCAGAGCTGCTGAACACAGAAAGCGATCTGCTTTTGAGCATCCACATCCGCAGTATGGACCAGACGGAGGCCATTAAGACCGTCAAGCGAAAGATCACCGACATTGACGGTATGAAGATCGATGCCCAGAAGCGGGCCGTGCGGGAAGGATTCGATATGGATATTGTCCCCACGGACATTGCCACCTACGCCGTGGAGGCCAAGAACATTCTCCGGGACCTGCAGAGCCGGAATGAACGGATGTTTCTGGTCACATTTCTGGTGGTGAATATGGCGGACAGCAAGCGGAAGCTGGACAATGACATTGCCCGGGCGGCCAGCGTCGCCCAGCAGTACAACTGCCAGTTTACCCGTCTGGACTTCCAGCAGGAGCAGGGCTTTGTATCGGCACTTCCTCTGGGTGTCAACCAGATTCACATCCAGCGGGGTCTTACCACCTCCGCTGTTTCCATCCTCATGCCCTTTACCACCCAGGAGATATTCCAGGGCGGGGACGCGCTGTACTACGGGATCAACGCAAGTTCCGGCAATATGATCCTGGCGGACCGGAAGCAAAATAAAACGCCCAATGGCCTGATTCTGGGCACCACCGGCAGCGGCAAGTCCTTCTCCGCCAAGCGGGAGATTCTGAATGTGTTCCTTGTGACAAAGGACGATATTCTGATTTGCGACCCGGAGTCGGAGTATTTCCCTCTGGTGGAACGGCTGGGCGGGCAGGTCATCCGGCTTACTCCCTCTGGCAGCGGCGGGGGCAGGAGCTATTACTTGAATCCTCTGGATATCAACCTGAACTACTCCGAGGATGACAACCCCCTGGCGCTGAAATCCGACTTTATCCTGTCCTTCTGCGAAGTCGCGGCGGGAGACAAGTTCGGGTTGACGCCGGTGGAGAAAACCATCATTGACCGCTCTCTGCGGAAGGTGTACCGGGGTTATCTGGCAGACCCCAGGCCGGAGAATATGCCCATTCTGGAAGATCTGTGGGACGAGATCCGGGCACAGCCGGAACCGGAAGCACAGCGGGTCAGCTCGGCGTTGGAGCTGTATGTCCACGGCAGTCTGAACGTGTTTAATCACCGGACCAATGTGGATATCAACAATCGGCTGGTATGCTTCGATATCAAGTCCCTGGGCAAGCAGCTGAAGAACCTGGGGATGCTGGTTATCCAGGATCAGGTGTGGAACCGGGTAACGGTGAACCGCAGCGAGGGAAGATCCACCCGGTACTATGTAGACGAGTTCCACCTGCTGCTCCATGGGGAGGTGGCCTCTTGGAGCGTGGAGATCTGGAAACGCTTTCGGAAGTGGGGCGGCATCCCCACCGGCATCACCCAGAATGTAAAGGACCTGCTGGGTTCCCCGGAAATTGAGAACATCCTGGAAAACAGTGACTTTATCTATCTGCTGAACCAGGCCAGCGGCGACAGGGCCATTCTCTGTGAGCGGCTGAACATCTCGGCCAAACAGGCCGCCCATATCAGCAACGCCCCGCCGGGAGAAGGGCTGCTGTTCTTTGACAATGTGATCCTGCCTTTCGTGGATCACTTCCCAACGGATAACGAGCTTTACAGTATTATGACAACCAAGCCCAGTGAGGTGGCGAAGTACCAGAACGCAGAGGAAGGAGGAAATCCATGAGATTTTCAAAACGGCTGCTGTGTCTGCTCCTGGCGGTGATGCTGGTTTTCAGCGTTCCGCTGGGAGCTATGGCAGAGGCACCGCCGGAGGAGAAAGAAGTACCGGTAGCAAATGAAACTGTGGAAGCAACGGAGGCGGTAGTGGAAACTACGGTACCGGAAGAAATAGAAGAAGCTACAGAGCCTTTCACAGAGGAACCAGCGGAAGATCCAACAGAGGAAACGGTGCCCCCAGCGGAGGACACCCCGGACGAATCGGAAGATGACCGTAATCTGGGTGCCGAAGCCTACGCCTCTACGCAAAAGAGTATCATGCTGTTCGATTTTGCGGACAACGGCGACTACACTACCCGGCTGAACTATCAGGTGTCGTGCGCCTATAAACCCAACGGCAGCGGCACCACCCGAACGGCCTATGTCAAGAATATGGGCTGGCACTTTGCGAGGTACGGCGGTGTTGCCCATGCGGATGAACCGCTGTACTGCATTGAGCCTTGGCGCAATTATGCGGCCAGTACCAGCGGCAATTCCGTGGACCGGGATGTAACATTGAATGGAAGCGGCAGTACTACCGGCAGCAATGTGTGGTACGCGCTGTCTTCCGCTCGGCGGGAGGCTATTGGGCTTATCCTCCTGTACAGTGACCAGCAGTGGGATCACTCCATCAGCGTTACATCAGTAAAAAAGGACAGCAACCCCAATGTGCCTCTGCGGGTAGCTACGCAAATTCTGATCTATGAAATTGTCTGCGGCCTGCGTGACCCCAGCAGTTTTAACCGGAACAGTTCCAACGAGTGCGGTACCTCCGGCGATATTTTCTACAATGCAGGTGCATCCTCCGTGTCCGGCTTCACCTCCTGCTACAACAGTTTGGTTTCCGCAATCCAGTCCGCAAAGACCATTCCCAGCTTTTGCGGCAGCTCCAGCAGCGCACCGACCATTCAGCTCTCCGGGGATTCGGGCAGTGCTTACGATTCTAACGGAGTGCTGTCCAGCTTCAGCTTTTCCAATGGAAACGGAGCCAGTTTCAGTAAGAGCGGCAATACCCTGAATATTACCAAAACCGGCAACATTTCGGAATCCACCGTGTTCACCGCAACACGGTATCTGCCCTCGGCAGCAAATTCCAGCTACAACATCTGGTATATGTCCGGTTCAAGTTATCAGACAACCATTTCCTTATACAATGCCGGAAGCAGCGGGCTGAATGGCTATTTCAAAATCAAGGCTCCCTCTCTGGGTAATATCAGCCTGACCAAAACCACAGAGGATGGCAAAAATCTGTCCGGCTGGAAGTTCGACATCTATTCCAACGCTGCCTGCACCAACCTGGTTTCCGGGCCGTACACCACCAACTCCAGCGGCAAACTGTCTGTAACCGGGCTGAATGCAGGAACCTACTATGTCAAGGAATTGGGCAATACAGATTCCAGCATAGATTCCCTGTACAGCTGCGCCGGCACCAATCCCCAGCAGGTCACGATTGCCTCCGGGCAGACCACTTCTGTCAGCTTCTACAACAAGCGCAATACCGGAAGTATCACGCTGGTAAAGAAAACCAACACCGGAGAAAATCTGGGCGGCTGGAAAATTGGGCTGTATTATGACGCTGACTGTGCAAATCCCATACCCAATTCTCCGTTTTTGACTGGATCGGATGGCACTGTGACTGTATCCGGCTTGCAGCCTGGGACACTGTATGCCAAGGAGATTCCTACCAATGATTCCTATTGGGCCTTTGATACGGCAGTAAAAGCCGTGACAATTCAGGCCAATCAGACTGCCAGCGTCACCTTTACAAACACCCACTATGGGCGTATTCAGTTCCAGAAAACCACCAATACCGGCAATCATCTGGGTGGCTGGACCTTCCGCTTGAAAGATTCCAACGGTAAGACCATCGGTGACTACACAACGGATGAAAACGGCATTGCAGTCACCGGAAATCTGCCTTTGGGGCGCTATACGGTGGTGGAGCTGCCCACGGAAGATACCTACTGGGTCGGTGAGCTGGGATTTCACGACGTGACTGTCCGGGGTGGGCAGACAGCCGTAGACACCTGGCTGAACCGGGAACAGGGCCTTGTCTGGATTTATAAGAAAACCAATACCGGGGAATCCGTAGAAGGCTGGCGTATCACCATTTATTCGGATGCGGAATGCACCCAGGCGGTTGGGACAGTGATCACCAACGCAGACGGGAAAGCCGGTTATTACCTGAACCCCGGCACCTACTATGTGAAGGAAACCGGCGACGAAAACGGGCGGTTTGAGGATGAATACTGGATGGTGGACGAAACCATCCAGAAAATTGAGATTCTGCCCCATCAGGATACGGAGATCACCTTCACCAATGTTCAATATGGCAAGCTGAAAATCCAGAAAGCCGTGGAGGGTGACGGGAGACTGGCAGGCTGGGAGTTCCGGGTGACAGATGTCCACGGGAATGCCATAGATGGGTCCCCCTTTACCTCTGGTGAGGACGGCACGATCCTAACCGCCAATCTGCTGCCTGGGGAATATACCGTGGAGGAGTTGCTGCCAGAGGACAGTTTGTATCAGTGTAAAAGCGAGAATCCACAGAAAGTTTCGGTGGTCCAGGGGCAGACAGCGGAGGTGTCTTTCGTCAATGCCTTGCGTCCTGGCACAATCACTGTCAAAAAGGTAGATACCACCGGAAGCCCGCTGACCGGAGCCACATTCCTGCTGGAATGGAGCGAGGACGGGGATGCATGGCAGCCTGTCCAGTATTCCGAATCTGTCATAAAAGGCGGCTGCTCTGTGGAGGGGTTGACGGATGGCTGTCTGACCAGTGGTGAGGAGGGGGTTCTCCAATGGACGGGTCTGCATCCCGGCCCCCACTACCGCCTGACGGAAGTAAAGGCACCGGATGGCTTTAAGCTGCTCACGGAAACGGCATTCACAGGAAGGATTCCAGCCGATACATTGTCCATGGAGCTGACCGTTGTCAATGCCCGAACCTTTACCATGCCGGAAACTGGTGTGGTATCCGGGGCCGTTCTTCGGGTGCTTGGGTTGGCTGCGGCTATCGGCTGCCTTTGTATGCTTTCTGTTCTATCCAGAAAAAGGCATTGAGAAAGCCGGAAGCAAATCGCTTCCGGCAAAAGTCATATGGATTGATACTGATTGCAGGCATCTTCCAATCTTGAAAAGTTACAGTACATAGGATAAACCTTTCCCGTTTCTTTCTGTTCCCTGTAAATCTGGGTAACTTTGGAAAGAATACCATCCTGTATTTTCTGGCAAAATCTGTATTCCTTTTCAAGCAGGTCCGCATATTTCTGATCTTCCAGCTTTGCGAACTCAATTCGGCTGTACAGGCCATCGGCAACAGGGATCATCTTCTTTAGATCCAGTGCGGCGAATATTTGCAGCGCATCGGTCTCAGAAATAGATTTGTAGATATCCCGCTTGCGAAGCTTCGCTTTGGGCACCTGCTCATAAATCAGATAATGTGCGGGGCCCACGTTTTTCCACTTTGCGTGTTTGGGCTTTCCAGAGGTTAGAGGAATAAAGTAAGTGTATGTATCGATTATGACGAGGATGCCGAGAAACGGCTTTTGCGTATAGTCTTTTTCCTGCGTAAACTGCACTTCCGGCTCTATGGTATTTAGGTACTGCAAATAGCGTGTATCCACGTTATAAAAGCCTAAATTATCAAAATAAAAGCCTAAATTATCAAATCTTACAGTCATTTCTTTGTTTCCTCTCAAAAAAACGGAGGGACCTGAATCCCTCCGTATCATTAACGCCCCGCACTTGGGATATAGGTGGCGGAACACCTGCTGTAAAGCCTCGCACTTGGGATGTGGGTGGCGAAACACCCGCTGTGAACCTCTCGGTTCACTACTATTATATGCAATCCGTTAGAAAAAAGCAACATCTATTTTCAAAAAATCTTTGGAAAAGGAGGGCAATCATATACTCTTTCCATGCCAGGGACAAGCCCTGGTTTTTTCACGCTCAAAATTCAGAATTCAAATCAAAACAACACCAAAAGAAAGGAAATTGCTCTATGAAAAACATCACCAAAATTCTTTCCCTGTTCCTGGCCCTGACCCTGCTTCTGTCCTTCCCAGTAGCCGCCTCCGCTGTGGAGCTGACCAGTGTTCCGACCATCGACGAATCCAAGACCGGCTCTCTGACCATCTACAAGTACGATCTGACCAACGCTGAAAAGGACGGCGTATGGGACAGCTCCTATGTATCCACCGGTGTTTATGACGAGGCAGGAGTAAACAATGTTCTGGGCGGCAGCACTTCCTCCACCCTGGGCAACGGCGAAACCGGCTACGGATATGCCATTAAGGGCGTGGAATTCAGCTATGTGAAGGTAGCTGATATTTTCCAGTATGGCGAAACCGAAACCACCGACGGTCATGTGGAAATCCTGTACGCCGTTGACAAGGCCAAGGGTGCGGACCTCCTGAATACTCTAGGTCTGGCGGACGGAAAGAATCGGTACGAAAAAGCGGATGCTCTGGATGAAACCAAGTATTTCTACCAGTCCGATGTGCTGATCTCCGCCCTGTCCGCCGGTCTGACCGCCAATGCCACCACTGTCAAGAACGCCATGGAGCGTTACGCTGCCACCAACGGTACGGCCATGCCCCTGACGGATTCCTACGGCAAGAGCAAGGTCGAGAATCTTCCTTTGGGTCTGTATCTGGTTGCAGAAACCAAAGTCCCTGAAATGGTTGTTTCCACCACCGACCCTTTCCTGGTA
>Ga0129316_1000073_pt1 | contig 82320 bp, 75 predicted proteins | sample Cm1ome_2_FD_94429 | JGI IMG/M metagenome (GOLD analysis project Ga0129316, IMG submission 94429) | Eastern black-and-white colobus group fecal microbial communities from Wisconsin, USA - Cm1022B metagenome | ecosystem: Host-associated > Mammals > Digestive system > Large intestine > Fecal...
CGGCGGCGGAAGAAGCGAACAGGGTTTGGCGCAGCGGTCGGCTTTTTGCGAGAATACGAGCAGAAAAAGACGGGAACCGCAAGAGGAAGCGTGACACGGCTCACGATGCCGTTGGTTCAAGCGCGGCAGGGGGAGCCATTCAAGCACTGCAATCGCAGTGCTTTTTTGTTGCCCAAAACACGCTTAACACTGAACTGCGAAGTCGGTGGCAAACCCTGAGAAGCGCCGCCGATGGATAAATTAAGCAAGTAAAAAGTTATTTTATTCAAATTCCGATTGACACAAGCAAATTATAATGCTATAATACTGTAAGTAGAGTAAGTAATATTCTGTCGGTAAAACTATCCGCAGAACACATGAATTTAAAGGAGAAAAAAATATGAAAACATGTCCCAATTGTCATGCACAGCTTGACGACAGTTCAATTTTCTGCACATCGTGCGGAACACAGTTCGGTGCAGTACCCCCTCAGCAGAACGCAGTACCGCCCCAGCAGAACGCAGTACCGCCCCAGCAGAATGCAGTACCCCCTCAGCAGAATGCGGTACCCCCTCAGCAGGCATATGCTCCTGCTTATGATCCTTATGATCATACCGCTGAATTCGATCCTAAGGATATTTCCGACAACAAGGTTTTCGCTATGCTTTGTTACCTTATGGATTTTATCGGCATCATTGTTGCACTTCTCGCAACTCACTCATCAAAGTACACAATGTTCCATGTAAGACAGGCTCTTAAGATAACCGTTGTTTCTATCCTTTCTGTATTCGTTCTTATAATTCCTTTCCTCGGTTGGTTTGCATTCCCGATTTTACAGGGAATCATATGGGTAATAAAGATAATTTCTTTCTTCCAGATCTGCTCAGGCAAGGCTAAGGAACCCGCAATTATAAGAAGCTTCGGCTTTTTAAGATAACCGTACATATTCTATGTATAACACAGCTCCGTGCATTGAAAAATACACGGAGCTTTTTTTGCAAACCACAGATTAATATTCTTGAAATCCGCACGGATTAAGTATATAATAAAGTCAGTTCATCTGAACCGAAACGCTCATGCCGGATATTTCACGGGCAGAAGCAAAGCTAAAGCATCAAGAACAACAGGAGGTTTATTATGTTTACTCCAAATGAAAACCGTTACGAAAAAATGGTCTACAACCGACTGGGCAACAGCGGACTTAAGGTTTCCGCAGTTTCGCTCGGATTATGGCAGAATTTCGGCTTCGGCTCGGATTTTGCGACTGCCGAGGAGATGGTGCATACCGCATTTGATCTCGGCATTACTCATTTTGATATAGCCAACAATTACGGACATCCCTATAACGGAAGTGCGGAAGAAAACTTCGGCAAGATTCTCGACCGTGGCATGAGGGAATACCGTGACGAGTTATGCATTTCCACAAAGGCAGGCTATGAAATGTGGGACGGACCTTACGGCGACAAGAACGGCTCAAGAAAATACCTTACAGCCTCTCTCGACCAGAGCCTCAGACGTTTGAAACTCGATTATGTCGACATCTACTATCATCACATTTTCGATCCCGACACACCGCTTGAAGAAACTGCGCTTGCGCTTGACAATGCGGTAAGACAGGGCAAGGCTCTCTATGTCGGAATTTCAAATTACAACAGACAGCAGACCGCAGAAATTCAGAAAATATTCAAAGAGTTGAGAACGCCGTTTATAGTAAATCAGCCGTCATATTCAATGCTCAATCGCTGGGTGGAACGTGACTGCCTCGATAAATACTGCCTCGACAACAACCTCAGCCTTGCCGTATTCTCACCGCTTTATCAGGGCTTTCTTACAGATAAGTATCTCCACGGTGTTCCTGAAGATTCACGTCTTGCTAAAGGCGGCGCACCGTGGCTTGAGGGACAGCTTGATTATATAATGCTGAAGCGTCTTAATGCTCTGAATGACATCGCTAACAGCAGAGGACAGAAGCTGTCGCAGATGGCGCTTTCGTGGGTACTTCATAATAAGGCGGTAGCAACCGTCCTTATCGGCGCAAGCCGTCCGTCACAGATAGTCGAAAATGCGGAGTGCATCAATAAACTTGATTTTACCGATGAGGAAATATCCGCAATCGAAGCCGTTCTTAAATAAAGGAGAAAATTATGCCGTTAAAGATAGTCCGTGCAGATATTACAAAATTTCCTTGCGATGCGGTAGTCAATGCCGCCAATGAATCATTGCTCGGCGGCGGAGGTGTGGACGGTGCAATACACCGTGCCGCAGGGGAGGAGCTTTATAAAGAGTGCCTCACACTCGGCGGATGCAGGACAGGTGAAGCCAAAATCACAAGCGGTTACAAAATGCCTTGCAGGTATATAATCCACACAGTAGGCCCTATATGGCGGGGCGGCGAATCCGGCGAAAAACAACTGCTTGAAAGCTGTTACAGAAATTCCTTGTCGCTTGCTTTGAAAAATGGCTGTGAATCGGTCGCATTTCCGATGATTTCGGCAGGAGTTTTCGGCTATCCGAAAGAACAGGCGTTCCGTGTTGCGTCCGATACGATTCTCGATTTTCTCGCCACTCACGAACAGGCTGACGATATGACGGTCTATATTGTCATTTTTGACAGCGACAGCTTTCTGAAGGCAAATAAGCTGTTTTCGGATATAGAAAGCTACATTGACGATAATTACGCACAGAGCCATACCGATGAACCGGCTGAAAAAAGCCGCAGATTATTTAGAGGAAAACTGCCGGACACAGCGACCACACATTGTTTTCCTACGGCTGCAACCGCACACAAAAAAGCGTTTGACGATATGTGCGTTCTCGAAGCCGAAGCGGAAACGCAAGACGGTACTCTTGAGGATGCACTGGGCAGTATAGATGAGAGCTTCTCACAGATGCTCCTGCGCAAGATAGATGAAAGCGGTATGAAGGATTCGGAGTGCTATAAAAAGGCTAACATTGACCGCAAGCTGTTTTCGAAGATTCGCAGCAACATTGATTATAAGCCGTCAAAGCCCACAGCCGTTGCTTTTGCAATAGCGCTCGGCCTGTCGCTCCCCGAAACCGCCGAGTTGCTGATGAAAGCAGGTTATGCCCTGTCGCACAGCAACAAGTTCGACATTATAATAGAGTATTTTATCAAAAACAGCATATACGACATAATCACAATAAACGAAACGCTGTTCTCTTACGATCAGATGTTGCTCGGCGCATAAACCTATCCTGCGATCCACATACGAATCGCAGGATTTTTCATTTGTCGCTTTTCATGCGACCATTTTTATTCCTCCATATGCTAAAATACAGACAGAAGATAAGAAAACCCAAATCTGTATTAATAAGCGGAGGAAAAACACATGAAAAAGATAAACATTAAAACAGCAAGAGCAAACAAGATAAACCATTCGACCGAGATGGTATTCATACTCGACAGGAGCGGCTCAATGGCAGGCCTTGAATCCGACACAATCGGCGGCTTCAACGCAATGATAGAAAAGCAGAAAAAACAGCCCGGCAAAGCATACGTTTCAACCGTACTGTTCGACACATCGACAACCGTACTTCACGACAGAGCGGAGCTTGCCACCGTTAAACCGATGACATCCGACGATTACTACGCAGGCGGATGCACAGCACTGCTTGACGCAATAGGCGGAGCGATAAACCATATAGGAAATATCCACAAGTACGCACGTCCTGAGGATATACCCGCTCACACAATATTCGTGATAACAACCGACGGCCTGGAAAATGCAAGCCGTCGTTACAGCAAGAGAGATATAAAACGTATGATAGAGCGTCAGAGATCAAAATACGGCTGGGAATTCCTCTTTATCGGAGCAAATATAGACGCAATAGTCACAGCCGAATCTTTCGGTATCGAACAATCAAGAGCCGTTAATTATCACGCAGATAAGAAAGGCACAGAGGTACTCTATGACGCAATTTCCGCTCCGCTCACCGCAATGCGCAGTAAGGGCAGGATAGATGATAACTGGAGCGAGGAAATAGAGGAAGATTTCAACAATCGTAAAAGTAAATAAAATCATCGGCAGACTGTTCGCAAGGTCTGCCGATGTGTTTCAGTATGGCAATAAACCTATTTTTTTAAAAATGGGGTTTGGGGCGTAGCCCCAAGCGGGGTGAGGGCGGCAGCCCCACACTCAGCCCGGCACGGATGCCGGGCGTGTATGCCCAAAGGCTCTGCACGATGCAGAGCCAACAAAGCATACACAGCCCTTCACCGATGGGAAGGGGTTTGGGGTTAGGGATAGAGAATTTACTCTATTTTTCATAAAAACAGACTTTTTCTACAAGCCGAGATTTTATAAATCAGAAAGCCATCAACAACCTTTGAACTTAATTTACTGATTCTGACCTATTATGACCCAAAACACATCAAAACCGCTCAATTTTATTCAAACTGCACAAAAACTCTTGCTATATGTTGTCGAATACAACAAAAATCACGCTTTTTTGAATAAATTTGAACGAAAGTGCTTGATTTTGAACTTTTAACGTGTTATTATAAGCTCAAGGACAGAGAGTAAAGTCCAAAAGAGCTTAAAACAGCTCACTTAACTAATATCATGATATTTTTAAAGAGGTCTTAATATGCTGACAGAAGAACGACATTCAATGATAATCAAAGCGGTGAACGAGCGTGCAAGCGTAACTATCGCAGAGCTTTCGGAGATTCTTAACGTTTCTGCGTCTACCGTAAAACGTGATTTGATTATTCTTGCAAATGAGGGCAAAATAATCAAGGTACGAGGCGGCGCAATGTCAAAGAACGACAGCTTCTCGTCGGTAGAGAAAAACGTCGAGGAAAAATCCGCAATCTGCACCGAAGAAAAAAATTCGATCGCAGAATATGCCGCAAAGCTGATTGAAAAAGGTGACTTTGTTTTCCTTGACGCAGGCACGACAACGGAGAAGATGATAGATCATCTTACCGTCAGAGATGTTACATTCGTCACAAACGGCTTTATCCACGCAAAGAAGCTGGCGGTAAAGGGCTACAAGGTCTTTATCACAGGCGGCGAGATAAAAGCAAGCACAGAGGCGATTGTGGGAGCCGAGTGCGTACTCACGCTGAAAAACTACAATTTCACAAAGTGCTTTATGGGTACAAACGGCATATCGCTGACAGCCGGCTTTACGACCCCCGATGTGAACGAGGCAAAGGTAAAAGCCGCCGCTATCGAGAGCAGCCGTGAGGTTTACGTTTTAGCCGACCATTCAAAGTTTGACGAGGTAAGCTCAGCGACATTCGCAGGACTCGGAAAGGCTGTCATAATCACAGATATGATTCCCAACAGAAAGTATAAAGATGCGGCGGACATTACGGAGGTAGGACAATGATATATACGGTAACATTCAACCCGGCGGTTGATTATATCGTGCGTACAAAAGCGCTTACGGCAGGAGCGGTAAACCGCTCTGAAAGCGAGGAGATATACTTCGGCGGAAAGGGTATAAACGTTTCGCTGGTATTATCCGAGCTTGGCGTAAAGTCAAAGGCACTCGGTTTCGTTGCAGGCTTCACAGGCGAGGCAATTGAAAAGGGTATCACCGAAAAGGGCATAGATGCCGACTTTGTTCATCTTGAAAAAGGCTTTTCGAGAATAAACGTCAAGATAAAGTCGGACGAGGAAACCGAACTTAACGGACAAGGCCCGGAGATAACAGCTAAAGCCATAGACCTGCTTTTCACGAAGCTGGATACCTTGAAGGCGGGCGACACACTGGTACTTGCAGGCAGTATCCCCTCATCGCTTCCCTCAGACATTTACGAGCGTATTATGGCACGTCTTAGCGACAGAGGGATAAGATTTGTGGTAGATGCCACAAAGGAGCTGTTGCTGAACGTTCTCAAGTACAAGCCGTTCCTCATAAAGCCCAACAATTTCGAGCTTGGCGAAATGTTCGGAGTAGAACTTAAGACAAACGAGGATATAATAAAGTACGCAGGAAAGCTCAGAGAAAAAGGCGCTGTAAATGTCCTTATTTCTATGGCAGGCGACGGAGCGATACTTCTTGATGAACACGGCAAGACACATATCTGCGGAGTATGCAAGGGCAAGGTAAGAAATTCCGTAGGTGCAGGCGATTCAATGGTGGCAGGCTTTATCGCAGGCTGCGAAAACGGCGACTATGAATACGCACTTAAACTTGGTACAGCGTCCGGCGGAGCAACGGCATTTTCCGACGGACTTGCAGAAAAGAAAACTATAGACGAGCTTATGGAGCAGTTAGTTTAAACCGAAAAAGGAGGAAAAGGAAATGAGAATAGTTGACTTATTGAATAAGGACAGCATTCTTTTAAACGGTGCACCGAAAAGCAAGACAGAGGCTATAGATATGCTGGTCGATCTTCAGATGAAGAGCGGCAACATATCCGACAGAGAGATATATAAGCAGGGCATTTTAGCCCGTGAGGAAAAAGGCTCGACAGCGGTAGGAGAGGGCATAGCAATCCCCCACGCAAAGAGCAGTGCGGTAAAAGCCCCCTCGCTTGCGGCAATGACCGTTCCGGGCGGCGTTGATTACGAAGCGCTTGACGATGAGCCGTCAGACGTGCTGTTTATGATAGCCGCACCCGATACTGAGGCAGACGTTCATCTTGAGGTGCTTTCACGTCTTATGACTCTGCTTATGGACGAGGATTTCAGAGCAAAGCTTCTTTCGGCAAAGGATACAGACGAGTTCTTATCGGTAATCGACACCGCCGAAAAGGCAAAGTATCCCGATGAACCGACAGCTGATGAACCGACAGATAAAGAAGTGCCCGAAAACGCCGACAGGATAAAGGTGCTTGCAGTTACCGCCTGTCCTACAGGTATAGCACATACCTATATGGCGGCAGAGGCACTCGAAAAGGCAGGCAAGAAGCTCGGTATTTCCATCAAGGTCGAAACAAACGGCTCAGGCGGAGCAAAGAATGTTCTTACCGATAAGGAAATAGCTGAGTGCGACGGTATCATCGTAGCGGCTGACAAGTCGGTAGAGATGGCTCGCTTTAACGGTAAAAAGGTACTTTCAACAAAGGTTTCCGACGGTATAAAGATTCCCGAGGAGCTTATCGGAAGAATAGAAAAGGGCGATGCTCCCGTATATCATCACGAGGGCGGAGCGGCAAGCTCATCTTCATCTATGGCAAACGAGAGCTTCGGCAGAAAGATATACAAGCATCTGATGAACGGCGTATCAAATATGCTCCCGTTCACCGTTGCAGGCGGCATCTTCATAGCGCTTGCATTCCTTATAGATACGCTGATGGGCGTACAGCCGGGCGATAATTTCGGTACTGTAACTCCCGTAGCGGCATTCTTCAAGACAATAGGCGGTTACGCTTTCAACTTTATGATACCCGTACTTGCAGGCTATATCGGTAAGAGTATAGCAGACAGACCCGGCTTCCTTGTAGGACTTGTCGGCGGTTATCTTGCAACTACAGGCTCGACCTTCGTCAAGATAGGCGGCGATGTTCCCTCAGGCTTCCTCGGCGCACTCTTTGCAGGCTTTGTCGGCGGATTTATTATGCTCGGACTTGAAAAGCTCTGCGACAAGATGCCCAGAGCCCTTAACGGTATCAAGCCCGTTCTCATTTACCCCCTCGCAGGTCTTGGTATCATAGCTGTAGTAATGTGTGCGATAAATCCCTTCATGGGTATCATCAACACTGCGATAGCCGATTTCCTGAACCATATGGGCGCAGAGAGCAAGATATTCCTCGGTGTTATACTCGGCGCAATGATGTCTATAGATATGGGCGGACCGTTCAATAAGGCGGCTTATGTATTCGGTACTGCGGCAATAGCAACAGGCGGCTACGATATAATGGCGGCAGTTATGATAGGCGGTATGGTTCCTCCTATTGCAATAGCACTTTCGACAACCTTCTTCAAGAGCAGATGGACAGAAGAAGAACGCAAGAACGGCCCTGTAAACTATATTATGGGACTTAGCTTCATCACAGAGGGCGCAATTCCTTATGCTGCGGCAGACCCGATCAGAGTTATTCCGGCTTGTATGGTCGGCGCAGGTGTTGCAGGCGGTCTTTCAATGGCATTCAACTGCACGCTTATGGCACCGCACGGCGGTATCTTCGTATTCGCCGTTGTAGGCAACTGGCCTATGTACCTTGTATCTCTTGCAGTAGGCGCTGTAGTATCAATGTTACTGCTGGCACTGCTTAAAAAGAAGAAAACGGTAAAAGAACCCGAAACAAAGTAAATAAAAAGGAGCGTATCACAATGGTAACAAAGACAGTAACAGTAGTAAATGAGCAGGGACTTCATATGAGACCCGCAGGACAGCTTGCCGCAGAAATGAAGAAATTCCCCGGTTGCACGATAACTATCGCAAGCGGCGATAAGACGGCAAAGGCAACAGCCGTAATGCAGATAATGGCGGCAGGCCTCAAGAAAGGCTCAATCGTTGAGATCACCGCAGACGGCGATAACGAGCAGGCGGCACTTGACAAGGCTGTAGAGCTTTTCGAAAGCGGCTTCGGCGAATAAGAAAGACTATCGGCTTTTACCGCACTGTCAGGCGGTGCGGTAAAACCGTTATCCGATAAAAAAGGGGGAGCAATAATGAAGAAATATCTCGGCAAAGGCGTATACGGCTCAGTGGCAATAGGAAAAATATCCGTGTTCAAAAAGTGCGATGCGGCAGTAACACGCATACACGTTGAAGATACCGAAAAGGAAAAGCAGAGAGTAAAAGCGGCAAAGGAGCTTGCCGCAAAACAGCTTACCGAAATTCACGAAAAAGCACTCAGAGAGGTCGGAGAAACTCACGCACAGATATTCGAGATCCATCTGATGATGCTTGACGATGACGATTACAACGAGTCTATCGAAAACATAATAGATACCCAGTCGGTAAATGCCGAATATGCGGTAGCGCTTACATCGGATAATTTTGCAGGAATGTTCTCGTCTATGGACGATGCCTATATGCAGGCAAGAGCCGCAGATGTAAGGGATATTTCCAACCGCATTATCGCAAACCTGACAGGTGCAAATACCGACAGCACCACAGCCGATGAGAAGTCGATCGTCTGTGCGGACGATCTTGCACCGAGCGAAACCGTTTCGCTTGATAAGGACAAGGTGCTTGCGTTCGTTACCGCTCACGGCTCGTCAAATTCCCATACGGCAATTCTCGCAAGAAATATGAATATCCCTGCCGTTATCGGCGTTGGCGACAGCTTTCTTGCCGAGATAAACGAGGGCGATACAGCCGTAGTAGACGGCTTTACCGGCGAGATTATAGTTTCTCCCGATGAGCAGACCTTAAAAGCCTATACCGAAAAGCAAAAGCGTGACGAGGAGCAGAAAAAGCTACTGCAGGAGCTTAAGGGCAAGGAAAATATAACCCTTGACGGCACTAAGATAAACGTATTCGCAAATATCAGCGGCATTGACAACATAGGTGCTGTACTGCTGAACGATGCCGGCGGAATAGGACTTTTCAGAAGCGAATTTCTGTACCTTGAAAATTCCGATTTCCCGACAGAAGAACAGCAGTTCCACGCTTATAAGCGTGTGCTTGAAAGCATGGCAGGAAAGAAAGTAATTATAAGAACGCTTGACATAGGCGCAGATAAGCAGGTGGACTATTTCGGACTGAAAAAGGAAGAAAACCCCGCACTCGGACTTCGTGCCATCCGCATCTGCCTTACCCGCCCGGAGATATTCAGAACACAGCTCAGAGCCTTGTTCAGAGCGTCCGTTTACGGCAATCTCGGCATAATGTTCCCTATGATAACATCGGTGAGCGAGGTTGAGCGTATAAAGGCAATCTGCGAGGAAGTAAAAGCGGAGCTTAAGTCTGAGGGCATCGAGTATTCCGACAAGACCGAGATAGGCATTATGATAGAAACTCCTGCGGCGGCGATAATCAGCGACCGCTTAGCCCCTATGGTAGACTTCTTCAGCGTAGGCACAAACGATCTCACACAGTACACGCTTGCCTGTGACCGACAGAATCCCGATGCGGAGGAATTTGTTGATACTCACCACGAGGCTATTCTCCGCCTTATCGAAATGAGCGCACAAAACGCCCATAAGAACGGTGCGTGGATAGGAATCTGCGGCGAGCTTGCGGCAGATACCACCCTCACAGAAACATTCTTACGCATGGGCATTGACGAACTTTCGGTTTCCCCGACATTCGTCCTGAAGGTCCGTGACACAGTAAGAAAAACCGATTTATCAAAATAATATTTGCTTACATCGAAATTCCCATATAAAGATTACAGCAGTTGCGCTTTCTCCCTTGCGTGAACTGCTGTAATTTTTTATTCTCCGCTTCGCAGGCACGGCAATAATTTTCAAAGCAATAACCCGCCGCTTTTTATCAATAAGCATAATAATACGGGAAATACCTCAAAATTTCGGTTGACATTGCATAAAAATTATGGTAAAATTAGTTTGAAATATAGTCTACAGCTTTATGGGGAGGTCAGACTGATGCAAAGATTGATGCAACTTAAAAATAAAAAAGGCTTCACGCTGGTTGAGCTTATCGTTGTTCTCGCAATGATAGGAGTGCTTACAGCTATTATATTACCTCTGTCGATGAATGCGGGAAAACCGCAGGCGGCAGTTGCCAAGGCAAAGAGCTTCTACTTCGGATCACAGAGGATACTTATACAGTACAGGGCAGATTCACCCGAATTGCAGACAGGCTACCTGTCCTATAAAAAAGGCGCAATGACATATACCATAAATACCGGCGACTATCTGTACATCTGTGCAAAAGCCGAGAAGAACAACGGCTTCACCGAGCTTAAGCTGGCAAAGCTGTCCGCACCGGCAGACGGCACTGCGGCAAACCCTGCCATAGGCTATACACAGTTTCAGTTTGCGGCTGAGATAACAGCCTCAAGCACCGACCACTCTTTGCTTGATAAGCTGAACACATTCTCAACGGATGATGACGAGGGATATTACTATGCGTTGGTTGACGATCAGTGCAAGGTCATAATGACCTACTGGTGCGAAACCTTCATAGATGACATCAGTAAATCAACCGACACCGCCGCAACATACTCAAAGACTACTATCTTCCCCACCGACAATTATTATGTGGACGGTTATCTTTTAGGCGCTTACCCCGAAAGATACTCTATGCTTGGATATACTATGTTCAGCGAAGTCGATCTTCCGGCAGATCCGTCTACATCGACTGCAGCTTCCGCAACACCTGCCCCCGCAGGTCCGTGATTTTAAAAATCGTCAATTTCGCACCCACTGTTCAGGTGGGTGCTTTAGTTTGTCGATAAACCTATATAATTTTTGATAATGGGGTTTGGGGCGAAGCCCCAAGCAGGGTGAGGGCGGCAGCCCCACATTCCCCCCTTTCCGGGGAAAGGGGGCAGGGGGATAGGGATAGAGAATTTGCTCTATTTTTATAAATACAGACTTTTTCCACAAACTGTCGCACCCACTGTTCCGGTGGGTGCTTTTCATTATGTAAAATCTCCGCATTTAATATCATAAATCGGAATCTTTATTCATCAAATATTGATGCGTCATTGAAAATTCGCAGAATTTTCGCTCCGCCGCATATCCAAAATCGCATAATACAGCAAAAATTACCCATTTGTGTATTGCACGACCTCCGGTTATATGATATACTTATTACATCAGTATGATATTTACCAAAAACGAAAGGAAGTTACATTATATGGGAGCTATACTTGAATACAAATGCCCGTGCTGCAGCGGACCGTTACAGTTCGATACCGACGCACAGAAGATGAAATGCCCCTACTGCGACAACGAGTTTGACGCAGAAACCCTCAAAAGTAACGACGACATCCTTAAGGAAGAAAAGCCCGATATGATGGACTGGTCAAGCCAGCCCGGCAACGAGTGGATGCAGGGAGAGCTTGACGGACAGAAGGTTTACCTTTGTAATTCCTGCGGCGGTCAGATCGTCTGTGACGACACCACCGGAGCCACCGACTGCCCCTATTGCGGAAGCCCCGTAGTAATGGTGGGACAGTTTGCAGGCGACAAGCGACCCGATATAATAATCCCGTTCAAGCTGGATAAGGAAGCGGCAAAGAACGGCTTTAAACAGCACCTCTGCAAGAAGCGCCTCTTACCAAAGGCATTCAGAACAGACAGCTACATAGACGATATAAAGGGCGTTTACGTTCCGTTCTGGCTCTATGACGCTCACGCCGATGCACAGGCATATTTCCACGGAACCAAGGTCAAAAGCTGGAGTGATGACAAGTACAACTACACCAAGACATCGCACTACAGGCTTTATCGTAACGGCTCAATGGACTATGAGAGAGTGCCGGTTGACGGCTCAAGCAAGATGGCGGACGACCTTATGGAGTCGCTCGAACCGTTTACGGCAGACGGCGAGGTGGCTTTCCAGACCGCATATCTTTCGGGCTATATGGCTGACAAGTATGACGTTGATTCCGACGAAAGCAACGGCAGAGCCAATGAGCGTATCAAAAAAAGCACGCTTGACCGCCTTACAAGCACCACCACCGACTTTACATCGGTAACCACCGAAAGCTCCTCCGTACAGCTTGATAACGGCACTGTGAAGTATGCCTTATATCCCGTATGGCTGCTTACAGCCAAGTGGAACGGCGATATATACAACTTCGCAATGAACGGACAGACAGGAAAATTCGTAGGAAATCTGCCGCTCGATAAGGGCGCATACTGGCGCTGGACGGGACTTATCGCCCTGATAGCAACGGTAGCCGCACTTGCCGTTTCCGCATTTGTATTACTGAATTAAGGGGGCTTATATATGATGAAGAAAAGAATTACAGCCATACTTGCGGCGGCAATAATAGCAGTCGGAGCATCGGTTCCTGCCTTTGCCGACGAAGATTTTAACACTGCCGGAAACGATGCACAGGTACTTCTGACAGCACAGGAAGCGAAGGCCGATAACGCTTTTGATACTCTTGATGCAATAAGCGATGACTCTGCGGCAGTGGCGCTCAGCGATAACTATGACACCGCCGCAATAAACGAAACCGGCGATACAGACAGCGATGACAGCGACAAAGCTCCCGTAGCGACCCGTGATATTGTTATTGCAGTCTGCATCAGCGTAGTTATCGGAATTATCATCGGCTTCATCGGCTCAGGCATTATGAAGTCAAAGCTGACGAGCGTCAGATACCAGTCCGGAGCGGCTGATTATATCGTACCCGACAGCTTCAAGCTGAATGATTCCCGTGACGTTTATCTTTACAGCACGGTAACAAAAACCGAACGTCAGACCGACAAGGACCGATAATGTAACAAGCTAACAGATATTAAAAAACACAATATGCCGTGCAGCCGCCTCCCGAAAACCGAGCGTCAGGCTGTACGGCATTTTTTTATCGGAAATGCCGAATAATTGCCTGTACGGTTGGTTTAATTTTGCGCTACAGGCTCTTGACAAGAGGCGAGGATAAAGGTATAATTAAATTAATAATAAGCGTCTGCTGTAGACAATTTAAACCTGTCGATGATACACAGTAGACTTAATTTTTATCGCATATACGGAATACTCTGAGGCAAGCAGTCTTTTAAGCAACAAGCGGTTAAAGTTCGTTTGCCTCAAAGCTATTCCGGAGTGCGTAGCACTGAAGTGCAAGGAAAGGAAAGGTAAAATTATGGCTTTTATTTACTCTGAGCCCTCACACACATTCGGCGAGTATCTGCTCGTACCGGGCTATTCTTCTTCTAAGTGTATCCCCGCAAATGTTTCTCTGCGTACACCCGTTGTAAAGTTCAAGAAGGGCGAGGAAAGCTCTATCTATATGAACATTCCTCTGGTATCCGCTATCATGCAGTCTGTATCAGACGATAAAATGGCGGTCGCACTTGCCAAAGAGGGCGGTATATCTTTCATCTACGGCTCACAGTCTATAGAGGACGAGGCGGCAATGGTAGCAAGAGTAAAAAGCTACAAGGCAGGCTATGTAAAGAGCGACTCCAACCTTGCTCCCGATATGACACTTGCCGATGTGCTTGAGCTTAAGGCTAAGACAGGTCACTCAACAATGCCCGTTACAAGCGACGGCACAGAACACGGAAAGCTGTTAGGTATAGTAACAAGCCGTGACTACAGAGTTTCAAGAATGGCTACCGACACAAAGGTATCTACATTTATGACTCCTTTTGAAAAGCTCATCACCGCTCCCGCAAGCACAACGCTTAAGGAAGCAAACGATATAATCTGGGAGCATAAGCTCAATTCGCTCCCCATAGTTGACGATAACGGTGTTCTTATGTACTTCGTATTCAGAAAGGACTATGAGCAGCATAAGGAAAACAAGAACGAGCTTCTTGACAGCAAGAAGCGTTATATAGTAGGCGCAGGTATCAACACAAGAGATTACGCAGAGCGTGTTCCTGCTCTTGTTAACGCAGGTGCTGATGTTCTGTGTATCGACAGCTCCGAGGGCTACTCCGAGTGGCAGAAGCTGACTATCGACTGGATCCGTGCAAACTACGGCGACAGCGTAAAGGTCGGCGCAGGCAACGTTGTTGATAAGGAAGGCTTCCGCTTCCTCGCAGATTGCGGCGCAGACTTCATCAAGGTCGGCATCGGCGGCGGATCTATCTGCATCACCCGTGAACAGAAGGGTATAGGCAGAGGTCAGGCTACAGCACTTATCGAGGTATGCGAGGAGCGTGACAGATATTTCGAAGAAACAGGCATTTATGTTCCTGTTTGCTCTGACGGCGGTATCGTTCATGATTACCACATGACGCTTGCTCTTGCTATGGGCGCTGACTTTATGATGCTCGGCAGATACTTCTCACGTTTCGATGAATCTCCCACAAACAAGCTGTTCGTAAACGGCAGCTATGTTAAGGAATACTGGGGCGAAGGCTCTAACCGTGCAAGAAACTGGCAGAGATACGATATGGGCGGCGACAAGAAGCTCTCGTTTGAAGAAGGCGTTGACAGCTATGTTCCTTATGCAGGTAGCTTAAAGGACAATGTTACACGCTCACTGTCAAAGGTACGTTCAACAATGTGCAACTGCGGTTGCCTTAATATCCCCGACTTCCAGAAGAACGCCAAGCTCACTCTCGTTTCTTCTACAAGTATCGTTGAAGGCGGCTCACACGACGTTATCCTCAAGGAAAACCGTGGTGCTCGCAGCGAATAAACGGCAATGTGCCGTTTCAAATTCGCCGTTCTGAAAGATGGCGATTTGTTGCACTTTCGTTACCGGCGGATATTAACGAAGCCTAAAATCAATAATAAATACAGCCACAGCGAAAGCCGTGGCTGTTGTTTTGCGACTTTGTGTGACCGCTTACAAGCATCCATGCTTGACGACGTGGTGCCGTTTCAAATTCGCCGTTCTGATTGTTGCCGACAGGCGACAGTTACGTTACCGGCGGATATTGACGAAGCTGAAAATCAATAATAAATACAGCCACAGCTTTCGCCGTGGCTGTTGTTTTACATCAAAAAACCGCCGTGAAACTCCACAGCGGTTTTTATTCTTATTTATTTTCATAAATCGGGCTTTCAAGCCTTGACGCAAACTCCGATTCGGGCAGGGGCTTGTCGAAATAGTAACCCTGTATGATATTACAGCCCATATTCCTCAGATTATCAACGATATTCTTATCCTCAACGCCCTCGCAGACGGTAGTCATACTAAGCTCCTGCGCCATATGCAGAATATTTTCAAGCACTACCTGACCTCTTGCGTCATCGTCCGAGCCTGCAAGGGATTTGTCGAGCTTCAGTATATCAAAGTCGAGATCCTTCAGCAGTGCGAGCGAAGAATAGCCTGTTCCGAAGTCGTCCATAGAAACCATCAGACCGTAGCTTTTAAGGTCGATTATCGCCTGCTTTATTGCGTTGAAATCGTCTGTATATGCGGTTTCCGTAAACTCGACCTCAAGATAATGCGGTTCAATCCCGTAACGGTTTATAACATTCATTATCTTTTCCGCAAGGTGAGGGAAACGCAGATGTATCTTTGAGAAGTTCACCGATACGGGAACTGTGCGTTTACCGTTTTCCTGCCACTGCTTTATCATCGCACAGGTATGCTCTAAAACAAACATATCCAGCTTCATTATAAAACCGGTTCGTTCTGCTATCGGGATAAAGTCGGCAGGTGAAATGATCTTGCCGTCACGCTTCCATCTTATAAGTGCCTCAGCACCGACAAGCGTTCTTGTATCAACCCGAACCTTCGGCTGAAAATAAACAACGAATTCTCCGTCCGCCAAAGCCTGCGGCATACCGCTCTCAAGCAGTGTAAGCTGTTTTTCACGGTTGATCGTATCAAGATCGTAATAAACAAAATCCCCATCCGCACGGCGCTTTGCAATATCAATGCAGGTTTCCGCACGGGCAAGAATAGTATCAATATCGTCTGTGCTGTCGTCAAGCATTACTATACCGGCCCTGAGTGCTATCTCATACACTGTCTTTTCCTTGCCGTAATAGAAGTTGACAGGTGTCTTGGCAAAGTTCTTGAGGTGAGCTTTAAGGTGGCTCTTTTTGACCATCAGACAGAAGTTATCACTGCCTGAGCGGCTGCATATCTCATCGCTGTACATCGTCTTGTTAAGCGTTTTTGCAAATCTGAGGATTATCTCTGTTGTTGCCTGATAGCCGAAGATGGTGTTAAGAGTATTACAGCCCTTGATATTGGCTCTTATGACCGCATAGTCTGAGAGAACTCCGTTTTCCTTTACTTCCTCAATAAAAGCACGGAAACCCTTCGAGTTCGGTATTCCGCTGTCACGGTCTATATGGTCGATTAGTTTTTCAACGTGAATGTTCAGCGTGCAGGTGCAAACGATAGCCAGAAGATTGGCCATATGCTCAAATAGCTGTTCCTGCTCATCTGTAAGAGTTTCAAAATCCACATCGGTATAAAACTCATAAGTCAGACTGCAGCTTGTGTTTTCACGCTCATATTTCTTGTTGTGCAAAGGATAGATAGAGCTGTCTTTATAAATAAGAGTTTCGCTTAATCTTCCACCGTAGTTCAATGTGCGAACAATTCTCGAAATGTGCAATGCTTTTGCAGCAGGAGCAAATTCGGTAATCTGCTGAAGGTCATCATAGCGTTTTGTAGCGATGGCATCTATCGTGTCGGAAAGATACCTTCTGACCTCTTCAACCATTTTCCCGCCTCCTTTTCTTATTCCCATATCCATATAAATTAATTTTATCACATTTTATGACCGCCTGCAAGCAAAAAACCGTAAAAAAGGTCAAAAAAGGCTCACAATTTCAAAATAAGAGCAGAGTATACAAACATACCTTTGAAAAGCTGTGCATTATCACAAGTCAAAACAGCAATACTTAGCTTTTACGCTATTTTTGGCAGGGAAATTAAGTAATCCGATGTAATTTAAGTTATAACCTTAATACACAAAACAGGTCATTATACGGCCTTTTTCTGCATAATTTCAGAATTAATTAAAAAAACAGGAAAACCACTTGAAAACCTACTAAAAATATGGTATTATAGTATTTAGAAATGACGGATAGATTTCGGTATTGTAAAAAAGCGATAAAGAAAGGACAATAATATGAAGATTTCGACAAAAGGACGTTATGTATTAAGAATGCTCATTGATCTTGCCGAGCATCAGGGCGACGGTTACATTCCGCTGAAAGAAATAGCACAGCGGCAGGGTGTTTCAAAGAAATATCTTGAGCAGATCGTTCCGATGCTCAACAAGTCAGACATACTGCGCACCAACAGAGGCTTTCAGGGCGGATACCGTCTTGCTAAAACTCCCGACAAATACACCGTAGGAGATATATTACGGCTTACCGAAGGCTCTCTTGCACCTGTTGCCTGCCTTGAAAGCGGAGTAGTTGAATGCGACAGGAGCGAGCATTGTGCCACATTATCGTTATGGCAGGGGCTGTACAAGGTCATAAACGAGTATCTTGACAGCGTAACGCTACAGGACCTGATAGACAGCGATATGGAGAATGCGGCGGACGATTACGTTATATGATCCGCTTATGATATAATAACAGTAAAACCACGATTCCGCATAAAGAATCGTGGTTTCATTCTGCCGAATACCCGATTAATTATGGCTGTAACGTAAAACGTATCGCCAACACCGCCGAAAACACTTTCCGTACCGACAAGGAATTAATATTTTCGTGAGTGTATCAGTGCAACTGCACTGACATTGACTCTTTAAAAAAACGCACTATCCCTCGAAAAGCGCTATCACACTTGCCTCCCCTCGAAAAAGGGGAGGTGGCACGGCTACTTCAACAAGTTCGGCACTTTTCAGCATATAAGTTAGAAATCCGGCTTTTATATATCTCTAATATTTCCGAGCCGTGACGGTGGGGATTGTAGTTGCTTAGAAGTTGTTTTCCTAATCGCTTTGGTTGTCTCCCTCTTTCATATTGACAAGTGTACCCATTCGAATAGCGAACCCGAGAAGTGCTGTCCGACAAAAAGAACTATCGGTAGTTTGCTACCATAGATAAATACTAACGATATAACAGAAGCGCATCAAGCAAATGATTTTCCCCAAACTGAAAAAACCACGATTCCGCAAAAAGAATCGTGGTTTTTTATATCCTGTTTACAGCTTGAAATTAGCTGTATTTATTCTGTTTATAGCCCTTTTGAGCTTATACTCTGCAATATCAAGAGCTCGCTGATCGTCCTTGTACTGCTGCATACGCTCTTCTGCCAGAGCCTTTGCCTTTTCGGCACGGTCAACATCTATCTCGTCCGCCCATTCAAACGACTGAGCCAGAATAGATGTCTGATCCTTTGTGACCTCTACAATACCCGAAGACACCGCACCTATACGGACAGTACCGTTAATGCGTATCTTTGCCTGTCCTATGGTAAGCGCCGCAACATAAGGCTCATGCTTTGCAAGTATGCCCTTGTCACCGACGGTAGTACGGACGATAACGCTTTCAGCCATACCGTCATACACCACTCCCTCGGGGGTAAGGATCTTCAGTTTGAATTCAGTCATATCATCTTTTCCTTTCCTGAGGAGTTAAAGGAACAGTACCGCATCCTCGAAATCATCGCCGGCTACATTTGCAAGCGCCGAAAATTTACCGTTCGAAAACGCAACGGAATAATCCTTTGTAAAGTAGGATACCTTGCTGATGTTGCCGTTCTTCTTGCTTATCGTTACGATAAAATGCTCATCGGAAGGCACACCTGCTTTTTTTCTTACGCTTTCTGCGGTAATATCATCGCCGTTGTCACGGTACAGACCGAGTGCAACCTTTTCCAGATTTACAGCCTTATCCTGCACGCTTTTTACCGTTTCACTGCTGACTACAGCCGCAGGTGCAGTTCCGCTTGATGTTACAGACGGTTTAGGAGATACGTCGGTACGCTTTTTAGTAGTTACTGCTACAGGCTTCTGCGTAGGCACTGCGTTGATTTTTGAATCCTCCGTTATCGTCGTTACCGTTGATTCGGGGGTCGGCAGAGGAGTAAGAATATCCTCGTCCTTTACGGGTCCGTTCATTATAAACGGCAGACCGAGCGCAAGTACCGCAAGCAGCAGAGCCATAATTGTAGCGGGGCTGAAATAGCCCCTTTTATTATGCCTTCTCATTCTTAGCCTTCTCGACAGCCTCGTCGATAGTGCCAACGAACAGGAATGCGGATTCGGGAAGATCGTCGTGCTTTCCTTCGATGATCTCCTTGAAGCCTCTTATCGTTTCCTTAAGCGGAACATACTTACCCTTCATACCCGTAAACTGTTCTGCAACGGAGAACGGCTGAGATAAGAAACGCTGAATCTTTCTTGCTCTTGATACGGTCAGCTTATCGTTATCGTCAAGCTCGTCCATACCGAGAATAGCGATAATATCCTGTAACTCGTTATAACGCTGGAGTATCGACTGTACCTGTCTTGCAACCTCGTAATGCTCCTCTCCGACTATTTCTGGAGTGAGTATTCTTGATGTACTGTCAAGAGGGTCAACAGCGGGGAAGATACCCATTGATGAAATGTTTCTTGAAAGTACCGTTGTAGCGTCAAGGTGTGCGAAGGTCGTTGCAGGCGCAGGGTCGGTAAGGTCGTCCGCAGGAACGTAAACCGCCTGTACCGATGTGATCGAGCCTTTCTTTGTAGAAGTGATACGCTCCTGCAAAGCGCCCATTTCGGTCGCCAGCGTAGGCTGATAACCAACGGCTGAGGGCATACGTCCGAGAAGGGCGGAAACCTCAGAGCCTGCCTGTGTGAATCTGAATATATTGTCTATGAAGAGCAGTACGTCCTGACCTTCTTTGTCACGGAAGTACTCAGCCATCGTAAGACCTGAGAGGGCTACTCTCATTCTTGCTCCTGGCGGCTCGTTCATCTGACCGTAAACAAGCGTTGTCTTTTCGATAACGCCGGACTCGGTCATTTCGTTGTAAAGGTCGTTACCCTCACGGGTACGTTCACCGACACCAGTGAATACCGAAAGACCGCCGTGCTGTTTAGCGATGTTGTTGATAAGTTCCATAATAAGTACGGTCTTACCGACACCTGCACCGCCGAACAGACCTATCTTACCGCCCTTGAGGTAAGGTGCGATAAGGTCTACGACCTTGATACCCGTTTCAAGTACCTGTGTTGAACCCTCCTGCTCCTCGAATGACGGAGCGGGACGGTGGATCTCCCATTTTTCTTCTGTTTCGGGCTGGGGCTTGTTATCAACAGCCTCACCGAGCAGATTGAATATTCTTCCGAGGGTCTGTCTGCCTACGGGAACCTTTATTGATGCGCCCGTATCTACTGCCGGAAGTCCTCTTACAAGTCCGTCCGTACTGCCCATAGCAATGCAGCGTACCGTATCGTCACCGATATGCTGTGCTACTTCTACGGTCAGCTTTTTGCCCTCGTGTTCTATCTCTATGGCGTTAAGCAGGTTAGGCAGCTTTTCGGGGGGAAACTTTATATCAAGTACCGCACCGATGATCTGCACAACCGTGCCGATATTCTGTGGCATAGATCAGTCCTGTCCTTTCTTATTAATTCAGCGCATTAGCACCCGATACGATCTCGTTCAGCTCATTCGTGATCTTTTCCTGTCTTGCACGGTTGTACATAAGTGACAGGTTTGCGATCATTTCCTCCGCATTGTCCGTTGCGTTTTCCATAGCTGTTCTTCTTGCGCCCAGCTCCGATGCGTAGCTTTCGTTTACCGCACACATGATAAGGCTCGTTATGAGCTTTGGTATCACACGGTTGAAAACCGCCTCGGGACTTGGGTCATAGGTAGTACCTGCCTTGTTTTCGGGTACTGCCTTGCCTGTCGGAGCGTCTATGGGGAGAACGGGCATACGGGTAGGGGTCTGTACAAGAGGAGATACGAACTGCGTAAAGAACAGCTCTATCTCATCGACCTCTCCCTTTGTGAAAAGATCTGTCGCTATCTGCGCTATATCGGCAGCGTCTGCCGTTTTGATATGCTCCGCAATGCCGGGGAACTGCGCCACTACGTCATATTCGTGCTTTGTAAAGAACTCCGCAGACTTCTTGCCGACAGCTATTATCTTAGGCATATATTCATCGCCGTGAGTCTGCTGTACCAGCTTCAGTATATTGGAGTTGTAACCGCCTGCAAGACCTCTGTCGCCCGCAATTACAATGAACAGACGGTTCTTTACCTCTCTGTGTCTTGTATATACGGTGCTTAAGTTCTCCGTTTCGCCTGCAATGCGGCACATTAGGGAATACTGTGCATCAAAGAACGGACGTGCGTCTTCGGCACGGAGCTTTGCCTTTCTGAGTTTTGAAGAAGCAACAAGCTCCATAGCCTTCGTTATCTGCATAGTGGACTCAACGCTTTTTACTCTGCGCTTGATGTCCTTCATATTTCCCGAAGCCATGCAAAGCCTCCTTTATCGGATATTATCACTGTCGATATAAGTCGTCTTTTTATAGAACAGCTCTAAAACCGTGAGCGCAAGGGTGAGTGCGGATATGCTTAAAGCAACGATGCTCAGTACAAGTGATGCCTTTTTCATAACTATTCTTCCTTTCGCTTAAATCTTATATCTTAGTCTTAAACGTACTTCTCCGAGAAATCCTTAAGAGCCGCCTTCAGCTTTTCTTCGTTATCGGGAGTGAGTACCTTTTCTTCTCTTATGCTTGCTGTAATATCGGGGTGAGCTTCTTCCATATGCTTGTACAGGTCACGCTCAAAGTCGCCGACCTTTTCAAGCGGAATGTCCTTAAGATAGTTGTTGATTACGGCATAGATGATTATGACCTGATTTTCAACAGCTACAGGAGAGTTCTGTCCCTGCTTTAATATCTCAACGATACGCTCGCCCTTTGCAAGACGCTCCTTTGTATCCTTATCAAGATCCGAGCCGAACTGCGAGAAGCTCTGCAGCTCTCTGAACTGCGAATATTCGAGCTTCAGAGTACCTGATACCTTCTTCATAGCCTTTATCTGAGCGTTACCGCCGACACGGGATACCGAGATACCGGGGTTGACCGCAGGTCTTACACCTGAGTGGAACAGCTCTGTTTCAAGGAATATCTGACCGTCGGTTATCGAAATAACGTTGGTCGGGATATATGCAGAAACGTCGCCTGCCTGTGTTTCGATTATAGGCAGTGCGGTGAGCGAACCGCCGCCGTAGTTCTCGTTTAAGTTAGCGGCTCTTTCGAGCAGTCTTGAATGAAGATAGAATACGTCGCCGGGGTAAGCCTCACGTCCGGGCGGACGCTTGAGGAGCAGAGAAAGTGCTCTGTAAGCCACAGCGTGCTTGGACAGGTCATCGTAGATTATGAGTGCGTCCTTGCCCTTTTCCATGAAGTATTCACCCATGGTGCATCCCGAATAGGGAGCGATGTACTGTAAGGGCGCAAGCTCACTTGCGGTAGCGGAAACTACTATCGTGTAGTCCATAGCGCCTGCGGCGGTGAGCTGTTCAACTACGTTTGCAACCGTAGAAGCCTTCTGACCTATAGCAACGTATATACAAATTACGTCTGTTTTCTTCTGATTTATGATCGTATCGATCGCAATGGCGGTCTTACCTGTCTGTCTGTCACCGATGATCAACTCTCGCTGACCTCTGCCTATCGGTATCATGGAGTCGATAGCCTTGATACCTGTCTGAAGCGGAACGTTAACAGATTTTCTCGTAATGATACCTGGTGCGATCTTCTCGATCGGGCGTGTTTCCTTTGCGAGTATAGCGCCCTTGCCGTCGATAGGCTGTCCCAGTGCGTTTACTACTCGTCCGAGCAGTTCCTCGCCTACGGGTACAGATACGACAGAGCCTGTACGCTTTACTGTATCGCCCTCTTTGATCTCGGCATCTGAGCCCAGCATAACCGCACCGACAAAGTCCTGCTCTAAGTTGAGCGCCATGCAGCGAACGCCGTTCTCAAATTCCAGCAGCTCGTTCATCATACACTTTTCAAGTCCGTGTATACGAACAATACCGTCACCTACAGTTACAACAGTACCTGTATCTTCAAGACGGATCTTTGAGCCGTAGTCCTTGATCCGGGATTTAATTATGCCTGTTATTTCATCCGGGCGTAAATCCATTGGAGGTTCTTCCTTTCGTATTTTTTTACCGGCTGACGATTTTTATGTCAGTCGATAGTTCCGGCAATATCAGCCTTAAGCTGTTCAAGCCTTGCTTTGACGCTTCCGTCGATAGTCGTATTGCCGTAGCTGATAACAACGCCGCCGATGAGTTTATTATCGGTCTTCAGCGTCATATTAACGGTCTTACCCGTAATCTCAGCCATTTTTGCTCTGATCTTTTCAGCAGCCGTATCCGAAAGAGGCATCGCAGAGGTTACAGTAACATCCGCTATACCGAGTTTTTCGTTATACAGCCCTGTGAAGTATGCCAGTATCCGCTCAAAGTCGGGCAACCTGTCGTTTTCGGTAAGAATGCACAGAAAGTTCAGTACGAACTTATGCACCTTTCCGTCAAAGACCTCTTTTACAAGTGCCGTCTTTTCTTCGATCGGTATTGTAGGAGTACGCAGCAGCTTTATAAAGTCCGGCTCGGCGGCAAATACCTCCGAAACGCCTTTAAGCTGTCCGAGAATGTCGGGCAGAGCCTTTTCATCCTCTTCGGTAACAAGAGAGAACAATGCGTCGCCGTATGTCTTGTCAACAGCAGCCATTTCAGTTCTCCTTTCCTATCTGCGACAGAACCGAGTCGATTATCTTCTCGTTGTCCTGTGCGTTTATCTCCTTCTCGGCAACCTTTGAAGCCGCCATAACTACCATATCGGAAATTTCTTCCTTTATCTCGTTTACCGCACGCTTCTTTTCACGCTCAATAGATTCTTCCGCACGCTGTTTCATAGAAGCGGCTTCTTCATTAGCGGCAGAGATGATTTCGTCCTCTCTTGCCTGCGCCTTCTTTGTAGCGTCGGCTACAATGCGGGCAGCCTCTTCCTTTGAGGTTTCAAGGCGATGCTCGTAGTCTGCCTTTACTGCGGCGGCTTCTTCCTTCGCCTTCTGTGCGTCGTCCATATCCTTGTTTACCGTCTTTGCACGCTCGTCAAGAATCTTGCAGACGGGCTTGTGCAGAAAGAAGAAATAAAGCAGAACGATGATGAGCGTGTTGATCAGAGTGAAGACTATAGTGTTAAGATCTATGCTGACCAGAGAAAACTTTGCCTGCTCGGCGGCTTCCTCGGCTATTCTCAGCATATCCGTCATTTCACTTCAATCCTTTCATGTTGTAGTCTGCCAGAGATTAAAGCTGTCTGATGAAGGGGTTTGCGAACATCAGCAGCAGAGCGATAATGAGTGAGTAAAGACCTGTGGTTTCCGCAAGAGCGTCACCGATGATCATTGTTCTCGTGATTGCGCCCGAAGCCTCGGGCTGTCTGCCGATCGCTTCAACAGCCTTACCGCCGCAGAAGCCTTCACCGATACCGGGGCCAAGACCTGCGATCATAGCAAGACCTGCACCTATTGCAGATGCGCCCAGTACGATTGCCTGTGATAAGTTTTCCATATCAAAGTCCTCCGTCATTTTATTCTACCTGTCGGTAGATTATTGTTATTTATTACACCACAGTTTCCTGTGGGGGTAAACTGATTAGTCATCTCCGCATTCTGCCATTGAAACGTAAGCCATTGTCAGTGTGCAGAAGATATAAGCCTGAATGAATGCCGAGAACAAGTCAAAGTACAGCGAGCATACGGCAGGTACGCCGATAGATGCAAGGCCGTTTGCAACCTGTCCTAAAGCAAAGTAGATAAGTCCTCCGATTACAGAGCCTGCAAGGATATTTGCAAAGTGACGCAGTGTCTGTGAAACGGGGTTTGCAATATCACCGATTATATTGAACGGGAGCATAAAAGGCATAGGCTCGATGAAGCCCTTAAGATAGCCCTTGATACCGCCTGTTTTCAGCTTGTTCCTGAGCGTCAGCACGAATGTCGTGATGCCCCATGCGGCTATTACGGAAAGGTCTGAGGTCGGACATCTGAAACCGAAAAGACCCATAAGGCTCGAAAGAATCGAGAAGCAGAAAAGTCCGCCTATATAGGGAGTATATTTTCTGTATTTTTCGCCCATGGTGTCACGCACCATATTGTTGAAGAAGTTTACAAGATACTCAGCCGCCATCTGTCTGCGTGAGGTCGATCTCACCTTGAGGTTTCTGCCGAGGATAAAGAACACGATGCCGAGCACCAGCATTACTATCCACTGCACAACGATGCTCTCGCTGATTACAACGTTGTAGCTTCCTATATCAAAGCTGATTGATTTAAGCGGTCCTTCGACGGAGAATTCCGCCATAGGTTTTATAAGGTCTGTCATTTTCTAATGCTCCTCCCTTATTTTTACGGGTCGTTCCCGTAATGAATATTTTATATTTTTATATAAATTTAATGTTAAGTCAGCGGTTGTAAATTTGCTGTCAGAAATCGCTTTTCTCCTTGAACGCCGTCACGGTATACGCAATTTTCGGCACGAACAGCGGAAGTACGGCTGTGACGGGATTGATAATTTTAAAGAACATCAGCACGCCGAGAATTATAAACGTGCCGATATACCTTGCTCCGTAGCTGCCGTTCATAGCGAGTTTTGCGGATTTTTCGGTCAGAGTTATCGCTTTTTCCGCACTGATTGCCATAAGAGCAAAATTCAGCGCCGAAACCGCAGTTCCTGCTACCGCACCCGTAAGCAGTGTATAGTCGCCTATTCCCGAAATCATCAGGATAACGCTCACAATTCCAAGCAAAACAAGCGCACCGATATAATACGGCAGCAGCGCCATACATTCCTTGAATGAGGTCGTTTCGGTAATTTTCTTTTTCATATTTACAGCTTCCTGTCACGGCGGTCATCGTCGTAATAGTCATTGTCACGGCGATCCGAAAGATACTTGTAGGTTTTCTTGTCGTCTTTTCCGCCGTACATTTTTATAAGGTTCTTTAGATAAGTTCCCACTCCCGAGATCATCGTGATTATTCCTGCAAACACAAGCAGGATCATCACCCATGACGGCAGAGAGAATTTATTTACCAGCACACTGCCGCCCCAGATAAATATCAGCAGGGGAGTGATTACCAGAAAGCCTATCTGACTTACGACAGCATAGACTTTAAGAGGGTTGTCCTTTTTGTTCATTTATCAGTAAACCAGCTTCTGAAGCCGCCACTGACCGTTTACCTTGAGCATATTGGCGGTGATTTTCTTTGTATTACCGCTTTCCGAGCCGGAAGAAGTGTCAGCGGACGAGGTTTCTTCCGCAGGGTTAAGCTCTACTATTATATCGCACTCGGTGTTTGACTTGGGGTGAAGGGTGAACTTTGCGTTTGACCAGGTGTAGTCATAAGCAATAGCCTTGAATCTGCCGTTCTCGTCCACCATTTTTGCGTCAAGACCGATGCCCTTGTTTCCGTCGTCGTCCGTTTCCTCGGCATAGACCGCAACATCGTCGCCGTTTATGTTTGTGAGGATACGCTTTGCCTCTTTTTCGACAAAGGTCGAATTTACGAGCGTTTCAATATCTGAGAAGGTCTTGTAGCTGTCGCTCTTTACAGTGTAATATCCGTCCTCGGGAACATTGTTATACGGCTCAGCCTGATGGGGAAGACCGTACTGGAGATAAATTCTGAACACCTCGCAGTTGTTCTTGATAAGAGTAACCGCATTCATATTCATTTCTTCGTTCACCTCGTCCGAGGGAACGTAATTATACTGATTGTCCTGTATCTGCTGCTGTGAGGTCTGATACAGCAGGAATAAAGTCGTTGCTATGGCAAGGACAGCTACGATTATGGTAGCTATGGTAGCCGCTGTGTTTTTCTTACTCATGGACACCTCCGTAAAAAGTGGGTTATACTTAATTATACAACTTATATCTCAAAATTTCAAGCGGTTTCACGGGATTTTCGGATTATGCGGTTTAACTGTGAACCGCCGTTAAACGTTAACGGCGGTTAATACACATCCCTTTATTTCGAATTCGGCTTTCTGCCTGTAAGGAACGAAACGCTTCTTTCTATAGATGTGCGGACGTGTTCCATTTCTTCACTGTGGAGCTTTCCTGCATTACGGTAGTCAAAGCTGTTGCAGAAGTCGTTTACATCGCTGTTGAGCTTTGTTATATATTCCTGCATTATCGTATCCATAGCCTTTATGAACTCGGCTCTGTCGTTCTTTGCCATCTTTGCTTCGCTCATCTGTACAAGATAGTGGTAGTGAGGCATACAGAAGCACTCCTGCGACTTGAACAGGTTCTTGAACCTGCCGTCCTTTGCAAACATTGTGAATACCGTTTCGAGCATATGGTCAATGCCCCACTGTACTTTTGAGCAGACAAAGCAGGTATCGCCTATTGCGCCTGCCTTTTTAGCTTTTGCGTCCTTGGGCGCAAATAAACCCTTCTTCTCAAAAATATTGCCCCTCAGCTCCTCAAGATGACTGTTGAGCATAAGACCGAGCGACAGGCGGTTGTTCTGCATCATAAGCTGCTGATAGTGCGTAAAGCAGAAGCCGAGCCTGTTGGTATCCTGCCTTACGTCAGGCTCCATCATAGCCGCTCCCATTATATATTCGCAGATATGCTCCTCTACCGTATCTCTCATACGGCAGATAGGACAGCCCTCACGAGGCTCGAACACTTCGTTTACCGGTATTGTAAGTATACTTTCTCTCACTTTTTTCGTTTCCTTTCAGAAAATTCGGCATATGCGGAAAACACCGCAGGATTTAACAGCCGTGTCGGTTTATAGGGGGATAAAAGAAAAATTTTTTCACGTCGGACTTGTAATTTCCCTGTTAATATTGTATTATATATAACGGAAATAATCAAGACCAAATCAAAAATTTTTCACGACAAAACAGATAACGGCAGATGATTATATGGATTACACATTCACTTGCGAACGGTTTGATATAAGGCGCACGCTTTTCTGCGGGCAGGCTTTCCGCTGGAAAGAGCTTGACGGCAGATTCTGCGGTATAGCAGGCGGCAGATATGCCGAAATATCCGACAACGGCGACAGCACTTATACCGTTCACGGTATAGAAAAAAGCGATATTTCTTACTGGCAGTCATACTTCGACCTTGATACCGACTATGACACACTGATAAAACAGTTCTCGCAGGATAAATATATGTGCCTTGCCTGCAAGGAAAATTCGGGCATAAGGGTACTAAGGCAAGAGCCGTTTGAAACGCTTATCAGCTTCATAATCTCGCAGAACAATAATATCAAGCGTATCACGGGTATTATTGACAGGCTGTGCGAGAGTTTCGGAGAAAAGACGGACAGAGGCTATATGTTCCCCACACTTGAAAAGCTCGTCGGCGTTACCGCCGAGGACTTAGCGCCGCTGAGAGCAGGCTTCAGGGCAAAGTACATAGTTGACGCAGTAGAAAAACTGCACAGCACGGAGGTTTCCCTTGACGGTATAAAAGCTATGGATACCACAGCGGCAAGGGAAGAACTTAAAAAGATAAAGGGTGTCGGCGATAAGGTAGCCGATTGCGTACTGCTTTTCGGCTATCATAAGACGGACGCTTTTCCTAGAGATGTATGGATAAAGCGTATCGAGCAGAAACTATACCCCGACGGCTTGCCGGAATGTATAAAGGGCAACGAGGGGATAGCACAGCAGTTTTTGTTCGATTATGCGAGAACGCACGAGATCTGACGGAGAAACAAAAATGGTTAACATAGGCAACGAATGGGACGATCTGCTTGCAGACCAGTTCCGAAGCGAATATTACAGAAAGCTGAGAGCTTTTCTTGTCGATGAATATAACAGATACAATGTATATCCCCCTGCGGATTGCATTTTCAACGCACTGAAATACACGCCCTACTCAAAGGTAAAGGCTGTGCTTTTAGGTCAGGACCCGTATCACGGTCCGGGACAGGCGCACGGGCTTTGCTTTTCGGTAAAGCGTGGAGTTATGCCGCCCCCGTCGCTGAAAAATATCTTTACCGAGATACACAGCGACCTTGGCATAGACTTTGATATGTCTGTGGGCGAGCTTACCGACTGGGCAAGACAGGGAGTTCTTATGCTGAACACCTCGCTTACCGTCCGTGAGGGTATGGCAGGAAGTCACAGGGGAAAAGGCTGGGAGATACTGACCGACAGGATAATCGAGCTTTTAAACGAGCGTGATGTGCCTACGGCGTTTATCTTATGGGGAAACAACGCAAAGTCAAAAATGCCGCTTATCACAAACCCGAAGCACGCAGTTTTCACAGCGGCGCATCCCAGTCCGCTGTCGGCATATAACGGATTTTTCGGTTGCCGTCATTTTTCAAAGGTGAACGAGTTTCTGAAAAGCAACGGCATAGAACCGATCGACTGGAGCATACATTGATCGTAAATACGGACAAAGACAATAAGAGAACGGAAGAAGGATATAGCTTATGATATGTGTTACAGGCGACCTGCACGGCGATATAACACGATTCAGCTCCCCTGTGCTGAAAAAGCTCAGACGTGGCGACGCACTGATAATTACGGGCGATTTCGGCTGTATTTGGGACGGCAGTAAAAAGGAAAAGAAAATGCTTAAAAAGCTCGGCAAAAAGAAGTACAACGTGCTTTTTGCGGAGGGCGTACACGAAAATTTCGACCTGCTCGAAGAATATCCCGTAGAGCAGTGGTGCGGCGGTAAAACAAGGCTTATATCGGGCAATCTGCGTCAGCTTATGAGAGGGCAGTATTACACGATAGCGCAAAAGAACGTGTTCGTTTTCGGCGGCGGTCAGAGCGAGGAAAACAACAGCTATCTTGAGCCGGACGATGAGAAAAGCTGGATAAAGGAGCTTCCTACGGACGAGGAGCTTGAAGAAGGGCTTCGCAACCTTGAACAGCACGGCAATGAGGCGGATTTCATAATCAGCTATGAGCCGCCCGCAAGGATGATAGAGTTCATCGACATAGGCACGATAAGCCGTAATCATATAAATACATATCTTGACAAGGTGCTTGATACGGCAAAGTTTAAGATGTGGTATTTCGGTAAAAGGCATATAAACAAGCTGATACCGCCAAGATATCGCTGTATATTCGATGCGGTCGATGTAGCGGACGATACACGGCTTCCGAAGCAGAAAAAGCAGAAGCCCGAAAAGGCGAAAAAACCCGAAAAGAAAACAAAAAAAGATAAAACAGCAGGAGAAGAGGATTAAATCCTCTTTGATATAAGGCAACACCGCACAATTAACGGCTATCGCCTTTGCCGCACGCTATGCTTGCATATTTTCCGCCATCTTGCACAAATTTCGCTTGACAGGCGTCAGCCTGCCTGCACTCAATTTATACAATCTGACGAAAAATCTGACTAAGCATTCGCACGACAATAATTATGCGGTATTGCCATAAAAAATCTCCGTAAAAGAAAGGAATCAAAGGATATGGCAGAATTCAAGTATGAAATAACACAGGAGCTTGGCGTTATCAGCGAGGGCAAGTACAACATTGAACTTAATATGGTAAGCTGGAACGACAGAGAGCCTAAGTACGACATTCGTTCATGGGCACCCGACCACAGCAGAATGGGTAAGGGCATTTCGCTCACAGAAGAAGAAATGGAGCGTCTGGTCGAGCTGTGGAATACAAGAAACGAAGAGGACAGCTTTGAAGAATAATTACTGAAAGGAACGGCGAAATGGAAAAGTTACTCGGAATGACACCCCCTATGGGCTGGAACAGCTGGAACACGTTCACCTGGGAGATAAACGAAGAGCTTATAAAGCAGGCGGCTGACGCATTCATCGAAAACGGTCTCAAGGACGCAGGCTATGAATATGTTGTTATAGACGATTGCTGGAGCGAAAAGCAGAGAAATGAAAAGGGCGAGCTTGTGCCTGATCATTGGAAGTTCCCGAACGGCATCAAGCCCGTTGCGGACTACGTTCACTCAAAGGGACTTAAGTTCGGCATCTATTCGTGTGCCGGTACGCATACCTGCGCAGGTCACCCCGGCAGCTTTGAACACGAATTTCAGGACGCAGAAACGTTCGCTGAGTGGGGCGTTGACTATCTGAAATACGACTATTGCTACAAGCCCGTGCATATACCCGGCGAGATACTCTACAAGCGTATGTCTGCCGCCCTCAGAAACTGCGGCAGACCGATAATGTTCTCCGCTTGCAACTGGGGCAATGACGATATCTACAAGTGGATAAGAGAGAGCGGCGCTCATCTTTTCCGCTCGACAGGCGACATTCAGGATAACTGGGAATCGATAAAGCGCCTTGCACTGTCGCAGATGGGCAACGAGTGCTACGGCGGCTGCTTCTGTCACAATGATATAGATATGCTCGTAGTCGGTATGCACGGCGGCTCAAACAACCAGTACATAAACGGAGAGAGCGACGACCAGTTCGGCAATAAGGAAGGCAAGGGTCTTGGCGGCTGTACCGATACAGAGTACAAGACGCATTTCTCACTGTGGGCAATGATGAATTCACCGCTTATGATGGGCTGTGACATTCGCCGTATGACCGACAGGACAAAGGAGATACTGACCAATAAGGAAGTTATCGCAATAAATCAGGATATTGAGTGCAGAGGACCTTACCGCATAAGCCAGTGGAACAACCCCGAAAACGTATTCTCACTTGTAAAGCCGCTCGCCAACGGCGATTACGCTATAGGTATGTATAACTTCAGCGATGTTCCTGCGGAAATGTCGTTACAGTTCTGGGATATAGGTCTCAGCACGGCGGCAGGCAGAGGACTTGAAATGCACGACTGCTGGTCGCACGAGGATATAGGCAGATTCTCAGAAAGATATGTAACTACCTTACAGCCCCACGACTGTGCGGTATATACTGCAAAGGTAGTAAAGCTGTAATGGCAAACTACAAGACCTGCAAGAAGTGCGGAGCAACGCTTGGCGGCGACGATATAGCTATTTACAGGAAGCTTGTCACACGCAACGCCGATGAGTTTTTCTGCATAGATTGCCTTGCGGAGTATTACAACACCACCCGTGAGGTAATAGAGGAACGCATAGCGTATTACAGAAAAAGCGGAGAATGTACGCTTTTCAGATAATTCGAATAAAGAAATAACGGAGCATATCTGCCTGATATGCTCCGTTTGCTGTTATTATGCTTTTAGTTTGCGTTTGTCACAGCGGCAAGTCTTGTGTATTCACTGTAGATAACCGTGTCGCCTGAGGTCTTGTATGCTCTTATGCGGAAGGTATATGTCGTACCTGCCTTAAGGTCGCCCGCTATAAAGCCTACAGTGCTATTTGTGCAGCTTCTTAACACTTCCGTCCATTTGCCGCCCTTGTACTGTTCAACGATATATCCTTCTGCCGAGTTGTTCTTAGCCCAGCCTATTATAAGCTCGGAGGATGTCGCTGAGATTTTTCTGAAGGATGTAACGTTTGAAACGCCTGAGCTTTCCGCTGTTTTAGCGGCAAGTCTTACATAGTCGCTGTAATATGTTGTGCCGCCTGAAGCCTTGTATGCTCTTATGCGGAAGGTATAGGTCGAGGAAGCCCTGAGGTCTGTTGCGGTGCAGGATGTGTCCGCTCCGCTGTATATCTCGTTCCACTTACCGCCCTTGTATATTTCGACAGTGTAGCCGTCAGCCTTGCTGTTCTTGTCCCACGCAAGAGTGAGCGAGGAATCGGTTGCGTTTGTGCTTGTGAAGTTTGTGACATTATCAACCGTAATATCATCTGTGACAGCAGAATTGATAACGGTGAGAATAAATGTGTCTGTAGTGCCGTCGCTGAAGTGATATACTATTTCGTATTTGCCGTTGTCAAGAGTCTGTGTAAACGGTGTGTTGAGCGTTACCTGACTGCCGTTCCACGAGTAGTCGGTATTGCTGTTAAGCGTTTTGTCACCGCAGGTTATCTTTGATATAGCCTGACCGTTCAGCACGAGCTTTGTAAGTACAGCCGCAGGAGCAGAGCCGTCAAATGTGCCTGTCTTGTCGACAAGGCGTGCGCCCTCGGTTTCCTGTTCCTCGTTATAGAAGTATACATCATCGATCATATAAGCGCCTGTGTCGGCATTACCGCCGCGACCTGCATAAAATGCGACCTGTACGATACCCGTTGTGTCAAGCGTAGCAGAGGATGATTGCCAGCTTGGAGCGTTGAATTCTTCAAAAGGTATCTTGATTGTTTTTTCACCGTAGAAGTCTACAGCGAATTCTTTTTCAAAATAGTTGTCGTTCTTATCTTTGAACTGAAGCGTAAAGGTGTTGCCGCTGTTGTCGCCGGTAAGGGTTATGCTGACGCCCTTGTACTGTGAAACGTTACGCTGTGAAAGTGCGTGGTTTACGCCGCTGTATCCGTTGGGCAGGCTGACATTGTATTCAAAACGCATCGCTTTGCCGTTAGTGCTGTCAACAAGCGAAACCGTTATGTTGTTTCCGTTTGTATTCGGTGTATATGCACTGCGTAGCTGATAATCGTCTGTGTAGCTTTCAAAAGTATCTATATCCTCAAGTGCCGATGTATCGGTTACGGTAAGCAGGAATTCACAATCGGCACCCTCATAGAAGTCGAACCCGAGCGTTACATTGCCCTCGCCTAGAGATTTTATAAAGCTGTCAGAGAATGTGACTGAGCCGCCGTTATCGGTATAATCCTTACCTGCCGTGAGATATTTGCCGTTTACCGTTATGCCCCTGAATTCGCTTGTTTTCTTGTCGTAGCCAACATTCACCTGCTTATAGTGACGCATGTTTTTGTCGACGGTAGCGATATATTTGTCAAGCGTCGGTGCGGGGATGGATACATCGGTTACGCTTACGGTGAACTTCGGGCTGCTGCCTGCCGTGCAGTTAAGCGTGAACACATGGCTTTTAAGCGCCAGTGTTTTAAGATAGCTTGCCTTTATAGTTACGGAGTTGTTGTTTATCGTGAAGTCCTTGCCTTCTGTAAGTGCGTTTCCGTCAAGGGTTACACCGCTTATTGCACCCTCCTTCATAACTGCTGTTACCGTAAGGTCGGTATTGTCGGCTCTGTCGAAGCTCAGCTTGTCGCTTACTATCGTGTTGACGCTATTTTTTGCTGTCATATTTGCGGCGTGCTTCATGATAAGCTGTCTTGTGCTTTCGGTCTCTGTTCCCTCCGGACCGTAAACGGTATACTGGTCATAGTCGGGATAAAGCGCACCGTCAATGTATGAGGCTATCATCCAGTAGTTTGTGCCTGCATATTCGACTGTTTCGTAGACATTGCCCTCAAGCACCTCGAACCACTGTGCGTACTCGCTGTCACGGATAGTCCTGTTTGTAAGACCGAATTCTTCGAGTATAACGGGCTTGCCAAGCTCTGCACAGGTTTCGCCGTGTATCTTGAACCAGAGCAGATCGTCCTGTCCTGTGCCTGTATGTTTCATTCCCCACTGATCAAGATAAAGATGAGGAGTACCGAAGTCGAGCGTGTCGATTGTCATCAGCTTTTCAAAGTCAACGCCCTCTGCGCCGTAAAAGGCGTAATTGGATGTAGTATATTCGTTGTAATACCCGTAAGGTTTATTGTAAAAGCCCTCGTCGCCCAGCGATACCATATGATTCGGGTCGACGCTCTTTACATATTCGCTCATTTCCTTAGCCCAGTTATAAAGTATATTGTCCTTACACTGAGCGTCGGAATTGCATCTCGGCTCGTTTGCAAGCTCCCACGCAAATACGGAAGGCTCATCCTTCAGCTTTCTGCCGGTATACGGGTTTGTATGGTTCAGCAGACCGTTGACATAATCCTTATACCAGCCCTTGAGCGTTTCGTTTGTGTAGAAGTCGTCTTTTTTAAGTCCGCTTATGCCAAGCTCCTGCGCCCACTTTATATACTGACCCATACCGCCGAAAGCGTCCCAGTAGTTAGTAAAGGTGATAAGCAGCTTCATACCGTGCTTTTCAGCCTGATATAAAGCGTAGTCGAGCTTCTGCAAGCCGTCCTTGCCTTCGTTTATCACCGGTTTTCCCAGATCCTTGTCGAAATACTGGAAATAGATCCCGTCCTTTTCGCCCGGGCCGTCATTGTTGTTTGTAAAAACCGGCTTTCCTTGGCTGTCTGTCGTACCTGTCTTGACTCCTACATCAAGGTTGCCCCAGACCCTTATTACCTTAAGCCCCATCGCCTCAGCGTCTTTGAATACGTTGTCTACCGCCTCCTGCGATTTGAACGTAAGGTAGTAGCAGTTTGTACCTGCATAGTAGAACGGGCTTCCGTCAAGCATGAATCTTGTTCCTTGCGTATACGCAAATCCGTTCGGAACTCCTGCCGCCGCATCTGTGCTTATTAAAAACACGGATACAGGTAAAGCGGTAAGCGTCATTGCCGTGGCAAGCACCGTGCTTGCCAGTCTTTTCTTAAAACCTGTCATGATTTCACTCCTTCTGCTATTATTCTGATATAGCCTCCTGGTTTCTTAGCTTAATCTCATAATATCATGCGGCTTTATTTGAAGTCAACAGTTTTAACTAAATTTACTTAACAAAGTCGATTATTTCTGTGGATTTAACAACAGTTAAAAGTATTTTATGTGCATTTAACACAATTTTAAGTAGTATTTACACAAAATTTCGCCAAAACGAAACTTAAACAACGGATTTAACGTTAATTTAGCCTGTTTTTTAGTTACTTAATGTAACGTTTCATGAAACTAACGAAATTTACATTTATAAGTTAAGTCAAAAAAGAAGAAACAAATGTGTAACAGGCAAAAAAACGAGCGGCGGTTAATAAAACCGTCGCTCGCAAAGCCACAAAGCCGTGATATTATTTTGTTATATTTATCGTAAGCGGTGCGTTATTTTTTGCTTTTTTTCTTCCCTGTTGACTCCGCACTGCTGAACCCCTTCCCACTTTCCGCCGTTTCGTAAAAATCGGCTATCAGCTTCATCAGCTTGCCGTCAAGCTCATAGTAGATCTGCTTATCGACCTTTTCACCGAACAAATCTCTTCTGTTCTTGTTAGTCCTTTGATTTTTCGGATAGGTCGTTTCAAAAAGCGTGTCAAGCTGTGCCTTGTGCTTTATCGCTCTGTCGCTGTCAAGTGAGTTGTGACCCTTGCTCTTTTCGGTCACAAGAGTGATATTATCGTTTTTCTCAACGTTTGCAAGTACGCTGTTTTTAAGGCTTATCGTCTTATCGTCCGTGCTGTGCAGTATAAGAAATTTAGTACCGTTTGCGGTTGCTTTCGCTATTCCTGCGTGGGCTGTATAGCCTGCCGCCTTGCCGTATTTCATACGCTCATACAGCTTTATATAGGCTCTGAGGATATATATCCATCTGCCCATCATGGCAGAGCCTTCTTCAAGCACCATTTCGCTTGTTTGGTCAAATCCGCTCTGTACGAATACCGCCTTTATATCATAAAGATGATAGCAATGCACAGCAGATACCGCATATCCTCCCCAGCTGTGACCGAACAGATACAGCGGAAGCGTGTTTGTCTTTGTAACGTAACTTAGAGCCGCATCAAGATCCTCTGCCGACTGAGGAAGCCCACGCAGTGACTTTCCTCCGCTTAAATGACTGCCGCTGTTGTCAAAGGCAAATATCTTGTATCCCCGCCTTGCAAAATACGCTATTTCGGGCAGATAGCTGAGCTGACCGTCAAATATGCCGTGCGAGAAAACTATAAGCCCCCTGAAGCTGTCATAGCTTTCATCGTGGTAGTAAAACCCCGTGTATTTATAGCCTCGCTTTGACGGGAATGTAACCGGCTCGTTTACAAGCCCCTTATAATCGTTAAGGTCGGGCAGATGTGCGGAATCGTATATCTCGAACCGCTTTCCGAAAACGCTTTCATAAAGTATTGCGGACAGCAGAAGGGATATTATCATTATCAGCAGTACAGCGCCGAGAATGATTCCGGCGACCGACAGCACCGAAAGAAAAACCTCCACCTGTTTTCCTCCTTATGCCTTTTTTATACGCTTGCTGTTCTTTTCCCAGTGTTCTATAATTCTTGTCTGACCGCGTTCCACCGCAAGAGAATCCGCAGGAACGTTCTTCGTGATAGTCGAGCCTGCCGCAGTAGTCGCATTATCCCCGATAGTAACAGGCGCTATCATATTTGTGTTACAGCCGATAAATGCGTTGTCGCCTATTGTGGTGCGGTACTTCTTTATGCCGTCATAGTTTGCCGTTACACAGCCACAGCCGAAGTTTACACCCTTGCCCACATCGCTGTCACCGATATATGTAAGATGCGCTATGCAGGTGTTCAGACCGATTTCGGAGTTCTTGACCTCTACAAAGTCGCCTATCTTTACGCCGCTGTGCAGATGCGTATTCGGACGCAGATGTACAAACGGACCTGCCTTAGCCTTGCTGTCTACCTTGCTTTCGTGCGCCTGTACGTTGTTCAGGATAACGTTATCCTCTATAACGCAGTCGGTTATATAGCTGTTAGGACCTATCTCACAGCCGTTGCCGATAACCGTCTTTCCCTTGATTATCGTATTCGGAAGTATAACCGTATCGTGACCGATCTTTACATCCTTACCGATTATGATTCCGTCCGACAGAGGAATATCCACACCCTCATCCATAAGCTCGGCGAGCTTTCTCTTTCTTGCGACTTCATTTAAAGCGGCAAGCTGACTGCGGCTGTTCGCACCGAGTACAACGTCCGTGCTGTCAGCCGTGTATACGCCCTTCTTTTCCGCAACGGCAACCGTATCGGTAAGATAATATTCGCCTGCGGCATTGTTGTTGCCGAGCTTATCTAAAAGTCCGGACAGCTTTTCCGCCTTGAACCAGTAGATGCCGGAGTTTATCTCTCTTACCTTTGCCTGTTCGCTGTCGCAGTCCTTCAGCTCAACGATAGCCTTGAAAGTATCGTTTTCCTTTATTATTCTGCCGTAGCCTGTGGGATTATCGACAATAGCGGAAACTACCGTAACATCGTTGCCGCTGTTTTTGTGATACTCATAAGAGCCTGTTATGGTGTCTGCGTCGATGAACGGAGCGTCACCGTACGCTACCAGTATATCCGCATTTTCAGCCTGTGCCTTTTCGATAAAAGGTTTTGCCTGCATTACTGCGTGACCCGTACCGAGCCTTTCCTTCTGCTCAAATGCGGGGTATTCACCGAGCGTATCAAGATAAGCCGTTACCTGCTCCTTGTGAGCGCCGACTATAACTGCGGTATCGTCAATGCCTGCCTGCTTTACTGCGTCAAGCACCCAGCGGAGCATAGGCTGAAACAGCACTTCGGCAAGAACCTTCGGCTTGTCGGATCTCATTCTTTTGCCATCACCTGCGGCAAGTATTACTGCGTATTTTTTGTTATCCAAAGTAAGTCATTCCTTTACAGATTTTTAGTAATTTATCGTGTGACATAAAACCGCCATATTAATATTATTGTCGCACATTTATCCGTATTTTTCAAGTGCTTTTTAAAAATAATTGCTTTTTTCATTTCACTGTGGTAAAATAAACGATATAGACGGCTTTGAAATGCCGTTTTCACGGCACTGCAATAATTCTATTCTGAAAGGACAGCAAAAATGGCTGAAACTTATATATCCATCGAAAAAATACGCTCACTCGCCGAGGTCGGCACAATAGACGAGTTTAAAGACAGTACGGATATGAACGAGATATTCGCCGCCTGCGCTATCGCAAGCAAGGAATACCTCGGCCTTATCCCTTATGACGAACAGCTTACCGCCGCCGCAGAGCTTACAAAGGGCAGGATTACCGAGATGAAAACGGGCGAGGGCAAGACGCTTTGCGCCGCATTTGCCGCAAGCTATATGGCGAAAAACGGTCACAATGTCAGAATACTCACCTTCAACGATTATCTCGCAAAGCGTGACAGCGATTGGATGAAGCCGATATATGAGGCACTCGGCATAAGCTCGGCTTGTATTTTACATTCGACCGATATTGCAGACAAAAAAGAGCTGTATAAAAATCAGATAGTATATATAACCGCAAGAGAGGCAGGCTTTGACTTTCTGCGTGACTTCGTTGCGAATACGCCTGAGGACTGTGTGCAGACGGATTTCGACTTCTGCATTGCCGATGAAGCGGACAGTATGATGATAGACGAGGCAAGAGTACCGCTTGTAATAGCAGGTGAAACCGCCGTAAAGCCCGATGAAAAGCTCCCGGAGGTATACGAGTTTGTCAAGGATTTTGACAGCAGTATGTATGAGATAAACGAGGAGCTTGGCACTATCTACCTTACCGAAAAGGGCGAGGATAAGTGCGAGGAGCTTATAACGGACGGCTCAGGACTTTATGACGAGGAGAACAACGAGCTTCTGATACGCATTACAGATTGCCTTAAAGCGTGCTTCCTGCTTAAAAAGGACGTTGATTATATCGTCAAAGACGGTAATATAAGAATAATAGACGAGTTCACAGGCAGAGCGGCTGAGAATCGCCGCTATCCCGGCTCGTTACAGCCTGCCGTTGAACTTAAAGAGGGCATCACCTGTACGAGCAGAGGTGTCATAATGGGCGTTGTGCCTATGCAGTTCTATCTGCGCCGTTATCCGCTTCTCAGCGGTATGACCGGTACTGCAAAAAGCTCGGAGGACGAGTTCTGGCAGTTATACGACCTTAAGGTAACCGTTATACCTACCCATACGCCCTGCAGACGTGTCGACCACCCGTATGAAGTATATCTCACAAAAGCGGCTAAGGATAACGCAATTATTGACTGCATAAAGACCGCCCACGCTAAGAATCAACCCGTGCTTGTCGGAACGTCAAGCATTGAACTCAGTGAAGAACTGGGCGAACGTCTTGCGGCAGAGGGCATCACCGCAAACGTACTGAACGCAAAGAACGATGAGCTTGAAGCCGAGATAATAAAGGAAGCCGGCAGACCCGGCGCTGTCACCATATCTGCCAATATGTCGGGCAGAGGCGTTGACATAAAGCTGGGCGGCGCTGACGAATCGCAGAAGGACGAGGCTGTAGCGGCAGGCGGTCTGCTTATACTCGGCACATTTATGAGCGAGAGCGAACGAGGCGATATGCAGCTGCGTGGCAGAAGCGGCAGACAGGGCGATGTGGGCGAAAGCCGTTTCATAATCTCTCTTGAAGACGAGATAATGACAAAATACGAGATAAAGAAGTTAATACCGAAAAGGCATTATCCCACCGCCGAAACGGGCAGACCGATTGACGATAAGATCGTACTGCGTGAGGTCGACCGCATTCAGCGTATAGCACAGGGCGATACGCTCGAGTTGCGTAAGCGTCTGCTTAAGTTCACTATGATAGGCGAAAAGCACCGTGACGCTGTGTTCGGCAGAAGAAGAGCATTCCTGACAGGCGAGTCTGAGGTCGATATATGGCAGAACGAATTTGCCGATGATTACAGCACAGCCGTACAGAAGTTCGGCGAGGACAAGGTAAACGCCCTGCAGAAGCGTGTCATATTACAGGTAATAAACGAATACTGGAGCGATTATCTCGATTATACATCATATCTGCGTGACGGTATCCACCTTACGAGAATAGGCGGCAAGAATCCTGCCGATGAGTATAACATAACCTGCGAGGAATTTTTCTCAGGTATGGAGGAGCAGGTGATAGATACTATGGGCGAGCGGCTTCAGACGCTTCTCAGCCTTGATAATATAGACGATTTTGTTATAAATACTCCGACAGAGCTGTGGACATATACGCTTAACGAAAGCGGAGAGGAACTGCTCAAAAAGAGCTTTATCGAAACGGCGCTTTCCGATGAGGAGGAAGAAAGCTATTACGATAACGGCGACGACAGCGACAGCGATGATAACAGCACGGACGAAGACGAAACGGAAGAACAGACAGACGAAAAGCCGGCAAAAAAGGGCTTTTTCGCAAAATTATTCGGTAAGAAGGATTAAGATATAATGGCAGACTGCATAGCGGCAATATCAACACCTATGGCAAGCGGCGGTGTTTCAATGATAAGAATATCCGGAGCGGACGCACTTGAAGTTGCGGCAAAGGTATTTATACCGAAGTACCCCGTGCGTGATATTGAAAAGATGGACGGCTATACCGCCGCATACGGCGATATTACGGCAGACGGTACAAAACTCGATGACGGAGTGCTTCTAATATTCCGTGCGCCCCACAGCTATACCGGAGAAAACACAGCCGAGATAACCTGTCACGGCGGCATCCACGTTACCAAAAGGGTACTGCAGGCGGTATTATCCGCAGGCGCAGTAATGGCTCAGGCGGGCGAGTTTACAAAGCAGGCGCTTGTAAACGGCAAGCTGTCGCTGACAGAAGCAGAGGGCGTAATTGACCTTATAAACGCAGGTAACGATCAGCTTCTTTCCTGTGCGAGAGCGCAGACGGACGGCGCATTATACCGCAGGATAGAGGCACTGTGCGAGGAGATAATCGCTATTACATCGGAGATAGCCGTGTGGATAGATTATCCCGACGAGAGCGAGGACGAGGACGAAATTGCAAAGGCGGACTGGCTGAAAAGCGTCACCGCCGTAAAAGAAAATATCGACAGCCTTATAGCAACGTATGACTGCGGAGAGATACTCAGAAACGGCATCGCCACAGCTATAGTCGGAAAGCCCAACGCAGGAAAGTCAACGCTTATGAATCGGCTTACAGGCGTACAGAAGAGCATAGTGACCGATATTGAGGGTACTACCCGTGATATAGTCGAGGATACGGTACAGCTCGGTGATATAATGCTGAAGCTAGCCGATTGCGCAGGCATAAGGGAAACAGAAGATACTGTCGAGAACATCGGCGTACAGCGTATGATAGAACGCATAGGCACGGCACAGCTTATCCTTGCGGTATTTGACGGTTCAAGAGAGCTGTCCGATGACGACAAGCGGCTGATAGCGCTTCTCCACGGCAAGACGGTGATCCCCATAATAAATAAATCCGACCTTGAAGCAAGGGCGGACACGGCATTTATAGAAAACGAACTCGGCAAAGCGGTAATAATCAGCGCAAAGACGGGCGGCGGCGCAAGTAAGCTTGAACAGGCGATAAAACAGCGTTGCGGAATAAGCAACCTTGATGCAGGCGCAGGCTTCCTCGCAAACGAGCGTCAGCGGCAGTGCGCATTATCGGCACAGGCGGCGGTCGACAGAGCCTATAACGCACTTCACGGAGGTATGACCGCAGACGTTGCAGGGCTTGAGCTTGAAGCGGCGCTTACCAGCCTTTATGAACTTAGCGGCAAAACCGCAAGCGAAGAGGTAATAGACAGAATATTCTCACGCTTCTGCGTGGGAAAATAAGAGTAAGGCGGCACTCAATACGGGTACCGCCTTTCAGTTTGCCGAAAAAACCATTATTATTAAACCCCACACAGCGAAATATACCGCCAACACCGCTTAAAACCATTTCCGTACCGACAGGGTATTAATATTTTCGTGAGTGTATCAGTACAACTGCACTAACATTGACTCTTCAAAAAAACGCCACTAACCTGAGATATATGTACTAACCTGCGGACATGTAGCGTTAAGCGTCCCTGCATTAACAGGATATACAATGTTCAGGTGGTTATTCGAGTTCCGCCAACACCCCAGCGGGGTAAGGGTATGGGTAAGGAAAGAGGGAGCAAGAGGGAGAAAACCTAAGGGACAGGGATAGGGGCGGCAGTCCCTCTCCCTGATCCCTTTGGTTGTCTCCCTCTTTCATATTGACAAGTGTATTAATTTGAATAGCGAACCCGAGAAGTGCTGTCCGACAAAAAGAACTATCGGTAGCTTATCATCATAGTCAAAGCTGAATGATATAACAGAAGCACATAAAAACGACTTTTCCACATAAACTGAAAGGCGGCACTCAATACGAGTACCGCCTTTTCCTATCTTCCTTACCCCTTAACAATCCCCACGATACCCATAATAAACACAAACATCACAAGTACCGGCAGAACATACGTCATATAGCCCTTCATAAACCTCTTTATCTTAAGCCCTTTGCCGGTATTCGCTTCATTTACGAAGTTATCCCAGCCCCAGCCCTTCTTAGTTACGCAGAACAGAATGAATACAAGCGAGCCGAGCGGAAGAATAAAGTTGCTGACTACAGTATCCTCAAGGTCAAGTATCGTGCTTCCTGCGCCGAGCGGCTGAAAACCGCTCAGAATATTGAATCCCAGACAGCAGGGAACAGACAGTAAAAACAGCAGTATGCCGTTTATAATGCAGGCCTTCTTCCTGCTAAGCCCCCATAAGTCCATTGTGTTCGCTATTATACATTCAAACACCGCAAGCACCGTTGACAGCGCCGCAAATGACATGAATACGAAGAAAAGACTTCCCCACAGCCTGCCGAGAGGAATGTTGTTGAAAATGTTCGGCAGAGTTATAAATAACAGCTTCGGACCGCTTGTAACATCCACTCCGTATGCCGAGCAGGCAGGAAAAATAATAAGTCCGGACGCTACCGCAACAAACGTGTCAAGCAGTGCTACATTTACCGATTCTCCGAGAAGCGACCTGTCCTTGCCGATATAACTGCCGAATATAGCCATACTTCCCATACCGATGCTCAGCGTGAAGAACGCCTGATTCATTGCGCTTACAAGGATATTTGTTATACCGACCTTTTCTATAGCACTGAGATCGGGCATAAGATAGAACGAAAGTCCCTCCGCTCCCCCGGGCAGTGTAAAGCTGTTTACGGCAAGCACCACCATAATTGCGAGCAGGGCGAGCATCATTATCTTAGTGACCTTTTCAAGACCGTTCTGCACGCCTATAAGGCAGACGGCAACGCCTATCGCAACGACTATGCCCATATATACTATAAGCGAAACAGGGTCGCCCAGAACGTCAACGTTGAAATGGTTCTCCACAGCCGCCGTATCCATTCCGACGATCTCTCCGGATGCGGTCGAAACAAAGAACTTCAGCATCCAGCCCGCCACCGTTGTATAGAACATCATCAGCAGATAACAGCCTATAAGCGAAACCTTTCCGTGCAGATGCCACTTACTGCCTTTCGGCTCAAGCTGTTCGTACATTTTCGCAGGGCTTTTCTGAGCCGCTCTGCCTATGGAAAACTCCATAGTAAGCACGGGTATACCGAGTATTACAAGGAAGAACAGATATATAAGGACGAAAAGACCGCCGCCGTTTTGACCTACGACATAAGGAAACTTCCATACGTTTCCTATACCTATTGCACAGCCTGCGCTGAGCAGTATAAAGCCAAGACGGCTGCCGAGTTTATCTCTCCCCATAGTTCCTCCGGGTTGTTGAAATTTTTAAGGTAATACCGCATTTACGCATCGGTTTTCAGAACCTCTCTGTAATCCCACAGATATTTGATTCCCGAAACCGTCGTAAGTATGCAGGATATGTACATAAGTATATCGCTGATTAGCTGTACAGGGAAGACTTCCGCAGTGATAGTGCCGAAATCGACAAGAATATGCATTATTATGATAACGCATATCGCAACCATTGTAGATGCTGTTTTCAGCTTGCCCCATATACTTGCCGCAATAACTGTCTTTTTCTCGCTTCCTGCGGCGATAAGCCGTATTCCCGATACCACGAATTCACGGGCGACTATTATAGCCGTTACCCATGCGCTTGCCCAGCCAAGCTCGACAAAGCAGATTAGCGCCGTAACGACAAGCACCTTGTCGGCAAGCGGATCTAAAAACTTGCCGAAGTTAGTCACCATATTGTATTTTCTTGCAATTTTACCGTCTGCCGTGTCGGTTATGCTGGCAACAGCAAATATTATCGCCGCCCACAGATAGCTGTATGGAACAATATCGCCTGCGAGCATAAAGAACGCAAAGAACGGAACAAGTATCACCCGAAGCAGTGTGAGCTTATTAGCTAGATTCATACCTCTGTCCTTTCAGCTTTATACCCGCTCACCGAGCAGATTGTTTTCCAGAACATCGGTGATCTTGACATTTACAAAGTCGCCTATCGTAAGCGAGCCTTTATCTTTTGCCGATGTGAAGTATATCATTCCGTCAATTTCGGGAGCGAAGTGCATACTTCTGCCGAAATACATATCGGAGTAGCGGTCAAAGCCCTCGCAGACTACCTCGTAGGTGTTGCCTACCATACCTGCGTAATATTCGCCCATGCGTATTTCCTGCTCGCTTGTGATTATATCCGCTCTGCGCTGTCTTTCGCCCTCGTCTACCTGGTCGGGCATTTCGGCGGCGGGAGTATCCTCTTCCGCAGAATAGGCAAAACAGCCAAGACGCTCAAACTTTATATCGTTCACAAATTCGGCAAGCTCGCTGAACTGCTCCTCCGTTTCACCGGGGAAGCCCGTGATAAGCGTTGTTCTCAGCACAACACCGGGAATTTCACGGCGGAGCTTCGCAAACAGCTCACGCAGGCTCTGCTCATCGCCGCCACGGTACATATTGCGAAGAATTTCCTTGTTGCAGTGCTGTATCGGAATATCAATATAATTCAGCACCTTGTCCTCTGTCTTTATTGTTTCGATAAGCTCGTCCGTCATTCTTTCGGGATAGCAGTAAAGCAGTCTTATCCACTTTATGCCGTCTATCTTACATAACTCTTTAAGCAGATCCGGCAGAGCGTATTTCTTATAAAGGTCAATGCCGTATGCCGTAACGTCCTGTGCTACTATAACAAGCTCCTTTACGCCGTTTTCGGCAAATTTCTTTGCTTCCTCTATTATGTTCTCCATCTTTCTGGAACGCATTCTGCCTCTTATAAGCGGTATTGCGCAGTAAGAACATTTGTTTGAACAGCCGTCCGCAATTCTCAGATATGCATAGTGGGGCAGAGTAGACTGCAGCTTGTCGCCCTCCATATTGTGACACAGCTTGTCACCGAAGGTAATGACCCTCCTGTCCAGCATTACAGAGTTTATGATTTCAACTATATCATCGTTCTTCGCAATACCTACCACTGCGTCTATTTCGGGGAATTCTTCGTCCATCTGCTTCTGATAACGCTCTGCAAGACAGCCCGTTACGATTATCTTCTTGTTGATACCGTCATTTTTGCGGCTTATTGCCTCCATTATCTCCTCGATGGCTTCTTCCTTTGCGCTTTGTATAAAGCCGCAGGTGTTGATAATAACAACATCCGCAAGACCTGCCTCGTTTACTATCTTGAAGCCTGCTTTCGCTATCTTTGCAAGCATAAGTTCAGCGTCGCACTGGTTCTTCGGACATCCGAGAGATACCATTCCGACCTTTATCGTTTCTGCCATTATTTTTCCTTACCTTTCCGTTTTCCTTATATTCCGAATATTACGGTCTATTCGTCATATTCGTCATCTTCCTCGTCCTCGTCATAATCCCCGTCTTTTATGCGTGATAATGCGAGCTTTATATCATCATACGCAAAGCCTCTGCGTGCAAGCGCCGCAGTAACACGCTGTACGCTTTTATAGTCCGAAAAATCCAGCTTGCTTGCGTATTTCTTATCTACAAGATGCATGATCTCGCCGATAAAATCCTCCGTGTCGTATTCTTCTTCCTGTTGCGATATAAGGCTGTCGGGTAAGCCCTTTCTCCGCAGTTCAAAGCGGATCTTGGACTTACCCCAACCCTTGTTTATATATGCCCTGTATAGCTTTTCCGTATACTTTTCCTCGTTTATGAGGTCATGCTCGCACATAAGCCCGACCACCATCTCGCACAGATCGGGAGGATAGTTTTTTATCAGCTTGTCATAAAGTTCTTTTTTGGAGTGGTCACGCTGAGCGAGTATGTACAGCGCTCTGCGTTTTGCCCTTATTCTTTCGTCATCCGTATATGACATCAGCCGAGATCCTCAGGCGAAAACTCCTCGAAGTCGCTGTCCGCCTCCACAACAACGCTCTTCTTTGCCGCACCCTTTTTCTTGGGAGTGGGAGCAGGTGAGGGAGCGTCTGCCTTTGCGGCCTCATCGCCGATTTCCTTAAGTTCGTTTTCTGCCGCCGATTCGGATGTATCGGCATTGTCCGTGCCTTCTCCGTCCTCGCTTGCCGACATATCGAGCTTCGACATATTCTCTTTTATCTTGCCCTCGATTTCAAGGCGCAGATCGTCATTTTCCTTAAGGAATTTCTTGGTCTTTTCCTTGCCCTGTCCGAGCCTCTCTCCGTTATAGCTGTACCATGCGCCGCTTTTCTTTATAAATCCAAGTTCCTCGCCCATAGTTATGATCTCACCGAGCCTTGATATACCCTCGCCGAATATCATATCGAACTGCGTTTCCTTGAACGGAGGTGCAACCTTGTTCTTTACGACCTTGCATTTAGTAGTATAACCTATAATCTCGCCACCGTCAACTATCTTTTCACCCTTGCGGACCTCTATACGCACACTCGCATAGAACTTGAGCGCACGGCCGCCCGGAGTAGTTTCGGGATTTCCGTACATAACGCCTATCTTTTCACGCACCTGGTTTATGAAGATAGCGACAGTGTTCGACTTTGATATAACGCTTGTCAGCTTTCTCATAGCCGCCGACATAAGTCTTGCCTGAACGCCCACAAAGCTGTCGCCTATCTCGCCGTCGATTTCTGCCTTTGTGACCATAGCGGCAACCGAGTCAAGCACGACAATATCAATAGCGCCCGAGCGTGCAAGCGTTTCCATAATTTCAAGCGCCTGCTCGCCTGTATCGGGCTGAGATACGATAAGGTGGTCAATATCAACGCCGAGCGACTTTGCATAAACAGGGTCGAGTGCGTGTTCAACGTCTATGAATGCCGCCATTCCTCCGAGTTTCTGCGTTTCTGCGATAGCGTGGAGCGTAACCGTTGTCTTACCGCCCGACTCAGGACCGTATATCTCGATAATTCTGCCCTTCGGCAGACCGCCTATACCGAGCGCATAGTCAAGACCTATAGAGCCTGTCGGCACGCTTTCAACATCCAGCTTTTTATTTCCCTCTCCGCCGAGGAACATTACAGCACCCTGACCGTAGTTCTTGATTATCTGCTCCATAGCGGTATCAAGAGCCTTTTTCTTCTCCTCCGGAGTAGTAGGATGATTTACGGTAGGTGTCGCCTTTTTTGTGTTTGCCTTTGCCATATTATTTTACCCGTCCTTTCTGTATTCGGATTTATCCTGTGACTATATTCTATTATAATTGCTGTACCATAAAACGCACAGATGTGTTCGGTTTATAGATATCAATCTGAACTTATGTGATATCATGTATTCTCTATCCCTAACCCCAAACCCCTTCCCCATGGTGAAGGGCTGTGTATGCTTTGTGGGCTTAGCGTCCTGCAAAGCCTTATGGCATACACGCCCGGCATCCATGCCGGGCTATATTGCTGGGGCTGCCGCCCCTAGTCCCTGCCGGGGGCTTTGCCCCTGCGACCCCATTTAATATGTTAAAGAGGTTTATTGGCATTTACTGCTGTGCTATAAAATGTACAAATTTTGTTTTCATCGCTTTATAGAGCGGACTATCCTATCATGACCGCTGTAATCCCTGATAATTTCCGGATTAAATCCCGCACCTTCGAATATCCTGCTTACAGCCTGTCCCTGTTCTTCTCCGATTTCTACTGCGAAAAGTCCTCCGCTTCTTAGCTTTCCTGCCCACATCGGTATCAGCCTGCGATAAAAATCCAGACCGTCCTCACCGCCGAAAAGCGCAAGTTCAGGTTCATACCTTACTTCCTTCTGCAAGGCTTTCATATCCGCAGAGGAGATATACGGCGGATTTGACAGTACAGCAAAAAGCGAATCATTCTCGAACCGTCCGAGTATACATTTATCGAAAATATCCCCGTTTATCGCCGTGACCGACCTTTCGGCTTTGTTCTGCTCTATATTTTTCAGAAAATACCCGTATGCCTTGTCGGAGATCTCGATCCCCACAGCTTTTACATTCGCCTCAAGCGCAACAGTGACAGCGATACATCCGCTCCCCGAGCATAAGTCCACCGCCGTACCGCCCGTGTTTTTAAGATGAGCCTTTGCTATATCGCACAGAAGCTCCGTTTCGGGACGGGGTATAAGTACTCCCTCCCCGACAAAAAACTTCCTGCCGTAAAATTCCCAGTTTCCTAAAATATATTGCAGCGGCTCGCCCGTTTTACGTCTTTTCGCCTTATCCTCGCACTCGGCAAGCTGTGCCTCGGTGATTTCCTCAAACGGTATTTTACCGCCGCTGATTTCGCTTACTATCTGCCTTGCCTCAAAATACGCATCGTCGGTAACGCTTTCAAGCATATCGCTTATAAGCCGTACCGCCTGCCTTATTACCACTTTGCGTCCTCCGCATTTTCGGGGAGAACAGGCTTCATAGAAGCAATAGCCACCTCTATCATCTCATCGGCAGGCTCCTTTGTGGTAAGACGCTGTATAGCAAGTCCCGGAGCGGAAATTATCTTTGTCAGCACATTGTCATACTTTCCTGCGATACGGATAAGTTCATACGAGATACCTACGACTATCGGCAGGAAAATTATCTTACAGCATACTCTCAGCATATCGCCGATAAACTTTGATACGCCGAACGCTTCAATGAACAGTTCGCTGTTTATCGGGAGCAGGGTATATACCAGTATGCTTATCGCAAGCGTCAGGAATATAAAGCTTGTACCGCATCTGGGGTGGAAACGCTTGTACTTTCTGACGTTCTCCACAGTCAGCTCCTCGCCGTGTTCATAGCAGAATATCGTCTTATGCTCCGCACCGTGATACTGATACAGCCTTTTCATCGTTTTCATAAGAGAGGTCAGCCACAGATAGCCGACAAAAAGAGCGATTTTAATAATACCCTCCGTCAGTGAGCGGAATGCGGATATATCCGTATCTCCGAACAGCGTCTGTATCCCTGTGAATATTAGCGTAGGCAGTATCACAAACAGTGCGACCGCAAGCCCTACGCCGAGAATGCCCGATATGACCGCAACCGCCGTTGTCAGAGCGGCACTATCGCCGTCTTTCTTTTCGTCCTTTTTATCCTCCGGCTTTTCTTTGCTTACGTTATCTGCCGTGTTGTCCTGTTCTTTTTCTTTTTTCTTCTTGTCCTTTTCGTCCTCTTCTTCATCGAACATTCCGCTGACTTCGCCCGACTTGTTAAGATACTTGTAACCGTCCCCCAGCTGTGAAACGAAATTTATACAGCCTCTGATAAACGGTGCTTTGTTATACCACTTCGGAGTTTTCCTGTCCCACACCTCCGTGTATATCTCCCTGTCGGGCTGACGTACAGCCATACAGCCTTTTTTCGGTCCCAGCATCATAACGCCTTCTATGAGAGCCTGACCGCCGACCTTCGTTTTTATAACTTCTTTCTTCTGTTCGCTCATGTTAAACCTTTCTTAGGCAACACCGCACAATTAACGGCTATCGCCTTTGCCGCACGCTAAGCTTGCATATTTTCCGCCATCTTGCACAAATTTCGCTTGACAGGCGTCAGCCTGCCTGCACTCAATTTATACAATCTGACGAAAAATCTGACTAAGCAATCGCACGACAATAATTGTGAGGTATTGCCATTATTGTTCGTCCTTTTTCGCTATAGGCAGTGTGATGACCACTCTTGTGTACCGTCCGAGTTCGCTTTCTATATCCAGCGTTCCGTCGTGTGCGGCCACTATTTCGTCAGCGACCGCAAGCCCTATTCCCGAGCCTCTGACAGTGCTGTTCGCCTTGTAGAACTTCGCTTTGACTTTTGTAAGGTCGGACGGCGCAATGCCGCATCCGTCATCTTCAACCGTAATTATTACAGCCTTGTCCGTTACCGCCGTCGCAACGATTATATGACCGTCTGCGGCGGAGTATTTTATAGCGTTGTCTATTATATTTATGAACACCTGCCTTATACGGTTCCTGTCGCCGAATATAGTAACTATCTCCTGCGGCTCGTCATAAAGCAGTGTCTTGTATTCCTGTCTTGCCTTTTCGGAATATATTATAACAGCATCGGTAAGTTCCGCAAACACGTCCATATTTGCTTTGTTCAGGTTGAATCTTCCGCCCTGTATCCTTGAGAAGTCAAGAAGCTCCTCAACCATGTTTGAAAGCCTTTCCGACTCTTCCGAAATTACCTTCATTCCTTTTTTGGTGACCTCTTTGTCGCCGGGACTTGTGGCGATAGTTTCGCTCCAGCCCTTGATAGCCGTAAGAGGCGTTCTCAGTTCGTGGGATACCGATGAGATAAAGTCATTTTTTATCTTCTCCGAGTTTTCAAGCTCGTCAGCCATATAGTTGAATACACGGCACAGCTCGCCCAGCTCATCGTCGGTCTTTTCCTCAATATGCACACCGAAGTCGCCCTTTGCTATCTTTCGTGCGTTGACGCTTATCTGCCTTAACGGCATTACTATCGACTTTATGAAATAAAGCCCGAGAACCAGCATCAGTATTATGATCGCTCCGCTTATCGCTATAATGAATATCATTATTATGCCAAGCTGTTTATCGACCTTCGAAAGCGAGGTTATGACCCTCACCGCATTGTAGTTTGTATTGCCCGTTTCGAGCAGGCTCGTGACAGCCATTACCTTTTCGCCGTTGCTCTGATAACCGCTGTATGTGCCTATTCCTCCTGCGTCCTTTACGGCATTGTAATAGTCGGGCATATCATAGGAGTTGCTGGGCTCAAAACCGCTTGACGTAATAACGACTTTGCCCTCGGAGTTTATCATCATAAGCTCCATGCGGTCTTTCTTTGTGAAGCTCTCGACCGTGTTTCTCACTTCGTTTGAATAGTTTGTTCCGCTTCCCGTTGAACTGCTGTTGTAGTACCGTGTAAGTACGGTCGATATAACGTTCAGCTCACTGCGGAGCGTCTGTTCGACGGTACTGTAGAAATACGACCTGAACACGCAGTACAGGACTATATCAAGCAGTACCAGAACTATAACCACCGCACTGAAGCTCTTCAGAAACCATCGGTTAGCTATCGTCGTGCGTCTTGCCAAAGCCTTTTACCCCCGTTTGTCTACCTGCTGAACTCGCCTGCGGCGGCAAGCTCATCCACACACCACTTATAGCCGTAGCCCCATATAGTAGTTATGTATCTCGGATTTGACGGATCTTCCTCTATCTTCATTCTCAGCCGCCTTATGTTGACATCTACGATCTTGTCATCGCCGTAATAGTCATTGCCCCATATATGAGTAAGAATGCTCCTGCGGTCAAGCGCCGAACCGCTGTTTTCCATGAAATATTCCAGCAGCTGATATTCCACCTGCGTTATCTCTATGCCTGTTCCGTTCTTTGTGAAAATACGGCTCTTGGTGTTTATCGAGAACGGACCGGAGATAAGCGTTCTTCCCTCGTCCTCAGGAGGCCTTGCAACACTGAGGCTCACCCTGCGGTATACCGCATCGACCCTTGCGACAAGCTCGGACGGAGAGAACGGCTTTGTCACATAGTCGTCCGCACCCTGCGTAAGACAGCGTATCTTGTCTACCTCCTGACTTTTTGCGGAGAGCATAATTATGCCCATAGTATCGCTTTTCTGCCTTAACCACCTGCAAAGCTCACTGCCGTCCATACCCGGCATCATTATATCAAGCAGTGCAACGTCTATAAGACCGCCGTAATGCACATAAGCGTCCATCGCCTGTGCCGCATTGCTGACATCTATAACATCATATCCGCTGCGCTTCAGATTTATAACGACAAAATCTCTTATAGCGTCCTCGTCCTCGCAAACAAGTATTCTTTTCATGCCCGAACCTGCCTTTCTTATCATAATTTTCTTGTTAAAATTTTTTATCGGTTGCTTGCTGTAAACAGTACGGAGCCTTCGTTTCCTTCGGGACGGACTTTAAGCGCCGCCTCAATTTCATCGCCGGTAAGGGAAAGCCCCTCATACACTATGCTCTTGTAATAAACAGCCTTTTCGCTGTCCTCGTAGAACAGCCTGTAGCCGTCACGGCTTGCGTCTGTCGTATTCGTTATGCTTTGTGCAGAGGTGTTGTTGTTTTTAAGCACCGTCTTTACAGTCAGCAGAGCATATTCGTTTTCCTTGAGCTCGCCTTCGTGCTTCCAGAATGTAACGGAATTATCCGATGAGTTTATTGTAGCTGTTACCATACCTATCCATCTTCCCGGGAAAACAAGCATATAGTTAAGCCCCGGATCTATAAACGTATATGCCGAAAGCTCGATCTTGTTGCAGTTTTGCCTGTACCACAGCACAGCGTTAAGCTGTTCGGGGAACGTGAGGTTTTCATATCCAGGAAGTGCGGCGGTAGCCGGAACATCTATAATACCGTCGCCGTCAATATCCTGCGACTGTACCTTGGGTGTGTAGTTGTTCGTCCTTCTTGAGTAGCTTATATTGCTTGAGTCCATTACTATCGTATCCGCCGTTGCAAATGAGCTTCCCTTATAGTAAAGCACCGCCGTATTATACTGGTTTTCGGCTGTCAGATAATCGACCGTTATACACGGCTTTTCGTTTTCGAGTATAAGACAGCGTGCTATAGTTATCTTGTCAAATTCGGTAACGCCTTCTCCGAACGAAACCACAGGAAATGCCGTATGAAGTTCGTTTTCACTGCAGGAGTATACGCTCATACTTCCGTTTTTCTTTGCGCCGTTGCGGCCAAAGCAGGCGAGATATTCGCCCTTTTCGTCAATGCCGTTCAGAAAGGTGTAAGATGAATATCCTATCGTACCAAGCTGTTTGGCAACTCCGTTCTTGTAATCTATGACCGACAGTATCTTGTCGGACGAGCCGAGCACGGAGTAGCTTACAATCAGCTTTTCCTCGTCAGAGCCGAGTTTTGAAAAGGCAACGCTTTCGATCTCCGTTCCTGCCGCAGGAAGCTCATATGTCGCCTTCCAGTTTCCGTTTTCATCCTTGTCAAGAAAGCTGATACGCAGGTTTCCTACCGCCGTATCATTCTGCGCAGGCTCTTTTGCCGCATCCGTCTTGTTCTGCTCATAAAAGACTATCGCTTCGTCGGTCGGTTCATCGTCTATGTTGCGTATAACAAACGCACTGCGGTACGAGCCTGTATGCGGATAACGCAAATCGACCCTGCCCGCACTTGCGGTCAGGGCGTTGTATATTTCTGTCTGTTCGTCTGTAAGTCTGGGCGATGTCAGCAGATCTCCGGAGAAAAAGCCCGCAGAACAGCCGCAGAGCATAGTAACAAGGCACAGCACTGCCATAAGTGCCGATGCTTTCCGAAGTATTTTATTAAGACGTAATACAGTGATGCTTTTCATTTTTTCTCCTAAGATGTTACGATTGTCAGCCTTGTGTGTCGTCTTGCATATCGTCCTGTGCTTCTTTCGAAGCTGTGCCGTTTTCCGTGTCCTCGGTGTTGATGCTTTCTGCCGCCGTGCTTACGGATACATTTTCCGAAGCGGCAAGCGTTGATTCTCCTGTTGCCTCTTTCTTTTTTGAAAACTGTACTACAGCCGCCAGTAATGCGGGTACAAGAGCGGTAACCATTATTTCAAGATCGGGCAAAGTTTCGGGAGAATTCTGAGCGATGACCGCCCACTTTTCGCTGTCAACCGCAAGAAGCACATAACAGCTTATGATATATGCCACTGCGCTTGCAGAGCAGAAATAGCCCGATGCGATAAGAGCCGTTCTTGTCAGCTTCTTTTCTGCGCCGCATAAGAATCTTCCTGCATTTATCCAGAAAAGCACGGTGAGAACGTAAAACAGCATCATCATCAGCTTCTGCGGCATACCCGTGATTATCGGGCTTGAAAGATAGAATTTTACCGCAACTATAAGATAGTTGATAATTATGAAGATTGCGCTTATACAATGAGCCGGTACGATTTTTGCGGATGCCATCATACTCATACCGCCGATCATATATGCGATACAGCAGGCAAGCGAGGTTATGGTGGCAAAGCCTACGCTTCCGGACGAAAAATCGTTTATCACCGGTAATATCCACACCGCACCTGCGATGATCATTATAATACCGAATATGTTACTGCCTTTTTCCGAAAGTTCGCCTGCCGCTGTGACCTTTGCGTTCTTAGCGTCAAAGTATGCTAAGATGCTTATTGCCGCCGCCGATATTATCAGCAGTACGTTGAACACGGTATTGAACGCCTCACAGCCGTTAGCATACAGGAGCGAGGGGTATTCGGTGCAGGAAACGAGCTGTATGATCCTCATTACAGTGAGGACAACAGCCGAAACCGCTCCTGCAAGAACAGCTTTTTTATCGGAAAGAAAATCTTTCATTATTACGCCTTTCAATTGTTCCTGAGATATGATCAACGTTCGTCAAGAGCAATATAATCCCTGTTCTTGATAAGCGTTCTGTAGGCAGGTCGCATGATACGCTTGCCGTTTTCTATTTCTTCCATTCTGTGTGCGCACCAGCCGGGCATTCTTGCACAGGCAAACAGTGCGGTATACATTTCTACCGGTATTCCGAGCAGCTTGTATACAAGACCGGAGTACATATCCACGTTTGCGCACATCGTCTTTACATCGCCCTTGTTCTTTGCAAAAAGCTGGGGAGTAAGACGCTCGATAGTATCGAGAAGTCTGAACTCGGCTTCTACCTCTGTGCCCTTAGCCAGCTTGAGCGCCGACTTCTTGAGCTGTACGGCTCTGGGGTCTGACAGCGTGTAGACAGCGTGACCCATACCGTATATAAGTCCGCTGTGGTCGTTTTCTTCCTTGTTCAATATCTTTGTGAGGAAGTCAGCGACTTCGCCCTCGTTTTCCCAGTTCTTTACGCCGTTTTCGATGCAGTTAAGCATCTCCATGACTTTAATATTCGCACCGCCGTGACGGGGACCCTTAAGCGCCGATATAGCCGAAGCGTAAGCCGCATAAGCGTCTGTGCCGGTCGAGGTTACACAGCGGCAGGTAAATGTCGAGTTGTTACCGCCGCCATGCTCTGCGTGGAGCATAAGACAAAGGTCGAGGAGCTTTGCCTCCTCCTTTGTGTACTCACGGTTGTCACGCAGGGTGGACAGAATGCTCTCCGCAAGGCTCTCGTCAAGGTTTATCGGGTGCATTACCATGCTTGAGTTATACAGATAGCGGCGCATTACCTGATATGCGCCAACCATTATTGCAGGAAGTCTTGCAATAACCGAGATAGCCTTGAGCATCTCGCTTTCCATGCTCTTGTTCTCAGGCTCTTTATCGTATGTGTAAAGTGCCAGCACCGACTGCGCCATCTTGTTCATTATGTTAGATGACGGACAACGCATAAGCACGTCCTCCGCAAAATAAGGGGGCAGAGTACGGTAGTGGGTAACTATCTTCTTGAAGTCCTCAAGATGCTCCTTGTCGGGAAGATTACCGAAAAGAAGAAGATATGCCGTTTCCTCAAAGCCGTATCTTCCGTCCTTTTCCACGCCGCTTATAAGGTCGCATATATCATATCCCCTGTATATAAGCTGACCGGGAGCGGGACGCTTTTCGCCTTCGTCAATAACATAGCCGTGTACACAGCATATATTTGTAAGACCTACAACAACACCGCTTCCGTCGTTGTTGCGAAGTCCTCTTTTTACGTTATATTTGTCATATAATCTCGGGTCGATTGCCGTCTGGATCTTATAGTCACGGCATAGCTTCTGAAATCGCTCGTTCATATAATTATTATTCCTTTCCTGTGTGTTTTAATAGCCTCCTGAATTCTATACCGCAAAAGCGGTGAATATAATGAATTACGGACGAACCGGTTTACCGAAGTGTCTATTCTTTATTATTATACTCTATTTCCGGCAATAAGTCAAGAAAGGAAAAGCAGACAAAATGAAAAAGAAGCATCTGTATCTGTTAATAGCTACGCTCACCGTAGCGGCTGTACTGCCGATAATTATCCTTGTGTGCTTTTCTTCGGGAAACGAACCGCAAAGACCGCTCACGATAATTTACCGCAACACCGAATATGCGTATAAGGAATTTCTTACCGGTTGCGTGCTTAGTTGTCTTAAAACGCTTGACGAACCGCCGGCGGACGATGAAAGCGAGGGTATAGATGCCGTAGCCGTTGCGCTCGACTGCTCACTTAGGTATCTGCATAGTGCAGGGAAGTCTTTCGACAGCGGTTACCCTTATGTTGAATATATGGATGAAAAGGAAAGCATACAGCACTTCGGAGCGGAGACAGGCATATACAGAAAATATGCCGAACGCTCCGCAGAATATGCCATATCGCTTAACCTTACCGTACAGGAAGGGACAGCCTTTCTTCCAGTCTGCCGTATTTCGTCGGGCATAACTATCTCGCCGGAGGACAGCGGAAATCCCCTTGTCAAAAAGCTGTATTGCGAAAAGGACAGATCGGCTGAATATTATCACAGCATCTGTCAGCTTACGGCAGACGGAATAGCCGAGATAATGCTGACAGCGTACCCTTCCCTTATAATCCCTCCCGATGAATCAAAGTGGATAAGCGACATCCGCCGTGACGCAGACGGAAACGTACTCAGGCTGAATGTGTGCGGAATAGATATGTCCTGTGAGGAGTTCAGACGGCTGTTCGACATACGCTCGCCTGCGTTTGAAATAAGCTATACACAGCGCCTTTACAGCTTTGATATAAGAGGTGACGGCTGTAACTGCGGAATGAGCGTTTATTCGGCATTGATGCTGTCAAAACGTGGATACTCCTGCAAGGAGATACTGAATGAATTTTACGCTTTGTAAAAACAGAAGCAATTATACCGAAAGAAATAAACTGCCACGCCCCCTCGCTCCACACCAACCCTTCCCAAAACTGCACCACCACACCCACTTTTCGTAATGCTAGCGTCTGTATGCGCTTATATGCTTTTGCATCCGAACTATCCCTTTGCCCCACCCCAACCATTCCAAAACCGCACTATCCCTCGAAAACTACCAACACCCTTGCCTTTAAATGAACGCTTTGCCAGTTTCGCAAAATGTAGCAAATCGCCAACAACCTTGCCTTTTAATGAACGCTCTGTTTGTTTCGCATCCTTGCGAAACTTTGGGCGTTCAACTTCGGGCATCCATGCCCGCCCTCGAAAAAGGGGAGGCGGCACGGCTGATACAAATTTTTCGCTTGCTGTACAGTATTCAGATAGTCCTGCCTTTATAATTCTGAAACTATTCCGAGCCGTGACGGTGGGGATTGTGAATACTCAGAAGCTTTTATGATAGCACTTCTATCAATTTTAATCCCCACCATAGTTGGCTCGGCTTGACCGAGCAACAGAACCCCCTTTTTTTCGAGGTAAGCCAAGAATGAAAAACTTGTCAAGAAATCGTATCTCTTTTACAGTGTCGGAGTAAGTTATAAAACAACAGCCACGGTTTTCGCCGTGGCATAACATAATAATTATTAATTTTCTGTTTATATCCGCCGGTAACGGAGGTTAAGCCGATCGCTGATCGTCAGAACGGCGAACGGTTTGCGGCGACTCGCCGCCGCTCGCCGTAAAGGCTTTGCCTTTTCTTATGTAGTAATTGTAGAAGAAGAGATCTACAATCAGCGAAAGCACCCAGCCTACAGGCCACGACAGCCATATTCCGTCCGAGCCGAAGAACGGCGAAAGGATATACGCAAATATAACACGAAGCCCAAGATCAAGACAGGTGCTTATCATAAACGGCGTCATAACGCCGCATCCTCTTACACTGCCGTCAATTACTATCTTTATGCAGATAAAGAAATAGAATGGGGAAACTATTGTCAGAAACTTACTGCCGGTTGCGATTATCTCAGCGTTAGCCTGTGTTGCAAACAGGTTTACAAGCGTTCCGCCGAAAAGCAGGAAGCACACTATAAAAGGTATCGCAATAACAAGACACATCAGCATACCCGATTTCACACCCGTTTTTACACGGTCGGTCTTGTCTGCGCCTATGTTCTGAGCGCAGAAGTTCGACACGCTGTTTGAAAGCGTTGAGAAACAGGTTGTTGCGAAAGTATTCAGCTTGATAGCGGACGCATAACCGCCTATTACCGATGAACCGAAACTGTTTACAAGGCTCTGTACGAACAGATTTCCTACCGATACAAAACTGCTCTGTAATATTGACGGAACGGAAATACGGCTTATCTGCTTGAGTGCGCCACAAGAGAATATTTTAGGCTTTTCGGGAGTATCCGACTGTATCTTTCCGACACGTTTTAAAAGTACGAAGAACGCCGCAATTCCTGCTGCGCCCTGAGCGGCGAATGTAGCCCATGCAACGCCTGCAACGCCCATCTGAAATACTATTACGAACAGCAGGTCAAGCCCGATATTTCCGAGCGACGACGCTATCAGGAAGAACAACGGCGTTTTCGAGTCGCCGAGGGCGGTGAATATACCGTTGCAGGCATTGTAGATAAACAGGAACACAAGCCCCAGAACGTATACTCTCAGATAAACATCACTGTCTGCAAATATATCATCCGGCGTGCCGAGCAGATACAGCATAGGTGAACACAATACACAGCCTATAACGGTAAGCAGAGCGGCTATTACGGCAAACGAAACCAGCGTCGTGTTTATCGCCGTTTTCATATATGTATAGTCCTTTGAACCGAAAAGCCGTGCAACAACGACCGACGCACCGACGCTTCCGCCTGTTGCCACTGCCATGAATATCATTGTGATGGGGTAACTTGCGCCTATTGCACCCAGCGCCATATCGCTTACAAAGTTGCCTGCAATAACGCTGTCAACAATGTTATAAAGCTGTTGAAATGCAACGCTGAGCAGCATCGGCAGAGAGAATTTCAGCAGAACGGAAAAGGTCCTGCCGCTAGTCATATCCGTGACCATTCTTTTATAATCGCTTCCTTATCTTTTAATAAAACCTTTTGGAGCGGCTTTTGTCAGTCTTCCCGCATAGTCTTTTATCAGTTCCGCAAACTGCAGCTTTTTCACAAATCCCGACGGAATCTCCGGATATCCGAGCAGTGTGCCTTTCAGTGCGCCTGCTATAAATGCGCATATATCGCTTATACCGTCCTGATTTGCGGCAAGCTGTACCGCGCTGAGATAGTCATAATGCACGCAGGCGCAGTATACGCCTATGGCAAGCGCAGAGTCCGCCGTACTGCCGTTTCCAAGCTCCGCCACATCGGTCAGCGGCGAGGTGTCCTCGTCAAGCAGTGAAAGAGCCTTGTCGAGTGCCGCAAAGCACTCCTCAAAGCCGTCATGCTCCTTGAGTATCTTCATCGTGTTCAGCACCGAGCGTTCAATGGTATTTCCCTTGCAGATAAATGCAATAATGGCAGAAAGACAGCCTGTTGCAAGGTATCCTGTCGGATGCGAATGTGTAATGGCGGCAAGATCACACCCTACCGAGAATGCAAGCTCCGGATCGCTGTAAAAATACAGCCCAGCAGGGATCGCTCTCGGCAGACAGTCAAACAGTTTGTTCTGATTTATCGGACGGCGCTTCCTGCCGTAGTCGTTTTCGGATTTTATCCCTGCAAGCGTCTGTACAAGCTGTTTCGTGGGATTACGCTTCTTGCAGAATGCGGATATTCCGAGCAGATCGCACGGAAAGCCGGTTTCGCTGTCGTCAAGTATCCACTGAAGATCGATTGAAGAAGTACCGCCTGTCTGCGAATAAAGCCACTGCTGAAGCGCAAGGAAAACATAATCCGCACAGTTCGCTTCTCCCGTTTTCAGCCCTGCCGCATCAGCCCACAGTATACCGTGTGCCGTAAACAGCATCATCTGTGTCTCGTCTGATATACGGGCGGTTTTCTGACGCTTTTCGGGACTTAACTTAAGTATGCCCTTTTTGCCGTATAGATCCTTAATTTGACTTCTTGTCAATGTCTTTACGGGAGAACCGAGTGCGTCACCTGCGGCGGCACCTACAATACAGCCCGAAAACCTTTCTTTCTTGTACAATTTCTTATTTGCCATAAATAAAATGAACTCCAATATCTGCGGCAATGTGCCGCCTCAAATTCCGACCTGCGGCAATGTGCCGCTTCAAATTCCGACCTTGTGAAAACAAGGTGCTTACCTTAGCTTTGCGTAACGGTCGGGAATAAATGTTACTGCCTTAATACACAATCAACGGCAATGTGCCGCCTCAAATTCCGCCCTGCGGCGGGTCGCCGCTGACAATTCCGACCTTGTGAAAACAAGGTGCTTATCTTAGCTTTGCGTAACGGTCGGGAATGAATGATAATTATATTTATAACGCTGTATAGCGTTTCAGTCTGTCGAAAAAGCTACATAACTTTAAAAATGGGGTTTGGGGCGTAGCCCCAAGCGGGGTGAGGGCGGCAGCCCCACACTCAGCCACGGCACGGATGCCGTGTGTGTATGCCCAAGGGCTTTGCAAGGACGCAAAGCCAACCAAGCATACACAGCCTTTCACGGGGGAAAGGGGTTTGGGGATAGGGATTGAGAACAAGCACTCTTTTTGAAAAAACAGACTTTTTACAAGCTGTAACGCTCCACAGCGTTTTATTCACTTGCCTGCATTTTCTCATAGCTTATCATCAGATCCACAAATCTGCCGTAAGACTTCTTGCCGTCCGTCTGCCCCTGCGACTTAAGATAGGTATCGTTCACCGTTGTGGCGACAGCGGCGACCGGCGTTTCGTATTTCTTCCAGTATTCGCTGTTTGCTTTAAGCTCTGCAAGTATCTTACTGTCCGCATAGCTCATAAGCTCGCTGTATATTTCCGCTCCTGCCGCCGAATAAAGCGCATTTGCGGCATAGATAAGAGCATACACCCACCCTGCATATTGCAGATACACATTGTCCGAGCCTGTGCAGGCAAGATAAGCGATGAAGTTCGCCTCATCCTCACGCATAAAGCCCTTCAGGTGCGACAGTTCGTGACACACCGTGAACGGTTTTGCAAAGTCCGGCGCATTTGCATTATAATTTGCTTCTATTGTAAACGGCGCATACATACCGAGTATTTTCATATAAGACATACCCTCTGATGCAATTACTGCTTTTGCGTCCGGATAAAATCCCGACAGGCTGTCATACCTTTCACCGAGCCGGTTCATTGCCTTTTTACATTCTTCATCGAGATCAATTTTACCGTCAAGCGAAACCGTCAGCGTTTCGTCCGTTTCTATTTTTCCTGCAGTATCGTTTGCGTTCTTCAGAATATACACGCAAAGATCCGCAAGCTCCTGCGCCGTATATGTTTCAACAGTAAATCCGCTCACCGCCGAAAAGGTAAAACGGTTATAGTTTATTCCGCAGAAAAGCGTAAACACCATAAACACGCTTACCGCAAAGCATATAACGACCGCAAGCACCCTCATCAACAGCTTTTTCCGCTTGCCCTTGCCCTTTACAAAGCGTATCACGGTAAAAACAACGCCGACGGCGGCAAGTATGATAACCGCATAAAGCAGTATCTCGCACAGCGAAAAGGGCAGTACGGACGAGATCCGTCCGACAGTACCCACAAAAAACGGATAGATCGTTGTGCTGTACCACTGCGCAAAGTCTGCCGTGTTCTTCGCAAGCAGTGTGAGAACAAGCGACAGCAGTAACGCAGGAACAGCATAATACAGCCATTTCGGCAACTTTTTAAAAAACGCTTTGATTGTCGCTGACAATGTTACCACAGCCTTTCGGATCAATACATATCTCTGAGGCTGTCGATAAAAGCGACAAAGTCGTTTCTTGCCGACAACGGCTCGATTATTTCCGCCTTTAAACCCAGCTGGAACAGCCAGCCGTAAAAGGTCGGGCTTACGTTTATATCCTTTGATATGTAGAAGTTATTCTCGTCCAGCTTGTGCATGGTTATATCCGACCCGAATTTATCCATAACAACGCTTGTGAGCGAGTTGTCGAATCTCAGCTTTATTCTTATCGTTTCCTTGCCTGCGAACATACCGAATATTTTCCGTGTATATTCCGCAAGGTTGAAGTCCTCCGAGATTATCGCAGGCTCATCCGACACCTCAACGTCTTCCATACGGTCAACCCTGAAGTTTGAAACCGAGTTGTATTTTTCGTAAAAGCCTATGCAGTAGTAGTTTTCATCCTCCCACGCAAGATGATACGGCGACATAGTATAACGTCCGTCCGCATTTCTGAAAACTTTTCTCTTTTTTATATCGTAGTTGAAGTAGTGGAAGGTTATCTTCCTGCCGTTTTCAATGGCCTCGTGTATCTTGTTTATGCTGTAGTATATCTTCTTGTTTACGGTTTTTACACGGTTTGCGACAATAACGCTCCGCTGAAGCTCATTTGCACGGAAGTTGCTTGTAAGGTGGGCAATCTTGCCGATAAGCGCCCTTGATTTTTCTTCTGAAATGAATTTCGAGCAGGCTACAGCGTCCGCAAGCAGCTGTAATTCCTCAAACTCAAAATCACGGGAGGCAAGATAATACGTTCCGTTCTTATCCGAGCATATATCCATTCCGAGAATGTCACGGAGCGTTTCAATGTCGGAGTAGAGTGCCTTGCGTTCCGCCGTTATGCCGAGCCTTTCCAGCTTTTCCTGTATTGCGGCAACCGTCAGAGCGTGAAGCTCGTCCGATTCCTCACGGAACATTTTTTCGATATAAAGAATTTTCTGCTTCTGGTTGGATGAACGTGCCATAACATAAGTCCTTTCTATTCGTGCTTTATCTGCATTACAACCGATATTACCAGCACCGCCGCAAGCAATGCGGATATTATCACGGTAAAAACGTTGAACGTCATTATAATGTACGGTACAGCCGACATCGCAAGAGCAATGGCGGAAAGCACCGTGATTGGTGTCTGCCGTTTCTTCCCGAAGAATATCCACAGCAGAGAAAGCATAGCCGTAATAGTAGTTGTCACAGCGCATATCATATAGTGGAACATTGCGTATCCGAAAGGCGTGACATCGAAATACGAGTAATTTTCAAACCTGAAAATCAAATGACCGTTGTCGGACATCAATCCGTATTTAAGTACTGCGCCGAGCGGCAAAAGTTCTGCTATTATCGCCGCAATGCAGATAAATAGCCGTATAACACCGAGTTTTTTCATAATATTTCACCTTTACAGTTTTATCGTATTAAAGGACAGTGAATGTTTTTGAACTATTATATAAACTGTCCTCTTCCCACTTGGAAGGATTATTATTGATATAATTAAGAATCCTTGAATAATCTGTATCATTTCGGATTATATGGTCGTAAAATGAACGTTGAAAAATCACAGGTCCGACTTTGCATAACCTTGTGGTCAGCGATTTAAAGATTCTCACTACATCAGTAACAGATATGTTGTTATCTTTTTCGTTATCGTAGAACGTTGAAACGATCATATGGATATGGTTTGGCATAATCACATAGTTCTCTATATCCACATCAACATATTTGAAATTGATAGCTTTTATCTGTTCCTCTGCAATTTTACCGAAACGTGTCAATCGCACGGTAGCCGGCTCACTTGCATTTGAAATAACTATATCTGAGAAATAATTAATCCTGTTCTGAGTACAGACAGTAACAAAATATGTGCCGGTAGAGTTGTAATCATAATTTTTCAGACGTGTTGGCTTTCTCTTAGTATAATCGGTCATTTTATCTGTACCTTCATCTTGCAAGAATATCGTAATAATTCTTTCGTAGGGGAGGGGCTCGCCCCTCCCGTGAAAAGAAACGAAACGGTTTAAAATGCAGTATTTAATGCAGCTTCTGCTTTGCAAACGGCGAATTTATAATCAATCGTATTTCGGGAGGGGCAAGCCCGCTCCCCTACAAATACTGTGAAAAGCTATCTGATACTTTACTGTTACGTTTTATCGTAACGTTGCGTAACCAAGATAAACAGCTTCACTTCACCCTTACAAAATGTGCAATAAACGATCTGAAATCCCCCCACAACGACGGAATGTCAAATCCGCTGTTCATCAGAAGCTCTGCCGAATAAACCCTTCCCGTCTGCTCGTGCCTGTAATAACTGCCCTTTTCAAGCCCCTTCAGCTTCACTCTGTGCAGGAACACGCTCGGCTCTTTAAGAACCTGTACATATTCGAGGAGCGTTTCGCTCTTGTCCTTTGCGACAAACTGCCATGCGTCAAAGCGGTCGTTTGCGAACGGATCGCCTATTCTGTAATAATCGCCCGTTCTCACAAGCGGATTATACTTGTTGAATTCTTCTATCTGTTCCTTTATCGCATACTTGTCATCGTCCGAGATCTTAGTAACGTCAAGCTCATAGCCGAACGTACCCGACATCGCAACGTGTCCTCTCGTTTCAAACGGAGTTATCCTGCCTACACAGTGGTTCGGGCTGTCCGAAACGTGAGCGCCGAAGCAGGAGCAGGGATAGCACATAGATGTGCCGTATTGTATCTTGAGCCTTTCTATAGCGTCGGTATCATCGCTTGTCCATATCTGAGGAGAGTAGTAGAGCATACCTGCGTCAAAACGTGAGCCGCCGCCCGCACAGTTTTCAAGGAGCAGGTCAGGGAAGTCTGTCAGCAGTCTTTCCTGCATTTCATATACGCCGAGGACATATCTGTGCCATATCTCACGCTGTCTTTCGGGAGGGAATACCTCGTTGCCGACCTCGCTGAGCTGTCGGTTCATATCCCACTTCACATATTCTATGTTTGCACTTGAAAGGATAGCCTTCATCTGCTCATAGATATAGTCACGCACTTCTTTTCTTGAAAAATCAAGTACAAGCTGACTTCTTACAGTCGTGCGGTGTCTGCCGGGAATGTGTATGCACCAGTCCTGATGCTCCGCATACAGCTTGCTGTCAGGGCTTATCATCTCAGGCTCGAACCATATACCGAACTTAAGACCTATCTTGTTTACCTCGTCTACAAGGTGCTTAAGACCGCCCTTTATCTTGTCCTCGTTCACAAACCAGTCGCCGAGAGAAGATCTATCATCGTTTCTGTGACCGAACCAGCCGTCGTCCATAACGAGCATCTCGATTCCGGCTTTCTTCGCCTCTCTTGCTATGTCAAGGAGCTTGTCCGTATCGAAGTTGAAATAGGTCGCTTCCCAGTTATTAATAAGTATAGGACGGCGCATATCCTTCCACTTTCCTCTGATAAGGTTGTTTCTCATAACATCGTGGAAGTTTCTCGACATCTGACCTAAGCCCTCGCCGGAATAGGTCATGATGACCTCCGGTGCCTGAAAATCCTCTCCAGGCTCTAAGTGCCACGAGAAGTCATACGGATTTATACCGAGAAGCGCCCTTGTCTTTTCATACTGACCTACCTCTACCATTCCTAAGAACGAACCCGAATACACCAGAGCAAAGCCGTATGCTTCACCGAAGTCCTCTGTTGCGGTGTGGTCGCACAGTGCAAAGAAGTTGTTGTGAGCGTGGCTTGTTGCACCTCTGTTGGAATCTATCGACTGCTTGCCGAAGCGCACGGGGAAACGCTGTACATGGCGTTCTCTTGCCCATGTTCCGTGCAGTGTTATCATATCGTAGTCCATTCTGTCAAGATCAAGGCTCATTGATATGATACGGCGCAGGTCGATAGCGGCAAGACCGTTGTTTTCGACCTTTACGCTTCTTGTGATAACGTCAAATTTCGGGAATACGCTGTACATAAGCGTAATATCAAGACCGCTGTGCGGATCGTAGCAGAACACCTCAAGCGTCTGCGCCTCATCATCTGCGGCATATGTAGCGGGAAGCCCCTTTAATTTCGGCTTGCCGTTTGAAATTCTGTAATCCTTGTAGTAGCATTCACAGGCGGACATACCGTTTATATCCATTACCTGCATTGCCGGCTCTCTGAAATCCGCAACGCCCGATGTCGGAAATTCGATAGGCGCACAGTCAAAGCTGTGAGGCCCCATAGCATCGTGTACCGCAGGTACAAACGGCTCGTCATTCGGTATGCGGAGCATATGAGTTATATCCGTTTCCGGAATATAGCCGCCGTAGTACAGGTGGAGCAGGTTTCTGCTGTCGGTGATATGGAATGCGTAGCTCGATTTTTCCGTGTCGAGCTTGAATACACGCTTGTTTTCGTCAAATACGATAGACATAATTTTTCCGTCCTTTTAATTTTTCGGGGATACGGTCAGTTCCCATATACAATTAATATAACATATTTCACGGCTTTTCTCAATCCTTTTAAGTAAAATTTTAAGCATTTTTCATTTTTGCCGAACAATCCCCAGACAATCCCCGAACAATTCCGCTATATAAGCGGTATATTACAGCACCCTTCCACCCACCCTCTTTATCACAAAACATAACATAATTTACCGTTAATCTTAAATTTACTTAAATTACGTCCTTTATGCCGTGTAATGCCGTGAGTTTCAATAAATTTTCACCTATATTTTAGGCATAATGCACATTGACATTAAAAAAACGAAATGTTAAAATAGGTGTGTAAAGTTACATAAGTATGTAACAAAACGAAAATAAGTTTTATAGGAGGATTTTTCCAATGAAGTTAAGAAAAATCATGGCCGGCGTTGTAGCTTCTGCTCTTGCAGCAAGCACATTAGCCGTAGCAGCAAGCGCTGCTTGCCTCACAAAGGTTGAAGGCACAGAATCAACATTAAGCACAGGCACAGGTATGTGGCTTCTCCAGCTCTACAACAAGGGTAATGAAGCTGAGGGCAAGCCCGCTACAAAGCTTGACATCGACTACTCAAAGATCGCTGCTCTTACATTTACTTTCCAGGTAAATGAAGAAGATAAGGTACTGTGGGACGGTACAATCGGCGGTTCTGTTATATTCTCATGCAACGGTGAAGAACTCGGCGTTCAGAACGATGAAGACGCTGCAAAGGCAGCACTCTTTGACAAGTACAACTGGCCCAGCTGCGAATTCTGGGGCGTTCTTGATGAAGAGGTACTCGGTCCTGTAGGCGAAGGCTCTACATTAGATGATACAAAGACCACTAAGACAGAAAAAGTCGGTGATTACACATACGCTGTCACAAACAGTACTCTCGTTAACCCCATCACAGCAGGCGACGTTTCTTCTATCGACGAAATCGGATGCATGCAGGTTGGTATTCAGGAATGGAGCAGCGGTATCGCAGCAGTAACAATTACAAAGTGTGAAGTTAAGGATGCAAGCGGTAACGTTCTCGTTTCATTCGATGAAAAGGGTGTTCCCACAATCGGCGGCGCTTCTGATACAACTCCCGATGATACACAGGCTCCCGATGACACACAGGCTCCTGATGATACAAAGGCTCCTGCTGATACACAGGCTCCCGCAACAACAGGCGATTCTACAAAGCCCAACACAAACACAGGTGTTGAGAGCGTTGCAGTAGTAGCAGGCATCGCAGTTCTCGCTACAGGCGCTGTTATCGTTGCTAAGAAGAGAAAGTAATTTCGGCTTTAAGCAATAAATAAGCAATTTATCCCCCGCAGTTTTCTGCGGGGGATTTTTGTCGTTTCTTTCACTTCCGCACCATCCCCCTCGCTTTTCGTAATGCCAACATCTATATTCGCCGATATGCTTTCACATCCGCACTATCCCTCAAAAATCACCACCACGCTTGCCTCCATTGTCAAAGGTGAGGTGCTGTCGCCCGAAAGAATTCGGGCGACTACCGAAGGGATTGCTTTCCTACCGCACCCTTTCCGTTTCTCTGACACCTCCGCTAACAATCCCTCAATAGTTGGCAGTGCTTCGCACTGCAACAGAAGCTCACCTTTACACAAGGGAGCTAAAGGTGATACTGCTTTACTAACCCTTTTAAAAACCGCACTATCCTTTCACTTCGCACCACATTCTTGCCTCCCTTGTCAAAGGGAGGTGGCTTGACGGCAAGGCACAAACTGTTGCTTTGTTGCTTCCTGCTTGCTATATGCCCACCCTTTTTATATTGCAAACTTTTCTGCCGTCAAGACGGAGGGATTGCTTTACACCACCAACCCTTCCAAATCCGCACTATCCCACTCGCTTTTCGTAATGCAATCATCTGTACGCACTTATATGCTTTCACATCCGCACTATCCCGCTCGCTTTTCGTAGGGGAGCGAGCTTGCTCCTCCCGTTGCACCGAATGCTGTCACCCTCACAACCATTGCAAAAAGACAACTATCCCTCGTCTCGCACTAAACTTGCCTCCCTTGTCAAAGGTGAGGTGCTGTCGCCCGAAAAAATTCGGGCGACTACCGAAGGGATTGCTTTACACCACCAACCCTTCCAAAACCGCACTATCCTTTCACTTCGCACCACATTCTTGCCTCCCTTGTCAAAGGGAGGTGGATTGACGGCACGACACAAACTGTCGCTTTGTTGCATTTTACTTGCGATACGTCCGTCTTTTTTATTCACTAAACTTTTCTGCCGTCAAGACGGAGGGATTGCCGCACCACCGCACCCTTTCAGTTTCTCTGACACCGCCGCTAACAATCCTTCCAAAACCGCACTATCCCTCAAAAAATTGCCATCACCCTTGCCTCCCCTCGAAAAAGGGGAGGTGGCTTGACGGCATCGCACAACCGTTATTCTACATCATCTTCATTTTGTGATTTACCGGATTGTTTCCAAAGTTGCTATACTTTTGCCGTCAAGACGGTGGGGATTGAAATTAATAGGAGTACTATCTTCAAAATTTCTAAGCATTCGCAATTTCTGCCATCCCTCGCCCCGCACCAACCCTCCCAAAACCGCACTATCCCTAGCCTTGCGCTATCACACTTGGCTTTTTGTTGGTTTCGCATCCGCACTATCACTCTCGCTTTTCGTAGGGCGAGGGTCTGTGTGTGCTTTTTTGGTTTCGCATCCGTGCCTCGTCAGCCATTAGTGTCGCTGCGTCCTGCAGCGACTAAGTGTGGCTGACTTTAAGCATCCGTGCTTAAAACTCTGGGCACACACGCTTAAGGCATCCTTGCCTTGCTTGCCCCTCCCGTTGCACCAATCCTTGTTGTTTCCACTAATCTTTGCAAAAGAACACCTATCACTTGCCTTGCTTGCTCCTCCCGTTGCACCGAATGCTGTCACCCTCACAACCATTGCAAAAGGACAATAATCCCTCGCCCCGCACCACATTCTTGCCTCCCTTGTCAAAGGTGAGGTGCTGTCGCCCGAAAAAATTCGGGCGACTACCGAAGGGATTGCTTTACACCACCAACCCTTCCAAAACCGCACTATCCCCTCGCCTCGCACCAACACCCTTGCCTTTTAATGAACGCTCTGCCTGTTTCGCATTCGCAATCCTTGCCACAATTCGTCCTGCACCAACCCTCCCAAAACCGCACTATCCCTTGCTTTGCACCAACACACTTGCCTTTTAATGAACGCTTTGTTGGCTTTGCGTCCTTGCAAAGCCTTTGGGCGTTCAACTTCGGGCATCCATGCCCGCCCTCGAAAAAGGGTGAGGTTCTGTTGCTCGGTCAAGCCGAGCCAACTATGGTGGGGATTGTTAATGCTTTAGAAGCTTTTATGGTATCGCTCCTATCAATTTCAATCCTTTCACCCCGCCCCATCCCTTCCGCAACCTCACCCCTCAATTTCTCATTATTCCCCATCCAACATTCATTTCCTCCCTGTATACCCTTGACAACTTCCGCCGATAATTCTATAATAAAAGCAGTAACTTCCATATCAATATAAAGGTGTGATGTAATGAACTTCAAATGGGATAAAAAATATCTCTACTGGGGAGTGACCGCATTCCTCGTTATCGCCGCCGCTATCGTGTTCTTCCTCGGTCTGTCACAGATCAAAGAAATACTCGACAGCATCTTCTCGTTCCTGTCTATATTGACTCCCGTCCTGTACGGCTTTGTTATAGCATATATTCTATGCCCGATAGCGACTTTCATCGAAAAGCCGTGCCTGCGCAGATTGTTCTATACCATACAGGACAAAAAGCGTGAGAAGTTCGAGCGTGAACACCCCGGCGAAGAGCCGCCGCCCAAAACTTTCCCCGTCCGCAAGGTCGCAAGAGTTATGAGCGTGGCTATAACTATGATTCTTGCCCTGCTTATACTCACAGGTATAATCTGGGTACTTCTCCCTCAGCTTATCGACACTATTACTATGCTCGTAAACAATATGCCGACATACGTTACGCAGATAAGCGACTGGGTATCGCAGACCCTCAGAAATTACCCCGAGGTAGAGGCTTATGTCCTCCAGTTCACCGGCGGCATTTCCGATATGCTCAACAGCTGGCTGTCAACCGAGCTTCTCCCTCAGATGAACAATATATGGAATCTGATTTCGTCCAACGTTATGAACATAATCAGCGTGTTTATGAATCTCCTGCTCGGCTTCGTTATCGCTATCTACTTCCTCAACAGCAAGGAGCTTTTCGCCGCTCAGTTCAAAAAAATCCTCTACTGCCTGTTCAAGCCTAAGGTCGCTACAAAGATCATCAACAGCACCCGTGAGGTAAACAAGTCCTTCGGTCAGTTTATCACAGGTAAGATACTCGACAGCTTTATTATAGGTATGGTCTATGTACTGCTTATGAGCATCTTCAATATGCCCTATGCCGTACTCTGCGGCGTTGTTATGGGTATATTCTGCATCATCCCCTACTTCGGACCGTTTATAGGATATATCCCGTGTATGCTGCTGCTCGTCCTCGTTGACCCGATCCAGTGCATCTATTTCACAATTATGGTCGTTATCATCCAGAACATTGACGGCAACGTCCTCGCTCCCAAGATTATCGGTGACTCGACCGGACTTTCGAGCTTCTGGGTCATCTTCGGTATGCTTGTCGGTCAGGGCTTGTTCGGCTTTGTCGGCCTTATCATCGGTATACCCCTGTTCGCCGTTGTATACAGCTTCACAAAAAACAGGGTAAAAAACCGACTCGAAAAGAAAGACCTTCCCTCCGACTCAAACGAGTACCGTGACATCCACCATATAGATGACGAAACAAACGAGCCGGTCTATTTCCCTCACCCCCCTTATATGAAAAAGGAAAAGGAAAAGCACGAGCTTAAAGATATAAAGAAAATCTTCGTCAAGAACAAAAATTCCGACAGCAAAAACACGGATGACAAAAAGCAGAAATAATGTTAATATTTCAGTCTGTCGAAAAACCTCTATCGTTGATAAAAAAGGGGTCGCAGGGGCGTAGCCCCCGACAGGGTTTAGGGGCGGTAGCCCCTGTAATATAGCCCCTTCCCACGGGGAAGGGGTTTGGGGTTAGGGATAGAGAATTTGCTCTATTTTGCACTAGTCAATAAAAACTGGACAGAAAAAATAAAGATTTGTACAATAAAAACAAAAACTCAGACAGAACCAGAGTGAGAATAATACAAATCTCTGAACTGTTTAGGCGTAAGATAGTTGAGAGAATAAGCCGGTCTTTCTTCGTTAAAGAATTTGATATAGTCGGCAATCTCATCAGCTACACTTTTTTCGCCGGTAATGTGGAAATCAGTAAACAGCTCGGTTTTGATCCAGCCGTTAATAGATTCCATAGCAGCGTTGTCTGTAGGTGTTCCCGCTCTTGACATAGAACGAACTATGTTATGGGCAGGAAGAAGCTCATTGAACTTTTTTGAAGCATAGACAGAGCCCTGATCCGAATGCAGTATGGTTTTAAAATCAGGATACTTCGACTTCAGTTCAAGCAGATCATTCAGACCGTTGATATACGTCATTCTGTCACCGCGTTTTGCTGAAAGGGAATAACTCAGAATTTCATTATTCCACAGATCCATGTACAGTGTCAGCTCATAGTAAATGCCTTTAACTCTGAACGCCGTCATATCGCTGACAATGCACTGCATAGGTCCGGTTATGGTAATTCCGCCTAAAATCAGATTAGAATAAACGTTGTAGGGCTCACCCGGCTTTTTGTATCTGTAATGCTTGGATTCACTTCTGATACCTAAGAGCTTACAGCATTTATGCGCATAACCGTCACACATTGTATGTCCTGTATCCAACCGGATTTTGTGATTCAACCAACGATAACCGTGTGATGGATATTTCTTGTGATATGCAAGAAATATGGCAATGTTTTTTACCAGTTCAATTGAACGCTTTGAAGGGTTGACCAACGTGTTTTTCCAGTAGTAAAAACTGCTTCTTGCTATTTCCATTAGCCTGCACAGATATTCTACGTTGAATTCCGGAGCGAGTTCATCTATCACTTCGTATTCTTGCTGTTTAGCGGAATAAATCGCTTGTTCGCACCATCTCCTTCCACCTGATATCCTTTTTTTGCTCTTGCTTCGTTTATCTTCGACATTGCCAATTCACGAATCAGCTCTTCTTTTGTCATCGACTGATAATCTTTAAGACCGTATTTTTTCACAGCCTCGGCTGTGAAGTTTTTGCAGAAGCCTTGTTTCTGATTCTTCGGCTCTAAATGATATGTATCACGATAAAGGCGCATATAGTCCCTTGCCGTATCGACGCTTATATCATATTCAGTCGACGCTTCATATTTTGTGAGTTCACTTTCGTAAATTCGTCGTCCTATTTCAAGACGCTCTTCAACTGTGTATTTCATTTGCTCCTCCTGGACTTTGGGTTGCTCTTAGATTTGGCGGCTTCTTTTATTATACACCTCGCCTTTCTGCTTTTCTACCCCCTTGTGTCCAGTTTTAGTATAGCACTTCAATTTTTATAAAAAAAGACTTTTTCTACAAGCAGAAATAATGTAATTATCTGCCTTTTATTGAGGCAAAAACACCGTGTTTTTAAAAACTACATTATTCATCACCCTGACGCATCATTGATGCCTTACTTTTCGTGATAGGTAAGCCAATCTGCGTTTTCTGAATCATCAGGTGTGATTGTAAATCAATGGCAGGGAGAAAAATACTCACCTGCCATTTTCTGAAAGGAAGTTTTTATGGCAAAACAGTATGTTGTAACTCCGTCACAGATGAAAAAAGCGGAAGCGATGTGTGAGCAGAAAGGCACGTCATGTGCCGTTCTTATGCGGAATGTAGGCTCTGCCATCGCCCTTCACATTTCCCGTATCGTAAAGCCCTGCCGTGCGGCTGTCCTTGTCGGAAGCGGAAACAACGGCGGCGATGGCTTCGCAGTTGCCCATAATCTGCGTAAACGGGGCTTCTCCCCCCTCATAGTCCTCGTCGGCTCTGCCCCGAAAACCGACCTCGCCATAGACTGCTTCAACGAGTACAAACCCGATTACGAAGCCGTTTTAAGCTACCCCGACGAGCCCGAAACGGTGCTGAGCGAGCTAGGCTCGTGCGGCATCATCATTGACTGCGTCTACGGCACAGGCTTCCACGGCGAGCTTGCTCCCCCGGTCAGAAGGCTCTTCTCCTACTGCAACGGGAGCGCCGCCCTGCGCTTTAGTGCCGACATTGCTTCCGGCTGTAACGCAACCGACGGGAACGCCGATGAATACTCGTTCCGTGCGGATATGACCTTTGCGCTCGGAGCCGTAAAAACGGGTCAGCTCTACGTCCCGTGCAGTGAGTTTTCGGGCGATATTGTACTGCTCGACATAGGCATATCCGAGGCCTGCTACAGCGAATATGACGCCGAGCTGAACGGCGATTCCCTCGCCTCCCACTTTGTCAACCGCAGCCGTATCACCCACAAGGGAACGTTCGGAAGGCTACTGAATGTTTCGGGCAGCGAGAGCTGTATCGGGGCGGCATGGATGTCCACCAATGCCGCTCTGCGAACGGGTTCAGGGCTTGTTACGCTCGCCTCGGTCAGCGAGGTCACAACAAGCGTTGCGGCATCTTTACACGAATGTATCTACCTTCCGCTCGGCAGTAAAACGCTTACCTCAGACTGTGCGGACAAGCTGTGCAAAAACGCCCGTACCGCCACTGCGATCCTGTTCGGATGCGGGGTAGGCAACAGCGACGAAGCATACCGTCTGCTCTGCGCCTTGATCGACAATACCTCCTGCCCGATAGTTATCGACGCTGATGGAATAAATTCCCTCGCTCCGCATATAAATGAGCTGAAGGACAACACAGGCAGGCTCATACTTACCCCTCACATCAAGGAATTCAGCAGGCTGAGCGGGCTTGACACCGACTACATCCTCCGTCACAAGCTGAGCTGTGCCAAAGATTTCGCTGTAAAATACGGCGTTCACGTTCTGCTCAAGGACGCATACTCCGTATATGCCTCGCCGGACGGATCTACCGCCGTAAACATGAGCGGTAATGCGGCTTTAGCCAAGGGCGGAAGCGGTGATACGCTTGCAGGAACGATCGGCGGACTGCTCGCACAGGGCATTGAAACGGGCAATGCGGTAAGGCTCGGAGCGTATCTTTTCGGCTTATCCGCACAGTATGCCGCACGGGAGCGCAGTATGAGCGGAATTCTGCCGTCAGAGCTGCCGCAGCTTTACCCATATATCCTGCGTGAATTCTACGGAATAGCTTAACTCCTCACGTTGTCCTATATTACTTTACAAAGGACGACGTATTATGAGTAAAAGAATGATTATCACGACAGCCGTTTTATCCTGCCTTTTATGCACATCCTGCACTGCCGCAGAAAAGGCAGAGATCCCCGATCTGAAGGGAGATATGAGCATCAGCGGCAGGGTCGCCTGCGATGGCATTACGGCACAGGCGGAGTTTACCCGAAGTGCAGGCGTATGGACCGTATGCTTTACTTCTCCGGATAGCGTGAAGGGGCTTACCGTGACCGATGACGGCAACACCGTAAGGTACAGCCTTGACGGGATAGAGTATGAATACGGCAGTTCCTCGCCGCAGTTTGCCTCAGCCGCAGAGCTTCTCACACAGTGCATTGACAGTGCAGGAACAGCAGAGAACGTCACCGCCCGTAAAGGTGCAGACAAGCTGACCTTAAGCGGCACGGCAGGCGATAACAGCTATACGCTGACGCTTGACGGCAACGGCGAAATAACCGGAATTTCGGTCGGCGGATATACGCTTGACTGCTCGGGTAATCCCGCACCCGAAACCTCTGCGCCGGCTGTAGATGTGGGTAAATACTTAAAGTAAAACCGATATACAAGACCGAATCCCCGTTGCCTGTTTTGGAAACGGGGATTCTTTTGTTTTATACCTTGCCTTTCTGTTTTTATCTCTTGCGTCCGGTTTTGGTATAGCGCTTCGCATTCAGCGTGTCACCATCCTTTGATACTGTACAATCATAGGCAACGTATATTCTTGTAATATAAGGCTTCTTGCAGAATTGATATAACGCTTCTCTGAATTTTGGCAAGCTCATCATTAAAACCCGATATTCAGGAGTGCTGAAATAGGTTTAGCACTCCCATATCTATCTGTTAATAAGAGAACTCCGGTTCAATCTTGAAATCAATGCTTGCTGCTTCGAGCTTTTCCTTTATCTCCATAATGTCGATAGCTTTACCACTGAAAACCTCAACAGGAGTTTTTTCAACCATTTTTTTCATTCAATGCCTGCATCCGTACCTTTTTCGCACCGGAGAGCTTATATGCCGTGCGCAGGATGGATGCAAAGATACTCATGATTTAGCCTCCTCATTTCCGCACCGTGACGCATAACCAACTTTTCTTTTTGTGTATCTGCACATCGTGAAAGCCCGCCTGCTCCAGATACGTCTTCAGCTCGGTGTCCTTGTAGATGGTCATGCCGCCGATGATCTCCGTCCACTTCTCGTCCTTGTCCGTGTCGCCGTTGCTTTCGTTGCAGATGAGTAATGTCCCGCCAGGCTTCAGCACCCGATAAACCTCTCGGAAGCACTGCGGCAGATCGGGCCAGAAATAGACGGTTTCAAAGGCCGTCACCGCATCGAACCGGTTATCAGCAAACATCATATCCGTCACACTGCCTTGCAGAACGGCGCAGCGGCCCTCCGCAATGGCGGCCTCGTTGACCTTTTTGGATTTCTCCACACTGATGGGGGAATAGTCAATGCCCTTGACAATACCCTCCGGGCATTTTTTCAGAAGTCTCTTGATGTTCGCCCCTCCGCCGCAGCCGCAGTCCAGCACCTTGGCGTCCGGAGCAAGCTCCAAAAAATGAAGCCCCCACCGTGCCACAGGACTGTGACCCAGATTCATCATGGCAACCATAATTTTTCCGCCAAGCCCTATAGGCTTGCGGGTGTTCTCAAAAAATGATATGTTATCACACCTCCGATTTCACACATTCGGTATAAGTTAACGGAAATGACGCTTTCAGAACAACGCTTTTCCGCACCGCCCAGCCGTTTTGCCGCAGGAAGCACAGGTATTCCTCGCTCGTCCACTTGCTGTGGAGAGGGAAGCCTGCCATCCTCATAAAAAATGCCCTGACCATGCCGGTAAACGAGTTCCCTGCGTGGGTAAAGGTCGGCGCAATCAACACGCCGTCGTCCTTCAGCACGCGTTTAATCTCGGCAATAGCTTTCTCCGGCTGCGGCACAATGTGTAGGGCATTGGACACGATCACTACATTGAAAGACTTGTCTGCATATGGCAGGCAGAACATATCCTGCACCGAAAAATGCAGCCTTGCCGAGCGGTTATCCCGCTTTGCCTCGGCAATCATCTCTGTGGAGGCGTCCGTCGCCTCGATATGTGCCGTCGCGTTCACGATATTTTTTGCAATCAGTCCGGTGCCCGTTGCGAGTTCAAGCACCGTCTTATTTTTCACAATCGGTCGAATAAGTTCGTACATCTTTTCATATGCCGCTCGATCCTTTCGCATGAAGCGGTTGTAAATACGGGCATTTCTGTCCCAGAAATTCTTGTGTTTTCGCATCGCTATCATTCCTTTCGACGTTAGATTCATCTAACCGATATGTGCGGTTATTCGGTTAGATGATGCTAACCACTGTGCCTTGGAAAAGCCGCATTCCTGCAGCCTTTCGCTTATCCAAATAACTCCCTGCAAGCACCGTACACCAGCGTTTCCAGCACCTGCGGGTACAGTCCTCCTATTTGCTCCTTGTGTGAGACGGTCAGAATCAGTCCGCATACTGTCGCGGCGGCAAGTGAAATCCCCCGTTTAGGAACAAGGCCATATTTTTCCAGAAGCTGACGAATGTGTGTCTCGTCGTCGTGGTAATGCACATTTTTGACATCCTCCGGCAGTCTCTGCAAAAGCAGCTTTGCATCGTTTTCAATGAAAACCATGTCGCCGGTATCGGACAGCCGCCGGCAGACGGCAAGGACCGCCTTTGCCGCACGCTCCGACGGCGGCAAGCCGTCAGTTTCACTCAGTGCATGGTCAGCCACTCCGTAAAGCTCGGAGTGAATGTTCTCCAAAACCGCGAAGAAAAGCATTTCCTTGGATTCGTAGAATTTATAGAACGAGCCCTTCGCAATGCCGACCGCCTTCGTCAGCTGATCTACGGAGGTTTTCTTCATCCCCAGCGTGACAGCACAGCGCCGCGTTTCCTTCAGCAGCGCCTTGCGGAGCTGCTCGGTCTCGTAATCGGTAAAAGCCAAGCCCACGCCCCCTTAAATATGACCATTTCGGTTTATTTGGTCATATTATACCACGCTTCTTTTTGGTTTGCAAGGGGTGTAGAGAAAAACATACTCATTTTAACAAAAAATTATTTTTCCTTAACACATTGTTTCATGAAGGCGCTCCTCTTCCTTTGGCAAAGAACTGCACCCCCTAAAATCAAAAACGCACCCCCTTTTGTGTCCGGTTTTAGTATAGCACTTCATGGAGATGTTCGGTGCAACGGGAGGGGCAAGCTCGCTCCCCTATGAAAAGTGAGTGGGATAGTTCAAATGCAAAACCATACAAGCACACAGATGATTGCATTACGAAAAGCGGGTGTGATGGTGCGGTTTTTGGAAGGGTGGTGCGGGGCGAGGGATAGTGGTGTGACAATCCCTCCGTCTTGACGGCAGAAAAGTTTGGTGAATAAAAAAGGCGGGTGTGTCGCAAGTAAAACGCAACAAAGCGACAGTTTGTGCCTTGCCGTTAATCCACCTCCCCTTTTTCGAGGGGAGGCAAGGGTGATGGCACAAAGCAAGGGATAGTGCGGTTTTATGAAGGGTTGGTGCGGGGCGAGGGATGGTGGTGTAGCAATCCCTCTGTCTTGACGGCAGAAAAGTTTGCAATATAAAAAGGGTGGGCATATCGCAAGCAGGAAGCAACAAAGCGACAGTTTGTGCCTTGCCGTCAAGCCACCTCCCTTTGACAAGGGAGGCAAGGGTGATGGTGATTTTCGAGGGATAGTGCGGAAAAGGCGGTCACAGTGTGGTGTTGTCACCGCAGTTAAACATTCTTGCGTTACTTTTAACGAGTGCTGAAAATTGAATATAAAGAATCCGCTGTTTACTCAAATGGCAGATTTTTGTGTTTGGAGAGTTTGTAGGGGAGTGGGCTTGCCCCTCCCGAAACATCATTGCAATTATCAAAAACAAGTTAATAGAATTATAATGTAAAACGTAACCGCAATTAATCCTCGATACTTAACAGATTAAAAATGCTGAGAAAATCAATAACTACGATTCAACGGGAGGGGCAAGCCCCTCGCCCTACGAAAAGCGAGAGTGATAGTGCAAATGTAAAACCGTATAAGCACACAAACGCTCACCCTACGAAAAGCGGGGCGAGGGCGTGGTGTGCTTTTGCGGAGATTGCGGGAAGGTGTGGAGGCAAGACGGCGGTGCGGACGAACTTTCCGTTACCGGAAATTCTAAAGAGAGCGTGGGAACTGCGATGAAGGGAACAATCTGTTTTTGAAATCGCATAGGTGAAAATAATGCGAAATTTACCGAAAACTGCGTTATTACACTTGCAAAAGTATCGGATTTCTGTTATAATGTCTATCGTGTAGGCATAGGCTTTGATTTTAATTTCCATAAAAAGCCATATTACATAACCATATTATAATTAACCGACGCAGGAAAAATGCGTGAAAGGTCGTGTTATCAGTGGAACGATTCGGTTCCATCGTCTTTGCCTGACGGCGAGATCAAATACAGGATAATAAATAACGAGGAAAGAATAAAGGTATGAAAGAACAGTTACAGAATATAAAGGAGCAGGCGCTGAAAACTATCGGCGACTGCGTTGACGTTAAGCAGCTTGATGACCTGAGAGTAAAGTACCTTGGCAAGAAGGGCGAGCTTACAGCTATACTCAAGAGTATGGGTAAGCTGTCCGCCGAGGAAAGACCTGTTATGGGTCAGCTTGCAAACGATGTAAGACAGTCGCTTGAGGGCTTTATTGCACAGAAGCAGGCACAGCTTAAAGCTGCGCTTATGGAGCAGAAATTAAAGAAGGAAACGCTGGACGTTACCATGCCCGGAAAGCAGCAGGCGATGGGAGTACGTCATCCGCTGAATATAGTTCTTGACGAGCTTAAGGAAATATTCAGAGGAATGGGATACACTGTAGTAGACGGTCCTGAGGTCGAGGAAACGAAGTACGTTTTCGATATGCTTTTAACAGAGGACGGTCACCCTGCAAGAGATGAGCAGGATACATTCTATATTACCGATGAGATCCTTCTGCGTACACAGACATCTTCCGTGCAGATAAGAACAATGCTTAAAAACAAGCCTCCTATAGCTATCATAAGCCCCGGACGTGTTTATCGTCCCGACGCTGTTGACGGCACGCACTCGCCTATTTTCCACCAGTGCGAAGGTCTTGTAATAGATAAGAATATCACATTCGGCGATCTTAAGGGTACGCTTGAAACGTTTGCTAAGCGTCTTTACGGCGACGATGTAAAGCTCCGCTTCCGTCCTCACCACTTCCCGTATACAGAGCCGTCAGCCGAGGTTGACTTACAGTGCTTCAAGTGCGGAGGTAAGGGCTGTCCGCTCTGCAAGGGCGAAGGCTGGATAGAGATGCTCGGTTCAGGCATCGTTCATCCGCAGGTACTTATCAACTGCGGAATAGATCCCGAAGAATACAGCGGTTTCGCTTTCGGTATAGGACTTGAGCGTATTGCTATGATGAGATATAACATAGACGATATGCGTCTGCTGTACGAGAACGATCAGCGTTTCCTCGCACAGTTCAGATAAGAGAATTCAGAAATACCGATAGGAATCGTAAAAGGAGATATTAACGTGGATTTATCAATGAGATGGCTTAACGACTATGTTAAAGCCGATATGCCAATAAAGGAATTCGTAGCGGATATGACAATGAGCGGTTCAAAGGTTGAAACCTATCATAAGATGTCCGATCCTATAAATAACGTGGTAGTTGCAAAGGTGCTGAAGCTGGAGCGTCACCCCGACAGCGAAAAGCTGTGGATATGCCAGCTTGACGCAGGCAGAGAAGAGCCTGTGCAGATAGTTACTGCGGCGCAGAATCTGTTCGAGGGGGCTATAGTTCCCGCTTGTATGCACAACAGTACGATCGCAGACGGAACAAAGATCACAAAGGGCAAGCTGAGAGGCGTTGCAAGCAACGGTATGATGTGCTCTTATGCTGAACTTGGTCTTACAAAGGATGATTTTGACTATCCTGTAGCAGACGACGGAATACTTATACTGAATAACGATCCCGATGTTGATTCTTTCAGAATGGGTATGGATATATGCGAGGCTTTACAGACAGACGATACTATAGTAGAGTTTGAGATAACGAACAACCGCCCCGACTGTCTTTCCGTACTCGGACTTGCACAGGAGGCAAGTGCAACGTTTGATATTCCTATGAACTACACCGAGCCTTCATTCAAGGGCGTTGACGGGGATATTACAAAGGAAATCAGCGTAAGCGTTGAAAATACAAAGCTCTGCTCACGCTATATGGCGGCGCTTGTAAAGAACGTAAAGATAGGACCTTCGCCCAAGTGGATGGCAAGAAGGCTGAGAGCGAGCGGAGTAAGACCTATCAACAACCTTGTTGATATAACAAACTTCGTAATGCTTGAATACGGTCACCCGATGCACGCATTCGATTTAAGATATGTAGAGGACAACAGGATAGTTGTAAGAAACGCAAAAGAGGGAGAAACATTAAAGCTGCTCGATGAAATGGCAGAGCCTGTAAAGCTGACTCCCGAAATGCTGATAATCGCAGACGGAAAGAAGCCTATCGCCATAGCCGGCGTTATGGGCGGCGAGCATAGCGGTATCATGGAGGATACGACTACTGTCGTATTTGAGGCTGCCTGCTTTGACGGCGTATCGGTAAGACGTACCGCAAGAAAGATAGGCGAGCGTACCGAGGCAAGCTCACGTTTTGAAAAGGGTCTTAATCCGGTAAACGCAGAAAAGGCGCTCAAGAGAGCGTTACAGCTTATCGAGATGCTGGGCTGC
>Ga0129316_1000076_pt1 | contig 78399 bp, 70 predicted proteins | sample Cm1ome_2_FD_94429 | JGI IMG/M metagenome (GOLD analysis project Ga0129316, IMG submission 94429) | Eastern black-and-white colobus group fecal microbial communities from Wisconsin, USA - Cm1022B metagenome | ecosystem: Host-associated > Mammals > Digestive system > Large intestine > Fecal...
GTACGGCATCCTGCCCATTGAGAACTCCACCGCCGGTTCCGTGACAAAGGTCTACGATCTGATGATCCAGCACAATTTCTATATCGTGCGCACCTTCCGGCTGAAGGTGGACCACAACCTGCTGGCAAACCCCGGGGCGAAGCTGGAGGATATCCGGGAGATCTATTCCCACGAGCAGGCCATCAACCAGTGCGGCGCATTTCTGCGCACACTGAAAAATGTCAACGTGACAGCGGTAGCCAATACCGCCGTGGCGGCGGAAATGGTAGCCGCCTCCGGCCGGAAGGATGTGGCCGCCATCAGCAGCCGGTCCTGCGCGGAGCTGTACGGTCTTTCCAATCTGGCCGCCTCCATTCAGGACAAGGGCAATAACCGCACCCGGTTCATCTGCATCAGCAGGAATATGGAAATTTACCCCGGCTCGGACAAGACCAGCCTTATGATGGTCCTGAACCACAAGCCCGGTGCCCTGTACAAGGTGCTGGCGAGAATTTACGCCCTTGGCATCAACGTCACCAAGCTGGAATCCCGGCCCATTCCCGACCGGGACTTCGAATTCATGTTCTATTTCGATCTGGAGACCTCCATCTACTCGGATGCGTTCGTGCAGCTGATCTGCGAGCTGGACGATTTCTGCGAGGAATTCAAGTATCTTGGCAGCTACACGGAGGTGGTCTGATGCGCTGCGGTTTATTGGGCCGAAAACTGGGCCACAGCTATTCTCCCCAGATTCACGCCAAGCTGGGTACTTACAGCTATTCGCTCTTTGAAAAGGAGCCGGAGGAGCTGGAAGATTTTCTGAAAAGCGGGGATTTTTCAGGTCTGAACGTGACCATTCCCTATAAAAAGGAGGTCATTCCCTATCTGGACGAGCTGTCCCCCCGGGCGAGGATGCTGGGGGCCGTAAACACCATCGTCCGCCGGGACGGCAGGCTTATCGGCCACAATACGGACTATTTCGGCTTCGAAACCATGCTTTCCGACTCCGGCATTTCCATAGCGGGCAAAAAAGCTCTGGTCTGCGGCAGCGGCGGAGCCTCCAACACGGCGGTGGCCGTGCTGCGGGAACAGGGCGCGGAGGTCGTGGTGCTTTCCCGCTCCGGGCCGGACAACTATGAGAATTTAGGCCGCCACGCCGACGCCGCCCTGATCGTCAACGCCACTCCCGTGGGCATGTACCCCAATGTGGCGGGAGCGGCCATTGAAGACCTGTCCGTTTTCCCAAAACTGGAGGGTGTGCTGGACCTTATTTACAATCCCGCCCGGACAAAGCTCCTGCTGGATGCCGAAAAACGGGGACTGAAAACGGAGAACGGTCTGAAAATGCTGGTGGCCCAGGCCAAGGAAAGCGCCGAATGGTTCACAAACGCCAAAATCGGCAATGCGGTCATCGATTCCATTTACCGCTCTCTGCGCGGTCAGATGGAGAACGTAATTCTGATCGGTATGCCTGGCTGCGGCAAAACCACCATCGGCCAGCTGCTGTCCCGGCGTTTGGGAAAGAAATTTCTGGACGCGGACACCGTTCTGGAGGAACGGGCCGGGCGGCCCATCACCCAGATCATCCCCCAGGAAGGCGAGGCATTCTTCCGCAGGCTGGAATCGGAGGTTCTGGAGGACCTGGGCAAGCAGTCCGGCCTGGTCATCGCCACCGGCGGCGGCTGCGTGACGATTCCCGCCAACTACGCCTCCCTGCACCGCAACGGCACCATTGTCTGGCTGAAGCGGGATCTGACCGCCCTGCCCACCGAGGGCCGCCCCCTGTCCATGGCGGGGCATCTGGAGCAGATGTACGCAAAGCGCAGGCCGCTGTACGAGGCCTTTTCCGATTTCGCCGTGGAAAACAGCGGAACCCCGGAGGAAACGGCGGAGGAAGTCATGAGACTCGTGAAATAAAGCCTTCCCCTCTGGGGAAGGTGGCACGGCCGTGGGCCGTGACGAAAGAGGGACGGTACAAGCCTGAATGCGATAACAGTTCCGGCGAATTCGTATGACCTCGATTTGGAAGCTCTGATTGAAGGGTGTACGAATTCGCCGAGACATTGTAAAAGGAGTCAGCCTCAACTGTCCCTCTTCAGTCTCGGCTTCGCCGATCCAGCTTCCCCGAAGGGGAAGCCTTTGCTGCCCATCCCGTCGGTGCCCCGGGCTTTCGGTACTCTCCGAGTGGCTTTGATCCTAAAAAATATCCTGCAATCTCTGATGAATGGAAGCTAGCAAGCCCCGTAAGCTACGCAAGTACAACCCCCGTTGGTTCTGAGGCCGGAAAGGATTCTTAAGGGAGGGCGGCTTTCTGGCAGCGCCTCCCTTAAGCCGCATTCTTGCGGAGCTTCTTGGCGGGACAAGAAGCTCCCCGCCGGAGGCACCCAGCTTATGGGCAGACAGGGCTCCTATACTACACGAAAATATTTCTTAAAATGCAAGGAGCACAAACATGAAAATTCTAGTTCTGAACGGCCCCAACATCAATATGGTGGGCATCCGGGAGCCGAATGTTTATGGAAAACAGACCTTTGCCGACCTGCTGCGTCTCATTGACGAAACCGCAAAAGAGCTGGGCGTGGAGGCCGAGCAGTTCCAGTCCAACCACGAGGGCGCTCTGGTGGACAAAATTCAGGAGAGCTACGGCAAAGCAGACGGCATCGTCATCAACCCCGCGGCATATACCCACACCAGCGTGGCCATTCTGGACGCGCTGAAGGCCGTGTCCATCCCCACCGTGGAGGTCCATATCTCCGATGTGGATGCCCGGGAGCCCTTCCGGCAGATCTCCTACCCCGGCATGTACTGCGAGAAGACCATCAAGGGGCAGGGCATTGCGGGCTACGCCATGGCCATGCGGTATCTTTGGGAGAAGTACCATTGACTTTTCCCCGGGGGATATGGTATTCTTAGAAGAAACTATCTCTCATTTCTGCGAAACAAGGTGACAGCATGGAACATACGATCTGCCTGTTGAACGACTCCTTCCCCCCGGTCATTGACGGCGTGGCAAATGCCGTGGAAAACTACGCCTCCAATCTCCACAACGCCGGGGACGAGGCCATTGTCATCACTCCGGAATACCCCGGCGCGGACGACAGCGTCTTCCCCTATCCCGTTCTGCGCTACCCCGCTCTGGATCTGCGGAGCCAGACCGCGGGCTATATGGCGGGCATCCCCTTCGCCCCGGACATTCTGCGCGCTCTGGACGGAAAAAAGCCCGCTCTGCTGCACAGCCACTGCCCCATCGTCTCCACCATGCTGGGCCGGGAGCTGCGGCAGGTGCTGGATGTGCCTCTCATTATGACGTACCACACCAAGTTCGATGTGGACATCGCCAACCTGATCCACAGCAGGGCGCTTCAGGAGGGCAGCAAGCGGGCGCTGCTGGAAAACATCAGCGCCTGCGACGAGGTCTGGGCCGTCAGCGAGGGCGCCGCGGAGAACCTGCGTTCCCTGGGCTATGGGGGAGAATGCGTCATCATGCGCAACGGCGTGGATCTGCCCCGGGGCCGGGTCAGCGATGCGCTGATCCGGGAAGTCACCGGCGGCTTCGACCTGCCGGAAGATGTGCCCCTCTATCTCTTTGTGGGCCGCGTCATGTGGTACAAGGGTCTGAAAATCACACTGGACGCTCTTGCCGCCCTGAAGGCCGCCGGAAAAGACTTCCGCATGGTCTTCGTTGGCGGCGGCGGGGATTTCGACGCCGTAAAAGCCTATTCCGAAAGCCTGCAATTGGGGGACAAGTGCTTCTTCGCCGGTTCTCAGTCGGATCGGGAAAAGCTCCGGGCCTGGTACTGCCGGGCAAATCTGTTCCTGTTCCCCTCCACCTTCGATACCAACGGTCTGGTGGTCCGGGAGGCAGCGGCCTGCGGCCTCGGCGCCGTGCTGATCGGGGGCAGCTGCGCCGCGGAGGGCATCACAGACGGGCGCAACGGTCTGCTGATTGAAGAGAACGCCCAGAGCATGGCCGCCTGTCTGGAAAAGCTGACCATTCCCGCCATGGCCGCCATCGGCAGCCGTGCTCAGGAGGAACTGTACATTTCCTGGGAAAGCGCCGTGGGCATTGCCCGGGAGCGGTACGAAGTGGTCATTAACCGCTACCGCTGCGGCGGTTATCCCTCCAACCGGCGGGGCATGGAGGGTGTCTTCCGTGCCAGCGGTGAGCTGATGGAAGGTCTCTGCCGTCTGGAAGAGCGGCGGGACGCTTTGCATAGGAAATTTGCTGACCGGGTTCTGGACCTGAAGCACATGTTATAAGGAGACCGGATGCTGACGACCATACTTTTCGATTTGGACGGGACCCTGCTCCCCATGGATCAGGATCTCTTCGTAAAAACTTATCTGGGGCTTCTTGCCCGGAAAATGGCCCCGGAGGGCTATGACCCCAAGCTGCTGGTGGAGTGCGTCTGGAGGGGCACGGAGGCCATGTACCGCAACGACGGCAGCCGCAGCAATGAGGCCGTGTTCTGGTCACTCTTTCAGGAAACCTTTGGGGATATGCCCCTGCAGGACCGGGGTCTGTTCGAGGACTTCTACCGAAACGAATTCCAGCAGGTCAAATCCGTCTGCGGCTTTGACCAACGCGCCGGACAAACCGTTCGCAGGCTCCATGAAATGGGTCTGGAAACGGTTCTGGCCACCAATCCCCTGTTTCCGCCCCACGCCACCCGGAGCCGGGTCCGCTGGGCCGGTCTGGAGCCGGAGGACTTCCGCCTCATCACCACCTACGACAATTCCTGCCACTGCAAGCCAAACCCCGCCTATTATCAGGATATTCTGGACGCCCTGGGGCTGTCCCCGGAAAACTGCCTGATGGTAGGCAATGACGCCAAGGAAGATCTGGCGGCGAGAACCGTGGGCATCCCCGTGTTTTTGCTGACGGACTGCCTGATCAACAAGGGAAACCGGGATATCTCCCAGCTGCCCCAGGGCAGCTACCCGGAACTGCTCAGCTACATCACGTCTCAGCTTTGAGACGACTCTATCAGAAAGCGGCGATCAACTATGCGCACCATTTACGTTCCCGAACACTATGCCCCCGCCCTGGATGCCTATGACACCCAGCGGGCCATTGCCTACATCAAGCAGACCTTTCAGCAGGAGTTTTCCAACGCCCTGAATCTGAAGCGGGTCTCCGCCCCTCTGTTCGTCACCGAGGACTCCGGCCTGAATGACAATCTGAACGGCTACGAGCGGCCGGTCTCCTTCGATATCCCCGCCGTGGGCAAGGAAGCCCAGGTGGTCCACTCCCTGGCGAAGTGGAAGCGGCTGGCCCTGAAGCGCTATCACTTCACCGTGGGGAACGGCCTGTACACCGATATGAACGCCATCCGCCGGGACGAAGAGCTGGACAACATCCACTCCATCTATGTGGACCAGTGGGACTGGGAGAAGATCATTACCCGGGAAAACCGGAACCTGGACTACCTGAAGCTCATTGTAGAGGCCATCGTCCGGGCCATTTGCGACACCAACGACCGGCTTCATGTCCGTTTCCCCCAGCTGACCCTGCGCCTGAGCCGGGAGGTCAGCTTCATCACCACTCAGGAGTTGGAGGATCTGTACCCGGATCTGACCTCCTCCCAGCGGGAAAATGCCTATGTCAAAGAGCATCCCACCGCCTGCATCATGCAGATCGGCGGAAAGCTGAAGTCCGGCAAGCCCCATGACGGAAGAGCCCCGGACTATGACGACTGGGATCTGAACTGCGATATCTTCTTCTGGGACCCGGCGCTGAACCGGGCGCTGGAGATCTCCTCCATGGGCATCCGTGTGGACGCGGAGGCTCTGGACCGGCAGCTGAGAATCGCCGGCTGCGACGACCGGCGGGAGCTTCCCTTCCACAAAATGCTTCTGGCGGGCGAGCTGCCCCTGACCATCGGCGGCGGCATCGGCCAGTCCCGGCTCTCCATGCTGCTCATGGGCTGCGCCCACATCGGCGAGGTCCAGTCCAGCATCTGGGATCAGGAGACCATGGATACCTGCGAAAAAGCGGGCATTCCCCTGCTGTAACCATGAAGCGATTCCGAAAGGTCTATCTGGAAATCTCCAATAAGTGCAATTTAAGCTGCGCCTTCTGCCCCGGGACGAACCGCCGTCCCGGGGCTATGGATGCTGCCCGTTTCGCGCTGGCGCTTCAGAAGCTGCGCCCTTTTACGGATTTCCTGTATTTCCATCTCATGGGCGAACCCCTGTGCCACCCGAATCTGGAACACTATCTCGCCATGGCCCATGAGGCGGGCTTCAAGGTGATCCTGACCACCAACGGCACCCTGCTTTCCGCCCGGCGGGACATCCTGCTGAACGCCCCGGGGCTGCACAAAGTCAATATCTCCCTCCACGCTTTTGAGGCCAACGATCTGAACGTGCCCTTTGAACAGTATCTGGAGGGCTGCATCGCCTTCGGGCAGGCGGCACAGGGGAAAAAAATCGTGGTCTACCGGCTCTGGAACAACGGCGGAGCGGACGAACGGAACGAAGAAATTCTCCAAGCCCTTCACGCCGGATTCCCCGGCCCCTGGATACCCGGCCGGCGGGGCACAGCCCTGGGGGACCGCGTTTTTCTGGAGCCCGGGGACAAATTCGACTGGCCGGACCTGTCCGCCCCGGAATACCCCGGCCCCTATTTCTGCTACGGCCTCCAGGACCAGCTGGGCGTCCTCTGGGACGGCACGGTGGTCCCCTGCTGTCTGGATCATGAGGGGGATATCGCTCTGGGGAATCTTTTTGAGGATGATCTGGAGGCAATTCTCTCTTCTCCCCGGGCCAAAGCCATCTGCGACGGTTTTTCCCATGGCACAGCCCCCGAACCCCTCTGCCGCCGCTGCGGCTATGCGGCGGTAAAATTTCAAGCGTAGGGGGCGATGCCCTCATCGCCCCGTGGGGTACGACGCCTGAGCGGGCGGAAAAAACGGACACGCCCATACCGTCGGCTTCCGGGCCGATGTGGGCATCGGCCCCTACAAAACAACATGCGTCCCCAGCGTAGGGGGCGATGCCCTCATCCCCCCGTGGGGTACGATGCCTGAGCGGTCAGAGAAAACGGACACGCCCATACCGTCGGCTTCCGGGCCGATGTAGGCATCGGCCCCTACGAAAAACAACGTGCGTTTTCAGCGTAGGGGGCGATGCCCTCATCGCCCCGTGGGGTACGACGCCTGAGCGGTCGGAAAAGACAGACACGTCTATCCCGTCAGCTTCCGGGCCGATGTGGGCATCGGCCCCTACGGAAAAACGGTTCGTTTCCCCACTGTAGGGGACGATCCCCAGATCGTCCCGCTGGGTACGACACCGGAGCGGTCAGAGAAAACGGACACGCCCATACCGTCGGCTTCCGGGCCGATGTGGGCATCGGCCCCTACGAAAAATAACGTGCGTCTTCAGCGTAGGGGGCGATGCCCTCATCGCCCCGTGGGGTATGTCGTCAGAGCGGTCAGAGAAAACGGGCACGCCCATACCGTCGGCTTCCGGGCCGATGTGGGCATGGCTCCTACGGAGAAACAGCGAACGCCTTCATCGAAGGGGCTGATTCGCCATCGCTGAATAACGACCCTATGCTTTGTAAAAAAACGCCGCTGCGGCTTGAAAACCGCAGCGGCAAATTATTATCTTCGCAGTACCCTCTTGATCTTCCGCACCGCCCCTTCGGGCAGGGACAGGCGGAGGGCCTGCTTCCAGGGGAGCTTGCGGAGATACCGCTTTCCCACAGCGTCAATGGAGCAGCCGTCCAGAGCGGAAAGCACCGCTTCCCTGTTCTCCGGCATTTTCGGAGACCGGATCACAGCCTTATTGGCCGTCAGTGCCTGTTCAAGCGTCACGGTCTTTCTCTTCATAGACAGAGCGTCAAACGCCCGCTGCCCCTTTTCGGAGTGAATCAGCACCAGAGAAAGGCCGGTGTCATCGTCCATTTCCGGGCACACCCGGTCACAGCCCCAGAAGTCCCCCAGGGTGAGATCGCTGACCCGGTGCTTTTTCCGGCTGGGGCAGGCGTAGCAGGAGGGCCGCAGGCAGAGATCCTGCAAAAACAGCTGCAAAAACAGGTCGAAATACAGCTTTTTCCCGTACCGCTTTCCATTTTCAAAGGTCAGCACCATGGAAAAGCTCTTCCAGCCCTGACGTTTGTCCCGGAATCGGACATCTGTCACGGGGGAACCGTAGCGGCGCTGCTGGAATTCCAGATATTTCTGCCAGAGCTTCTCCGAGGGGACGCCGTGGCAGATCACATCGGCGGTCAGAAGGTTTTCATAGTCCCGGCCCAAAAAGTTTTTCAGGCCCTCGATCTGGCAGGGCGTGCCCGTAAAGAGCACGGCCTGCCCGGCATCCAGCGCTTTTTTTGCCTGCCGGAAGCAGTCTCCCATGCGGCTTTGCAGGTATTTGCTGCCCTGGAGCTTCGGCAGCTCCGCAAGGCTGTCAATCCCCACATGCGCAGCATATTCCTGATTTTCTCCCATGGCCGCGCCGAAGACAAGGCCGCCCTGTTCCAGAACCTGCCGGGCAAGGCCGGCAAATACGCCGCCGGAGGAGCTTCCCTTCCGGTCCTCCGGGGAACCGAAGGCCGCGCAGGCTTTCGGCGCTCCCTCCGGAGCCGCCGGGGAATGCAGCACCGGGCAAACCTTCTCACACAGCCCGCAGGAGACGCATTTTTCCCTGTCTACCCGGGGATAGAAAAAGCCCTCCCCGTCCCGCTCCATGGAAACGCAGCCCCTGGGGCAGACGTTGACGCAGGCGGAGCAGCCGCAGCAATCCTTCTTCTCAGTGATTTCCACCATGGCGCAGCCTCCCAATGATTTTTTGTAGCGGCCTTCTGACCAGCTGCTTTTCCTCCTCGTTCATGCCCACCAGCCACATGCTGGCGCAGTAAACCGCCGTATAGAGCAGAATCCCGGCCAGGAATTGCCAGATGCCGCCGAAATGTACGAACCGGAGAATACAGGCCCCAAAAGCAGCGGGTGCAGCCAGCCCCAGAGAGAGCCTTGCGATGCTCCTCCAGAATCCCGCGATATCCAGACCCAGCTTTCCGGCATAGAACACGTTCATAATCAGCCCGTTGCCGACGATCAGGCTGATGGTGGTGCCAAGGGCCGCCCCCGGAGGGCCATAGTGCTTTGCCAGTGGGATGCTGACAAGGATATTCACCCCGGCCATAAGGGAATAAATAACGGAGCGGAACCGGTGCTGGTTCATGGCCCGCTGAATCTCGATGCCCAGATTCTGAATCAGGGGCACCAGAGCGGGCAGAATCAGCAGCAGCGCCACCGGGTAAGCCTGGGCATAGGCCGGGGTGGCATAGATATCCGTAATGAAGTACCGCCCGAAGACCACAAAACCCGAGGCGATCAGCGTCAGAATCAGATACTGCACCCGGCCCACCCGGAGCAGCAGGGACGAAAAGCGCCCGGCCTTGTCGGGGTCGCCATCCGCGGCGATGCGGTGAACCCGGGGGGCAAAGACGGCGGAAATGGCCGTAGAAAAGCTGATGAACAGGGAGTTGATCTGAGCGCCCACGCCGTAGACCGCCACGGCCTCCGTGCCGGAGACCCGGCCCAGAATATACTTATCCACGGACCAGTTGATCTGGTTGATGAGCATATTCAGAAACAGGAAAAAGCTGAACCCGGCGATCTCCCGGAGAACGCCGAAATCAAAGCCGTCAAACCGGAATCGGACATGGAGCTTTTTGACGCAGTACCAGACGCTTACCACCAGCTTGGCAACGGTCAAAAATGTGGTAACGCTGACAACCGCCACGGAGCCGAAGCCCATGAGCAGCAGGGGCAGACACAGCAGCGGATTGAACAGGACGCTTGCCAGCGTCACAAGCTGCTGGAAAAGGAATTTTTCCCGGGCGGTGACCATGGATTCCAGCAGCCCCGCCGGGAAAGTCAGGGCGATGTTCACCACCAGCACGGCCATCAGGATTCTGGCCGTGCCCACCTCCCGGGCCGTCAGCTTATTGCCGAATAGCGCCCGGGGAAACCGCAGCAGCACCATGCCGCACACCAGTGCCGCCAGGGACATGACACAGAAGACCGTCAGGAACATGCCGTTGAGCCGGGCAATGCCCTCTTCGTCGTTTTTTGCCCTTCTCTGGGAATAAAAGCGCAGATATGCCCCCGTAAAGCCCAGACTGAACAGGCTCAGGTAGCTGACCACGCTGCCCACCAGGGTATACAGGCCGTACTCGCTCTGCCCCAGCAGGCGGATCATCAGGGGGGTATAGAGAAGCTGAACAGCCATATTCAGTCCCGTGGACACATAGGACAGGATGGCCCCCAGCTTCAGCTGATCGGATGGCTGCTTCAAAAAAGGTTCCTCATTTCTTTCGAAGGTTTGCTTTCAGGTAATCCAGGGATTCCGCCCGGCGCTTCTCCCAGACGGCGTCCGCCAGAGAGAAGTCCATCTCCGGCAGACCGTGGAGAATGCCCAGAGACTCCGGCGTAAACCGCTGGCCCAGAAGGGCGTATTCCGTCAGGAAATCCGTCAGGCGGCTGCCCATAGTGGTGCCGCCCGACTGGGAAAATCTCGGCAGGACGGTGCAGGGCCTGTGGTAAATCATACTGAAAACCGCCGCATGGAAGGAATCGGTGATGACCATATCGGCATCCCGGATCAGCCCCACGAATTCGGCGGGGCCGCAGTCGATCATCTGCTCATCGCCAAAATCCATATCCTCCTGCCGTACCCCCGCCAGATGGGGCAGGGTCACCAGAGGCAGGCCCAGATTCCCGGCGGCTTTTTTCGCCGCCTCCCGGGTTTCCTGCCCCGCGCCCAGCAGATAGCACAGAACATAGTGGTTCTCTCCGGGGACGCGAATTTCCCTGTCCCACTGTTCGGCGGTCAGCAGCAGCACAGGGTCCGCAACCACCTGGGCTTTCTTGCCGCACACCTTCTGGAGGTCTGCCACGCTGCTCTTTTCCCGCAGGGACAGCCCATCCAGCCGGGCGGCATTGGCCCCCAGCTTTTTCAGAAATTTGGGGTTCAGGGCATGGTTCGGCATGCTTGGCGCGTAGGAAAACTTCTGAATCGTCTCCGGCACGAAGCCCAGAGACATGGCGTCCAGAGCGCAGTAATAGTATCCCGTTCCGAATTCATTCCAAATCTGATCGCCGCCGCAAATGAAGCAGTCGTAATCCGTCAGGCTCTGGCCAATGGTCTCCGGGGTAAAGACGGCGGTATTATGGGGCGTTCCGGCGGCAAAAGTATCGTATGCCTCCCCGCGCCGTGCCAAAGCCTGCCGCAATTCCTCCGGAATTTCAGGGGCGGACGGAGTATTGCCGCCCCGCAGCTTTTTCGCACCGGAATAGGCGATGTTTTTCAGCACCCGTTCCGGGAAGCTCTTCCGCATCCAGCTGCCGCTGTAGGCAAAGGGCAGCTGCTCCGCCTGCCAGAGCGGCACGGCCTCGATGGCCCGCACCAGCGCCCTGGCCTGCAGCTGGCCGCCGGGGTTGCGGTTTTCATGGTATAGGGTAAGGATTCCCGCTTTCATGGCAGTTCCTCTTTTCCGGAAGCATGGCTTCCTGTTCAGGTTGTATATTGGCCTATAGGCCAGAGCGTAGGGGGCGATGCCCACAACGCCCCGCTGGGGATGTGGCTTGGGCGGTCATATGGAACATACAGATCCCGCCCGCAAATATTCGGGCCGATGTGGGCATCGGCCCCTACGATTACCAATATGATGAACGACATTATTATTTAACAGCGTCACTCATTTTGGTAATTGTATCACGAACCCCGCGTTTGTTCAACCCCGGAAGCGGACTTGAAGAAATGCGGGTTTTGTGCTATGATAACCAAAACAGAGAAACGTGAGGATTTTCTATGAAAAAAGCGATTTTGTTCGACCTGGACGGCACGCTTACGGATTCCGGCGAGGGAATCATCAACTGCGCCCAGTACGCCTTTCAGCAGATGGGCTACCCCGTACCTCCCAGAGAGGAAATGGGCGTATTCGTAGGCCCGCCCCTGTGGGACACCTTTGAAAAGTTCGGCATTCCAAAGGAGCGCACCGATGAGGCCGTACAGATCTTCCGCAGCCGGTATGTGCCCATCGGAAAGTTCGAGAACACCCCCTACCCCGGCATCCGGGAGCTGCTGGAGGCGCTGGGGGCGGAGGGCAATCTTCTCTATGTCGCCACATCCAAGCCGGAGACCACGGCAGTGGAGGTGCTGGAGCACTTTGATCTCGCCAGATACTTCGACCGCATCTGCGGTGCGGATTTGGAAAAGAAGCGCAACAGCAAAGATGCCGTTATCGCCTATCTTTTGAATATGACGGGAAGCGATGCCGAAATGGTCATGGTGGGCGACACGGAATACGATGTTCTGGGCGCCGCCGCCCACGGCATCCCCACCATCGGCGTCAGCTGGGGGTACGGAGATGTTGCCGCCATGGAAAAGGCAGGCGCGAAAGCCATTGCAAATTCAACGGAAGAGCTGTTGGAAATGCTGAGGTGATTCCCCTTCCTGCCGCCCGGAATTACCAAAACACCAACGGGGCCGCTGCGAATTGGCAGCGGCCCCGTTTTGTATTACAGCCCGCTCCGCATGGCCCGCTTCCGGGCAATGTTGATGGGGCCTTCCTCCATGTTGTTGATCCACGCCAGGCTCTTGCCGCAGCCGTAGGCCGTGCAGGAATCCGGGTCGTCCGCCAGAATACAGGGAATACCGGTGCGCTCCATGAGCAGCTCGGTAAAGCCCCAGAGCTGGGCGGAGCCACCGGTCAGGGTGATGCCGTTTTCCGCCACATCGCTGACCAGCTCCGGACTGGTCTGCTCCAGAACCTCCATGACCTCGTCGGCAATGGTTCTGGCGGGACGGCGCAGAACCTCATAGATTTCCTTGGAGCTGAGGGTCACCATCTTGGGCATACCGGTTTTGGAGTCCCGGCCCTTGACGTTCATGGTCAGCTCCTCGTTCCGGGGATAGACCTCACCGATCTGGATCTTGATCTCCTCGGCAGTGACCTGGCCGATGATCATATTGTGCTGGCGGCGGACGTAGCGCATGATGGCCTCGTCAAAGGCATCTCCCGCGATCTTCAGGGAGGAGGACACGGAGACCCCGTTCATGCTCAGCACGGCGATATCCGTGGTGCCGCCGCCGATATCCACCACCATATGGCCGTTGGGGTCCTTCAGATTCAGGCCCGCGCCCAGGCCCGCGGCCAAAGGCTCTTCAATCAGGAACACTCTTCGGGCGCCTGCCTCAATGGCCGCGTTGATGACATTCCGCTCCTCGATCTCCGTCACGCCGCTGGGCACGCTGATGACCACACGGGGCTTGGGGGTGAAGAGGGAGGCCGTGGTTGCGGTCTTGAACATCTCGCTGAGCATCTTCACGGTCATTTCGTGGTCGGAAATGATGCCGTCCTTCAGAGGCCGCATGGCGACCACGTTGCCGGGGGTACGGTTCAGCATATTCCGGGCGGCGGAACCGACCTGCAAAATCTTTCCGGTATTCCGGTCCACGGCCACCACCGAGGGTTCCCGGACCACCAGGCCCTTGCCGTCGGCATAAATCAGTACGTTGGATGTTCCCAGGTCCACGCCCAGGTCATTGTTGGAAAAAAAGCTCTTCATTGGAAAACCTCCATGCGCAAAGCGCATTTCATTTATTTGTCACTGTGTCCCGGAGCCGCCGCCACAGCGGCGCAGGAGACGCTTTTGGCCCCCGCCGTCAGCAGGACCCGGGCGCATTCCTCAGCGGTTGCGCCGGTGGTAAACACATCGTCAATGAGCAGAATCCGCTTCCCGGCAACACTCTGCTTTCCGGCGAAGCGGTAAGCCCCCAGAACGTTGGCCCTGCGCTCCTCCGTGGTCAATCTGGACTGCGCCGGGGTATGGCGCTGCTTTTTCAGCAGACGCCGCACCGGAATGCCCAGCTCTTTGCCCACGGTCCGCGCCAGCAGCTGAGATTGGTCGTAGCCCCGGCGGAGTCTGCGCAGGGCGCTGACCGGCGCCCAGGTGACCGCATCGAAGCCGGTCCCCCGCTCCCGCAGGACCTTCATGGCTACGCTTCTGCCCAGAGGAAGCGCATAGTCCACCCGATAACGGAACTTCAGGCCCAGGATTCCATCCCGAACCTTCCCCTTATAGTACCAGACCGCGGTGAAACTGTCAAGAAATTGCAGCCTGCTTTTTCCGTCCGGCTTGGTATTTGGGGGCAATTCCGGAAATTTCTCCATTGCTCCCCGGCACTTTCCGCAGATATCCGGCTCCCCATCCAGCAGCTTTCCGCAGAAAACGCACTTTTGGGGAAAAAGGATATCCAACACCCCGCCATAGATCAGCTCCCATATTCTCATTGGGCCTTCCCCTGCAGACGGAGCTTCAGCCCTGTATAGCGTTTGTTCTTTACAGCATTGGCGGTCATGGCGGCGATGGTCTCCTCCCGGCCCACAATAATCAGCAGCTCCCTGGCCCGGGTAATGGCCGTATAGAGCACGCTGCGGCTGAGAAGATAGGGCGACCCGCCCCAGGCCGTCAGGATCACCGCCCGGTATTCGCTGCCCTGGCTCTTGTGGACCGTAATGGCAAAGGCAGGCTCCAGTTCCCCCAGCTGGGTGAAATCGTACTCCGCCTCCCTGTCATCGTAGACGACCTTTACGGACTCCCTGTCCCGGTCGATTTCCCGGACGATGCCCACATCGCCGTTGAAGATGCCGGTGCCCGCGGCGCTGCCGTCGGTCTTCTTCCATACAATATCGTAGTTGTTTCTTACCTGCATGACCCGGTCCCCTTCCCGGAAGCAGGTATTGCCGTACGGGTGCTCCCGCTTGTCAGAAGACGCGGGGTTCAGGGCGCTTTGCAGCATCTTATTCAGGGCCACCGTGCCAACGCCCCCCTTGCGGGTAGGGGAAAGCACCTGGATCTGCTCCGGGGGAATGCCCATATTCTTTGGCAGCCGGGTGGTGCACAGATCCCGGATGAGCTTCGTCAGATCTTCCTCGGAATTGCGGCGCATGAAGAAGAAATCGCTTTTCACATTTTTCAGATCCGGCATCTCGCCCCGGTTGATCCGGTGGGCATTCATGACGATCAGGCTCTGCTGGGCCTGACGGAAAATCTCCGTCAGCCGGACCGTAGGCAGCACGCCGCTGCGCAGCATATCGCTGAAGGGACTGCCGGGGCCTACAGGAGGCAGCTGATCCGGGTCGCCTACCAGAATCAGGCGCTTGCCTTTTGGAATTGCCTTCAGCAGACTGCACAGCAGCCGCACATCCACCATGGACATCTCGTCCACGATCACGGCGTCGGCCTTCAGGGGATTCTCCGCGTCCCGGGCAAAGTACATTTTCCCCGTATTCTGGTCGATACCCGCTTCCAGAAGCCTGTGGATTGTGGAAGCCTCCTCCCCTGTCACCTCGCTCATGCGCTTGGCCGCCCTTCCCGTAGGGGCCGCCACCAGACAGCGCAGCTGCATTCTGCCAAACAGCTCCAGAATGCCCGTCAAAAGGGTTGTCTTGCCGGTGCCGGGGCCGCCGGTAATCAGCAGCAGTCCGGATGCGGCAGCCTCCCGGATGGCCTGGGTCTGCTCTTCGGAATAGGCAATGCCGCTCTCCCGGGAAATGTCCTCGATCATCCCGTCCAGATCATCCGGCTCCGGAAATGCCTTCTTTCCCAGCTCCAGCAGCCGGGCGGTGCTGTAGACCTCCGCCTCATAGAGATCCGGCAGATAGTCCACGGTAATGTCCGCCAGGGTGCCGCGGACCATCCTGCCCCCCTCCAGAAGCCGCTCCATGCCGGACAGGATCGTCTCGGCATCCAGAGACAGCAGCTGCGCGGTGGAATCCACCAGCTTTTTTTCCGGCAGGAAGCTGTGCCCTACGGTCAGATTGTATTCCAGCTGGAAGAGAATGCCGGCCTCCACCCGCCGGGGGTCGTCTCCGGACACGCCCAGCTCAATGGCAAACCGGTCCACCGCCGCGAAGGGGGCGTCCAGTCCCTCCTCCATCAATAAGTAAGGATCGTCATACAGAAGGTCAACGGTGCTCTCGCCGAAGAGCTTATAGGCCCGCAGGGCCAGCTCCGCAGGGAGCTGGTGCTGGGCAAAGAACTCCATCAGCTGCCGCATGCCCACCCGGACCCGGAACTCCTCGCCGATGGCCTTGGCCCGGGCCTCGGAAATGCCGGAGACCTCCGCCAGACGCAGCGGCTCCCGCTCCATGATCTGCAATGTCCTGTCCCCGAATTTCGCGACGATCCGGGCGGCGGACACGGGGCCGATGCCCTTGATGACCCGCCCGGCCAGATAGGACTGGATCTGAGCGGCAGTCTCCGGCATGAGCCGTTCCAGAAATTCCGCCTCGAACTGGCGGCCGTAGTTGGAGTGACTGCTCCACTTGCCCGTGACCATGAGCCGCTCTCCGACCACAGGCAGCGGGATGGTGCCGACCACCGTCACTGCCTGCTTTTCGCCCACATTCAGCCGAAGTACGGAGTAGCCGTTGTCGTAATTCTGGTAGACAACCGTCTCGATGGTCCCCTGTATAATTTCCAATTCCTGCGTCAAAGCTCTTCTCTCCCATTCCTGCCGTCCCGGCGAATAAACCCGGCCGGGAACGTGTAAAATGCTGTCAGGCTCTCTTTTCCGGCGCTGCGCAAAGGGTACGCGCCGGTTTTCGCGTATCCCCCAAAAAGAACCCCGCCACTTTTCTTTCAGTTTACTATATTTTCGTAGAATTGAAAAGTGGTTCCGATAAATTTTTACATTTCCCCAAAAATGTAAAACCCGCTGCCCTTGACATTTTTGACAAATTCTGAAATTTGCTGAATAATTTCTCTTGCAAGAATGGGCAACTTGCAGTACAATGACTTTATGTGAGGAGGCGAACCATGAAGCACTGGAATCTGCTCATCTGGATCCCCCAGTTCGGGATCTCCGTTGTGTTTCCTCTGATCCTGTTCATTATGCTGGCCGTCTGGCTTCAGGAACGCTGGGGCTGGGGCAGCTGGGTCATTGTGGCCGGGATTATGTGCGGACTTGTAACGGCTGCCATCGGGTTTCGGGACACGGCACGGGCTATGCTGGATGCCTCGGGGCAGAAAAAGGATCCCAAAGAAAAGCCTCAGGATCCCGGCGTCAGCTTCAACAGCCATGACTAGTGAAAAGGAGCGCATGTATTTATGATTCTGCAACCCGCTTCCCGGAGGGAAGTCTCCCGCATTGCCATCGGCAGCGGCGTCTGCGCCTGTATTCAGGTGCTCGTTTTCTGGCTTCTGAGCCTTCTCGGCATCGGCACCTTCAGCTATCGAGTGGTTACCGGCACCGTCGGCGGCAGCCTGATGGCTGTTTTCTGTTTCGCGCTGATGTGCATCACCCTACAGCAGGCCGCCGCCAACGCGTCTGACGAAAAGCTGGTCAAGACCCGTGTCCGCAACGGTTACAATCTGAGAAAGCTCTTACAGGTTCTCTGGGTCGTAGCCGCTTTCGCAATCCCCGGCGTCAATGTGCTGGCCGCCATGATTCCCCTGTTCTTCCCCAATGTTGTCATCTACTACCTGCAAATGAGAGGCAAGCTCCTGCCCGCCGACGAGACGCCCTCCTCCCCCGGGGAGCCAACAGCGCCCGGGGCGGCGAAAGCCGTGGAGCCGGAAGATGACGACGATGATCTGGGCCCCTGTGAAGTGTAAATACGAAAGATATATCAGATGAGGTGAGAATTTCCAATGGAAATGTCAATCAACGGCGCAAAGATCCTTGCCACCTTTGAAAACGTCCCGATTCTCGGAACCGTCCATGTGACCCAGACTCTGGTCGTCAGCTGGCTGGTGATGATCATCATCTCCGCCCTGTGCGTCTGGCTGGGTTCCAACCTGAAGGTGACGAACATCTCCCGGAAGCAGGCCGCCGCGGAGAGCATCTACAAGGCTCTGGTCAACTTCGTCCACGATCGTATGGGCACGGAGTTCGACCGGTACATTCCTCTGGTGGGCACCATTTTCATCACCAGCCTTGTTTCCAACCTGATCAGCCTGCTGGGCATCTGGAGTCCCTCGGCGGACCTGATGACGGAGCTTGGCTGGGCTCTGGTGGTATTCGTGATTATCACCTACCATAAGATCAAGGCTTCCGGCATCGGCGGCTATCTGAAGGGCTTCCTGGATCCCATTTTCGTTATGGCCCCCATCAACGTTATGGCAGAGCTGTTCACCCCTATCAGCATGGCCTGCCGTCACTTCGGCAACATTCTGTCCGGTACCGTTATCAGTGCCCTGGTCTACGGTTCCCTGACCGCTGCCAGCTATGCGCTCTTCGGTGCTCTGGGTTCCAGCCCCATTGCCGCAGTGGTCCTCGCCCTGATCGGCGCGGCCATGATTTTCTTCGGTAAGAAGAAGGGCAATAAGAAGCTGTTTATCTTCGGCATCGTCTTCGCCGTTCTCGGCGTTCTCGGTTTCCTCACCAGCTTCGGCGGCGTGTTCGCCAAGTTCCCCTGGCTGACGGTCGGTCTGCCTGCCATCACCAGCTTCTACTTCGATTGGTTCACGGGCTGCATCCAGGCGTTCATCTTCTGCACCCTGACCACCATGTTCATCAAACAGGCTGCGGGCTAAGCCCAGAACAGCCATTTGAATAAAACCCCAAGAGTAAAAATAGGAGGCTAATTCTATGAACGATTACACTGTATTGGCAAAAGGCATCGCCCTGGCTGGCTGTGCCATCGGCTCCGGTCTGGCTCTGATTGCCGGTATCGGCCCTGGCATCGGCGAAGGCAACGCTGTTGCCCGTGCCTGTGAGGCCATCGGCCGTCAGCCCGAATGCAAGAGCGATGTGACCAGCACCCTGATCCTTGGCGTTGCTCTGGCTGAGACCACCGGTATTTACGGCTTCGTTACCGGCCTGCTGCTGATCTTCTTCGCACCCGGCCAGTTCATGAAGTTCCTGGGCTGATCTTCCGGCGTAATCTTCGTTTTATTCTACACCGGAAGGAGGCAAATCAATGGAGACCATTTATCAGTCCTTAGTGGCAGTGGAGCCGCTTACCTTGATTGCCAACATCTGCAATCTGTTTATTCAGATGCTGATCATCAAAAAGTTTTTCCTGAACAAGATCATCGCCGTTCTGGATCAGCGCCGTCAGGCCGCCGACAAGGAGATCACCGACGCGGAGCAGGCCAAGCAGGAGGCTATGGATATCAAGAAGACCTATGAAGCCAATATGCTTCAGGCCAACGCCAAGGCCAACGAGATTCTGACCTCTGCCCAGAAGACCGCCGCCGAGCGCAGCGAAAAGATCATCGGCGAGGCCCAGCAGGCCGCCGCCCAGATCAAGAGCAAGGCCAGCGCCGATATTGCACAGGAAAAGAAGAAGGCCATCAACGACGCCAAGAACGAAATCTCCGGCCTGGCCCTGGCCATTGCCGGAAAGGTCGTGGAGAAGGAGCTGGCCCAGGAGGATCAGGCAGGTCTCATCGACCGCTTCATCGACGAATTGGGTGATCAGGTATGACCCAGGTCGGAAGCGTTTACGGAGAGGCTCTGTATGAGCTTGCCTGCGGCGAAAACCAGCAGGATGAGATTCTGGAGCAGCTGAAGGCTCTGAATGAGAGCTTTCGGGAGAATTCGGAGTTCATCAAGCTGCTGTGCAGCCATGCCATCTCCAAGCAGGAGCGCTGCAAGGTTCTGGACGACAGTTTCCGCGGGAAAATCAACCAGTATCTGCTGAATTTCCTGAAGATCCTGACGGAAAAGGGCTACATGCACCACTTCCCCCACTGCTGCGAGAGCTATGTAAGGCACTACAATGAAGACCACAATATTCTGAGTGTGAAAGCCGTCACCGCCGTACCTCTGACGGACAACCAGCGCGAGGCCCTCACCCAGAAGCTGACCCGGACCACCGGCAAGACCATTTTGCTGGAAAATCGGGTCGATCCCACCTGTCTTGGCGGTGTCCGCCTGGATTATGATGGGCAGCGGCTGGACGACACCATCTCCCACAGAATGGAAGCCGTCCGTGACCTGCTGAAAAACACCGTACTCTGACGAGAAAGCAGGGACTGTATGGAACTTAGACCCGAAGAAATAACCAAAATCATTCGTAGTCAGATCAAGAACTACGAAAACAAGATCGAGGTCAGTGAAACCGGTGTCGTTATCCTGGTCGGTGACGGCATCGCCAAGGCCTCCGGTCTTGACAAGTGCATGGCGGGCGAGCTGGTGGAATTCCCCGACGGCTCCTACGGCATGGCACAGAATCTGGAAGAAGAGACCGTCTCTATCGTTATCCTGGGTTCCGACCAGGGCATCAAGGAAGGCGACATTGTCAAGCGTACCGGCAAGGTCGTGTCCGTGCCTGTGGGCAAGAACCTGATTGGCCGCGTCGTCAACGCCCTGGGTGAGCCCATTGACGGCAAGGGCGCTATTGAAGCCGAGGCATTCAAGGCCATCGAGGCCCCCGCCCCCGGCATCATCGAGAGAAAGCATGTTTCCGTGCCTCTGCAGACCGGCATCAAGGCCATCGACTCCATGATTCCCATTGGCCGGGGCCAGCGTGAGCTGATCATCGGTGACCGGCAGACCGGCAAGACCACCATCGCTACCGATACCATTCTGAACCAGAAGGGCAAGGATGTCATCTGCATTTACGTAGCCATCGGTCAGAAGCGTTCCACGGTTGCCCAGGTGGTGGACAACCTGACCCTGGGCGGCGCCATGGACTACACCATCGTTGTCTCCGCCACCGCCTCCGAGCTGGCGCCTATGCAGTATATCGCCCCCTACTCCGGCTGCACCATGGGCGAGTACTTTATGCATCAGGGCAAGGATGTGCTGGTCATCTATGACGACCTGAGTAAGCACGCCGTGGCCTACCGTGCCATTTCTCTGCTGATCCGCCGCCCGCCCGGACGGGAAGCCTACCCCGGCGACGTATTCTACCTCCACTCCCGTCTTCTGGAGCGTGCGGCCCAGCTGTCCCCCGAATTGGGCGGCGGCAGCCTGACTGCCCTTCCCATCATCGAGACCCAGGCCGGCGACGTCTCCGCCTATATCCCCACCAACGTCATTTCCATTACCGACGGCCAGATCTTCCTGGAGACCGAGCTGTTCAACTCCGGCATTATGCCCGCCGTAAACCCCGGTATCTCCGTGTCCCGTGTGGGCGGCGACGCCCAGATCAAGGCCATGAAGAAGGTTGCCGGTTCTCTGAAACTGCTGTATTCCCAGTACCGGGAACTGCAGAGCTTTGCCCAGTTCGGCTCCGATCTGGACGCCGATACCAAGCAGCGTCTGGCATTGGGCGAGCGTATCGTGGCTGTGCTGAAGCAGAAGAACAACTCCCCCAAGGAGGTTGCCCAGCAGGTCTGCATTATCTACGCCGTTACCAAGGGTTACCTGACGAACATCCCCGTAGAGCAGATCCCCGAGTTTGAAAAGCGGCTGGAAGAGCATATGGAAAACCGGCACAGCGATGTACTGGAGGCCATCCGCTCCACCGGCAAGTTGGAGCCCGAAACCGAAGAGGCGCTGAAGTCGGCGCTGGAAGAGCTGGTCGCGCAGTTCAACCCGGCATAAAAGGAGGGAAACAGCATGGCTGGTGTTTCCACCAAGGAGATCAAAAACCGCATCCGCAGCATGGAGAGTACCAAGCAGATCACCAAAGCCATGGAAATGGTCGCTGCCTCCAAGCTCCGGCACTGCCAGGCCCAGGTTCAGAACTCCCGGCCCTATTTTGAGATCCTCCACGCCACCATTGAGGACATCATCCGCACCAATCGGGACTTCTCCTCCCCTTTCTTTGCGGACCGTGCCGAGGGTAAGACCGTGTTCATCGTCATCGGCGGTGACCGGGGCCTTGCCGGAGGCTACAACAGCAATGTGCTCAAGCTGGTGCAGTCCAAAATCGACGCGTGCCCCAATGCCCTGGTACTACCCATCGGCAAGCGGGCCCTTGACTACTGTGTAAGCCACAAGATCCCTGTGCTGACTGAAACCTATGCCGAGGCGGCCGGTGTTTCTATCGGTGACTGCTTTTCCATTGCCAAGCAGCTGAGCAAAGGTTTTCTGGCAGGTGAATACAACGGCGTTCAAATCGCTTACACCAATTTCGTTTCTATGCTTTCCCAGACCCCGGATACCATGCAGCTGCTGCCGCTGACCTGCGACGAGGAGCTGCGCAAAAACGGCGCCGAGAGCGGCATCCTCTATGAACCCTCCGGCGAGGAAGTGTTCGCCTCCGTCGTTCCCGAGTATCTGGGCGGCATTCTCTACGGTACCCTCTGCGAAAGCCGGGCCTCCGAGCAGGCTGCACGGCGCAGCGCAATGGACTCCGCTACCCAGAATGCCGAAGATATGATCGCGGATCTGAGCCTTAAGTTCAACCGTGCCCGTCAGGCCTCCATTACCCAGGAGATCACCGAAATCGTGGCCGGCTCTTAAGCCGCGTACCCTAAACATGAGGAGTTGAATTCCATGGCCAAAAACAAAGGAACTGTGGTCCAGATCATGGGCCCTGTTCTGGATATCCGCTTCGGGGAGGATCAGCTGCCGAGCCTGCTGAACGCCATCGAAGTTCCAAACGGAGACAAGACGATCATTGCGGAGGTCGCCCAGCACATCGGCGACAATGTGGTCCGCTGCATCGCCATGTCCTCCACCGACGGCCTGCAGCGCGGCACGGAAGTCACCGATACCGGTGCGCCTATTTCCGTGCCCGTAGGCGAAGAGTGCCTGGGCCGTGTCTTTAACCTGCTGGGTCAGCCCATCGACAACAAGCCCGAAGTTGCCACCCAGGAGCGCTGGCCCATCCACCGCCCCGCCCCCTCTTACGAGGAGCAGCAGCCCGCTACCGAGATTCTGGAAACCGGCATCAAGGTCATTGACCTGATTTGCCCCTACGCCAAGGGCGGTAAGATCGGTCTGTTCGGCGGTGCGGGCGTTGGCAAGACCGTTCTGATTCAGGAGCTGATTTACAACATCGCCACGGCCCACAACGGCTACTCCGTATTTACCGGCGTCGGTGAGCGTACCCGTGAGGGCAACGACCTGTACAACGAAATGACCGAGTCCGGCGTTATCTCCAAGACCGCCATGGTCTTCGGTCAGATGAACGAACCCCCCGGAGCCCGTATGCGTGTGGGCCTTTCCGGCCTGACCATGGCAGAGTACTTCCGTGATGTAAAGCATCAGGACGTGCTGCTGTTCATTGACAACATCTTCCGGTTCACCCAGGCCGGTTCCGAGGTTTCCGCTCTGCTGGGCCGTATGCCCTCCGCCGTTGGCTACCAGCCCACCTTGGCAACGGAAATGGGCGCTCTGCAGGAGCGTATCACCTCCACCAAGGACGGTTCCATCACCTCTGTCCAGGCCGTTTACGTGCCTGCTGACGACCTGACGGACCCGGCTCCTGCCACTACCTTCGCCCACCTGGACGCCACCACGGTTCTGGACCGCGGCATCGCCAGCCTGGGCATCTACCCCGCCGTTGACCCCCTGGACTCCACCTCCCGGATCCTGTCCCCGGAGATCGTAGGCAGGGAGCATTACGAGACCGCCCGCGCCGTGCAGAGCATTTTGCAGCGGTATAAGGAACTCCAGGACATCATTGCCATCATGGGTATGGACGAGCTGTCCGATGAGGATAAGCTGACCGTCAACCGGGCCAGAAAGGTCCAGCGGTTCCTCAGCCAGCCCTTCCACGTTGCCGAGCAGTTCACCGGCTACAAGGGCAAGTATGTGCCTCTGAAGGAGACCATCCGTTCCTTCAAGGAGATCATCGAGGGCAAGCACGACGATATTCCCGAGTCCTACTTCCTGTTCGCCGGTTCCATCGACGAGGTCGTGGAAAAATATCGGGGCGGTGAGAAGGCATGAGCACCTTCCCCCTGAAAATCGTCACCCCCGACGGCCTGATCTATGACGGCGACGCCGAGCGGCTGATTGTCCGCTCCACCACCGGAGATTTGGCCATTATGGCCCGTCACATCAATTTTGTGACCCCTCTGGGCATGGGCAAAGCCACAGTCATTGCAAACGGAGAGCGCCGGGAAGCGGCCTGTATCGGCGGCATGCTCAGCGTTGTAGACGGTTCCGTCACTCTGGTGCCCACCACCTTTGAGTGGGCGGAAAAAATCGATGTGGACCGTGCGGAGGCCTCTCAGCAGCGCGCTGAGAACATTCTGCACAACCAGAACTCCACGGATACCGACATCCGCTTGGCGGAAGCCAGACTCCACAGAGCTCTGGTCCGCAAGAGCGTGGCTGGCCAGAAATAATGGTATTCCCCTATTGCAGGGACGGCCGATGGTCGTCCCTGCAATTTTGCTTTTCAGGTATCCGCTTTCCTGCATTACAGAGCAATATTTTTCGGAAATTTCAATAAAAATCCACTTTGCCTCTTGTAAATTCCGCCGATTTAGCGTATACTTAGCCTATATTTTCAGCAAGAGAGAGGGTTTTATTCCTATGGATCTGATTTCTGTCAGAGAGCTGTTCAAGAACACAAGCGCCTATGCGGGCAAGGAAGTTACTGTCGGCGGCTGGGTGCGTTCCGTCCGGGCCAGCAAGCAGTTTGGCTTCATCGTCCTCAATGACGGCACTTTCTTTACCCCCGTTCAGGTGGTCTATCACGACACCATGGCGAATTTCAATGAGATCTCCAAGGTCAACGTGGGCGCTGCCCTGATCGTCAAGGGCGAGGTGCTGCTGACCCCCGATGCCCAGCAGCCCTTCGAAATTCAGGCTGCCGAGGTCACCGTGGAGGGCCCCTCCACCAGCGACTATCCCATGCAGAAGAAGCGCCACACCGTAGAGTTCCTGCGGACCATGCCCCACCTGCGGCCCCGTACCAATATGTTCCAGGCCGTGTTTCGTGTACGGTCCCTGGCTGCCTACGCCATCCATAAGTTCTTCCAGGAGCGGGACTTTGTATATGTCCATACGCCCCTGATCACCGGCTCCGACTGCGAGGGCGCCGGCGAAATGTTCCAGGTGACGACTCTGGATCTGAACAATGTACCCAAGACCGAGGACGGCAAGGTGGATTTCAGCCAGGACTTCTTTGGCAAGCCCACCAACCTGACCGTTTCCGGCCAGCTCAACGGCGAGACCTTTGCCATGGCCTTCAAGAACATCTATACCTTCGGCCCCACCTTCCGGGCGGAGAACTCCAACACCACCCGGCACGCCGCCGAGTTCTGGATGATCGAGCCGGAAATCGTCTTTGCCGATCTGGAGGACAACATGGAGCTGGCCGAGGCCATGATCAAGTACATCATCTCCTATGTGCTGGAGCACGCTCCCGAGGAGATGAACTTCTTCAATTCCTTCGTGGACAAGGGCCTGCTGGACCGGCTGAACCACGTGATGACCTCTGAATTTGGCCGCATTACCTACACCGAGGCCGTGAAGATTCTGGAAGAGCACAACGACCAGTTTGAGTACCCCGTCCACTGGGGCAGCGATCTGCAGACCGAGCATGAGCGTTACCTGACCGAGCAGGTCTTCAAGCGCCCCGTGTTTGTCACGGACTATCCCAAGGATATCAAGGCCTTCTACATGAAGCTGAACCCCGACGGCAAGACCGTGGCCGCCATGGACTGCCTGGTGCCCGGCATCGGTGAAATCATCGGCGGAAGCCAGCGTGAGGACAACTACGATGTTCTGAAGGCCCGTATTGAAGAACTGGGCATGCGGGAAGAGGACTATGACTTCTACATGGATCTGCGGAAGTACGGCTCCGCCCGCCACGCCGGCTTCGGCCTGGGCTTTGAGCGCTGCGTCATGTACCTGACCGGTGTCAGCAACATCCGCGACGCCATCCCCTTCCCCAGAACCGTGGGCAACTGCGAGCTGTAAGAGCAAACGGCATGAAATTCATAGGGGCGGCTGTGACAGCCGCCCCTATTCGTTTATAAATTCGAAAGCATATGCACCAAGCAGGAAATCTGACGGACGTGAGTCAAGCCTTCCCCTGGGAGGGGAAGGTGCTGAGCGAAGCGAGGCGGATGAGGTCGAGACTTCAAGTTATATACTCACCCCGTTTTAGCCCTCCGGCCTCGACCTCATCCGGCCTGCGGGCCACCTTCCCCTCCCAGGGGAAGGCTTGGGGTTTTCACTTTAAGGCTATACATACAACGTCCGCCTCAGTTATCTCAAAAGTATTTTTCTAAGATAACTGAGTACCTCTCCCTTACCTTCTGTAACGCCTGACCGCGAAGGTACTTCCCAGCAGCGTTTCCTTCGAAACGGTCTCAAAATTCTCCGGGTGGAAGTCTTTCCGGATCGTCACCGTATTCAGGCAGTCGTAGCCCCGGCGGCGGTAGAGGCGCAGGGCGTCCAGATTCCGGGCAGCGACCTCCAGATAGATAGACTCGGAATATTCCTTTACGATTTCCTCTGCCCGCGTCAGAGCCTCAGAGCCGTATCCCCTGCCCTGATATTCCGGCAGGATGAAAAGGTCCTCAATCCAGTCGATCTCCGCACCGCGGCTTCCCATATGCAGCAAGCCGATGGATGTCTCCCCCTGCATGATCCAATAGAGCCTGTGCCCCGCGGCCGTCCAGGCCCGCAGGTCCTCCCGGGATTCCTCCTCCGTCTGGGTATAATCATTGTGGGCGATCCAGAACCGTTTGATCACTTCCAGCATCAGCGGTTCTTCACCTGCGTACTCTTGCAGCCGAAGTATTTCTTTCTGTGTTGGATCCGTCATGCTCTTTTCTCCTTAACATTTTTTCTCATTCTAGCATAGACCGCAAAATAACGCAACCCACGCAAAACAGCCGCCCCGGAATCCGGGACGGCTGTCTGTGTTTTTGCGGTTACACTGCCAGGAAGAACTTCACCAGGAACAGCAGGCTGATGGCGTAGGTCAGGACAGAGACTTCCTTGGCCTTGCCGCCGAAGACCTTGATGATGGTGTAGGAGATCAGGCCGATGCCGATGGCATGGCCGATGGAGGCGGAGATGGGCATGCCGATGAGCATCAGGGACACGGGAACCATCTGATCCATATCCTCAAAGTTCACGTTCTTCAGGCCCATGAGCATCAGAACGCCCACATAAATCAGCGCGGAAGAAGTAGCCGCGGCGGGAATGATGGCGGCGATGGGAGCCAGGAAGATGCAGGCCAGGAACAGCACGCCGGTCGTGGCGGCGGTCAGGCCGGTGCGGCCGCCGGCTTCCACGCCGGAAGCGGACTCCACGAAGGTGGTGACGGTGGAGGTGCCGGTGCAGGCGCCCACTACGGTGCCGATGGCGTCGGACAGAAGGGCTTCCTTCATGTTGGGCATATTGCCGTGCTCGTCCACCATGCCGGCCCGGGAGGCGGTGCCCACCAGAGTGCCGATGGTATCGAACATATCAATAATGCAGAAGGTGATGATCAGAGTAACGGCGGTGAACCAGCCGATTTCCACGAAGCCCGCGAAATTGAAGTGGAACAGCGTGGTCTTTGCCATATCCGCAAAGGGCGGCAGGAAGGAAGCGGTGGCCAGGGACGCAAAGGGGTTGGTGTGCAGGAACACGGCCTCGCCCACCCAGTAAATCACGGAGGCGATCAGCATACCGTACAGCACGGAGCCCTTTACGTTCTTCTTGGACATGGCCACGATGGCGAAGAGGCCCGCGAACATGGTCACAACGGTCAGGATCATGGTGGCGTAGCCGGTGTCGCCCATATTGGCCCGCAGGACACCGGGAGTCAGGGCGCCGAAGAAATCACGCATGACATAGAAGGGGCCGCCATTCTCGCCGTAGATGCCCACGTTGGAGCCAAGACCGATGTTCATCAGCATCAGACCGATGGCGGGAGAGATGCCCAGCCGGACACCCAGAGGAATGGCGTCTACGATTTTCTCCCGGACGTTCAGTACGGACAGGAAGAGAAAGATGACGCCCTCGATCAGGATGATGACCAGAGCAGCCTGGAAGGAGGCAACGTAGGTCATGCCGGTCATGGCGACGATGTTGCCCACGACCACAGCGAAGAAGCTGTTCAGGCCCATGCCGGGGGCCAGGGCGAAGGGTTTGTTGGCCAGGAAGGCCATGGCGAACATGCCGATGGCGGAGGCGATGCAGGTTGCCAGGAACACACCGTTCCACAGATCCTGGCCCTCCGCGCCGAAGCCCGTCAGCAGGTTGGGGTTCAGCGCGATGATGTAGGCCATGGTCATGAAGGTGGTCAGACCGGCAATCAGCTCGGTCTTCACGCTCGTCTTGTTCTCAGACAGATGGAAGAGCTTTTCAAACATTCTGGGTGACCTCTTTCTTACTTTTTTTCTTTTGCCAGAAATATTATTTTACCATAATTACCGCCTAAAAAACATAGGCAATCTCCCCAAAAAACCATAGCTTCTTTTCAGAAAATTCACGGATTCGTCACAAGTCGCATCCGTGAAAACAGGCAACAGGCCACGGCCGGAACAGACGTCCGGCCGTGGCCTCAGGAATATATGCTGAACAGTTACTTCTTCTCCGGACGCTTCCGGCAGAGGTACTCGTCCAGCTTCTTGACCATATTCTCGGGCATCTCCCGGGCCACGGGGCAGCGCTTGGCGTTGGCCATGCGGTCGGCGAAGGCAATCAGGAAGTCGATATCCGCCGCCATCTGCTCGCCGCTCATAAGCGCCTGGGTATCATAGCTGTTGTGAATGGTGGCCGTATTGTTGGGGGCGATCCGGGCAAAGGATACGGCGGGAATGCCCTTATCCGCAAAGGGAGTGGAGTCGCTGGAATACACGTCCTGCACGCCCTCCATGCCGAAGCCCAGCTCGGAGGCCATATAGGAGATGTAATGGCAGAGCTTCTCCTCGCCGGTGACGCAGTAGATGAATTTGCCCATGATGCAGCCGATCATATCCAGATTGATATTCAGCACGATGTTCTTCAGGGCGTCCTCATGGGCGGCGCAGTAGGCTTTGGAGCCCAGCAGCCCCCGCTCTTCGCTGCCGCACCAGACAAACCGCAGGCCGCAGCGGTGGGGATGGGAAGCGAAGTACTCCGCCAGACCCAGCAGGCCCACAGAGCCGGACATATTGTCATAAGCGCCCTGAGAAAGGGACGTGGAGTCATAATGGGCGGTGAAGACGACATAGTCCTCCCCTTCTCCCGGCAGATCCAGAATCACGTTGTGGGACTGGCCCGTATACTCGTTCTGCTTCAGGGTGATTCTGGCGGTCTTGCCGCCGTCCCGGATGATGGCAATGGCGTCCTTGGCGTTGATGTTCACGCCGGGAATCTTCACGCCCTTGGAAACGAAACTCCGCAGCTCCCGCTGGTCGATATCCCGGTCCGCATAGTTGGCATTGCCGTCATAAGTCACAAAGCCCAATGCGCCGTTGGCCAGAATATCCTGATAGCGCCAGTAGCCCAGGTAGCCATCAATCATAACGATTTTGCCCTTGCACTGGCTCAGAGAATAGTCGTCGGTGTTGCGCAGATAGTATAGGGGTGCTTCTACCTCGGAAGAGCCCGCGTTCTTGTAGCCCTTGCAGGGGATGGTCTTTCCATCGACTGTGAATTCCGCCTCCAGAATATCCGCCATGTCCACATCAAAGGCTTCCAGCGTTCCCATCAGCCCCCAGTTTTCCAGTCTGGACAGCAGATATTCCGCCGTTTTCAACTCCTCCGGGCTGCCGCCGGTCCGCACATAGGCGGTGTCGGCAAAAACCTGCATAATGCTTTTTGCGTCCATACTCGCACCTCCAAAAAAGATACCCCTATAGTAGCGCAATTTGCCGAAATATGCAAGGGGAATTCAAAAGAAAGGGGGCCGTCTCAGAATGACAAAGTACCCCAAACAGAACAATGTCATTGCGCACCGGTCTGCGGACTGGTGCGCAATGACATTTCATTTTTCAGACAGTTTCCGAGGGATCAAAGCGCCTTCAGCACTTCCAGCAGGAACTCCCAGGTGCGCCTTGTGGAGGCGATTTCCAGCTTTTCCCGGCTGGTGTGGATGTCGTGCATCTGGGGGCCGATGGAAACGCAGTCCAGGCCCGGCAGCTTGTCGCCCAGCAGGCCGCACTCCAGACCCGCGTGAATGGCCAGCACCTGAGGCTCCTTGCCAAACATCCGGGTATAAATGGGCACCATCACATCCCGCAGATGGGAGTCCTTTTTGAACTCCCAGGCAGGATAGGTGCCGGACTGGGTATAGGCGCCGTTGTAGAATTCCGCCAGCTCACGCAGCTTGGTAATCAGACCTTCCTTTTCGGAATTGACGGAACTGCGGACGGAGAAGGTAGCCGTAAACCGGTCGCCCAGCTTGGCGATGCCCAGATTCAGACTGGTCTGCACCAGCTCCGGCATATCCGGGCAGTAGGCCTGAACGCCGTTGGGCGCGGCACAGAGCAGGGAGATCACGTCGGCGGTGGCCGCGGTGGTCAGGGCGTTGCCGCCGAGAGCATCCACATCAAAGGCCTGCACCAGAGCTTCCGGTTCATCGTAGGTCTCCCGGACCTCCTGCTGCAGCTGAGCGGCAATGCCGTTGATGCGGTCAATGCCGATGCCCATGGCGACCACGGTGGCCTGGCAGGAACGGGGAATGGCATTGTCCTTGCTGCCGCCGGAGAAGGAGGTCAGGCACAGGGGCATCATCTTCTGGATGCGGCCCAGGAAGTCGCCCATGACCTTGTTGGCGTTGGCCCGATTCTTGTGAATCTCCGCGCCGGAGTGGCCTCCCCGGAGATTCTCCACGGTCAGACGGACGCAGGGGCCGTAAACGGCCTTCCGCTCGGCGTTCAGGGAAATGGTGCAGGTCGCGCCGCCGGCACAGGAGACGGTGAAAATGCCCTCGTCCTCGCTGTCCAGATTCACCATGACGCGGCCCTTCAGGTCGCTCAGGTCCATGGCGGCAGCGCCCAGCATGCCGATCTCCTCGTCTACGGTGATGATCACTTCCAGCGGCGGATGGGCAATGGTATTGTCTGCCAGAATGGCCAGGGCATACGCCACAGCAATGCCGTCGTCGCCGCCCAGGGTGGTTCCTCTGGCGAAGACAAACTGATCGTCATGGGTCACATCCAGCCCGTCCACGGCCATATCCAGAGTGCAGGAGGCATCCTTTTCGCAGACCATATCCATGTGCCCCTGCAAAATGACGGGAGCATGGTCCTCCAATCCACAGGTGCCCGGGGCGAAAATCACCACATTGTTGCTCTCGTCCTGACGGCAAGTCAGATTATGGGCCTTGGCGAAGGCAACCAGATAGTCGCTGATGGCCTTGGTATTGCGGCTGCCATGGGGAATGGCACAGATCTCTTCAAAATAGTGGAACACGGACTGAGGCTCCAGTCCCTCCAGCTTTCTTTCAGACATGGTTACACGCTCCTTTAATGTTTTTTCTTATACTACCACGGCAGAGTGAAAAAGTCACTGCGCAAAAACAACAAAGACCATGGAAAAAGCTCCATGGTCTTATGTTCATTTATCCCGTGCAATTACACCAGGCTCAGAGCCAGCGTCAGCAGGATCCAGGCGATGGCGATCCACTTGGTGGAGGACGCGAGGACCTGGTCCAAGCCGCCCTTCTTGTTCTTGCTCAGGTAAGAGTCGGAAGAACCGGAGATGGCGCCGGACAGGCCAGCCTCCTTGCCGGACTGTAGCAGAACCACCACAATCAGGGCAACGCTGGCAATGGCTTCCAGAACCACCAGAATCGTCTCCAAAACATTCATCGTGACAAACCTCCCTCCGCTGATTCGCGGAATGCGAACGGTATATGGCCTGTACCATGGGCAGACCTCAAATAGCTTATCAAGTATAGCACAGAGACACGCAAAATGCAAGCCTTATTCCGTGCCTTTTCGGAAAAAATCCCAACAGGGGCTTACTTTTGCACCCAGTTACCCGTTGCCAGGCAGTTCAGATAACTCTCAATGAAGGGATCCAGCGCGCCGTCCATAACGGCGTTGACATTGGAAGTCTCGCAGCCTGTGCGGGTGTCCTTTACCAGCGTATAGGGCATGAACACATAGTTGCGGATCTGGCTGCCCCATTCGATCTTCTGCTGGACGCCCTTGATGTCGGAAATCTTGTCCAGGTGCTCCCGCTCCTTGATCTCCACCAGCTTGGAGCGCAGCATCTTCAGACAGGTCTCCTTGTTCTGGAACTGGCTCCGTTCAGTCTGGCAGGATACCACAATACCCGTGGCCTTGTGGATCAGGCGGACGGCAGAGGAGGTCTTGTTGATATGCTGGCCGCCCGCGCCGGAGGAACGGTAGACCTGCATTTCGTAGTCCTCGGGCCGGATCTCAATATCCTGGCTGTCGTCCTCGATTTCGGGAATGACCTCAATGGCAGAGAAGGAGGTCTGACGGCGGGCGTTGGCGTCGAAGGGAGACACCCGGACCAGCCGGTGTACGCCGTTCTCCCCTTTCAGGAAGCCGTAGGCATTCTCGCCCTCGATCATGATGTCGGCGGATTTCAGGCCCGCTTCGTCCCCTTCCAGATAGTCCAGGATCTTATAGGTAAAGCCATGGCGTTCGGCCCAGCGGGTATACATCCGGTAGAGCATCTGGCACCAGTCCTGGGCCTCGGTGCCGCCGGCACCGGCGTGGAAGCTCATAAGGGCGTTGTTCTTGTCATAGTGGCCGGTAAGCAGAGTCTCCAGACGGCAGGTTTCCATCTGCTCCTCCAGAACTTCAAAGCTCTGCTTCAGCTCATCCAGCATGGAGTCGTCGTCTTCCTCGGCGGCCATCTCGCAGATAGTCATCATATCGTCCCAGGAAGCGACCATTTTCTCATAGCGCTCGATCTTGGCCTCGGTCTGCTTGACCTTAATGGCCACCTTCTGGCTCTTCTCGGGATCGTCCCAGAATCCGGGGGCCTCCTGCATGGCGTGGAGCCGCTCCAGCTCGTTGCGCATGCCGGCCATATTCAGAGACTCCGCCAGGCCGTCCAGCGCGGGGCGGCAGTCGTTCAGTTTCTGCTTATAGGTGTCAAACTCAATATTCATATTGTCACTCCTGCGTCACATCTGTTTCAAACTCATAGCTTTTTGCATTATACAGAAAAAGAGAAGTTTTGTAAAGAGGAAAATGAAAAATCGCTTCAGAATCCAGCCCATTTCGTATCCAACCGAGGTTTTCACGGAAGACTTTTCCGTTTGACGCCGGGATAGAGACGGGCGTCCGTATGGGGGATAAAGTTGGCGGCCACCATATTCCGCGGAAATGTCTCCATCTCCGAAAAATGGAGATAGATGCCGTTCTGCCGGAACCAGTCCAGCCGTTTCAGGCAGGATGTATCCAGCAGGAGCTTTTTCGCCCCCTGCAGCGAGGTATTGCCCAGAGGCACCAGCTTTTCCCGTTCCACATCCGGATACAGTCCCACGGTGATGGCGGATTCCAGATCGATATGGGTGCCGAAGCCTCCGGCGAGATAGAATTTTCCAACATCCGACAGGCTCAGACCGCAGTAGTCCAGTAAGGTTGCCACCATGGTAAAGCCCGCCGCCTTACAGCGGACGAACTCCTGAATATCCCGCTGGGTGAAATAGAGCTTTTCATCCCCATTCCGGCCATAGACCACGGCGGGCAGACTCTCCTGAGCGTTCTCATCCCAGACCTGGGTGACATATTGGGGCCTGTCCATATTCACGGAGCCGTCGCCGTTGATGATGCCGTACCGGTAACACTCCGCCACCAGGTCAAAAATACCCGTGCCGCAAATGCCCTTGGGCTTGCCGCCGCCGATCACGTCCAGCCGGAAGACGCCGTCCTCCCCCATTTTCAGATGGCGGATGGCTCCTTCCTCTGCCCGCATGCCGTAGCGGCTGCCGAAGCCCTCCAGCGCCGGACCCGCGGCCCCCGCGCCCATCAGGAGATACTCCTTACAGCCGAGACACAGCTCGCCGTTGGTGCCGATGTCCAGAAAAACCGACGGTTTCTCCCCGGTGTCCAGGTCCGTCAGCAGCAGCCCCGCCGTAATGTCGCCGCCCAGGTAATTGGCCAACGCCGGGAAGCAGAACACGTTGCAGCAGAGCCCAAGGCCCAAATCTTTTCCATGCTGAATGCCCGGGTCGAAGAACACCGGGGCATAGGGGTTCTGAAACACCAGCCATGGGTCGCACCCCAGGAAAAAGTGGATCATGGTGGTATTTCCCCCCACGATCAGCGCGGAAATCTCCGCCGGGTCCGCCAGAGCTTCCATTGCTTCCCCGATCAGGCGGTTGATATCACCCACAACCAGCTGCCGCAGCGTCTCCAGATTCTCCCGTTTTTCCTTCACCGCCAGAATGCGGTCCAGGATATTCAGACCAAAGGCCGTCTGGCTGTTCACGCAGCCCACATTCCGCAGAACCCGGCCGGTGACCATATCCACCAGCTCCATTTCCAGAGTGGTGCTTCCGATATCCAGAGCCAGACCCAGGAGCTTTTTCGTGGTATCCCCCGGTTCCACCCGGATCACCTCCAGCCCCTGAGGGCCCGGAGACAGAGTAACCGTCACGGTATAGTCCGCCTCCGCCGTCATGGGGTACAGGGAGCGCATGGCTTCCAGACTCATGGATACATCCAGCGGCTTCAGCGCGTCCAGAATCCGCTCCCGGTTCGGCCGGAAGTCCTCCCGGGTAGGCTCCGGCAATTTCAGAAAACGTTTGTAAGAAAAGGTCATACAGTCTCCTTTTCGGCAGTCAGGTTCTACACAGGTACAGGAGTTTTTTCCGGCGAAGCAGGAAATAAGCCGCCTCGATCAGACAGCAGGATACCCAGCCCACGGGATAGCCAATGCCCACAGTCAGGGGGGTGTTGGCGATATAGCGGGTCATAAAGTACAGATAGGTCTGCCGCAGAGCCACAAAGGTCAGCAGCATAATGAGCATGGGCCCTTTGGAATCCCCCATGCCCCGCAGCGCGCCCGCCACCACATGGTTGACGCAGTTGAAAAGCAGGAAGCATACATTGGCCCGGATAAACAGGACGCCGTAACGGATAACCTCCGGATCCTGGGAGAAAAGCTGCACAGAGGGGCTTGCGAAAACCTGCAGCGCAATGACAATAACGCCGGTGATCAGCAGCGTCAGCCCGGTGGTGATGTAGGTGCCCTTCTCTGCCCGCTCCGGCTGCGCGGCGCCCATGTTCTGGCTGACAAAGGTGGTTGACGCCATGGCCATGCTCTGCATGGGCAGCATGACGAACTGATCCAACTTGTTGTAACAGCTCCACCCCGCCATGCAGCTGGAGCCAAAGGCGTTGATATAGGACTGGACAAACACATTGGAGAATGCGGTGATCACGGACTGGATGCCCGCGGGCAGACCAACCGTAAAAATATGCTTCATGATTCCGCCGTCAATAGCCAGATCGTTCCAAGTCAGCCGATACACATCCCGGGTAGCCGTCAGCAACAGCAGAATAAGCCCCGCAGAAACAAACTGGGAGATGATCGTGGCAAAGGCCACGCCCTCGATGCCCATTTTGAACACCAGAACGAACACCAGATCCAGAATGATATTCAGCACGCTGGTCAGGACCAGGAAGTACAGAGGCCGGGTAGTGTCGCCCACGGAACGGAGAATGGCAGAGCCCATGTTGTAGATCAGCAGTCCGGAGAAGCCCGCGAAATAGATCCGCAGATACACCGTCGCGTCCGAAAAAACGTCGTCCGGCGTGGACATGAAGCGGAGCATAGGCTTCACGCCAAGATACCCTATGGCCGTAAACAGCACGCACATGATAAATGTGGCCATCATGGTAGTCTCTACCGCCCGGTGGAGCTTTTCCTTGTTTTTCGCGCCGAAATGGATGCCGATGACCACGCTGGCGCCAATGGAAAAGCCATTGAAAAAGAAAACCAGCATATTGACGATCATGGTCGTGGAGCCCACCGCCGCCAGCGCCTCGGTGCTGACGAACTGACCCACCACTATGGAGTCCACCGTGTTGTAAAGCATCTGGAACACATTGCCCAGCATCAGCGGCAGGGCGAACAGAAGCACCTGCTTTGCAATGTTTCCGCTTGTCATATCTCTTGTTGTTGTCTTTCTTGTTGCCACGCTGTTCCCTCTTTCTCAAAACAAAAAAGCAAAGGACAACAGATAACAGAGAAATAGAACCTTCTAAATCTCCATTCTCTATTATCCTTTGCATACCTTGGCGGAGAGTCAGGGATTTGAACCCTGGCGACGCTTCCACGCCCTACGAGATTTCGAGTCACGCCTCTTCGACCACTTGAGTAACTCTCCACTTACCAAACGTAAACAGTATATCAGCTTCCCGTAAAAAAATCAAGTGGCAGTTCACCTTGGCCGCGGCGAGAGCATATTCTCCATCCTGGCCTCCAAAACCGGGTCGCAGGTGAACAGGCCAATGTATTCTTCAAAGGCCCGGTTCAGCTCTTCCGGGGTCTTATGCAGCACTTCTATCATTGCGTCGGCTATATCATTCTGCTTGTAAATCCGCATATAGGCAGATATTCCGTAGCGCTCGATCAGCCATGCAGTAAACGTGCCCATGATTGGGTAGGTAATGCTGCAATCGACGGAGTAAAAGACTTTTTCATCCAGCAGCTTGTCGATGCCGATATACCGCCCGTTTTTCCTGTAGAAAATCGTCCAGTCCATATTGGAGATCCCCCACCACCTGTGGTCAAAGTACATGGCCAGACCTTCACAGATAGCGGGGCAATCCAGGCAATTCAAAATATCGCTGATAATATGAGCATCCTCATGAAAGCCGATGCATTGGATATCTTCATTGTAAACCGCGTAGATCTGATTCGGATAGGCCGCAAAGCCGTTGCAGGGATTGTCATCCCCATACAGGTGTCCTACCTGCTCCGGGGAATTGCAGAGATGATACTCGATCTTAAACGGCGGCGTCAGATCCAGCACCGCGCAGATGTGCCGGAAGCAGGATTCCTGATACGCGGCGATCTGCACAATATCCTGTTCTGCCTTTGTGCCTGCGTCATAGTGAAATATGTAGTGCTCGCTTTCATAGGTCTTGTCCGGCATAGGAGGCCTCCTTTTTCTTATGTGTAGGATTGTATCCGTCTTTCTGACCGCTCTGGCGGCCTGCCCTGCGGGGCGATGTGGGCATCGCCCCCTACGATAATGGGCGGCAGTGCATTCTAACCCGTAGGGGCCGATGCCCTCATCGGCCCGGAAACCGACGGTACAGTCGTGTCCGTTTTTCCGGCCGCTCTGGAGACACACCCGGCGGGGCGATGTGGGCATCGCCCCCTACGATAATGGGCGGCAGTGCATTCTAACCCGTAGGGGCCGATGCCCTCATCGGCCCGGAAGCCGACGGCATAGACGTGTCCGTTTTTCTGACCGCTCTGGAAACGCACCCGGCGGGGCGATGTGGGCATCGCCCCATACGATAACGGACGGCAGCAATCTGCTTGCATTGCTATTTTACCAGAAAACGGAGGCTTTGAAAAGGTATTTTTCGCTTCTTATCCCTTTTTGAAAAACGCTACGGCCACTGCGCCGGGGCCCGCGTGGGTGCCGATAACGCTGCACAGCAGGCAGCTGTCCAGCTGGTGCACATGGCCCTCCCAAAGGGCCTTGCTGTCCTCCACGTATTTTTCCATCAGGGCGGAGGAAAGCCCTGTATAGCCCAGAAGCACCGGCCTGTCAAAATCCACGCCGCCTGCCTGATTGATCTTCTCCACCAGCAGGTTATTGCCGTTGCGGGAGCCTCTGGCCTTGCCGATCATGACCACGGCGCCGTCCTGAATGGTGACAACGGGCTTGATATTCAGCATGCCGCCCGCAAAGGCAACCGTTTTGGAAATGCGGCCGCCCTTTTTCAGGTACTCCAGAGTGTCCAGCAGAGCAATCACGCAGACGTCCTCCCGTGCTCTCATCAGGGTTTCCGCGATTTCCGCGGCGCTTCTCCCCTGTTCGTTCAGCCGCACTCCAAGCTCTGCCAGCACGCCCGCGCCGATGGAGACGGACTGGCTGTCCACTATATAGATATTCTCGTACCCGTCCGCCGCCAGTACGGCGCTCTGATAGGTACCGGAGAGCTTGGAGGAAAGGGTGATGACCACGGCGCTGTCCCCTGCCGCGGCGGTCTCCCGGAAGACGGTATCGAACATAGCGGGGGTTGCCTGGCTGGTGGTGGGCAGAACATCGCTCTCCACCAGCTTTTCATAGAATTCCCGTTTGTCCAGATCCACGCCGTCATAATACTCCGTCTCGCCGAAGCGGACGGTCAGGGGCACGAACTGCATTTTCGCCCGGTAGCTTTCTCTTACATCCGTGGTGGAATCCACAATGATACGAACAGACATAGTTTATTCTCCTTTGGCATACTGCCGAATGATGTTTTCCAGATTTACGCTGATTTTTTCCATGGCACGGTACATGATCTCCCGCTCCTGCTCGCTGAGCCCAGCGCCGGCCGCTTCCAGAATGCGGTTGATCCGCCGGGCCACCTCCGCCCCCGCCTGCTGGCCCGTAGGCGTAAGCAGGAGCTTCGCCCTGTACTTTTTCCCGGCCTGGGGGTGCAAATAGCCGCTGGACTCCAGGTATTCCAGAGAACGGGAAATGGCCGCCTTGTCCTCCTCGCAGCGTTCACACAGCTCCGCCGCGGTCATGGGGCCAAAGCTGTAGAGATAATACAGGCAGGACACATGGGGACCCTTCAGATCCAGCTGGGCCATCTGGCCGGACTTTAACCGTTTGATGCTCCTGCTGAGCTTGCCCACAAGGACCGTAAAGGTCTCAAAGCGCTGTTCCATTTCCGCATGCTCCTTTGTTGTAAAATCAACGTTTGCAAGCATAGCATATATTTGTTGATTTGTCAACATTATTTTGCAATCACCACAGCACCTTCCGGAGTCGCAAATTCAGGCGCTTCCTACGGTGCCCCTATATAGTTATAGCGGCAGAAACCATGCGTCTGTCATGATTTCTGCCGCTATGTTTTTACCTGGCGGGCACAAAGGCATACACTGCCGTGGCGGAAACGCAGAGCTTTCCCGGGGCTTCGGCGGCAAAAACCTCAGCGCGCAGGTGCATCAGCGTTTTTCCGGCGGTCAGGACCTCTACCTTTACCAGCAGCTCCCCTTCCGCCCTCAGAGGTCTGTGAAAGCTCAGCTGCATCTCCACGGTAGGCGAAAAGCCTCTCCCGGGCTGAATGGCATAGACCACAAAGCCCATGGCCTGGTCAACCACCGCCGCGGCTATACCGCCGTGAAGGGTTCCCGCCGCGTTGGCCATCCAGAGCCCCACGGCGCACCGGAAACTGTAGGTGTTCCCCTCCGCGCTTTCCAGTGAAAAGTGAAAACGGTCACCGATGGTGTCCGGGGCTACAGCATGCAGCCCCGTCAAAGCCTCCTGAAGGCGAAGCTCACTCTCCCCGCTCACTGGTGACGACCTTTCCGATGTTCCACAGGTGCGTAACCATCCGCTCAGCGGACTTCTTCTCCTCCTCGGTCTCATATTCCACATAGACCGTGTGGGCAGAGCAGTCGGCGCACTCCACCTGAACGCTCCAGCCGCCCTCGTGCGTCAGCATTCCGGGGCCCCGGCAGATGGGGCATTCTTCCAGCATAATTTTCTCTTCCATAGTTTGTTTCTCCTTATCTGAAAATAGTCTGTGTTGTGTCGTAAATCTCTTCTCTGCGGATATGGCAGAAATCCGGCGCGTATTCCGGCAGATACCGGACAATGGCGCCGTGCAGCTGAGCGGGATTCAAGGTTGGGTTCTGGCAGCAGACAATCCCGTCCAGAAGCAGGATGCCCCGCTCTCCCGGTTCTACGCTGAGGGAACGGATCATAGGGATAATATCCTGTTCCGCAGTCCCGTTCTTGCTCTTTTTCTCCACGGTCAGGCTTTCCCGGGTGAAAAGCGCCCGGATGGCTTCCGCGGCCCCCTCCGGTACGCCGATGTCGTATTCCAGCGTTACCCGGCAGCGCAGCAGACTCAGATCCCGAATCTTGCGTCCGGTCTCATAGCATTCCCGGACATGTACGCCGGGCACCAGAGCGGCATTCAGCTTGTCCCGGATCTCCTCCACGGGGATGGGCTCCCCTTCCAGATCAAAATCCAGCAGCTCGCAGATGCTTTCCACGCCCACGGACAGCGGCAGCGCAATGGAAACGGAGGGTCTGGGATTGAAGCCTTTGGTATGGGTCAGGGGCAGCCCCGCCCGCTTGAATGCCCGCTGGAAGACCCGCATCAGATCCAGGTGGGACATCCAGATGGCTGTACCCGTCTTCTCAAACAGAAGTCTAGGCATCGCAGGTCACCTCCTCCAAGAGACAATTGGCCCCGCAGCCCGCGCAGCCATGGCGGCAGTCCGGCGTCACCGTATCCCCATAGGCCCGTTTCCGCTCCCGCAGCAGGAACTTCCTGGTCACGCCCACATCAATCATATCCCAGGGCAGCAGCTCGTCCTCACCGTAGCCCCGGACGGTATAGAAATCCGGGTTCACGCCGCATCTGGCAAAGGCATCCTGCCAGATGTCATAACGGAAGTATTCGTCCCACCCGTCCAGCCGGGCGCCCATTTTGACCGCTTCCTCAATGACAGGCCCCAACCGCCGGTCTCCCCGGGCAAACACAGCCTCCAGCCGGCTCAGGTCAGGGCTGTGATAGTCGTACTCAATGGACTTGGAGTAAAAATGCTCCTTCAGCAGCTTACACCGGCGCAGATACTCCTGCGGGGTGATCTGTTTTTCCCACTGGAAGGGTGTGTGGGGTTTGGGCACAAAATAGGCTGTGGCCACATGGACCCGCAGGCCCCGCTTTTTGTTGACGGCGTTGGCTTTCCAAGCCTGAATGACCTTATAGACCAGTTCCGCAATGCCCAGCACATCCTCGTCCGTCTCCGTAGGCAGGCCCAGCATGAAATAGAGCTTCACGCTGTTCCAACCCCCGGCAAAGGCCTGGGCGCAGGTGGTGAGAATCTCTTCCTCTGTCAGATTCTTATTGATAACATCCCGCAGCCGCTGGGTACCCGCCTCCGGGGCGAAGGTCAGGCCGGATTTGCGGACGGCCTGGAGCTTTTCCATCAGCTCCCGGGAGAAGTTGTCCGCCCGCAGGGACGGCACGGACAGGCTGATATGGTTTGCCTCACAGTAGGGCAGCATTTTGTCCGTCAGTTCTTTCAGCCCACGGTAATCCGATGTAGACAGGCTGGAAAGGGTAGTTTCGTTGAAGCCGGTGGACTCCATCAGCTTTACAGCCTGATCGTACAGCACCTCCGGGCTCTTCTTCCGCACGGGACGGCAGGAAAAGCCTGCCTGACAGAACCGGCAGCCCCGGATACAGCCCCGGAACACCTCCAGATTGGCCCGGTCGTGGACGATCTCCGTGGAGGGAACGATCATCTCCGTGGGGAAATAGGCGGTGTCCAGATTTTCCACGATACGCTTGGTGACCACCTCCGGCGCGCCTTCCAAAGGCGTCACGGCGGTCAGCACCCCATTTTCGGCATAGGTATGCTCATAGAAGGAGGGCACATACACGCCGGGGACCTTGGAAACTTCCTTCAGGAAACGGGGCTTGTCCCAGTTTTCCCGCTTCGCCCTTTTATACACATCCAGAATTTCCACCGTGATGTCCTCCCCCTCGCCCAGGGAGAAGAAATCCACGAAGTCCGCCAGGGGTTCCGGGTTAAAGGCGCAGACGCCGCCGGCAAAAACCATATTCTGAAGCCCCTGCCGGTCTCCGGAATGCAGAGGGATGCCGGACAGGCGCAGCATATTGAGAATATTGGAATAGGACATTTCGTAGCCAATGGTAAAGGCCACCATATCAAAATCCCGCACCGGGTCCTGGCTTTCCAGCGCCCAGAGGGGGAGGCCGTTGTCCCGCATGGCCTGTTCCATATCCCCCCAGGGGGCAAAGACACGCTCGCACCACACATCGGGGATTTGGTTCATGACCCCGTAGAGAATGCGCATACCCACATTGGACATGCCGATCTCATAGGTGTCCGGGAAGCAAAAGGCCACTCGAACGGCCACGTCTTCCTTGTTTTTCCGCACCTGCCCCCATTCGCCGCCCACATAACGGGCGGGCTTTTGTACCGTGGGCAGAATACGGCTTTTCAAATCTGTCATCTTGTTACCTCTTTGCGTATTTTGCCCATCTATTGTACTCGCTTCTCTCTCCATTTGCAAGAAAATTTTCCGTCTTTTCCTCCCAGCCAGGTAAGTCCCACCGCTGCCGCCCCGAAAGGAAGTCCCAGAGCCATGCATAACGCCCCGGCAGACAGTGCCGCGGCAAGTCCCACCCAGCAGGAAACCGCCGCCGCGGCCTTCGGCGGAAGCAGCCATTTCAAAATGCACCGGAGGATGCGTCCGCCGTCCAGCGGGTAAATGGGGAGCAGATTATATGCCCCCTGCACCAGACCGCAGAGGGCCAGTCTGGGAAAGATACGGGACAGGGACAGCAAGCTCAGGCTGCCAACAGGCCCGGCAGCGGCGGCAAGCAGCTCCGCAGCCGTTCCCAGACCCCGCAGCTCCATGACGGCCCCCCGGGAACCGATCGCCATGCCGGACACACGGCCCCCCAGAGCACGGATGGCGAGATAATGGCAGCATTCGTGAACCGCCCCCGCCAGCAACGCCGCGGCGATCCACGGCAGCGGCAGCACCAGAAGCAGCAGGGCCAGCGCGACACAGCCCCAGCCGGACAGTTCCACGTCACCCAAGCCCCGCCCCCCGGAGGATGCTCCCGCAGAAGGACGCCACCGCCTGACCGGCGTTGGTCCCCTGCCGCAGCGTCTTCACAAGCTCCGACAGAGCCTGCGCCGTCACCTCCGGATCGCCGGGGAGAAGCCAATATTCCAAATCATCCTTCGGAACCGCCAGCAGCACCGCAAACACAAGGATCAGAAGAATCCAATAAGGAAACCGTCTCTTTTTTCGCCTCCCGGGGTAGTCAATTCGATAGGCCACAGGCGTCCACCTCCCGCTCTATGGTATGCTGACCGCACAGGAACCATGCGTTGCAAAAAAGCAGGCAGCCCCTTTCAGGACTGCCCGCTTGCGCTTCCCAATATGAAATATCAGAATTCCACCGTATTGTCCGCCGACGGCTTTCCCTGCATACGGTAGGTCACGTTTGCCAGCTTCCGGTTTTTCAGGGAGCCGATAATGGTGGGCACCGCGCCGATCAGGGTAAAGAGATACAGCTGGAGCAGATTGCCGATGTAATCGGCAGTCTCGATCGCCTCTTCCTGAATCAGGTAGGGAATTGCCCGGTAGGCGTCTGTAAAAGAGACCTCAAAATACTTCGCCACAGTAATGGCCCAGTCCAGCCGGTCGCCCACATAGGTCATAACCAGCATCAGCACACAGGCAATGACGATACCCTTGGTAGACAGGCGGCCGCTCAGCAGCTCATAGCCCTTCAGGGTGCAGATTGCCAGCACGATGCCGGACAGTGCCGCCACATACCCCAGCTGCTCCAGCAGCACGATACAGGCCGCGCCGAGTACACTTCCCAGCAGCGCGCCCACAATACCGGCCAGCACATTTTCCGGTTTCCGTTCCATTTCCTGCCGGGCCTGCTCCTTCATGCTGTCCTGCTGCTGATAGCAGCTGTCGCACAGCAGGGACGGTACACCCGCCATGACGCAGGCCTCGGTCTGCACCGTCTGGCCGCAGCCCTGGCAGCAGCTTTGGTATCCCCGCGAACGCAGGAAGGACACGGTCTCCCGGGTGACCTGTTCCAGTTTGTCAATATCCTTCACGCTGCCGAAACGCGCCTTCAGAATGAATTCCACCCGGCTGCGGCGGACGGTGCAGTTTGCCACCAGCTTGTTGCCCTTGACAAAGGACTTCAGCTCCGCCCCATCAGGCTCCTGACCGCCTCTGGTCAGGGAAAAGACCAGCGAAACGCAATTCTGATTGCTCGTGCCGCGCGTCAGCAGCATATTCATACCGCCCTGATTCCCGAAAAGAATCCCGCTCTGGACATCCACTGACAACCGAAGCCGCTGAGCCGCCTGAGTCAGATAATCCTGCATTGCATTGCTCATAATGTTCTCTCCTCTATCTCCGATATTCTCTTTCCGCTCGCCGCTCTTTCCAAAGCGGCTTTTTCGGTTTGATTCTAGCACAGACGGCAAGCCCCGTCAAGCATCTGTTCGCTGATATGACCTTGCCCGGGAAAATCCGCACGTTAATTCATCAAGGCACTTGACACATTGGAAAAAACTGAGTATAATACCCTAGCTATCGGGGTGTGGCGAAGCTTGGTATCGCGCTTGGTTCGGGTCCAAGAGGCCGCGGGTTCGAATCCCGCCACTCCGACCACGGGACCGCCTTCCGACGGTCTCGTTTCTTTTTTCCCATTTCCACAAGTTTTTATGGAAATGGGAAAAGCGCCTATAAAAAGGCCCACATCGCCCACGTCAAAAGGAGGCCGCTTCCATGCCGGAATACTACACCGCCTACAACGACCGCTATTTGCAGGTTCACATGCGAAATCTCCAGTGGGCTGACAGCGCCCCCTCCCCAATCGTCGCTGAAGCATTGGCCGAATACGGCATCGGGCGAGGCTCCAGAATTCTGGAACTGGGCTGTGGAGAGGGGCGGGACGCCGTATACCTTCTCAAACAGGGGTATGACGTTCTGGCAACGGACGTATCCCCCGAGGCTATCCGTTACTGCCGAGAGCAATTTCCGGACTATGCGGAGCACTTTCATGTCCTGGACTGCGTCGCGGGAGCTCTGGACGCAAAATTTGACTTTATCTACGCCGTTGCGGTCGTCCATATGTTGGTTGAGGATAACGACCGCACCAGATTTTACGATTTTCTGCGGAAGCATCTGAATCCCGGCGGCATTGCCCTGGTCTGCTCCATGGGAGACGGAGAAATAACCTGCCGGACAGACCCCAGCCAGGCTTTCGCCCTGCGGGAGCGGCTGCACAGCCAGACCGGGCAGACCCTTTCCATCGCCGCCACAACCTGCCGGATGGTTTCCACAGACGAATTCCGGCAGGAAATCGAAGCTGGCGGTCTGCGCATCCGTGAAGCGGGACTGACAGAAACCGTCCCCGGTTTTTCCAGTATGCTGTTCGCCATAATGGAGTCGGAATAAACGCAAAACCGCTGTCCCCCGGCAGACGCCGACGGACAGCGGTCTCTTTTATGTAGCGGCAATGCTGGCCGCGTATTGCATGTATTTTCCCCGCGCCTGCTCTTCCCGAAATCCGCAGGCAAAGGCCAGACGGCGGGAGCGCTCGTTCCGCGGGTCGATTTTGGCAATGATCTTTTGAATACCAAGTTCCTCAAACGCCAGATGCAGCGTCTGCCGGATGGCGGCCTCTCCGTAGCCGAAACCCCAGAGCGTATCCTCTCCGATGGCATAGACGATCTCATATGTATCCGCGTCTGCCGTTTTCGCCAGCTTTACAAAGCCGACGGAGGTGCCGTCCTCCAGACAGATCATAAAGAAACGCCCCATGGCGTTCAGATGAAAGGGCAGCATCGGCTCCGGGACCGTGTCCGCCAGCCGAGACAGATAGGAGATCACACCGGCATCCTCATTCAGGAACCTGGTCACCTCCGGGTTCTTCAGCCAATAAATCAGATTGTCCATGTCTTTTCGTCGTTCGCAAGCACGCAAAAAAATAGAAGCGGCTTTCCTCATATCGCTTACCTCACAGTAAAAAAATACTTAAAAGCCCTTCTTGCGTGTGCAAAGACGGTTCTTTTATATGAAATTATGTTTAGTATACCATATTCCCCCGGGAAGTCAAGCTATCCCGCGGAAATGGGCATTTTCAACAAGAAAGCAAGAATTCTTTCGTGCAAAACAGCAGAACGCCGATGGCGTTCCGCATTTGAGTGGGTCCAAATCCGCTGTTCGTAAAAAAGAGGATCGTCTTTCAACGATCCTCCGGTCTGAGTGACTGGATTCGAGAAAATCAAGGATCAAATGCCGTCCAGCCGGCATTTGCTGACGCTCCGCCGGAGCGTCATATCCAAATGGGTTCGAATCTACTGCATCTGCGAAAAAACAGAGGATCCTGACAGAATCCTCTGTTTGTTTGGTCCGAGTGACTGGATTCGAGGACACTATGGAGCAAACACTGTCTAGCCAGTGTTTGGCAGAAGTCCGCCGGACTTCTGCATTTGATGGGTTCGAATCATCGAAGACTTTTCTATACATTTAAAGGCAGGAACCACCAAACAGTTCCTGCCTTGGTCCGAGTGACTGGATTCGAACCAGCGGCCTCTTGAACCCCATTCAAGCGCGATACCAAACTTCGCCACACCCGGATATTCACTTGCTGTCCCTGACAGCTCGGATATAATAGCATATATCCCGGAAAAAGTCAACCCTTATTTTCCCTTTTTTCGCCTGCGGGGCTGGTCGCCCCGCAGGGAATTTCTTACCGGAAGCTCCTGACCCAGTTCAGCAGGGAATCCCGGTAGACATTTTCCGCCACTTCCCGGCGCATCCGGTCTGTCAGGGGGCCGTTGGCGGCGAGCTTTGCGAGGATTGCGCTTTGCAGCTCCTCCACCGTCATTTCGTCATAAGGCTTTGCGGCGGGCATCGGCTGGATATCTGCCTGCAGAGGCTGCCGCGGCTCGGGTTTTGGAGGCTGAAAGGAAATCTTCAGGGGCTCCGGCATGGACAAATCCCGGTTTTCCGCCGTCCAGATTTCCCCGGAATGGGGCGGCAGCACCACCTGTCCGTTCTGTGCCCGCAGACCGAGCAGCGCCCCCCGGAAACCAGAGTCCACGGATACCGTCTTGGGCGCATTGGCATTGTTCACCGTGACGATGGTTCGGCTGCCCTCCAGGCTTCTGGAAAAGACATAGGTCTCGTTGGTCAAGGCAATTTCTTCATAGCTGCCATAGGAAAGCTCCGGCAGGACGGCGTGAAGATGCCCCAGGGAAGCAATCAGCTTTGCGTCTTCATTTCCCCGGAAATCCTCCAGACGCAGCTCCGGCCGCAGATTTCTGTCGGACCAGCGCTCCTTCTTTCCCGCAATGCCGAATTCCGAGCCATAATACACGGATGGGATTCCGGGCAGGGTATACAGCAGCACATGAACCGGCAAAAAGTTGGACTTTGCGCTGAGCTTGGAGGCAATGCGGGCCACATCATGGTTGTCAGCAAAATTATAGAGCTTCCATTGGCTGGTCTCCCGGACCGTATGGGCGATCTCGAAATAGTTGTGGTCGTTGTGGCCGGAGTACAGCGCCTTGTGCAGGCGGTAATTGGTGACGCAGTGGAGCATTCCGGGGGCAAGCCAGCGGCCGTAATCTCCGTGGATAACCTCACCCATGAGCCAGAAGTCTCCCTTTTTGCTGTCCGTAAAGCCGCGCAGCGCCGCCATGAAGCCAAAGTCCAGCACATCCGCTGCATCCAGGCGAATGCCGTCAATGTCGAATTCTTCGATCCAGAAGCCCACCGCGTCCAGAAGATACTGCCGCACCGCCGGATTGGCGTGGTTCAGCTTGACCAGCAGATCGTAGCCGCCCCAGTTTTCGTAGGAAAGCCCATCGTGGAAGCTGTTATCCCGGTCAAAGCGCACATTGCAGAACCAATCCCGGTAGCTGGAATTCTCCCGGTTTTCCAACAAGTCCCGGAATGCGAAAAAGTCCCGGCCCACATGGTTGAAAACGCCGTCCAGCACCACCCGGATGGCCTTTTCGTGGCAGTACGCCACAAAGTCCTTCAAGTCCTCATTTGTGCCCAGACGGCTGTCCAGCGTAAAATAATCCGTAGTCTCATAGCCGTGGCCCACGGACTGAAAGAGCGGGCCGATATAAAGGGCATTGCAGCCCAATTCCCGGATGTGCTCCACCCATGGCCAGAGGGTACGAAGACGGGAAACAGGCGCGCTGTAGGCATTCTTTTCCGGGGCGCCCGTCAGGCCCAGGGGATAGATATGGTAAAAAACCGCCGAATCGTACCAGGCCATCAGGCTTTCTCCTCCGTTTCGCCGGTGACCTTCGCCCGGCGTTTTTTCTCCTGATCGTCCAGCAGCATGCCAATGCTCATACCCACGCACATGCCAATGCACATGCCGATGGTCATATTGTCAGAGATACTGCCGAGACTCATGCCGATGCTGAGGCCCAGACACATGTACACCGTCATCCAGGCACTCTTGGGCTTTTCTCTGCGGTAACGGGGTCCTTCTTTCCCATCGCCGTCTTTTTGAAAGCCCCGCTTTTCCAGAATATGGGCAGAGGCGGCATTTCCGGCCTCCGCCTCGATGGCGTAGACACCGTCCTGGGAAAAGGCCCAGTCGATCATGGCTCCCACAGCTTCCGTGGTGTAGCCCCGGCCCTCATATTCCTTCAGAACACCATAGCCAAGCTCCACAGTTCCCTTTTTCGGCGCGCCCTTGAAGCCCAGGTCCCCAATGCAGGTCCCCTCCTTTTTCAGCCGCATGGTCCAAGGCGTATTCCAGAGGGCGTTCCCGGGATCGGCATCCACGCCCGCCAGCATTTCCCCATAGGCCTGCTTCAGCTCCGGGTTCTCCTCCCGGGCAATGGTCTGCTCCAACTCCTGCCGGGTCATGGGGACCAGGAGCAGGCGTTTTGTCTTCAGCCGCGTTTCCTTCTTCATAACAAACCTCCCAATCGATGGAGCAGCGGCTCATATTTCAGGCCGTAGCTCCGCTTGTCCGTTTCATATGTCAATTTGACCGCTTCCGAGGTAAATTCACCGGCCATACAGGCCGCGTCCCAGAGGGACGCACCGCGCAGGAGCTTCCCCGTCAGCACGGCGGCAAACAGATCGCCGGTGCCAAAGTACCGGCCCGGAACTTTTCTCTGGCGATATTCCCGGATGGTTTCTCCCTCTTTCACCGCAAAGCCTGTTTCCTCCGGGGTGGAAATACTGCCGGTCAGAATGGCGTTTTTCTGGGGCAGCGCCTCCAAAAGGGCCGCGGCAGGCGCGCTTTCCGGCAGGCCGGTCAAAAAGGATGCTTCCGTCCGATTGGGCAGCAGTACATTCGCCCGGGCGCAAAGCCCCCGCATGGCATCGCCATAGGCTTCATTGAGGCCAGAATAGAATTTTCCGCTGTCCGCCATAGCCGGGTCCACTACGCAAACCCCGCCGGGGGCAAGCAGGTCGTCGATCAGCCCCAGCACCGGGGCAATGTCCTCTGCCGCGCCCAGATAGCCGGTGAGGATGGCGTCAAACCGAATGCCTTCCCGCTTCCAGTGCCCGGCAATGGGGCCGATGCTGTCCGTCAGCTGACAGACATAGGGGCCGCGGAAGGCCGTATGGGCAGAAAGCAGGGCCGTCGGCAGCAGGCATGCCTCATAGCCAAAGGCGGCAAGGGTGGTCAGGGCCACGCTGCCGGAACACTGGCCCAGGCAGGACAGGTCCTGGACTGTTAAAACACGCTTGTATTCCATAGCTCAGTCCGGCACATCCATGTCCAGCCCCAGCTCTCCCGGCAGGAACCGGGGGCACACGTTTTCCGTCGTAACAATGACCGAAGCCGCCAGATGGGTACCGATCTCGCATGCCTCCCGCAGGGTCTTTCCGTAGGTCAGGCCAACCGCCAGACCGGCGCAGAAGGAATCCCCCGCACCGGTGGTGTCCTTCACCTCTACCGCCCGGGCAGGACACCAGCCCTTATTTCCATCCATATCCGCATAGACCGCGCCCCGGCAGCCCATGGTCACGATCAGTCTGGGGATTCTGGCCTGGATGATCTTCCGGGCGATCTCCTCCGCCAGTTCCTCCGGCTCCATATCGGAAAAATCCGTGCAGAACAGCAGCCCCGCCTCCTGGCTGTTGCAGACAAAAGCGGCAAGCTCCTTCAGAAAATCCCGGCGCTCCAGTCCGATGCTCATATTGGCCACCACACCGTAGACCTGTTTCCCGTATTTTTTCGCCAGCGCCAGAGTTTTTTTCATAATGGCCTTGTCCACGTCCACCTCGATGACGATGCTGTCCGCCTGGGCAAATATCTCGTCGCCCTGCTCCTCCAGTATGTCCAGAATGGGCATCAGGTTGGGGCGTTTGGAAATAGACGCCACCACGTCCCCGTCATTGTCAAACACCGCCAGCCATGTACCCATGCCGTCCGGCACCTGCCGGACATAGCGGGTGTCCACTTTATGGTTGCTCAGGCGTCGGATCACATCCGCCCCTGTGCCTGTATCGTCTACAAGGCTTACAAAAGTGGGCCGAAGCTCGCAGTTGGCAATATCCTCCGTTACGTTGCGGGACACGCCGCCGTAGATCTGCTCCACACGCCCGGCGTTCCGTCCTCCGGGAATAAAATTCGCCTCCGGGTAGCCCTTGATATCTACGAACACCGCGCCGATCACTACAATTCCCATGTTCCTCTCCCTTTCTCTTACTGCTGCCTCTATTATACCGATTTTTTATCCATTTGCAATCCCGCAACCATTAAGAATCGCCAAAATGTGTGGACAATTCCGGGGAAATATGCTATATTGTAAAAGCGTATATGCTATCCGTCTAAAAATTGGGTAAGCTTTTACCATGGAGGAAATCATATGGTTTATGTATTGCTGGGCACCGGCTTTGAAGAAGTTGAGGCCATTACCCCTGTAGACCTGCTGCGGCGGGCCGGGGTCGAAGTAAAAACCGTAGGTATTACGGGCAAGACCGTTTACGGCAGCCACAATATCGGCGTAGAGGCCGACATTCTGCCGGAGGAAATGGACTTTGACGCTCTGGATATGATTGTGCTGCCCGGCGGACTGGGCAGCGTTGCCAGCGCCCGGGCCAGTCAGGCAGCTTTGGACGCTCTGAAATGGGCCTGGGAGCACAGCCGCTTTGTTGCCGCTATCTGCGCCGGCCCCACCGTGCTGGCAGACCTGGGCATCACCGACGGCCGGGACGTCACCTGCTATCCCGGCTGCGAGAAGCAGATGGGCAACGCCCATCTGGCCATTGATGCCGCGGTTATGCGGGATGGCCGCCTGATCACCGGCACCAGCGCGGGCTGCGCCGTGCCCTTCGCGCTGGCACTGGTTGAGGCCCTGAAGGGCGAGCAGGAGGCCCAGCGCGTCGCACGGCAAATCGTGATTCGAACCTAAAGGAGACCCACTCATGCAAGACAATCCCAACGAGCAGGGCAAGCCCCGCTTTTTAGCCAGGGACGATGCCGCTCCCTCCCCCGAGGGGTCCTACAAGGGACGCTTCCTGCACAAAGACGAGCCGGAAGCGGAAGATGCCGCCGAGGCCCCCGCATTCCAGACGGACGCTCTGGATATCCCTCTCTCTTTTGAGGAAACCCCCGGCGAAGGCAGTCAGGAAGCCGCGGCAGACCCGGAAGACGCCGCTAAGGCCCCCGCATTCCAGACGGACGCTCTGGATATCCCTCTCTCTTTTGAGGAGACCCCCGGCGAAGACAGTCAGGAAGCCGCGGCAGATCCGGAAGACGCTTCCTATGGGGAAGCGCCCACCGATGCCGACTTCGATGGCTTACACGAGCCTCCGGATCCGGACTACACCGCAGATATTTCCGAAGACCTTCCGGAAGAACCGGAGAAGCTACTCCCGGAGACTATTGACGACTACAGCGAAATACCCGACGATGTGCCCGTGGAAGACGTGCCCCTCACGGAAGAGGACGCCGACTTTCAGGAACTTTTCAGTGCCGAACCGGAAGCAGAGGATGAGATTCCTGTCCGGGATCACCCCGCCCCCAAGGGCCGCCCCAAGCGGCGGAAGGGCGAGGGCCTGTTGGGCATTCCCAACATCCTTGTGACACTGGTCTGGATCGCCATTATTCTGGCCATCGGCGTTACGCTGGGCCGGATGATCTGGGTCTGCGCGGCGGACGTGCTGGCCTTCGGCCGGGAGGATCACAAGGTGACCATCACCATCTCCTCCACCGACGACATTGACGATATCGCCCAGAAGCTGAAAAGCGCCAATCTGATCCGCTATCCGGGTCTGTTCAAGCTCTACGCCAGCTTCGCTGTGGACGAAGGGGAAATTCAGCCCGGTATCTGGGATCTGAACACCCTGTACGACTACCACGCACTGGTAAACATGATGTCCCCCAGCTCCCACCGCAGCGTTGTCACCATTATGATTCCCGAAGGCTCCAGCTGCCGCCAGATCTTTGAGCTGCTGCAGGAGAAGCGGGTCTGCACCGTGGAAGCTCTGGAGAGCTACGCCGCCACCGGCGACCTGGGCGACCACTGGTTCCTGGACGGCCTGACCCGGGGCGACAAGTACTGCCTGGAGGGCTACCTCTTCCCCGATACCTACGAATTCTATACCAACGACACCGCCGAAAATGTTCTGAACAAAATGCTGAACAACTTTGATTCCAGAGTGGACGAGAGCATTCGCGGTCAGTTGGACAGCCTGAACGGCTATCTGGTGCAGCTGATGACCAACAACGGCAGAGATTCGGAGTATATCTCCTCCCATATGCTGTCCATGGCCGATGTTATCACGGTGGCCTCCCTGATTGAGAAGGAATCCGCCAGCGCCGAGGAAAGCTACACCATCGCCTCCGTCATCTATAACCGCCTGTATGCATGGGGCTCCACGCCTGCCTATCTGAACATCGACGCCGCCGTGATCTACGGTCTGGGCGGCAAGACAGACCTGACCCAGGCGGACCTGCAAACCGACACCCCCTATAACACCTATCTGCACACCGGCCTGACCCCGGGGCCCATTACAAACCCGGGCCTGAACAGCATCAAGGCCGCTCTGGCTCCGCAGAACACCAAATACTATTACTATATCCTGGATCCCGCCGTGGGCACGCACCACTTCTCCTCCACTCTGGAAGAGCATGAGGCATTCCGGGAAGCTATTCGAGGATAAAATGCGAAAACTGGAACTTCTTTCCCCCGCCGGGGATATGGAACAGCTGAATATGTCCGTTCTTTACGGTGCGGACGCCGTTTATCTGGCCGGGACCAGCTTCGGTATGCGGTCCTTCGCGGGCAATTTCTCTCCTGAGGAATTGCCCGGAGCCGTGGCCTTTGCCCACGACCATGGGGTCAAGGTCCATGTGACTGTCAACACCATGCCCCGCAATGACGAGATCGTTCACCTGCCGGAATATCTGGAGCAGCTGGACGACGCCGGGGTGGACGCTCTGATTCTGGCGGATCTGGGCGCTTTCACCCTGGCTGGGAAATACGCCCCTCACTGCCAGCGCCACGTCTCCACCCAGCAGTCCATCGCCAACTACGCCTGCGCCCAAAGCTGGTTTGACCTGGGCGCAAGCCGGGTAGTCCTTGCCCGGGAGCTGAGCCTGCCGGAAATCCGCGCCATCCGGGAAAAGGCAGACCCCAAACTGGAAATCGAGACCTTCGGTCATGGGGCCATGTGCGTCAGCTATTCCGGCCGCTGCCTGCTGAGCAATTACATGACGGGCCGGGACTCCAACCGGGGCGCCTGCGCCCAGCCCTGCCGCTATCAGTACGCCCTGATGGAGGAAAAGCGGCCCGGAGAATACTTCCCCGTCTACGAGGACGAAAAGGGCACTTACATTCTCAACTCCCGGGATATGTGCATGATCGACCATCTGGACGATCTGATGGACGCCGGAGTGGACTGCATCAAGCTGGAGGGCAGGGCAAAATCCGGCTATTACGCCGCCATTGTCACCGGGGCCTACCGGCACTGCATCGACGCCGTCGCCCAGGGCCTTGCCCCCGATCCCGTCTGGCGGAACGAGGTGGATCACATTTCCCACCGGGTCTATTCCACCGGCTTCTACTACGGTGAGCCGGGCCAGTACACCGAGACCTCCCGCTATATCCGCCAGTGGCAGATTGTTGCCATGGTGGAAAGCTGCGATGAAAACGGTCTCGCCGTGTGCTCTCTGCGCAACAAGTTTTCCCGGGGAGATCCTCTGGAGTGCGTTGGTCCGGACAGCAAGCCCTTTGCCTTCGACGCAGGAGCTATGGCCGACATGGAGGGCACACCTCTGGAGCAGCCCCGAACGCCCCAGATGAACTTTACCATGCAGCTGCCAAAGCCCGTGCCCCCATTCTCCATACTCCGCAGAGCGGTGGAGTTGTCCGCAAAATAATTTCATTTATAACAGGACCCCCATGCCAACGTGTCTCACCCACGGCATGGGGGTTCTGCTTTCTCACATATTACGGCTTCCGCCTGTCAATTCTCTGCCCTCTGTCCGGATCTCCCGGGAGAAGACGCAATGCGGCCCTCTCCCGCGGCGCGGGAGAGGGCACAAAAGCGACTGATTCAGCGGGCAACAAAGCCGACCTTCTTATAGACCTTCCGCAGGGTCTTCTCGGCCACATAGCTTGCCTTCTCGGCGCCGGCCCTATAGACCTGCTCCAGATAAGCCTTGTCCTTCATGATGCGGGCGGCTTCCTCCCGGATGGGACGCAGGGTCTCCACCACAGCCTCGCCCACGGCGGGTTTGAACGCGCCGTAGCCCTGTCCGGCAAATTCCGCCTCGATCTGCTCAAAGGTCTTTCCGGTGCAGGCGGCGTAGATGGTCATCAGGTTGGAAACACCGGGCTTGTTCTCCTTGTCGTAACGGACGCAGTTCTCCGTATCGGAGTCCGTAATGGCACGTTTGAACTGACGCATAATGGTCTCGGGGGTATCCATCAGGATGACGCGGCCGGTGTCCTCGTTCTCGGACTTGCTCATTTTGGCAGCGGGATTGGTCAGGCTCATGATCCGCGCGCCGACCTTGGGAACAAAAGGCTCCGGCATCTTGAAGACGTCCCCATAGACGCCGTTGAACCGGCGGGCAATGGTGTGACACAGCTCCACGTGCTGCTTCTGATCCTCGCCAACGGGCACCAGATCCGGCTGGTACAGCAGGATATCGGCAGCCATCAGGCTGGGATAGGAGAAAAGGCCGCCGTTGATATTGTCGGCATTCTTGGCGGACTTGTCCTTGAACTGGGTCATGCGGCTCAGCTCGCCGAACATGGAATAGCACTGCAGCACCCAGCCCAGCTCCGCGTGCTGGTGGACATGGCTCTGGATGAACAGGGTGTTCTTTTCAGGGTCCAGGCCGCAGGCAATGTACTGGGCCAGCTGCTCCAGCGTCCGGCGGCGCAGGTCCGCGGGGTTCTGGCGAACGGTAATGGCATGGAGGTCGGCCATGAAATAGAAGCAGTCATAGTCATCCGCCCGCTCAGCCCAATTTTTCACCGCCCCCAGGTAGCTGCCCAGGGTCAGATCACCGGAGGGCTTGATGCCGGAGAGCATTCTTTTCTTGGGGGTTTCCTGTGTTACTTCGCTCATAATAAACGCTTCCTTTTTCGTTTTCTTCATTTTATCATAGCAAAATTGGTTACGCAAGAGAATTCTCAAAATAAAAAAATCGGCACAGACCAACTTTCAGGCCTACACCGACATTGCTTTTCACATTTTGAGAAACCTTCTCAAAAATCCGGGCATGACAATGTAAGCTCGTTTCCAGGCCGCCAAGCCCACACGAGCCACGCCGCGAACAAATTGGAAACATGCAGCATTGCCATTACCTCCCTGATTTTTCCTTATCCTATCACCATCTTTTTGAAAAGTCAAGCGCTTTTGAATTGATTTCTCCGGTACAATATGGTATACTCTATGCTAGATTTTTATGCAAAGAGGTAGATTCTATGGATTATCAAGCACTTGCTGAGCTTTTGTTTCCGGATGTGACCGACACGCCTGAAGCACTGGAGGAACGGTTTCCGCCGAGAAACCTGCCCGAAGGGGCGGTCGTTACCCGGATGGCCCCCTCTCCCACGGGTTTCGTGCACCTGGGCAATCTGGTACAGGGCATGATCTCCGAGCGGATGGCCCACCGGTCGGGCGGCGTTCTGTTCCTGCGTGTAGAGGACACCGATGCCAAGCGGGAGGTTCCCGGAGCCGTGGAGGTTCTGATTGAATCTCTGAAGCACTACAACATCCACTTCGACGAAGGCGCCACCATTGACGGCGACTTTGGCAATTACGGCCCCTACCGGCAGCGCCAGCGGGCAGGCATTTACCATGTATATGCCAGGAAGCTGGTTTCCGAGGGCAAGGCCTATCCCTGCTTCTGCACGGAAGAGGAGTTGACCGCCATGCGGGAAAAGCAGGAGGCCAACAAGGAGACCACCGGCTACTACGGCCCCTATGCCGTCTGGCGTGACCGGAGCATGGAGGAAATCAGGGAGCAGCTGGCAGCGGGTAACCCCTGGGTGCTGCGGTTCCGGTCCGAGGGCTCCATTGAGCATCAGTTCAAGTTTGACGATCTGGTCAAGGGCAAGCTGACCATTACGGAGAACAATGTGGACCATGTGCTGCTGAAATCCGACGGCATTCCCACCTATCACTTCGCCCACGCTGTGGACGACCACCTGATGCGCACCACCCATGTGGTCCGGGGCGACGAGTGGCTGTCCACCCTGCCCTTCCATATCCAGCTGTTCCAGGCTCTGGGCTTTAAGCTGCCCAAGTACGTCCATATTGGACCTCTCATGAAGATGGACGGCAATTCCAAGCGAAAGCTCTCCAAGCGGAAAGACCCGGAACTGGCGCTGACCTACTACAAGGCAGAGGGCTTCTCCACCAGCGCCATGCGGGAATACCTGATGACCGTACTGAACTCCAACTTTGAGGACTGGCGGCGGGCCAATCCCGACGCGGACATCGATACCTTCCCCTTCAGCCCCAAGAAGCTGAATCCCGCGGGTTCCCTGTTTGATTACGCCAAGCTCATTGATGTTTCCAAGAATGTCATTTCCCGCATGAGCGCCGAGGATGTTTATACCCAGCTCACCGAGTGGGCAAAAGAATTCCAGCCGGACTTCGCCGAACAGCTGGAGGCCGATCCCGCCTATGCCAAGGCCATCCTGGCCATCGGCCGGGGCGGCAGGAAACCCAGAAAAGATCTGGCTACCTGGAAGGACGCCCGGGACTACATGGGCTTCTTCTATGACGAATACCTGGAACAGCCCGTCTTTGACGCGAAATTTGGCAAAGCGGTGATTGCCGATGTGCTGAAACGTTTTCTGGAGAGCTTTGACATGGCGGATGATTCCGTTGTCTGGTTCAACAAGGTCAAAGCCATTACGGAGGCCATCGGCTTTACCACCGATATGAAGGCCTACAAGCAGGATCCCGAAGCCTATCCCGGCACCGTGGCGGACGTTTCCACCTTCCTGCGTCTGGCCGTTACCGGTAAAACCAACTCCCCGGATCTGTACACCGTTATGCAGCTGCTGGGGAAGGACCGTACCACCGCAAGGATTCACGCGGCCCTGGAAACCCTGGCCTGAGAGGAAACCCTTTTGTAAATTTTCCCGGCATGGGCTATGACGGATTGACTTTCCCCGTCAAATTGACTATAATGTAGGTATCAAAAAAACGCATTGGAGGCGATGTTATGGAAAAGAAAATCATTACCATCAGCCGTGAGTTTGGTGCTGGTGGGCGTACCATCGGACATATTGTCGCGGATAAACTGGGGATTCCTTTCTATGACGGCAAGCTCGTTGAAGATATCGCAAAAGAGTCCGGCTTCGCGCCGAAATTCGTGGAAGAGCATTCTGAGCACTCCCCCAGCGGCAGTGTGTTCTCCTATGCCTTCGCGCCCCAGGGCGTGCCCGGCATCATGAACGGCCTGTCCACGGCAGACTATCTGTGGAACGCCCAGTGCAACGTTATTTTGCAGCTGGCTGACAAGGGTCCCTGCGTCATCGTAGGCCGGAACGCGGACTATATTCTGAAGGACCGGGCTGACGCGTTGCACATCTACGTCAGCGCTGATCCGGAATTCCGGGAGAAGCACATCGTAGAGCTCTACGGCGAGACCGATAAGACCCCCGAGCAGCGTCTGAACGAAAAAGACAAGCGCCGCCGGGTGAACTACCAGCACTACACCGGCCGCACCTGGGGTCAGGCCCAGAACTATGACCTCTGCCTGCGGTCCAGCACTCTGGGCTTTGACCAGTGCGCGGAGATCATTATCAACGCAATCGAGCAGTCCAAGAAATAGTAAGCGATAGAAATTGATCCCGCAGCCAAACGGCTGCGGGACTTTTTTATACCTGCGCAGGTTCCTTTTTCTCTTCGTCAATATGGATGCTGACGCCGTTGACCTCTACTTTTTCGTCGGCGCAGATCATGATATACTTCACGCCGCCGATGATCCTTGTCTCGATGAGATCACTCCGGGTGGGGTCCACCTTGATGGACACATCCGGGGTCTTGATTTCAAAGCGCTTGCTGTCGATGATGTTTTTGGGATGCAGGTCCGCCTCAAAGCCGAAGGTCTCATCATAGTCCACGCTGAACTTCGCCAGATGCTCCTCGGATACGCCACAGGAGGCCAGCGCTTCCTTGACGTCCGCCTTGGCGATCATCAAAGGCTCCGGGACCTTGGCCTCCTTGTGCAGCTCAATGCGCTGGCACAGCTGGTCATGAACGGTCTGCACAACGTCCAGATTGCACTCCTCCCCCAGCGCCGTGGTAAGCAGTGCCTCAAAGCACTTCTTCTGCTCGGCGGCGGGCATGGGCACGGGGGTATTGAACAGCGCCTCAATGAGGGCATCCTGGCTGACCTTGATGTCGTGGGTGTAGTACAGGGCATTATAAATGTTCGTGGCCCGGTTATCAAAGGCCGGGAACAGGAAGCCCAGTACCGGGGCACTGACCGGCTGGTTCATAGCCCCATCGTGGAAGAGCTTTTCCTCGGGGACATAGTGCAGATTCGGCTTGGTCTGCTTGACCGGGCAGATGGCGCAGACAATGTAAGTGTACACCTCTTCGGACTTGTCGGAGTCGGACAGGTCGTCCTTGCCCTTAAAGGGCACATCGTAGCTGTCGCAGCCCATGAGAATCAGATAATTGCCCTCCATAACCACGGAGTCGATGATTTTCTGGAAAAATCCGTGCAGCAGCTCATCGTCCGCCAGCTTGGAAGCGCGCAGATCCATCAGCAGCTTGTGCTCGGGGCTGTTCGCCACCTGGGAGGTCTTGAAGGTGATATCGATCAGATTCTTGCCGATGGCGCCGGAAAGCACCCGCTTGAAGAGGGCAAAATACTTATCCCCCTCGTTCTCGGGCATGATGCCGGTGCTTTGGCTGAATTCCGTGATGATCTCCTTATTGTCATTGACAAAGCAGCCGTAGATTTTCGTAATATTGCTGCGATCCCGCCGCAGATGGCGGCGGATCTCGCCGATTTCCTTGTCGTTCATGGTTTAACCTCGCTTTTGTACGAAATGCCTGGCCATTATAGCACAGGTGTTCGGAAAAATCCAGTACAAAAAGGAAGTTACGCCATCCGCAGAATGTTCACCAGCATCCGGACGCACTGATGCATATCCTCCACGGGGATATACTCAAAGCGGCCGTGGTAGTTTTCGCCGCCGGTGCAGAGGTTGGGACAGGGCAGACCCTCGAAGGAAAGTCTCGCGCCGTCGGTACCGCCGCGGACCGGGACCTCTCTGGGGTCCATCCCCGCCTGACGCATGGCATTCTTGGCCCGTTCCACGATCTCCATGCAGGGCTCGATTTTTTCCCGCATGTTGAAGTAGCTGTCCCGGATCTGGATCTCCACGGTGCCCGCGCCGTACTTGTCGTTCAGAAAATCGGCAATGGCGGCCATCAGACGCTTCTTCTCCTGGAATTTCGCCATGTCGTGATCCCGGATGATATAGCGCAGCCGGCTGTTTTCCACCTCGCCCTGCATATCGGTCAGGTGGATAAAGCCCTCGTGGCCATCCGTATATTCCGGCTTCTGGGCGGCGGGCAGCAGGCTCTGGTATTCCATGGCGATATACTGCGAATTCACCATCTTGTCCTTGGCGGAGCCGGGATGGATATTCAGGCCATGGAAGGTAACGCAGGCGGAAGCGGCGTTGAAGTTCTCATATTCAATTTCGCCCACTGTGCCGCCATCGGCGGTGTAGGCATAGTCCGCGCCGAAGCCCTTTACATCAAACCTGTCCGCCCCCCGGCCGATTTCCTCATCGGGGGTAAAGCCGATTTTCAGGGTAGCGTGCTTGCCGCCCTCCCGCAGCAGAATTTCGGCGGCAGTCAGAATTTCCGCCACACCGGCCTTGTCGTCCGCGCCCAGCAGGGTCGTGCCGTCGGTGACAATCAGGTGCTTGCCCTTGTTGTGGGACAGGGACGCATAGTCACGCTCCCGGAGATAGATGCCCTTTTCCTCGTTCAGCAGGATATCTCCCCCGTTGAATTCCACGATCCGGGCCTTGATATTGGCGCCGCTGGCATCCGGAGCGGTATCCATGTGGGCGATCAGGCCGATGGTAGGCAGGCTCTCATCGCCGGGCACCGTGCCGTAGACATAACCGTTTTCGTCCATATGGGCATCGGCAATGCCCATGCTCTTCATTTCCTCCACAATGGCAGCGGCCAGAACCTTCTGATTTGCGGTAGAGGGGCAGGTTTCGGACATCTCATCCGAAGTGGTTTCGTAGCTTACATAGCGCAGGAAGCGTTTTTCGACTGATTCCATACAAATATTCTCCTTTGGTTCTAGCGTCCGTCTGAGACAAACGCCGTTTTTCGTCTGAGACAGTATCTCAAATCCCATAGACGCAAAGCACTTTTGGGACGCCAGGTTATAGGTATAGATTTCCCGTACATTCAGGCTGGAAAATCCCAAGGCAGCCCCTCTGGAAATCAGGGCACCCAGCACCTGCTTTCCGATCCCCTTCCCCCGGAAGCGGGGATCTCCAATAACAATAGGAAGGTCTTGCTGGGAGAATGTCACATCCCCGATGGGGACAAATTGCCCGTTTTTCAGCGTCTCTATCCAGTAAAGCTCTCCGTGCGCATCCAGGTAGGTATACATACGTTCCAGAGTCTCCCAGCTGTAGGGTCTGCGGACGCCGTCCACCAGCCACACCAGCTCCGGGTCCTGATACCAGGCAAAGGCGCCATTCATCTGTCCGTCAAACTGCCGCAAACGCAACGTATCGCTTATGGGAAGAATATCCGGCTGCATAATTCCGGGAATAGGCATACTGTTTTCCTCCACTCAAAAAGACCGCCGCGGAAAAGCGGCGGCCCTTCGGCTTAAAACATTACTTCTTAGCGGCGTTGACCAGCTCAGCGGTATCCTGCGCGATCATCAGCTCCTCGTTGGTGGGAACCACCCAGACCTGAACCTTGGAGTCGGGGGTGGAAATGACCATTTCCTTGCCGCGGGACTTGTTCAGCTCGGGATCCAGCTTGACGCCCATGAAGCCCAAGTAATCGCAGACCATGGCGCGGACCAGGCCGTCGTTCTCGCCTACACCGGCGGTGAAGGTCAGCACATCGATGCCGTTCAGAGCGGCGGCGTAAGCGCCCACGTACTTGGCGACTTCGTAGGAGAACTTCTCCAGAGCCAGAACGCAGTCCTCGTTGCCCTTCTCGGCACCCTCGCCCAGATCACGGAAGTCGGAGGACACACCGGACAGGGCCAGCATACCGGACTTCTTGTTCAGCATGGTCAGGCAGTCGTCAACGCTCATGTTGTACTTGTTGCAGATGAACTGCACAACGCAGGCATCGATGTCACCGGAACGGGTGCCCATAGGCACACCGGCCAGAGGGGACAGGCCCATGGAGGTATCCATGCACTTGCCGTCCTTGATGGCGGACAGGGAGGAACCGTTGCCCAGATGGCAGTTGACCATCTTAAAGTTCTTCTTGCCGACCAGTTCGGCGGTACGCTTGGCAACATACTTGTGGGAGGTGCCGTGGAAGCCGTAGCGGCGGATGTCGTCATTCTCGTAGTATTCCTTGGGAATGGCATAGCGGTAAGCCTTTGGGGGCATGGTCATATGGAAAGCGGTGTCGAACACGGCAACCTGGGGAGTGTTGGGCATAACGGCCTGGCAGGCACGGATGCCCATCAGGTTGGCGGGGTTATGCAGGGGGCCCAGAGGGATGCACTTTTCGATGGCCTTGATGACCTCATCGTTGATGATGCAGGAGTCGGAGAACTCCATGCCGCCGTGCAGCACACGGTGGCCTACAGCATCGATCTCGTCAACGGACTTGATGACGCCCTCAACAGGGTCAACAAGAATGTCCAGAACCGCGGAAATAGCCTCGGAATGGGTGGGCATGGGAATGTCCTTGACAACCTTCTTGTCGCCCACCTTGTGGGTCAGACGGCCGTCAATGTAGATACGCTCGCACAGGCCCTTGGCAGCAACGTCCCCGGTCTCAGGGTTCATCAGCTGGTACTTCAGGGAAGAACTGCCGGCGTTGATAATCAAAACGTTCATTGGAATCTCCTCCTAAAAATATTGTTTTCTTTTGCTTTGATTTGTGATACAATATCAATGCTATTATATTCCATCTTTCCCAGTTTCTCAACCCCTATCTGAAAAAATTTTGCTTTTGGAGGAAAAACTTTGGCGATTGTCGGCGTTATTTGTGAGTATAACCCCTTTCACAAGGGTCACCAAAAGCAATTTGACCTTATCCGGCAGGAATTTGGCGAAGAAACGGCCATTGTGTGCCTGATGAGCGGAAACTATGTCCAGCGAGGTTCCCCTGCCCTCTTTGACCGGCAAATCAGGACCCGGGCCGCCTTAAACTGTGGAGCTGACCTGGTGTTGGAGCTGCCCGTTACCGGAAGTCTTTCCTCGGCAGAGGGCTTTGCCCGGGCGGGGGTATCGATCCTCTCAGGGCTGTGTGACCGGCTTTGCTTCGGCAGTGAGACGGCAGACCCGGAAGCCTTGACCCAATGCGCGGAGGCCCTGCTGCGCCCCCAGTTTCCCGAGCAGCTTCGGCTTGCCCTGGTCGGGGGGATCAGCTTTCCCGCCGCCCGGGTAAAGGCGCTGGAAGCCATGGGTCTTTCCGGTGCGCCTTTGGAAAGGCCCAACGATATTCTGGGGGTAGAATACTGCAAGGCCATTCTGGAACTGGGAAGTTCTCTGAAACCCTATCCCATCTTCCGGCAGGGAAGCTACCACGACTGCTGCCCGGATCCGGAGAACCCCTCCGCGACTTCTCTGCGGGCGTTGGCAGAACAGAACAGGGATTATTTCTCCTACATTCCGGCCCCGGCGGCAGAATGCTTTCGCTCTGCCCCGGTCCACACGCTGCACTCCGGGGAACGGGCCATTCTCTACCGGCTGCGAACCATGGAGGATGGGGAATTTGAAGCCCTGCCCTATGGCTCAGAAGGACTGTGGCGGCGGTTTATGAAAGCCAGCCGTCAGGAAGCCAGTCTGGAAGATATTCTCAACCAGGTCAAAACCAAACGCTACACCCGCGCCCGGCTGAACCGCATGGCCCTGTGTGCCTTTCTGGGCATTACGGCGGCGGATTTGGCTTCCCCCGCCCCCTACGCAAGAATTCTGGGCTTTGACGAGGTGGGCAGAACCCTTCTCCGGGGAAACAACTTCTGCAAGAATCTGGGCTGGAAAGATGATTCCCACTATGCCCGGCTGGAAAGCCGGTGCAATGCCCTGTATGGTCTGTTTGGCCGGGAGCAGATTGCCCGGGCCGACCAAGCCGATGACCAGCGGCTAATCTATATTCACAGGTGATTTGATGGTTTTTTCGTCCTATATCTTTCTGTTTGCTTTTCTGCCCCTGGTGCTGGGGGGCTATTATCTGCTGTCCCGTGTGAAAAACCCCCTTTGGCAGCGGCTGTTTCTCATTGGGGCCTCTCTCTATTTTTACGGCTACTTTAACCCCAGCTATCTGGTGATCATTGTAGTCTCAATTCTGGCCAACTACATTCTGGCCTACGGCATGAGCCGGAGCAAGGGGGCCGCCGGGACGGTGTTTTTCTGGCTGGGTGTCCTGTTCAATGTGGGTCTTCTGGGCTACTTCAAATACCGGGATTTCTTTGTGGAGAACATCAATGCTCTGTTCCACACCTCCCTGATTCTGAAACGCATTGCCCTGCCGCTGGGCATCAGCTTTTTCACCTTCCAGCAGCTCTCTTTTCTGGTCTCCATCCGCAAGGGCGAGGAGGTTTTGGAGCGGTTTGACGACTACTGCATCTTTGTGCTGTTTTTTCCCCAGCTGGTGGCGGGCCCCATCGTGCTCTACAGCGAGATGATCCCCCAGTTCAAAGACGAAACACGGCGGTACTGGAACTGGGACAACGCGGCAAAAGGCGCGTACATATTCGCCATCGGCCTGTTCAAAAAGGCGGTTATTGCCGATACCCTGGCTCTTTTCGCGGACACCGGGTTCGCCGCTTCCAGCCTGGGCTTCTGCGCCGCCTGGGCCACGGCTCTTTCCTATACCTTCCAGGTCTATTTTGATTTCAGCGGCTATTCCGATATGGCTGTTGGTCTGGGGAAGCAGTTTAACATCGACATTCCCTTTAATTTCCGCTCCCCCTACCAGTCTGAGAGCATCGGCGTCTTCTGGCGGCGGTGGCACATCACTCTGGACAGGGCCTTGCAGAGCTACATCTACTTTCCTCTGGGCGGCAGCCGGGAGGGAAAGCTGAAAACCTACCGGAATCTGCTCATCACCTTCCTGGTCAGCGGACTGTGGCATGGTGCGGCATGGACCTTCGTGCTCTGGGGTGCGCTGCACGGGCTTTTCAATGCCCTGGAACGGGTGTTTGCCAAACCTCTTTCCAAAGTCCCCCGCTGGCTGCGCGTATTCGGTACATTTCTCATTGTGAACGCCCTGTGGGTGCTCTTCCGGGCAGACAGCTTCGCAAATGCCGCCATGGTCTACCGGGGCATGGCGGACGTTTCCAATCTGGCCCTGACCCAGGTCGGCACTCTGGCGGTGGATGGCTTTGTAGGCATTCCTGTGGTGCTGAACACCGTTTACGTTCTGGGTCTGCTGGCCCTGCTGGCCTTTGTATGCTTCCGGTGCGAAAACAGCTGCCATATGCTTGCGCGTTTCACCTGCGGCAGAAAGACGCGTATTGTGACAGCAATTTTCTTCTGCATTGCCCTGGTACATCTGTCCCGGGAGAGCGTATTCATCTATTTTAACTTCTAAGGAGCAAGCTATGGCAAAAAAATGGCTGCTGCGGCTGCTGGCGCTGATACTGGCAATCGTCCTTCTGATGTGCGCCTGTGCCTATCTGGTAGACCCCTATATGCAATACCGGGTGCGGGATAACCAATATCTGCTGAATTCCCGGCTTGTGACCCCGGGGCTTATCAAAAATTATGACTATGACACGGTGCTCATCGGCTCTTCAATGATCCAGAACACGGATATGGGGCTGTTCCGGGAAATACTTGGGGGAAAGCCCCTGAAAATCACCACCGGGGCCATCAGTCTGACCGAGATCCAGAAGCTGACCGAAAAAATCAACGAGGTCGGCAAGGCGAAGCATTTTTATATCTGCCTGGATCAATACCTGTTCGCTCCGGAAAAGTGGAACGATATGGACCGGTTCCCGGACTACCTTCTGGACGACAGCCTCCGGAACGACTACCGCTATCTTCTGGGCTATGAGACCTGGATGCGGTTCATCCCCATTGACTTAGGGCTGTCCGCCGCAAAGAAACTCGGCATTTCCCTGCCGGAAAAATTCACCCGGGCCATGAGCATTGACGCTCTGGAGGACTGGCGGGACGACTGGACCTTCGGCGCGGAAGCAACCCTTTCCCTTTACAGCCCGCCGCCTCAGGGCACTTCCTTTGACCCGGAAGCCACGCTCACCCGCATGAAAACACGTTTCGATGAATATATCTCCCAATTGGATTTTGAAAATGGGGAGTATACCTTCTTCTTCCCGCCCTATTCCGCTCTGTATTGGAACTACGCCCGGGAGGCCGGCAACGCGGAAACCTATCTGGCCTTCAAAGCCTATGCCGAAGGAAAACTACTGGAATGCAAAAATGTCCGGGTTTTCGATTTTCAGAATGCGGACTTTGTAACCGACCTGGATAACTACAAGGACTACACCCATTATGCCCCGGAAATCAACGACCGGATGCTCGGCTGCTTTTCCAGCGGGGAATATCTGGTAACCGCACCGGCGGAAGCGGAAGCGCTGATTGTCAAGACTGACGCACAGGTCACAGAGCTTCTGGAACGCTATCCGCAGGTCCCCCATTGACAGTATTTCCAGGGCGTTGTCTTCGGCATACCCGCGGGGCGATGTGGGCATCGCCCCCTACGATGAGGGCGTTTGCTGTATCTCCGCAGGGGAAGATGCCTTCATCGGCCCGGGGCACCGACGGGACGGGCGTATCCGTCTTTTCTGCCCGCTCTGGCGTCGCCCCTGCGAATTCGCTTGATCACATTTTTTCCGGAAAGGAGCCTCTGCAATGGACTACAAAATCGCCGTCTGTGACGATTCCCAGGCGGACCGGGACTATGTCAGTTCTCTGGCGCGGCGGTGGGCCTCCGAGCGCGGAGACGCCACCCACATTGCGCTGTTTTCCTCCGCCGAGAGCTTTCTTTTTCAGTACGCCGAAGAGAGCGACTTTGACATTCTGCTGCTGGACATCGAAATGGGCGGCATGGATGGGGTCTCCATGGCGAAGAAGCTGCGCCGGGACAACGACACCGTTCAGATCATCTTCATCACCGGCTACTCTGACTACATTGCCGAAGGATACGAGGTGGCGGCCCTGCACTATCTTATGAAGCCCCTGAAAGAGGAAAAGCTCTTCTCCGTCCTGGACCGGGCCGCCGAAAAGCTGCGGAAAAATGAAAAGGTGCTGCATCTGGAGATTTCCGGGGAAATGGTCCGCCTGCCCATTCATCGCATCCGCTGGGCAGAGGTCAGCGGGAACTATGTCACCATTCACGAAAACGAGGACTACACCGTCAAAATGACCTTGGGTCAGCTGGAAAAGGAGCTGGACGAGCGGTTTTTCCGGGTGGGCCGGTCCGCCATTGTGAATCTGACCCAGATCAGCCGGGTGACAAAAAGGTCGATCATGCTCTCCGGCGGCGCTTCCGTCCCCCTGCCCCGTGGCGCTTATGAGGCCGTAAACCGGGCAATTATTCAAATGAGGTAAAAGAAAAATGGGATTCTTTTCCAAACGTGTGGACAAGCAGCTGCAGGCCTACCAGCAGGAGCTGATCGAGACCCACTACCGGGAAGTGGACAATATGTACAAGCAGATCCGGGGCTGGCGGCATGACTACCGGAACCACATTCAGGTCATGAAAGCCTACGCCCAGGCGGGAGACCTGGACGCCATCCGGGAGTACCTGGACAAGCTGGATCAGGATCTGACCACGGTGGATACGGTCATCAAAACAGGCAACGCCATGACGGACGCGATTCTGAACTCCAAGATCTCCCTTGCCAAGTCCAAGGGTATCCGGGTCATTGCCGACGCCCATATTCCCGTGAAGCTCAAGTCCTCGGAAATCGACCTGTGCTGTATCCTCGGGAACCTCTTCGACAACGCCATTGAGGCCAGCCTGCCTCTGCCGGAGGAAAAGCGGCTCATCCGGGTCTATATGGATATGAAGAACACCCAGCTCTATATCTCCTTCACCAACTTCACCGCCGGGAAGAAGCTGCAAAAGCTGGGCGGCCGCTTTCTGACCACCAAGGGCGAGGGCCACGGCTTCGGTCTGCAGCGCATCGATGCCATTGTAGAGCGGCTGGAGGGCTATATCAGCCGGAACAGCGAGGACGGGGCGTTTACAACGGAAATTCTGCTGCCCCAGGTATAAGCTGCAATTCGTCCCCCGAAACAAACAATTCATCCCCGGATTCCCCCGGGGATGAAATTCTATGGTAGGATAGGCGCAAAGAGAGGTGCATTCTATGAACACAAAACAAAAACGCTATTCCCTTTCCGGAAACATCGCCTGGATGGTCAAAATCTGCTGGCAAACCCGTCGGCGGGCCCTGTTTCTATGCCTGGTAATGGCTCTGTGCGACATTCTCAACAATCTGGCGGGGCTCTATATTGGGCCGCGGGTTTTGGGGCTTGTGGAAGCGCATAGCAGCCTTTCCCGGCTCCTTGGCACCATCCTATTCTTTACCTTGGCACTGCTGCTTACCCAGTACGGGAAAACATATCTTGGCGGGTACAACCAGTTTTGCCTGGTGGAAAACCGAACCTCCATTATGATGGATGTCAGCCGGAAATTCAACACCACCGGCTATCCCAATACCCTGCGTGCCGAATTTCTTCGGCTGCTGGGGAAGACCGACGATGCCACAGATAACAATCAATCCTCCACAGAGGAGCTCTACCGGACCATCACAAGTTTCCTAACCAATCTGGGCGGGCTAATCGCATACCTCACCATTCTGTCCGGGCTCAACCTCTGGCTGCTGCTTTTCATGGCCGCCAGCTGCACCGGGGAATTCTGGGCCGCCCGGTATAAGGACAACTGGATTTACGCCCACCGGGATACAGAAAACCAGTTTTATCTGAAAAAACGGTATCTGCGGGACAAGTCAGAATCCATTGAGCTTGCCAAGGACATCCGGATTTTCGGTCTGCAAAACTGGATGAACGATCTTTTGACAAGCATCCACGATGCCTATTATGACTTTCAGCTGAAGGTTGAAAAAAAGCGGTTGCTGGTGGATCTGGTGGGAGCCATTTGCACTGTAGCCAGAAATGGCATTGCCTACTGGTATCTCATCCGGCTGGCCCTTCGAAACGGGCTGGGGGTGCCGGAATTTCTGCTGTACTTTACCGCCGCCTCCACCTTTACCACCTGGGTACTGGGAATTCTCACGGACCTGAGCAAGCTGAATAAGCAAAGCCTGGATATTTCCCAGGTGCGGGAATTCTTAGACTATCCGGAGCCCTTCCAAGGAAGTGAGGGCACCCCCATTCCCACGGCAGCGCAATACGAGCTGCGGCTGGAAAACGTCTCCTTCCGTTACCCGGAGGCGGAGAAAGACACCATCGCAAACATGAATCTGACCATCCACCCCGGGGAGCGGCTTGCCATCGTCGGCCTGAATGGTGCGGGCAAAACCACTCTGGTAAAGCTTCTGTGCGGCCTTCTTGACCCCACAGAAGGGCGGGTACTCCTGAACGGTCAGGACATTCGGACGTTTGACCGGGCGGAATATTACCGGCTGTTCAGTGCCGTCTTCCAGGACTATTCCCTGCTTTGTACCACGGTTGCGGAAAATGTGGCCCAGACTGCCAGTCATATTGATGAAGAAAAGGTCTGGGACTGCCTTCAAAAAGCGGGGCTTACGGAAGTAATTCAGGCCCTTCCCCAAGGGATTCATACCCATGTGGGCCGGGATGTTTTCTTAGATGGGGTTCTCTTCTCCGGCGGCCAGACCCAACGGCTGATGCTGGCCCGAGCCCTTTATAAAGGCAGCCCCATTCTCTTCCTGGATGAGCCCACCGCAGCCCTTGACCCCATTGCGGAGGACGACATCTACCGGAAGTACAGCGCCATGACAGAAGGCAAAACCTCTCTCTTTATCTCCCACCGGCTGGCCTCTACAAGGTTCTGCGACCGGATTCTCTTTTTGGACCGGGGGAAAATCGCCGAGGAAGGCACCCACGAAACACTGCTTGCCCTGGGTGGCGGCTATGCCAAGCTCTTTGAAATCCAAAGCCGCTACTATCAGGAAGGGAGGGACTTCTAATGAAGCGCAGTTTCCAATATCACCTTTCCCGGGAAATCCGGGCGATCCGGATGCTCCACGGGGTCACACCTCAGTTCTTTCCCATTGTGACTCTGAATGCCATTGTAAAAGCCGTTCTCCCCTACGCCACGGTATTCCTCTCCGCCAGAATATTAACGGAGCTGGCAACTATGAGACGGCCCAACATCCTATGGAAATGGGTTATTGTTACCATTTTTGTGACCGGGCTTCTGTCCGTTATGCGCTCCTTCTTTATGGAGCGGGAGGAGACCTTGCTCAACGACATTTATGGGCGGAAGGAGCTGCTTTTCAGCGAAAAAGCCATGTCCATGGACTTTGCCGATGCGGATAAGCAGGAAGTTCGGAGCCTCCGGGCCCAGATTTCCCAGAATGAACAATGGGGCGGCCTGGGGCTTATCAATGCTGCCATCATCTATAAGCAGTTGATTGGGTCTCTGACCGGTATTTTCAGCGGCATCGCCCTGACCGTCCGGCTCTTCGCCACCCCGGTACCGGCAAGCGCAGGGACGCTGACTGTTTTGAATAGCCCCTGGTTTCTCCTCCTATTTGGTGGGCTTTTTGTAAGCATCAGTCTATTCTCCGGAAAGCTCTATACGATTTACGCCCAGGAATACGACCGTCTTTCCAAGGATGCCACCTTTGGAAACCGGGTATGTACCTATATTGCGAAGCTGTCCCGGCAGAAAAATATTCAAATGGATATGCGCGTCTACCGGCAGCAGGAAATAATCGATCACTTGTCTTCCCAGAATCGGGTGTTTACGGCGAAGGGGACCTTCGGCCGGGCCGCGCTGGGAAAGCCGGGCACCTGCTATTCCCTGGCAACCAGCATGTCCGCCATCGCCGTCGGGTGTATTTACGTCTTTACCTGTCTCAAAGCCTGGGCCGGGGCCTTTGATATTGGCCTTGTCACCCAGTACGTTGGGGCCGCTACGGCGCTGGCGGAATCCCTCAACCTTCTGATTGCCTCTTTTGGAGATATGAAGAACGACACCACCCATCTGGACAATACCTTCCGCTACCTGGACCTTCCCAACGCCATGTATCAGGGAAGCCTGACCACGGAAAAGCGGGCGGACCGGAACTACCAGGTGGAATTCAGAAATGTTTCCTTCAAATATCCCGGAAGCGAAACTTGGGCACTGCGGAACGTCTCCATGAAGTTCCAAATCGGCAAGCGTCTGGCCATCGTCGGGGAAAACGGCAGCGGAAAGACCACCTTTATTAAGCTCCTGTGCCGCCTGTACGATCCTCAGGAGGGGGAAATCCTCCTCAATGGCATCGACATTCGGAAATACCGGTATGACGACTATATGGGCATTTTCTCCATCGTCTTCCAGGACTTCCAGCTGATCTCCCAGAGCCTGGGCAGCAATGTGGCGGGCTCTGTAGACTATGACCCCCAGCGGGTGAAAAACGCCCTGACGGACGCGGGCTTCGGCCCCCGGCTGGAGAGCCTGCCCAAAGGACTGGATACCCAGCTCTACAAGGACTACGGCGAGGACGGCATCGAGGTCTCCGGCGGCGAGGCCCAGAAGATCGCCATCGCCCGGGCGCTGTATAAGGACGCGCCCTTCATCATCCTGGACGAGCCCACCGCCGCCCTCGATCCCATGGCCGAGGCAGAGATCTACGCCAAGTTCAACGAGATCTCCGGCGACAAGACCGCCATATACATCAGCCACCGGTTGTCCAGCTGCAAGTTCTGCGACGAGATTCTGGTGTTCCACCAGGGCGCCATTGTCCAGCAGGGCACCCATGAGGCGCTGCTTTCCCGGAAGGACGGCAAATACGCCCAGCTGTGGAATGCGCAGGCACAGTATTATACGAAATAACAGAAAATCCCTCCCAATGCCCTCTCTTCTTCCGGAGAGGGCGCTTTTCTGCCCATTCTTAAGAAAACGTTAGGACACAGCCGCGCCATTTGTGGTATAATGGTCAAAAAATGACCGGGAGGCATTTCCCATGCAGGAGAATATTCTTCTTGTGGAGGACGACCCATATCTTTCTCAGGGACTTACGGAGCTGCTGCAAAAAAACGGCTATTCTCCCTTCCCTGCCGCGGCGGTTTCCCAGGCAAGAGCGGCCATTCAAAGCCGGGGCTTTGATCTTCTGATCCTGGACGTGACCCTGCCGGACGGGGACGGCGTTTCCTTCTGCCGGGAGCTGCGGGAGCAGGGCCGCGCCACGCCCATTCTGTTTCTCACCGCCCGGGACGAGGAATTCGACATCGTCCGGGGGCTGGACGCCGGGGGCAACGACTATGTGACCAAGCCCTTCCGCATTCAGGAGCTGCTCAGCCGCATCCGGGTACTGCTGCGCAAGGACTTCGGCCCTCTGGCCCGGGGCAGCCTGCTGCTGGATACTCAGCGGATGCAGGTCAGCCGGGCGGGAGAGATCCTGCCCCTGACTCTGACGGAATACCGGATCCTTCTCTGCCTCATCCGGCAGCGGGGCGTCGCCACCAGAGATATTCTTCTGAACGCCCTGTGGGACAATGACGGGAAATTTGTGGACGACAACACACTTTCCGTCCATGTAAGCCGCCTGCGGGAGAAAATCGGCAGCGACCATATTCAGACCATTCGGGGGGTGGGCTACAAATGGGTGGATTGATTCTCGTACTTGCCCTTGCGTGCCTTGCGCTGTTATCCATGCTGCTTATCCGGCACCGCCGAATGCAAAGGCTCTCCCGGCAGGCAGAGGCTTTTCTGGACGGGACCGAAATGCCCCTTCCCTGCGCTCTGTCCGATGGGTCCGCCGCCCGGCTGCAAAATGCCCTTTCCCGGCTGGAAAACGCCCTGCTTCTGTCCCGGGAGCAGACGAAGCAGGAGGCCAAGCGCAGCGCCGATCTGCTGACAGACATTTCTCACCAGCTGAAAACGCCGCTGGCGTCCCTACAGCTCTTCCTGGAACTGGACAGCGGGCCACACCTGGAAGAGGAGCAGGCCCAGCTGGAACGGATGCAGACACTCATTTCCAATCTGCTGCGGCTGGAACGGCTGTGCGCCGACGGCTATACCTTCCACTTTGCAAGCCATGATCTGTACACCTTGGCCGAAAACTGCTGGCAGCCCCTGGGCCTGCTGTACCCGGAAAAGCAGTTTCTTATCTCCGGGTCGGCTGTGCTGCACTGTGACGAGATCTGGATGGGCGAGGCCATCACAAACCTGCTGAAAAACGCCTGCGAGCATACACCCGCCCGGGGCCGCGTTTCCATGGAGCTGACCCAATTCCCTCAGGAGGTGCGGCTGCGAATCCGGGACAACGGCGGAGGCGTCGCCCCGGAGGTGCTGCCCCGAATCTTTGACCGGTTCTACCATGGGGACCACCCGGGCCACGGGGCAGGCATTGGGCTGAGCATCGTTAAGGAAATCGTCTGGCGGCACCACGGCAGCGTCATTGCCGAAAACATCCCCGGCGGGCTGCAGTTTACCCTGTATTTCCCCAGACTGGAGGAAAGTCTTGCGAAATCGTAAGGCAGCCGTCACCGAGCCGTAAGGCCGAGATGCTATGATACAGGCATCCAAAACAAAGGAGGCAATTCTATGACAATTCTGGAATGCACCGGCCTTTCCCGACTCTACGGCACCGGCGAGGAGCAGGTCAAGGCCCTGAACGGTATTTCCCTCAGCCTGGAACAGGGCAGCTTTACGGCCATTACCGGCCCCAGCGGCTCGGGAAAATCCACCCTGCTGCATGTGCTGGGCGGTCTGGACCGGCCCACGGTCGGTAAAGTCCTTTTCCGGGAAAAGGACCTGTATCGGCTCAGCGACAATCAGCTGTCCATTCTGCGGCGGCGGCAGTTCGGCTTCGTGTTTCAGAGCTATAACCTGGTCCGGGAACTGACAGGGCTGGAAAACATCCTGCTGCCGCTGATGCTGGACAAGCGCACACCGGATGACGCTTATCTCAACAAGCTCATGGATATTCTGGGCATCCGGCAGCGGCTGGATCACCTGCCCTCGGCCATGTCCGGCGGCCAGCAGCAGCGCTTTGCCATCGCCCGCGCCCTGGCCAACAAACCGGAGATTCTCTTCGCAGACGAGCCAACCGGCAACCTGGACGGCCAAACCGGCCGCATGGTCATAGACCTGCTGCGGGAGCTGAACCGGGAGCTGGGCGTGACATTGGTCCTTGTCACCCACGATCTGGGCGTTGCCGAGCAGGCTGAACGCATTGTCCACCTGACGGACGGCAAAATCGCCCGGGACAGCGGAGGGGCAAACCGATGAAAAAGCTGACCATGAACCGCCTGTCCCTTGCGGGGATCCGGGCCAACAGGAAGGATTACGGCACCCTTGCCCTCAGCGTCTTTCTGGCGGTATTTTTTACCGTAGGTACATTTCTGGGACTGGACGCCATTTATCAGCGGCGAAGAGCTGAGCTTGCCGCTATCTACGGCACGGAGGAGGCCATTCTTTTTGACACCGAGGTCACACCGGAAGCGCTGACGGGCCAAGCCCTTGCCAGAAAAGCCGGTTCCGTAACGCTGGTCGGCACTTTGGAGGGGTTTCCCGTCGGGTATTACGATGATACGGCCCGGACGCTTCTTGCCCGGCAATGTCTGCAAGGGCATCTTCCCCGGCAAAGCGGCGAGGTGGCCCTGGACAGGCGGGTCAAAGAACGGCTCTATCCCAAGGCCGCCATTGGAGACACCCTGCTGCTTTCCATTGAGGGCCAGACCAATCAGAAGAAGGAATTCCGCCTTGTGGGTGTTCTGCAGGGGCAGCATGAGGACGATACGCAGGACGCCTTTGCGGATATTCTCCCGGAGGGGTCTCTGAATTTCCCTCAGGTGCTGCTGTTTGACGCGGAAGGGATGGCCCCTTTGAACCGGCATGTGGTACTCACCTTTCCTCTGGGCGGCAGCCTGGAAAAGCTGAAAAGCGCCTACCCGGCGGAAACTCTGGTAGGCATACAGCCCTCCGGCGGGATGTATTTCGACAAGCCCATGTTCAACACCTTCCAGCTTCTGAAGGACACCATCAATATGGGCACTCCTCTGATGCTGGCAGGCTTCTGCCTGCTGCTTGGCTCCATAATCGGCATTTTCAGTGCCGTCAGCGGGCAATACCAGCGAAAGGAGACCCAATACGCCCTGCTGCGCACCATCGGCGCCACCCGGCAGCAGATCCGGGAGATCAGCAGCCGGGATGCTCTGGTTCTGACGCTGCTGACGGCCCCGGCGGGCGGGCTCTGCGCCATCGGTTTTGTGGAACTGCTGCGGCTGCTGTTTCCGGAGAGTTTGCCGGAGCGTCCCAGATTTCTCTGGGCGCTGGCGGGCATTGCGCTGGCGGCGGTTCTGGTCTGGATTGCCGCACGGCTCCCGGCACTTTTTTCCGGCTTTCAGAGTGGAGATGGGCTGCGGATTCGGAAACTGCGTTCCCGGAAAGCATATTCTCTGCCGGAGCTTTGGAATGCGCGGTGTCTCCGCGCTCACCCGTTCCGTACCGCGGCCTCAATTTTGCTGATTACACTACTGTATCTCTCCGCGGTACTCTCCGTCAATTACGCCGTGAACAGCTGGCGAAATATGCCGGATCCTGAGGCTCTCGGCGATCAGAATCTGGAATTACGGACCACCTACTACGCAAGCGTAAACAACGGCTGCTTCACCGCAGAGCCTGCCTACCATCTGACGCCTGAGGCTGTGGACACGCTGAAAGCCATGCCGGGGGTTGCCTCCGCGGACGGCATCTGGTACGGCACCGTTATGGCCCTGACGGACCATGTGGGAAGCTATTACCCCATGCTCGGACTCTCCAATGAACACCTGATGCAGTACCGAAAGGAAGTCCTAACCCAGCGGGGACTGGAAGAAATGGGACGTTCCTCCTACCAAAGAGCTGTAGCAATCGAGCAGGCACTGAAAAGCTATCTGAATACGGACAAGATTCCCTACACCCTGCAGCTGGTCGTTGTGTCGGACATTGCGGCGCTTCAGGATTCTCTTCTTTCCGGCAGCATCGATGTGGATGCCATTAATGCGGGTACGGCGGTGCTTGTCAATATGCCGACCATGTATCTGAATGAGGATGCCTATGGATATCAGAGTACTTCCAGCTCCCCCAGGGACAAGGTCGTCTCTGTGATCGAGAACGATCAAATCGCTCTGGGAGAAACTCTTTCCCTGTTTCAGCTGCATATGAATGCGGCTGAGGCAGCGAATTACGACCTGTCAGGCGATGATCCCGAAGCGCTGCCTTTTGACAAAGCGGTCCTGCGGCAGGCTTCCCCAACCGTCTGCGGGATGGTAGACGAGAATTTTGTCCTCTTCCCCACCGGCGCGATCATCACCACCCCGGAGGGCATCCGGAATATGGGTCTTTCCTATGTCCAGACCCACACGATCACCGTGACCCTCTCCCCTTCCATAACCAGTCAGGAGCAGGATGCGGTTCTGGGCAAGCTGGAAACTCTGGCCTGCCAGGAGGACCATCTGACCATCATCGACACTACCAATCTCTGGCAGGCCTTCGCGGCAAGCAACCTGCGGCACATCCTCTTTCGCTGTGCCATTACCGCCATGCTGCTCCTTCTCGCACTCCTGGAAATTCAGGGGAGTCTGCGCTGGCTCATCCGCTCCGAGCAGAAAAATCTTGGCATTCTCCGTGCTGTCGGCGCGGAGACCAGGACACTGGAATCCCTCTGGAGGCGGCAGATCTATGTCTATACGGTTGCCGGACTGCCCATCTCCGCAGCCATCTACGGCATCAGTCAGATGCCCAGATACACGCCTGCCCTGCTCGACGGTATGCGTTACAACTGTTCGCTTCCGCTCTTCCTTGGTATACTGATCGTATCCACCCTGTTGGTACTTGCCTTGAATCTGGCATTTCTGCGCGGTACCATGAAACATATGGAACAGCAGAATATCCTGGACAGTATCCGTAATGAATGAACGCGCGCCCCGGAGAACAAGGATTCTCCGGGGCGCGTACTTATGGGTTATGTCAAAGGTACCTCGATTGTAGGTTCGTAGGTCTGCGGATCATGGAACACAAGTCCTGTTGCCTGGGAAAGATCGACGATGCCCTCACGGGCCTCGAATTCCACATAGAACAGGAGCTTCTCCAAGTCACTATAGCCTTCTGTGCGGCTCTGGACAGATACCATGGAGCCATCCTTCAGGCGGATGCCTGCAATGGCAGGCTGCAAGAATTCCAGTTCATCAAATCCCTCCAAAGGACTGTCCAGCTGGTAGTTCAGGCGACCGGAAATGGGACCAATCGTAGCTGTCAAAAGAGTCGGGCCCTCCGGTCCAAACCGGTAGTTGGGAGTAGCCGTAACCGCATCTGTCGTACCATTCAGGGGAATCGTCAGCGCCCAGTTGCCAGACACAAGCTGCTCCTGCTCCAGATTGCCTCTTGAGACCGCGGTTTCCTGCCCGAAGCCTGTAAAGTAGACGGTCAGGTTCTTGCCGAGAACGGATCCGTCCGTATTCTGGAAGCGGTAATCAAGGGTAAGCTCCATACTGCCGTCCGGACGGAAATAGCGGCCCTTGAAGAAACCGTCCTCCCGCACGTCATCGTCTGTGTAATAGTCCTCTGCCGCAGGGGTTCCATCCTCATAGACGTAAGTCCCGTCGTCCCGAAGAAGGATGCCGTTATAAACATCATAGCTGAAACTGGACCAGAATTCCGGATCCCCATCCAAAGTGCCGGGTTCCAGATACACACAAGGCCGGATACCGTCCGGAAGTTGGAAGCCCTGAACGCTCAGAACGATTTTCGCCTGCAGCGCGTCTACAAGCGTCTGTTTGACGGAAATGGTAATGCCCTGATCCGTAACAGAAAGCCCGCTGTCCTCCTGTACCGTCTCCTGAGGATACGTCACAGACAGTCCGTTCTGCTCCGATTGCTTTCGAATGCCCTCACTGGGGTGATACACAGCTTCCAGACCGGAAGCCCATTTGGAATAGGCCGCGGCTCCCGTCAACAGCAGAAGCAGTGTTGCCGCAATAGCGGCGATCAACAGGAATCTGGGTTTGGAAGCAGCGTTGTGCCTGTCCGTGGTGCGCGGCTGAGCCGCCTCCACATATGCAGGGTCAATATAGGATAGTCCCTTTAAAATCTCTTTTCCGTTCATACGGCAATACCCTCCTTTGTTAAAGCCTCCCGCAGCTTTCCTCTCGCACGGAAGAGCTGCATTTTAACCTTACTCTCGCTGACATTCCTCTGTTTTGCGATCTGCGCTATGGAATCCCCGTACCAGTACCGCTGCAGAAAAATCTCCCGGCTCTCCTCCGGTAAAGCAGCCAGAAACGCATTCAGAATTGTTCCGATCTCTCTGGATTGGAAGTGCGCCTCAGCCATGGCATCCGGAACGCACTGCTCCAATTCCTCAGACAAAGAAACAACTTCCGCTTTCCGTTTTACAGCCTTCTGCCAATCCAAACGATTAAAAGACAGATTGCGGCAGATACAGGCTAGAAAACCGAAAAGGAATTTGGGACGCTCCGGCGGGATGGCATTCCAGGTGCGAAGATAGGTGTCATTCACGCACTCCCGCGCATCCTCCGCATCCAGCAGAATCGACTTGGACAGGCCCATAAGCCTGCGGCCATAGGCGGCATCCGTCTCAGAAATGGCCTCCTCCCGGCGATTCCAATAGAGTTCAATGATTTGTGTGTCCGTCAAAGTAACACATCCTTTCTGTAGGTCCTACACCTTGGTAGACAGGCTGGAAAGGTATTTGGTCACATGAAACTAAAAAAAGACCGCTTCAAAACGAAGCGGTCAAAGAATGTTGGCATTACCTATCTTCCCGGCAAGTCACCCTGCAAGTATTGTCGGCGCAGACGAGCTTAACTTCTGTGTTCGGGATGGGAACAGGTGGACCCTCGTCGCAATCAATACCAACTATGTGGATGGCCTTTCGCCATCGTTATGTCAAAGGCTTTCGCCTGTGACCTCTGAATTATAGCGCTTTCACGCTACAATGTCAAGAGAATTCTCTCTTGAACAAAGAAGTGGTGACCCGTACCGGATTCGAACCGATGTTAAAGGCGTGAGAGGCCTCTGTCTTAACCACTTGACCAACGGGCCATTTGGTGCGCCTTCAGGGACTCGAACCCGGGACCCACTGA
>Ga0129316_1000078_pt1 | contig 77292 bp, 78 predicted proteins | sample Cm1ome_2_FD_94429 | JGI IMG/M metagenome (GOLD analysis project Ga0129316, IMG submission 94429) | Eastern black-and-white colobus group fecal microbial communities from Wisconsin, USA - Cm1022B metagenome | ecosystem: Host-associated > Mammals > Digestive system > Large intestine > Fecal...
AACAGTATTTGATAAAAATGGTAATAATATAACAGGTCAATGTGGAATAAATAAACCAACTAGATGTAATGGTAGTTATGATGGATGCAGTGTAACTGATGGAGTAGCTACATTTACTAAAGAAGGTACATATAAACTTGAATATAGCATTTCATACAAAGGTGTTGAAATTGATATATTAACTAAATCTATTACAGTAAAAAAATAAGAGCTTAGCTCTTATTTTTTTGTATTGTGATAATAATTAAATTCAGATAAACCTATAGATACTTCTTCTAAATCACTATATGAATCATCTTCATTTAATATATCTTCTATTTCATATATTAATTCTTCTATAGTTTTATTTTTATATTCTATATCATATCTATCTAATACTTCTATTTGTTTATTAGTAAGATATAAATTATCATTTATTTTATTTAAAGTTAAACTATCATGAGTTTCTTTTACTATTTCATCAATCATTTAATATCTCCCCTAATGTACCTATTAAAGCAAGTTTACCATATTCATAAGTAATAGATCCTTGTTGATATGCTATATAAGGGCTTCTAAGTGGTCCATCACATGATAGTTCAATAGATGATCCTTGAGTAAATGATCCACTAGCCATAATTACTTCGTCAGAATACCCTGGCATAGGACTAGGCATACAAAGTACATGAGAATCTATTGGAGAATTCTTTTGAATACCTTGTACATACTTAATTAATTTATCTCTATCATTAAATATAATATTTTGTACTATATCTACTCTTTCATCATTATATTTAGGTTCTACTTCATACCCATAGCTTTCCATTACTTTACTAGTAAGAATAGCTACCTTTAATGAATTAGCAACTACTCTTGGTGATAAGAATAAACCTTGTAATATAGATTTATTAATTCCAAGTGTAGGACCAACTTCCATACCTTCTCCAGGTAAAGTTAATCTTTCACCACATAATTCAATTAAATTCTTCTTACCTACAATATATGCGCCATTAGGAGCAATTCCACCACCTAAATTTTTAATTAATGATCCTACTACTATATCAGCGCCTACTTCAATAGGTTCTTTCTTAGTAACAAATTCACAGTAACAATTATCAACCATTACAATTATATCTTTATCTATAGATTTAATTAACTTTATTACTTTTTCTACCTTACTTAAAGATATACTCTTTCTAGTAGAATATCCCTTACTTCTTTGTATTTCTATTACTTTAACTTTATTATTTTTTAAATATTCTTCTATCTTTTCATAATCAAAATCATCATCTTTTAAATCTATTTGATCATATTTAACTCCATAACTTTTTAAAGAAGAATTATTATCTTTAATACCAATTACTTCATGAAGAGTATCATATGGAAGACCACTAATACTAAGAAGTAAATCATTAGGTCTTAAAAGTGCGAATAAAGCCACTGTAAGAGCATGAGAACCTGAAATGAATTGTGATCTAACTAAAGCACTTTCAGCCTTAAAAATAGTCTTAAATACATTCTCAATAGTAGTTCTACCAGTATCATTATATCCATAACCTGTAGTAGAATTAAAATCTGTTTCAGATACTTTATTTTCTTTAAAAGCACTTAATACTTTATTACTATTAAATAAACATATTTCATCTACTAAATTAAATTCATTAGTTAATAATGATTCCTCATTATTAACAATTGTTTCTATATCAATCATAATTCACCTCTATAATACTTCCTGATTCAATATCACTATTAATAGTATCCAATACTACTTTAGCAACTTCATCTGTTTCCATTAATCTAGTTTGATTATATTTATCCATTTCTTCTTTTAAATATTCTGGATTCATCTCTCTCACTGAACTAGTATTAATCCATGGAAATAAAAGTGATATAAATCTAATATTTTTATATTCCAAACTAAATGTATTAGTTAAACTATTAACACCTGCTTTTGAAGCAATATAATCAGTACTATAACTATTAAATGTCTTTGTAGAATCTAAACTAGAAATATTAATTATAGTACCTTTATTCATCTTAGTAACAGTATATTTAGTCATTAAAAATGTACCAACTAAGTTAACTTCTAATACTTTCATAAATTCATTTTTTCTTTTAGATTTTATTTCATTATCTATACTAATAGCAGCACAATTAATTAATATATCTATATTATCTATAGAATTAATTACTTTTTCAATTTCATCTTCATCAGTAATATCTAGTTTATAAGTTTTAACACTTATATCATACTTTTTTAATTCATCTAGATAATCAATTTCTTTCTTATGATAAGTAAGAATTAAATCATAATTATTTTTTGCAAACATCATCGCAATAGCTTTACCTATATCTGATGCTGATCCTGTTATTAATGCTACCACAAAACCACTTCCTTCTTTTTCTAACATTATAACATAAAAAAAAGAGTTATTTAACTCTTTTTAATATATCTCTAGCAGACACTAAACCAGTAGCAGCAGCTATAACAATATTCCCTGCTTTACCAGCTCCATCACCTATAAAATAAACATTATTCTTATCTATTTTAAAATTATTATCAGTAGTTATCTCATTACTAAAGAATTTAATTTCTGGTCCATATAATAATGTTTCATCATTATCAATACCAGGAATAATCTTATTTAATTCTTCTAATCCTTCTAATATATTAGTAACTATCCTATGAGGAAGAACTAATGCTAAATCACCTGCTACACAGTCTTTTAAAGTAGGTGTAATAAATAATTTATCTATTCTAGACCATTTGCTTCTTCTTCCTTCTTTTAAGTCTCTAAGGGTTTGTATAATAGGTTTAGAATCACCTAATACATTAGCTATTCTAGCTATAGATTCACCATATTCTCTAGTATTAGTAACTGGTTCAGTTAGATTTACTTTAGATATAAAAGCAAAATTAGAATTATTAGATTTAATATCTTTTAAAGAATGTCCATTAACACATATATAACCATAATAATTTTCTTTAGCAACAAATCCACCAGGATTAGTACAGAATGTTCTTATTTCATCACCATAAGTCTTAGTTTTAATAAATATAGTAGGATCATAAATGACATTACATATTTCTTCTAATATTTCTTTTCTAACTTCTACTCTAACACCTATTTCTATACTCTTAGATAAATAATCAATATTATATTTATCCGCAAGTTCTTGTACCCATTTAGCACCTGTTCTACCAGGCGCAATTACTACGTTTTTAGAAGTTATTTCAGATAAGTCTTTACCTTTTTTATACTTAATAATGTGTCTATCTTCTTTAACACTTTCAACATCAACTACATCAGTAGATTCATATACTTCTACTCCTCTATCCTTAAGATAATTAACCATACCTTCTATATATTCAGGTAAATAATCACTACCTAAGTGTTTTTGTTTAATTAATAGTAATCTCATACCTAATTTAGTACATTTCTTTTGTATTTCTTTAGCCTCAGTTAAATCTGATGGAAATACATCTGCATCCATCTTAAATTTATTAAATATTTCTTCAGTTTCATCTACTAATTTATATGCTTCTTCTTCAGTCATATATCTAAATAAATCAGATTTACCTAGTTTAGGAATAAAGTTTAATTTACCATCAGAAAAAGTACCTGCACCGCCATAGCCAGATAATATATTGCATGGATTACAATTTTTACATTGAGTTTTTAATTTATTCATAGGGCAAACTCTATTACTTACGAATTTACCTCTTTCTAACATTACTATTTTTAATTTAGGATTCTTTTCAATTAACTCATAGGCACAGAATAATCCCGCTGGTCCTGCTCCTACAATTACAACATCTTTCATAAACCTACCCTCCATAATAATTATATCAAAAAAAATACTAACTTAGTTAGTATTTATTTATTTTTAATTTAAAATTTTCTATTTCAGGCATATCAATACCATACTCTTTAATATATTCATTATGTTTCTTAAGCATATTTTCACAATATTCTTTAACTTTGTCATTATTTTCATTTTGAACATATTTAATAACATCTAAAGCAATATGATATCTATCTATATTATTTCTAACTCTTTGATCAAATGGAGTTGTAATAGTACCTTCTTCCATATATCCATGAACATGTAAATTTTTGTTATAACGCTTATATGTTAATTGATGTATTAAATCTGGATATCCATGGAAATTAAATATAATTGGTTTATCTAAAGTAAATAATCCATTATATTCTAAATCTGTTAATCCATGTGGAGATTTATTATTAGATTCTAATTTATATAAATCAACTACATTTATAACTCTAATTTTTATATCCAAGAATTCTTTTAATATATTATGCGCAGCGAATAATTCAAGTGTAGGTGTATCTCCTGATGAAACTAATACTACATCTGGATCATCATCACTTAGAAAGTTTACTATACCAAGGCCTTCTCTTGTTAATTTAAGAGCATCTTCTTTATTAAACCATTGAAATCTAGGATGTTTTGAACCTATAACTACATTAATATAATTCTTAGTTTTTAAAGTATGATCTAAACAAGATAATAATGTATTAGTATCACAAGGTATATACATTCTAATAATATCACTTTTTTTAGATATTAAATGATTTAATAATCCTGGGTCTTGGTGTGTATAACCATTATGATCTTGTTGCCACAAATGTGATGTCAATAAAAGATTTAAAGAAGATATTTCTTTTCTCCATGGAAGTTCTTTAGACATCTTAATCCATTTAGCATGTTCAGATATCATAGAGTCAACTACTCTAACAAATGCTTCATAGCTAACAAATAATCCATGCCTTCCAGTAAGTAAGTATCCTTCAAGCATACCTTCACATACATTTTCAGATAAATATGAATCAATAATATTACCACTAGTATTTAGATATTCATCAGTATTATATATCTCAGCATTAAATTCCCTACTATTTTTATCAAATATATGATTTAATCTATTAGATAAAGCTTCATCTGGACAGAATAATTTAAAATTATCCCTATTTTTATCTAATATATCACCTATAAACTTACCTGCTTCAAGCATATCTTGTTTTATAACAGTTCCAGGTGTATCAAAATCTATCATATAATTTTCAAAATTAGGCATATCTAACTCTTTTAAAAGCTTACCACCATTAGTATTTGGATTACTTGATAATCTTCTATCACCTTTAGGTATAATTAAATCATCAACCATATTACCATTACTATCAAATACTTCTTCAATATGATAACTTCTCATCCAATTTTCAAATGGAATTAAGTTTTCCATATGATCTTTATCTACTAGTAATGGAACTTGATGTGCTCTAAATGAGTTCTCTATATTTTTACCATTAACTACTTTAGGACCAGTCCATCCCTTTGGTGTTTTTAATATTATCATTGGATATATTGGTCTAGTATTATCAGTTTCACTTTTAATTTGTTTAATTCTATTAACTGAATAGTCTAAAGCATCTGCCATCTTTTGATGCATAGAATCAACATCAGAACCACTAACTAATATTGGTTCATAACCATACCCTTTAAATAAATTAATTAATTCTTCTTCGCTTATTCTAGATAAAATAGTTGGATTACTAATTTTATAACCATTTAAATGAAGTATTGGAAGAACTACTCCATCATCCTTTTTATTAATAATCTTATTTAAATGCCAAGATGTTGCGATAGAACCAGTTTCAGCTTCTCCATCCCCTACAATACATGCGCAAATTAAATCTTTATTATTTAATACTGCGCCATATGCATGCGCTAAAGAATAACCTAGTTCCCCGCCTTCATTAATGGATCCTGGAACTTCTGGTGATGCATGAGATGAAACTCCACCAGGGAATGAGAATTGTTTAAATAATTTTTTCATTCCTTCTTTATCCTTAGTTATATTAGGATATATTTCAGAATATGTTCCATCTAAATATGCATTAGATATAAATGCGTTTCCTCCATGACCTGGACCTACTATCACCATCATATCTAAATCATCTTTAACAATTATTCTATTTAAATGAGTAAATATAAAATTTTGTCCTGGAGTTGTTCCATAATGACCAATAATTCTTTTTTTAATATCAGTTATTTCAAGAGGTCTTTCTAGTAATGGATTATCTAGTAAGTATAATTGCCCTACACTTAGATAATTAGCAGCATTAAAATATCTATTTAACTTATTTAATTCATTAATGCTAAGCATACTAAAACACCTCCTTATTCTTTATTTATATTATATAATAATTTTTAATAAAAAAAAAGAAGTATTAATTACTTCTTTTTTGATAATTCTAATTTTTTTAGAAATTTATTATTTTCAGTTAAATAATCTTTATAATTTCCACTATATGCTTTTTCTACTTTTCCACAGTAATTGCAAGTTCTAGTATAATAAGATCCATGAACAGTCATTCCATTTTTATTACCATTAATATCACAATATGGAATTACTCCATCTTTTTCTTTCCAATTACCAAATTCATGATATCCTCTAGTCTTACATATTTTTTCTTTTTCTTCTTTTACTATGGAATACACTTCATTATTTAATCTTTCTGCTACTTTAATATATAATTCTTTATCTTCTCCAACTAACATTTCAACTGTTTCGTTTATTCTAAGTTTGCTTTCCATTTTAAACCCTCCAAAGTATAAATATTATACCACAAATAAAATTAAAAAGAAGCATTATCTGCTTCTATTTTATTATTTTTTTTAGAGATAGTTTTTTAGCATTATTTTCATCTGTTAATCTATATCTCTCATCTATACCATATGCTTTTTCACAATCACCACAATACTTACATTTTCTATAAAAAACTGATTCCTTAGAAGTATAAACCCATGGTTCACCAAAATCATCCACATCATCGTGTCTAACATCTTCTATTTTTTCTTTCCAATCTAAGAAATCATGATATCCTCTTTCTTCACATATCTTAATTTTTTCTTGTGCTTTTATTTTTTCATATTCATAAGGTAATCTTCTATATACTTCAAAATATAATGTTATATCTTCGTTATATAATTTTTCTAAATCATCATTAATATTTTTAATAATTCTATCATGATCCATACCAAAACCTCCCTATATAACTATTTATTTTTATAATATTCCTTACAAAGATTATCTAAATCTTTAATAATATTATCTACATTATCACTACTTGTAAGTCTTGCTCCAGAAGCATATATATGACCTCCACCACCATAATTTTCTAATACTTTATTTATTATTGGCCCTCTACTTCTAGCATTAACCTTAATAAGATTATTCTTTTTATCTTCAGTGAAGAATACCCATACTATTATTTCCTCTATATTATTAAAATTACCTATAATATTACCTGATAAAGCAGTATCTCCACCAAATCTTTGGATTACTTCATCATCTAAAACAATATAACCTAAACCATTTTCAGTTACTTTAAGATGTTCTGATACATAACCATTAAATCTTACATCTATTAAATTTCTTTTATATAAAATATCATATAAAGGCTTAATTTCTATTTTTTGATCTTCTATTAATTTAGAAACTAAACTAAAAGTCTTAGGACTAGTATAATCATACATAAATCTATTAGTATCAGATACTACACCCATAAATAATTTTTCAGCAGCTACCTTATTCATTTTTAATCTTGTTTCATATACTAATTCTATTAACATTTGACATACTGAACAAGCTGATGTATCTACCCATTTTAAGTCTTCAAACTTATCTACTACTGGGTGATGATCTATTTTAATAACATATTTAAAATCTTTTGGATTATTAACTCCATCTATTCTAGCAATATTAGGTGTATCTAATACTATTAATAAAGAATCTTTTATTTCTTTATCATTTAGTTTATCCATTTTACCCATATATTTATGCATAGATGAATAAGCACCAATAACAGATACTTTCTTTTCAGGGAAAGTATTTAGTATTACTTCTTTTAATCCTAAAGTACTTCCTAAAGCATCTATATCCGCACCTATATGTCTAGCGATAACAATCTTATCGCTTTCTTTAATTTTATCGTATATTTTTTTAAATATTTCTTTCATATTTATACTCTTTCTATTTTATTATTTCGTATGTTTCTTTAACCATCATTAGTTCTTCATTAGTTGGAATTACATAGATATCTACACTAGACTTATCTGTACTAATTTTTCCTTCATGTAATTCTTTAAATCCAGCAATTTTAGAATTTAATTCTTTATCTATATCTAAACCTAATGGTTTTAATCTATCAGCGATATCCTCTCTTAATTGATCACTATTTTCTCCTGCTCCTGCAGTAAATACTATAGCATCTACTTTTCCACCTAATTCTATATAGTATGTAGCGATATAATTAGCAATTCTAGCATCATACATTTCTAAAGCTAACTTACACATTTCATCACCAGAAAGTGCTCCTTCAAGTACATCTCTTCTATCAGAATATGTTGATATACCAAGTAATCCAGATTCTTTATTTAATTTATTAGTAATCTCTTCTATATCCATTCCAGATTCTTTAGAAACATATTCAATTATAGATGGATCAATAGAACCACTTCTAGTACCCATCATAAGTCCATCTAGTGGAGTTATACCCATTGTAGTATCAAAACATTTTCCTTCTTTAACACATGAAATACTTGCTCCTGAACCTATATGACAAATAATTAGATTAACATCTTTTTTATTTAATCTTTCTTTCATTTCTTCTGTTATAAATTTATGACTAGTACCATGAAAACCATATTTTCTAACACCATAGTTTTTATACCATTCATATGGAACTGGGAAAATATATTTATCTTTTGGCATAGTTTGATGGAATGCTGTATCAAATACTGCAACCATTGGAGTATCTGGTAATTCCTTTTTAAATGCTTCTATACCAGCTAAATTACCTGGATGATGAAGAGGCCCTAATTTAGTTAATTCTTTAATATCATTAATAACTTCATCATTAATTAATACTGAATCACTATATTTTTCTCCACCGTGTAATACTCTATGTGCAATACCATCTATTTCATCTAATGTATTAACTACTTTATATTTAAGTAATTCCTCTATTAATACTTTAACAGCTTCACTATGATCTTTTAAATATCTTTCACCTTTAATCTTTTCACCATTTACTTTAGTATTCCAAAAAGAATCACTTAATCCTATTTTTTCTATATATCCACTTATTAATACTTCTTCTTTAGGCATTTCTAATAATTGAAATTTTAAAGAAGAACTTCCTGCATTAACTGCTAAAATCTTCATAATATCACCTACCTCTATAATTATAACAAAAAAAAACATATTTAAAAATATGTTTTTATGCTATCTTTAAAATTAAATTAAGAATTATAACAGCATATACTATTACTATAATAGATAATACTAATATATCTGCAAAACCGGCACTCTTAACATCAGTTACTGGAGTATTAACTAATTCTTTCACAGGAGAGATTGGAGTTACTTCTGCCTTTTGAGGTTTATTATTAATTAATTCTTTAGTTTTTACTATATATTCATTTAATTTTTTATTAATCATTTCTTCAGAATAATTAACTTGTTCAGGATACATTTTAGAAGCTTCTAAATATACTCTAATATTATTAAAACTACTAACTATTTTTTCATCAGCTGATATTGCATCAGGAATCTTTTCACCAATTAATTTTCCTTGTATATCATAATTAATTGGATTTAAATCAAATGCATAATTATTTTTAATAACTTCGATAACTTCTTTTCTAGTATTTTCTTCTACTACTTCTATAGCTTTATTTATATCTATTAAACCTGTTGTTTCATTAACAGCAAATTTTCTTAATATATTATCTAAAGCAGATTTATTTTTTAATTCAGTTAATATCTTAATATCATTTAATGTTTCAATAGTAGGTTCTGCTGAAACTAAAGGTGTTACAGTAGCAGAAGGTTGAGTTTCTTCTAATACTTCTTCTTGTGGTTCTTCAATTATTTCTTCTTTTACTTCTGCTTCTTCAGCATTAGTTACATTAATATAATTAATTAAAGATGTTTCATCAGTTATTTTTTCTAATGTATCAATTGGAACATTTTTTTTCTTTCCATCACAAACAAGTACAACTTCATTTGTACTTGGATTTAAACCTGTTATATATTTTTGTATAAATTGATTATTTTTATAGTAATTAACTAACCTACTCTTAACATCCATAAAACATACCACCTTATTATGTCCATTATAACATATTTTATAAAAAAATGTATATATAATTATTAAAAAATAGTGAACATTTACGTCCACTATTTATTCTTATTTCTACTTGATTTTCTACTATTTGACTTTCTTGAGTTATTCTTTTGACTTCTAGCAGAATTACTATTGCATTTACATCCAAATTCACTAGATAAATCTGTATTACTTTGATTATTTTTATTAGCTCTATTTTTCATAATTCCTCCTTTATTATTAGGTTAACCAAATCATAAAAAATAATACAAAAAAAGAAGTATTTCTACTTCTTATTTATCTTGTAATACGCTTAGGATACCATCCATTTTCTTTTGAACATCAGTTAATTGACCTTCTAAAGCTTCATTTTTCTTTTTGATTTCTTCTTTTTCATTACTTAAACTTAAAGCTTCTTTTTGTTTTTCAAATAAATCAAATTTAGTCTTAGATAATTCTTCTTCTAATTCTTCAATTTGTTTTTGTTGTTTAGCATATACATCCATTAAAACTGGTTCTACAGTTTTTTTGAATTCTGATTGATAATCAACCTTTTGAACTCTAGATTCATATACTGGTTTATTTGATTCAATTACAGGTTCTGGTTTAATTACTGGTTCTACTTTTGGTTCAGAACTTTGAGCTGTTTCCATAACAGATTGGATTGTTTTGTTTCTAGCTTGTAATTCTTCAAAAGTTGGGATTTTAATTGTTTTTTCGATTTCTGGTTCTTTTTCTACTTCTACTTTTGGTTCTTCTACTACTGGAATTGTAACTGGTTCAGAAACTACTTGAACACCTTCACTATATTTTGATCCTATAGTATCAGCAAATTTCTTAGATACTAATAATTTTTTAGGTTTTCTAATTGAAATTTCTTCTCCAGTTAGTTTAACTTCTAATTTAATTTCTTCTGGGAATGGTTCAGCATCTGATTTAGCTAAAGCTTTTAATACTGCTTTAATATTATTCCATTCTTCATCAGTAGTTATTTCTTTATATGAATATGATCCATTTTCATCAACAAGACCAGATACATATATTTTAATCATTCCTTCTTCATTAATTTCATTTAATGTATAAACGATATATTTATTATCATTTGTTAATTTAAATTTAGCAAGTATAGTAGCATCTACTCTCATACCAGATTCGTCAATTATATAAAATAATTTATCCATTCAAAAACACCTCTTTACTATATAAAATTATATCATACTATTATCTTTTTAGCAACAAAATATTTGCATCCATAAGCACAATTATCTTTAATATACTTATCTAAATTGCTATATTTATTAATTTTATTTGCCATCTTATTTTTATCATCATAAAAACCTTTTAATCTAAGTTTTCCATATGCCCAATCACCAACTATATAATCATAATTTGAAAAGTAATCTGTATATCTATTTTTAAACTCTTCTAAATCAAATCCTTCTCTATAATCAGTAATAATTTCGTATTTATTATTATCTATTTCAATTTGTTTTTTCATATTATCACCAACTTAATTATACCATTATTTTTTATTTTTTAATACATTATCAGTGAATATTGAATTAATATTTCCTTGTACTATCTTTATAGATATAGGTATATAATTAACTATTTTATTTTTTTTAGTTTTAAATGGAAGTATAACTTCAGTATTAGCTTCTATTTTTATAGATATTTCTATTAATGCACTATTATATCCATACTCTTTAACATTAGTTTCTAAACTAGTAACTACATTACCATCTAATACTAGTTTTATAGGTACTTTAGGGCCCAAATTTTCTAAGAAAACATTATTACTACCCGAAAATATTGGTACATATGTAACTACACTATTATTCTTAGTTTTATACTTATTAAAATTATCTTGAACTACTAAAGATGATTCTTTAATAATCTCATTAACTACTTTACTGTTATAATCTATAGATTCTATATTACCTTCATTATCTTTATCTATATTAAATAAATCTTCTTTATCAAGTATATTAATAACTCTATCAGTAACATTCTCACTAACTAAACTAATACCTTCCTCTTTAACTATATTTTCTGAATATATAAGTAAACTAGGCATAACTTTATTAGATATATAATAAAGTAAAAATATACTAAATATCATTATTAATATAAATAATAATAGTAATCTATTTTTTAAGCTCTTTTTCTTTTTTAATTTCATATTAAATAATATGAAAAAAAATAGGAATATTTCCTATTTTAATATATATGTTGTTACTATATAGTAAGCGCCTAATATAATAGCAATTATTAGTAAGAATATTAATACTTTTATAAAAGAATTAGATTCTTTAATATCTTCTTCAAGTTCATCATCACTAAAGTCTTTCTTACTAAACATAAATGTATTAGTACTATATTCTGTTGTTGTTTTATCACCATCTTCTATTTCATCAAGTACTTCTACTTTTTCATTAGGTAAAGCTATTCTTTGTACTGTAGCAGTTTTGCTTTCTTTAGTAATATCTTTATATGTATTAGTGTTATCACCACTATTTTCACTATTTGATTGTACATTAGCTAAAGTATTCATTATATCTAGTAATTCTGTTTCCTCTTGTAATAATTTATCATATACTTTTCTAGTTTTAGATAATTCTTCTTCTATATCTAAATGACTTTCATATTTACTATTTTTCCTTTTTTCAGAAGCTTCTTCTATGATATCTCTTTTTTCTTTAGCAGATTTTAATACTTCATTAATATCATATATTCTTTCTTCTATTTCTTTTTTAGTTAAATTATCAAAATTAATATCAGGTTTATTAACCTTTTTTTCATTTAAACTTTTTTCTCTATCAATTATTTCTTTTATCTTAGAAATATCTATTTCTTTGCTTTGATCGATAACTACTGAGTTAGTATATGTTCCAGTATTATATAGTTCTTCATATAATTTTTTATTTCTAGAACTTCTACTATTAGAATCATCACCAGTATATTTATCCATTCTAGTATCCAAGAGAATCACCTACTTTACTATATATATATAAATAATAACATATTTTTTAATAAAATAAAATAATTTTGAGTATTTTTGTAGTATAATTAAGAAAGGAGGAATGTTTATGAATTTTAATGTTGATCAAGATAAATGTTTAAGATGTGGAATGTGTACTGGAATCGCTACAGATTTATTTGAATTTGATGATGAAGGTAATATCAAAGTTAATAATGAAAAAATTAATGAAGAAAATTTAGAAGAAGCTAGAGAAGCTAAAAATAGTTGTCCAGTAGGTGCAATTAGTGAGGATGAAGAATAAAAAATAACAAGTTTAAACTTGTTATTTTTTTATTAATGAATATAAAGATTTTACTTCATGAATAGTTAATTTTCTATATTTACCAGATGGTAAATTATCTAATCTTAAATTACCATATTCTTTTCTAGTAAGTTTTAATACATCTAAATTAAAATATTCAAACATTTTCTTTATCTCATGGTTTTTACCTTCATGAATAGTTATTTCTATCATACTAGTATTTTTAACTTTATCTATCTTTTTAACTTTAACTTTATCTGGAGTATATTTAATACCTTTAACAGTTACTCCTTCTTTTAATTTTTTTAATTCTTCTGCTGACATAATAGAGTTAATTTTAGCTAGATATACTTTACTAATCTTACTATTTGGTTTCATCATTAAATTAGCAAATTCACCATCATTAGTAAGTAATATAATACCAGTTGTATCATAATCTAATCTACCTATTGGATATATTCTAGTATCTACATCAAAATAATCAAGTATAGTCTTTCTGCCCTTATCATCTGAAGTAGAAGATATAACTTCTCTTGGCTTATTAAACATATAATATACTTTTTCATTACTAGTTAAAGTAACTCCATCTATAGTAATAGTATCATTAGTATCTACTTTAGTACCTAATTCTGTTACTTTTTTACCATTAACAAACACTTTTCCTTCAGTAATTAGTTCTTCTGCTTTTCTTCTAGAACAATAACCTAAATTACTTATTTGCTTTTGTAATCTTTCCATAAAAATCACCTAGAACGATTATATCATACTTTTTATTTATAATAAATAATCTCTTTATGAACTATTTTATCTTTAAAATATACATTTATATATCCATATTCATTTATACTTTTCTTTTTTATTACTTCTGTCCTAATATACTTATATTCACCTATTTTTAAAGGATAATAATAATTATATTTAATATATAGATTATCTTCACCTTTTACTTTAAAAGTTAATTTATTTATTATTAAATAGTTCTTATAATTATCAAATCCATAATTATATAGTTTAATATGAGTATTAAAATCATCATTATCATTTAAAGTAACACATATTAAATTTAAATCTCTTTTAGAAGCTGAACTAACAAGTGTTCTTCTAGCTTTCTTAGTAAAACCTGTTTTACCACCAGTCGCATATTTATATCTAAATAATAATTTATTTTCATTAGTCCATTCATAAAAATTCATATTAGTTTTTACTTTTTTATATTTAGTACTATTGATCTCCCTAAATTCATAAATATTATTCGCATATTTCATAAGAAGTGCCATATCATATGCAGTTGAATAGTTTTTTTCTTTTTCATCTAACCCACTACTATTTTCAAATATAGTATCTTTCATACCTATTTCAATGGCTTTTTTATTCATTTTATTAATAAACTTATCATGACCACCTAAATAATCTTCAATCATAATAGCAGCATCATTTCCACTTCTAAGAAGTAATCCATATACTAAATCTCTTAAGGTAATTACTTCTCCTGGTTTAATATATATACCAGATCCATATGATTTTAATACACTTTCATTTACTTTTACTTCATCATCTAATTTACCTGATTCTATTGCTAATACTGCAGTCATAATCTTAGTAGTACTAGCAATTAGCCTTTTATCACTAATATTCTTTGAATATAATATTCTACCTGAATCCCCATCTATTAATATTGCACTTTTACTAGGAATATTTAAAGCATATACATTAATCGGTAATAACAATAGTAATAATAATATTTTTCTCATAATAAATTTTATGAACAAAAAAAGAAATAATTACTTATTTCTTATTCAGTATATAAACCATGAAGTTTTTGCATAGACTCATTAGTTAAATTATCTAAAACCCATTCATCATTTTCTTTAGTTAAAGTAAAATCAATTGAATAAGTCTTTCTATCACTAACTTCTTCTAATAATTTAAACTTATAATCTAAGAATTTATCATAATCTATAGTAGTTTTACCTTCATTTTCAGTGTTTTCATCACTATTTAAGGTATTTTCACCTTCATTTAATTCGTTATTAGTATTAGTTTTTTTATAAAACTCTTTCTCGTGTTCGTCTAAATATGTGTTTGCTGCATCAATTGCACTACCAAAATCATATACAGTAACATCTACAGTGACTATAGCAGTATCTCCATCTATGATTTCATCTGTTATTTTGTATTCTAGATTCTTATATTGATTTAGCATTAAAGTTTTATATCTATCCTTATATTCACCACTATATTCAGAATCAATTACATCATCTAAATTAGTAAGAACAGAACTATCTTGATTTTTATATCTATCAAGTAATTCTTTTACTTTAGCCTTAGGTGTATTATTCATACCAAAAGAACACGCAGTTAATAAGATTACAAATAAACCTAAAAATATCTTTTTCATTTTTCCTCCTTTTATTAATAATTTTTACTAAAATAAAAAAAATATACTAAAAAGTATATTTCTTTTATTTTTTCTTCTTATTAAAGTATATTAATAAGCCTATTATTAAGATTAATGTAATAATAATAGCTGCATACATAATTCTAGGTTGTCCTGTTTGAATATTAACAATTAATTCTGCGGATGCATCACTACCATTTGTCGCTAATGTTTTATTTTTTAATACCATTAATCCTGATGCATTACCATTTTCATCGATTATGACTGATGCAGTATCTTTATAACCTGCTCTTTCATAACCTTCAGGAGCAACTGTTTCAACTATTCTATATGTACCTGCTGGCATATTAACAAATGAAGCAAATCCATTAGTTGTAGTGAATTGTAATCTACCATTCTCACTATCTTCAGTATAAGCACCATTAACATCTATTACTTTAACATCTTCAAATTTACTTAATTCAGCATTATATCTTTGTACTTTAAACTTACCATTACTAATATAAGTACCATGTATATCAGTCTTATAGAAATTAAATGCATTTAAAGTATTAGATATATTAAATGTATCAGTAAAGTTACTACCATTAACAGTATTACCTCGTTTATTAACATCTATTTTAGCTTCAATAAAATCACTGTGGATAACATATCCATCTTGAGTAGTTATTTGTTTAAAATAATATGTTCCTGGAGGTAAATTATTAATGCTTATAATTCCATCTGGATTTGAATAATAATTTACAATTCCACCATTAGGATCATAATTAAAGTATCCTGGAGATATTATAGAAGATGCGACTTCTGTAGACTTATCTTCTCTATATAACTTATATATAACACCAGAAAGAGGCATACCATTACCAGTAGTAATAACACCTACTCTAGTTTTATAATTCTTAACTTGTACAGTAGAATCATTTGCTGATATATATATTTTTTGAATGCTATCATAAATAAATAATTCACCTTTAGAATTAATCTTAATTTTAGTAATGTTATTATTTTCATCACTAGATAATATATAAGGATTAGGAACAGCAGTTTCTACTATCTTATATTCACCTTCTGGTAAAAGAGCAATAGGATAAGATGCTGTATCAAGATTTAGATTAGTAATATGTCCATCTTTATCATATCCAAATATATTTCCATCATATAAATTAAATTTAACTAATTCATCTTTAGAATCTTTGATTTGATAAGTTACTCCGTGTAATGGAATATTATTCTCATCTAAACTATATATCTTAAAGTTCTTAGCAACATCAATTACATTTAATATAATAGTATCATCAACATAAGTAACAGTAACTTGTGAATTCATACAAGTTAAATTACCTTGTGAATCAGTTCCACTATTATCACAACCAGTAACTCTCTTATTAATAGAATCAACAACTATTTTAAAGTCACTAATCTTTTCATAATCTTTAGGAGCTACTATTTCACTGACAATATATTCACCAGATTTATTAATATTTTCAGCCTCATCATTGCCTTTAATAATAATATTATAACTAGTTGTACTTCTATTAGTTAATCTAAATGTAGAGCCATCTATTTCTTTTTTATCAATACCTACTTTTTTAACTTTAATCTTAGTATTTTCAGTTGTTACTTTAAATGATTTAGAGAATAATTTATAACCAGATCCATATATTAAATCTTGGCATCTCTCATCAGTACAACTATTTAATGGATTAAATTTAAAATAATAGAATTTACTTGTTTTATCTACATTATCAAATGGTGAATAATTACCAGCATAGAATGAACAAACTATATCTACTTTAGATATTTCACTATCTGCTGAAATTAAAACTCCATTATCTAATGCTTTAACTTTTACATCATCACTTGCAGAAACACAAGTTCTATAATCACCTAATCCTACAATCGTTCTAGAATATCTCTTATTAACAGAATCCCATTCTAATTGATATTCTGAATTATTAAATGCAGTAGCACTGATAGGATTTTCTCTATTATAAGCAGCATTTACTATCTTTTTATAATAACCATATAAGTTATCTGATGAAGTAGAATCTGCTCCATTAGGATATATTAAGTTATTATAAACACTATTTGTACCATTCCATGTAGGGCTTACAGTAGCAAATGTAGTTCTACCACCTTCCATAACTTCCCATACAAGTATTTGCATAGCAATTAGTGATAAAGTATCACTTTTACTATTAAGTAAATTATCTACTCTTAAAGTATTACTTGTTGGATAATAACCAGAAACAAGTAAATACTCTAAAAGTTCTCTTTGTTCATCAGTTAAATTATTTGAACTATTTTGTAATGAACTAAATTCATTTTTTAATGTTAAAGAATAATCATAATGATCATTTGGTAAAGATTTATTTAAACCAGATGCATAAGTTACATATGATTTACTTCCATCTAGTACTTCATTAAAATAGAATTTATCACTATATCTTAAAGTTGAAGTACCAGTATCACTTACCTTCATATCAGTAGTTGGCCATGTAATAATCCAACCATTATTCTTTAAAGCACTAATTGAAATATTAGATTGTGAATAAGTATATGCATAAACCTTAGTAGTAATAAAAGATAGGAATAATATTAATAATATAAATATTATATTTCTTTTTTTCATATTACTCACCACCTCCAATACTAGTACCTAATGTATTAAAATCATATCTAGGTAATTCATCACCCATTAATACTAAATCTTTAACAGAAACACTATTAACATAATTACCACCTTTAGTTAATTCTGCTTCTAATACTAAATCAAATGGTACTTTTTGATTTGGAAGTATTATCTTTCCAGATAATCCATTATAGTATAAATTATTATCATAAGAAACCCAATCTTGATTTTCTCTTAAATTTGGATTAAATGTCATACCATCAGGCATAGCATCTACTATCATACCTACATAACCAGGATAATATTTAGTATTTTCAACATAGAAACTATACTTAACTCTTATCTTAGCATTCTTAGGATTTCTAACATTTAATGTTACTCTAGTAGCATTATTATAATCAAAATTTTCTACTTTACCATCACTAATAATTTGAACATTAGTAATATATTTCTTTATATCAACTTGGAATTCTTTTTTAATCTTAAGACCTAAATTAATATCATCATATTCTATACTACTACCTTCAAATGTAACTATATTTGAAATAGCAATATCAGTATTTGGTAATATAGATGCTTTTGAATTATTTGATGCTGAACCTGGAATATTAGGGTTAATCACAGAATTTTCTGTAGGTATATAATGATCATCATTATATTTAAATTTAACATAATAATTACCTTTAGAAATACCTCTAAAATAATATTCACCATTACTACTTGTAACTGTTTCAGCTATTAAAGTATCATCTTCTGAAACAAATGTAGAAGGATCTTTTGGATCAACATTAGATATATCTCCATTAATCTTGTATAAAGATACAGGTATATTTTCAAGTCTAGATTCATCTTCACTATATATACCACTTTCATCATAATCTTCAAAAACAAATCCTGATATTTTTCTATTATAAATAGATGTCATAGTTCTTGATGATGAATAATATAATTTTTTATTATCTGTAGTAGAACATGCCGAATCATTTTCAGTACATTCATAATTACTTGGTTTATCAGAGATTATATAAAATACGTTATAGTATAAATCTCCTTCCTCTGAATTAATTGGCGTTACTGTAATAGTAATACCTTCATTTGTTATAAAGTAATTATCTACTTCAAAATTATCAGTCTTAGTTATTTTAATACCAGTAATATTAGATTTTTCAGTAGTAGGATCATTCCATACTGTCCATTCTATATCACTACTAGCACCTATTTCTTCATTAATAATCTTAGAAGGTAATGCTTTAGTATAATAAGCAGTATACCCACTAGGAAGTGCCTCATTAAGTTTAATCTTAAATCCAGTTGCCTCATAATCTGAACTTAAATCTGAATATGAAGAATCACCTTTATAAGGAATTACATAATATAAACTAGCATTAGGATAACTTAAAGCATTTCCATTATTTCTAGAGTTATTATATGCTCTCATCTTATAATTATAAGAACTATTCTTTTCTATATTAGATGGAGATGTTATACCTTGAGTAGTTATATCAGACCCATTATATATAGTAATTGAATTATCTGCTATAGATCTATATGATGCTGGCATAATAGAACTCATATAAATAGTTGTCTTTTCATCACTAGCATTATATATATCTTTACCAACAGTGAAATCAGAAGTTATATATATAGTAGGAGTAATACCATTAGGTGTATCCATACTAATATTAGTAAATACTTTTAAATTATTAATTTCACCATTACTAACTTCACTACTTCCAAATACATAATGATATCTATTATATGCAGTATCACCTATAGTAATAGGAATTACTTCTACTGGTGTTTTAGCAGTATCAGAATTATCATAATTAATATATTCCATATAGCTAGGCATATCTACATAAATATCTGCTCTTTCAAAATTAGCACCAGTATCATTTTTTGATGCACTACTAGATATTCTAGTTTCAATAGGATAATAATAGAAATTACTTGTTTCTTTATTATTTCTATAGAATTTTACATTTGGTTTAGATACTTTAACACCAGATACTAATATAGTATTACCAGATATTGGGCATGTTTCAGTATCACATATATTTCTATTAATAACTAAATTATCATCACTAAATACAGTTTTAATAAAATTATCAGATCTTTTTATTAATTCTTCTCCATTATTACCTATTCCTAAATATCTAATACTACCTTTACCATATGCAATAGCATTACTTACAACTTGATAACTATTTCCATTTAAAGTATAGTTATGTTTAATTTTAGCTTTTAAAGTAATACTTGCTTCTAATCCTGGTAATATTAAATCACTTCTATTTTCATCACCTGTTACGATACTCTTAACAAGTATAGGTCCTCTTTGTTTTTTATCATCATCAATATTTGGGTCATCTAAACCTACTCCCCATTGAATCATATCTGGTTTTTCAACTATACAAGGTCCACCATATAAATTCATATAATCTTCTGTAGTATTTATTTCATCAGGACAACCTTCTGCTCCTGTTGTATCAAAGAATAAACTATTCCATTCACCATAACCAAAACTAACACTGTCTAAATCATTAGGAGTATTAACATTAAAATCATAATCTACGTTATTATCATTTGGAATAATATCAATAGCGTTATTATCTATTTTTAAATAATTATTTAAATTAGTAATACCATCACCAGTTCCATTATAACTAAATGATTCTCTAATATAAAAATCTTGATTATAATTGAAATTAGCTGCTCCATAAGGTTCACTATCAGATTCAAGTGTATTAAATAATTCTACTTTAGAATTATAATTAGCTAAATTAAATTCATAGTTATTTGAAATACTAACTGAACCACCCATAGTACTTTCAACAGTAAATATTTTATCTTGATAATCATAAGATGCTCTATCATAAGTTAATACGAATGCATTACTTGAGAAATAATAAAAATCAGATAATTTATTATTTAATAATCCATTACTACTTATATTTGATACATGTATATTATTTGCTGAAGCACTAGTAACATTTCCATTATTTAATTGTCTCATCTCAACAGAATTATCAACATATATTGTATATTCTTTAGGATTTTGATTTTCATATGCTATATAAGGTTTATATCCTTGAGGTGATAAATCAACATCTAATCCAGTATAAGCATCTTTAATACTAAAATTAATATCAGCTTCACTTGGTACTAAAGCTCCCTTAATACTTTTTTCTCCTTGTTCTTCTATTCCTAGTAAAACACCTATTGGATATTTATTAGAATAATTATCAATACTAGCATCCATACCACCAGTATATAATCTAACAGAATATCTTTCTTTACCAGTAATAGTTAAATTACATAAATTAGCACCTGCTATTTCATTATTACAATCAGAAATTACATACATATTACTTCTAACTGCTTCAAAATTACTAGATAATTCACTACAATTTAATTCACTAATACTTCTCTTACTTGTATCTGTTAATTCTTTAATAATTATTATTGGCTCAAAAGATGTATTGTTATTTGAATAAATATCACTAATAGTAATATTTAGTGATATATCACTATCTATACCTTGATCATGAATTATAAATTCAGCATATCTATATTCACCATTAAATACTTTTTTGCCTTCACTAGAAGAACAATCTGAAGGTGATACATTATCATCACCATCTAAATAAACACTTTCACTACTTGAACTAGTTGATACTCTAGCTTTAACAGAAGCTGGTAATAAAACATCAACAACTACACTTCTATTATCAGAACTAGGATCAATAGTTTCTCCTTCTTTAGCACCTAATCTATAATTTATTACATAAACTGCAGAATCAAATGTTCTAACTATACCATTATTACTATTAGTATCATTACCATCCCCAGATTCACTATCAAATGAATCAGTTCCGTCAATAATATTAGCAATTGAAGATGATTTAATTTCTATTTTATTTTCATCAGTATCATCAGCTAATACATAAAAATAAACTGGCACGAAAATAATCGCAACAATTAAAATTAATGTAACTATAATTTTTTGCTTAGCATCTATTTTAGCCATAATAATCATGCCCTTTCTAGTATTTTCTATTCTATATATAATTAAACCATTTTTTAAGCAAAAAAGCAATAAAAAAGGAATACTTTTATAAGTATTCTAACCTCTTAATTACAAACAAAATTATATAATTTATAAAAGATATTTCTTTTATCAAAAGAATTATTAATCGCACTTAATAATTTTTGTTTAATAATACTAATATTATCACTTTTTTCATTATAAATTTCATAATAAAAATATTCTAATTCTTCATACTTCTTATTAGCAATTAAATCACTTAAATAATTAGTTAAAGTATTAATAATTTTATTTTCTTTTCTAGTAAAATAATTATTTTTAAAACTATTCTTTTTTATAATTTTATATTCAATAATAGAATATTTTAAAAATTTAGCAAATTCCAATACTTCAGTTTCTTCTTCTAAACTTAAATTACTTCTAGAATCTATATATCCTTCATCATTAAAATTAATCGCAATACATTTAGTATTAGATGCTAGTATACAAGAATACTTATTATTTTTAACTATATTCTTATAATATTTTTGACTCTTATTATAAATCTTTTTCAAAAATAAATTACTTACTTTTATATCATGAAAAATATAATTATCTATTATTTCATCTTCAATTCTAAAGATGGGTATTTTCAAAAAAAATTCTACTTGATCATTAAAATCCCATTCATAAAAATCATATAACTCTTTATTAAAATTAAGGCAAACATCAAATATATAATTCATTTTTTCCTCCAATTATAAATGATAAATATATAAAAAATATACCTACAAATATATTAATACACTCTATTCTTTTACTAATAAAATTAATATAATCAATAAAATTATATCCAATAGTAAATAAATTTAAATAAATAATTATAAAACTAATACTAATAATACTAAGGCCAAAACCAAATAAAAACATAAATGATTTAATAAACATAAATTCACCTATAAAATTATATTTATTTATTCAAAAAAATATTATATAATTTAATAGGAGATGATAGAAATGAATTTAATAAAATATCTTATATTAGGACTTATTCAAGGTTTAACTGAAACAATACCTGTTTCATCAAGTGGACATTTAATGATTTTTAAAACATTAATGAATGCGAAAATGGATTATGATACAATCGCAATAATGACTAATTTTGGATCATTAGTAGCGATTATAATATTATTTTGGTCAGATATTAAAAAAATAATCATTGATTTCTTTAAATATTTAAAAAATAAAGATGAAGAATCAAAAGCTAATTACAAATATGCTTGGATGATAGTACTAGGTTGTATACCTGCTGGGTTAATGGGTATTGTCGTTAGTAAATTAGATTTATTTGATAAGATCGAAAATAATATAAAAATAGTTGGTGTATCTTTAATAATCACATCATTCTTACTATTTGTAGTAAGAAACTTCAATGGTAAAAAAGATGATACTAAACTAGGTATAAAAGAAGCATTAACTGTTGGAGTATTCCAAATACTTGGATTATTCCCTGGTATTAGTAGAAGTGGTTCTACTATAGTAGGTGGTATGGTATCTGGTTTAAAAAGAGATACAGCATTTAAATATTCATTTATGCTTTATATTCCACTATCACTAGCTGCAATGGCACTTGAATTAACTGATATAAACATTGAAAAAAGTTTAATATTACATTATGTTTTAGCTACTATAATAGCAGCAATCGCAACATTCTTAGTAACTAAATGGTTCAGAAGAATTGTTGTTAAAGGAAAACTAATTTACTTCTCTATCTACTGTTTAATAGTAGGAATGTTAGTATTATTCTTCTTATAAAAAAAAAGACTCTATTCAGAGTCTTTTTTATTTTCTATTTCTTTAATATCTACTTTATTAATACTATCAAATCTCTTTGATATTTTATCTGTAGTAGTATGTATTTCAAGCACATCTTTATTAACTGTTTCAATACTTCTAGATAGTTTATCCCATCTTTCTTTATATCTAGAAAATTCAACTGATAATTTTTGTAATTCATCATGAATTACTCTAGCATATTTATCTCTTTCTTGGTTCTTAATTATTACTTCTATTGTTGTTAATGTACTCATTAAAGTGGTTGGAGAAGTAATCCAAACTCTTTTTTTATAAGCATATTCAATTATATCTTCATGATATGCATTTAACTCTGCAAATATGGCTTCAGCTGGTAAAAACATTATGGCTTGATCTGACGTAACACCAGGAATAATATATTTACTACTAATAGCATCTATATGTTTTTTTACGTCATTTTTAAATAATTTAGCAGCAGCTTCTCTTGATAATTTATCATATTTCTTATCAACCATAATTCTATAATTTTCTAATGGAAATTTAGAATCTATCGCAATAGTACCTAATGGTTCTGGTGCGAATAATACAGCATCTGCGATAGTACTGTTATCAAAAGAATATTGTAAGCGATATACTTTATCATTTTTATCACCAAATACAGATGATAATATATGAGTTAAATTAACTTCACCAAATATACCTCTACTCTTTTTATCAGTAAGAATTCCTTGAAGTGAAACTATATCAGTAGATAAACTATCTATTTTCTTTTGTGCTTCGTCTATTTTAGCAAGTTTTTCTAAAACATTACTAAATGTTTTATTAGTCTTTTCAAAGTTTTCATCTAATCTTTCATTAACTCTATCATTGATAATATTTAATTTATTATCCATTTTTTCACTTTGTTTATTAAAATCATCATTTAAATTTCTAGTAATATCACTTTTAAAATCACCTAATTCTCTAGTGACATTAGTCTCTAAATTACCTAATCTTTCTGTTATTTTACCTTCGTTTATATTCTTAAATAGTGATATAACCACTAATATTAAAATTACTATTAATATACCAATTATTATATATTCCATAAGTTATCCTCCATAATATAATTATACTATAAAAATAAGTTATTTTAAATAACTTATTTCCCATATCCATCTATAACATTAACTACATTATAATTAAGTAATCTTAGTAATTCACATGCTCTTTTACTTCTTATTCCACTCTTACAATAAATATAATATTTATCTTCTTTATTTAAGTAAAAACTAGGATTATTTAATAATCTTTCATATGGAATATTTATGGCATTATAAGCATGTCCTTTATTATATGAATCATTATCCCTAATATCAATAATATTATAGTATGGCTTTAATTCATTAAAAAAAATATTCATATAGTATTATATGAATATTTCTTATATATGTTATTCATCAAAAAAATCATCAAAGAAATCATCATAAGAAGCATCATTTGTATCTTTAGGTTGTTCTTCTTTCTTTTCTTCTTTAATTGCAAAATTTTCTAAGTCGATCTTATTACTTGGAATTACTTCTGAAACATTAGGAGCAGATTCACTTGTTTTAGGAAGTGGATTAAACTCAATATCAGGTTCAACAATAGTTTCAAGTTTTTCTTCTTTAATTTCTTCAGTTGGTGCTGAAATAACCTCTTGTTTAGGTTCTTCAGGTATAATTTCAGTAGTTTCAGGAGCAGATGCTTCAGCTTGTATATCAGAAGTTGTTTGTGTAACTGTTTCTGGTGTATCGTGTTTTTCTGCCTCTTCTTTAGCTTTAGCCTCTTTTTCTTTTCTTTCTTCTTCTTCAATAGCTGCTATTTGTCTATCTATATTCTTAATTAACTCATCTAAATCTGCTTCACTAGTTACACTAGGAGACTTTGGCATGGATGGGTTTGGCATAAAGTTTGGATTTTGTGGCATAGCACTCGGATTAAATCCTCCTTGCATAGGATTAAACATTCCTGGCATACCTTGCATTCCAGGTCCAAATCCTCCACCCATATTTTGAGCTTTCTTTTCTCTAACAAAATCTTTAACACTAAATACTTTAACTTCACCCATATCTCTTTGTGGATATTCTACATCCTTACCATATATATCATTACCAACACCAAAACCAAAGTCAGAATTATAATCCATCTTTAATTTACCTTTATAAGGTGGACATCTATGACGAACTAATACATATTCATCTGGTTTCATTCTTTGTAGTTCTGATATAGTAACAAGTGGTCTTGTCTCTTCTTTCTTATCTTTACCTACTCTAACTATCTTATCACCACATAATTTACTTATTTCTTCTAAGGCACTTAATTCTCCCGTTAATAAATAAATAGTATTTATACAGTTACCTCTAATAGTTTGAGCATCTTCTTTACCATAAGTTTTATCTAATTGCGCAAAGTTTTGGATAATGAAAGTAAATCTAATATGACGAGATCTAGCAGCTGTAACCATTGTTGATATATCTTTAATCTTAGGCATATTAGCAAACTCATCTAGTAAGAAGTTAGTTCTTACTGGAAGAGCACCACCATGTTTATATGCTGTTGATATTAAACATTCATAACATTGTTTAATAAATATAGTTGCTAAGCTATGATATGTAGTTTTTTCATCTTGAATTATCATAAATAATGCAGTAGGTTTTTCACCTATAGAAGACATATCAAAATCATTTTTAGAAAGCATTTCTGATAAATTTCTAGTAACTGCTAATGTTTTAACTTTTTGTTGTAATACAGTCATAATACCTGCTTTTGTTTCATCAGCAGTAGTAACAGTACCAGCTAAGTTAATAGAAATAGGACTATTAGGATCTTGCATCTTATAGTATTCTTTCATATAAGTAGAAGCTCCATATCTTTCTTCACCTTGGTTAATCATTAAGTTAATACTATTAATATTAATTTGATCTAAAGGTGCATCTTGGAATAATGCTAAACCTAATCCTGTTAAATAATCAGCAGCAGCATTTTGCCAGAATGGATCTTGTCCTTGTCCATCAACTACTATATTTGTAGATAAGTCATTTAATAACTCATTTGCTTTATCAAAGTTACCTTCTTGTTGGAATTTATAAGGTAAGTCATAAGGATTCCAACAACTTCCTTTTTGAGGTTCACGGAAGTTTAATACAATTATTTGATATCCAGCATCTTTTAATATTTTATAGTTATCTTCATATATTTCACCCTTAGGGTCAGTGATAACTATTGATTCTTTAGCTTTAATTAAGTGTTTCATTGTAGGATTAATAACACCTGCAGTTTTACCTGATCCAGTTGCTCCTATAACTAATGTATGCATGTTAGAATCATCTATATAAGCATTTTCTTTATCATAAATAATTGGTACTCCACCTGATGGAGCTGTTTTAGACACAAAAGGTACTTTTATAACGTCCTTAGCATTTTGTATTTCAGTATCTTTAGCCCATCTAGAATAACCATTTTCTTTAGGTATATCTGTATATCCAAAGCCTTTTTCTCTTTCAAAGAAATAAGAAGATGTAGAACCAAATACTGCACCAACTACAGCAATCCAAACTACAAATGTTAAAGCTAAAGAATTACCTGTTAATCCCTTAAATAGATTTAAACCCGCAGGTACTCCATCATTTAATATAGAAACTACATTTGCAACGCATAAAGCAATAAGAAAAAATATGAAAATTGCTACTACAAAAAATGCAATTACATCTTTCTTTTCAGCTCTAAATTTTAGTTTCATCTAACCATCTCCTAAATACATAATCATTATAACAAAAAAAAGGTATTTTTTAAATACCTTTATTTATTAATGAATACAATTTGATTGATTTGCATAAAAACCAGTCATATCAACACCTGTATAATCACTTGCTGTGAAAGATTTTGTTGAAAATTGAACACCATCACTCTTTCCAGCAGCTTCTGCAATCATATACCTACCTGCGCTTCTATCAACACCAACAACAAGTACAACATGGTAACTAGAGTACATTATATCACCAGGTTTTAATATTGGTTCATTTATTAATGTTACATTAACCGCACCGGGTAAATTATTTGCATTGAATTTAGCCGCTTCCATTGCAGGAATATTATAACCTGCAGTATTTAATGACCATCTAACAAATCCAGCACAATCTAAGCCTCGTTGAATATAACATGTTGTTTTACTACAATTTGTGCGACATTCTGGTTCGTGACTTTCTCCCCAATATGCTTGGGCGCCCTCAATTCTTGATCCCCAACCGCCACCACAAGTGTATGGTATTTTATATCCATATTTTCCCATGTAGTTAATAAGGGTAGTTGCAGCATTAACAACACCTTTTCTAGAACAATAACCGCCTTCTGCAACAGCAGCATATATTGCATTATTATAATTATCTATAGTGTCTTTTTGACTTCCTAAAAATTTATCTAATCTCTTAGGTAATATTCCATCTGCAATAACCATCTCGTCTGGATTAGGAACATTAGGATCACTAGGATCATAAGCATTATCACAAATAGCACCTACGTTAGAAACATTGTCACCTAACACATTTCCATATCTTGTGATAGATACTACTTTTTGAGATGTATCCCATTCTTGACCCCAGCGGGCAGGATTACCATCTATACGGTACATTGCTGGATCAACTTGGAATTCTAATACACTTACTGTTCCATCAAAATGTCCATAACAACCAGGATCATTAATTAGTGGAACATCACATCTACTAGCATCAGTAACACCAGTATCTCCATATGATTTTATATCTCCTATAATAACTGGTATTATAGTTCCATCTTCTAATTTGGCATTAATCATATCTCCTACAGTACCCATCTTAGATGTAGTTGCTGCAAAATATCTATCAGAACCATTAACACTCATTACTGCTATACCATTTTTATATCTAGCACCAGATTCTATCCATAATTCCCATAATTCTTTAGGTGAATAATTCCAATTCAAGCGGTTATTATAGCATCCATAACCATATAATTCACTATAACACTCAACAACATAATTATTTTGTTTATATTGTAATACGCTATCAGGGAATTCAATTACTAATCCTCCAGATTGATCATAAACACATACTCCAGAATCTCTATAATTATCTCCACAATAGATAAATATATTGATTGGATCTCTATATTTACCTGAAGATATATCTATAAATCCAAAGTGTAACCCTGGAGTTGTTCCATTTTCAGAATATTCTGCAGAACCAATTACACCAATTTGTTGGCCTTTTGTAACAGAAGTTCCAGTAGTTGCAACACTAGTTGGATCTAATCCTCCATAAACTGTTTGAATAGTTGCAGTCTTAGTTTCACCATCTTTTTCATCAACATATGAAATATTATGTTCTACTTTAACCCATCCACCAGTACCTTCTTTATCATCATCATTATAGTCATTACTAGCCGTAGAAGCAACAACCGTACCATCAAATACTGATACTACAGCTGCTCCTGGTAAAACATTAGCAGATTCTTCATTTATATCTACACCATTATGTTTCTTACCATGATTAGTAACACCAAACGCAGTTTCAGTTGTGAATGTAATTTCAGTTAAATCTTCTATATGAACTGGAGACTGTAATTGATCAATGATACTAGTTCTAATATCACCTCTACATGCAGGATTATCACCAGCATCTCCATCTTCATCTCCATAGAATTCTTCCCATGCTTCTGCTAATTCTTGTATTTCTTTAATAACAGTATTAATACTTCCTTCTGTAGGATGTCCAGTGCTATCAAATCTTAAATGTTTTCTAAATTCAGGCATCTTAGGAATATATTCTTCTCTTAAATATGTCAAATATTTTTCTTCATCATATGTATATTTTTCATATTCTACTTCAATATCCATGTCAATACTACTAGTTGAAAGAAGAGAGCTTAAGAATGTTGCAAGTTCTACTACTTCGTTTATAAATTCAGATGAAACATCACCTAAAAGTGAAGTAACATTTGCAAGTGAAAAATCAGTAACACCTTGATTAATTAATTTCACTAGTGCGATTATAACGTCACTAGGAATTTCAATTGATAGACGTGAAGTATCTGTTGTTATTGTAATAGTAACTCTTCTTACATCTGTGAAAAATGATAATAAGTCTTCAAAGTATATACTTCCATTACTTAAAAAATTTGCTTCAGATTCAATTGACATATGATCACTAATGTAACCTTTTTGTAATGCGCTTTGTAATGCCATATCATATAATGGGTTCATTACTAACCAGCCATATCCTGTTTCAGATATACAAGCACTAAAATCCCCTAATTTTAATATTGGTTGAAATAATGCCGCAAATGAACTTTGCATAAATGTAGCTCTATCTGACTCAAGTATTAAAGCATTAGTCGCAACATAATCACCTAAAGATGCAGTATCTGTTACATCTCCGTCTTTACTCATCATATTTTTTGTTAATCTTTTTAGTCTAAATGTTTTGTTTGCACTATATGTTAATCCATTTGAATCTTTTTCAGAAAATGCTTCATCAGTTATTGAAGTTACCATAGAATTAATAGTTGATGAATACCCTAGCTTATAATCAGATAATTCTTCATCACTCATAGAATCTATTAAAGATGTTTCATCTTTTAAAGTATTACCTCTTCCAATAACATCATCATAAAATAACGTAGCCATTATGAGTGGTTCATTCAATTCATCATCATAATGAGCACTTAAAAAGTCTAATTGATCATAAAAAACAGTTACACTATCTTCAAAACCAAGTCCCATTAAGAAATTACGGCCTTTTTCAACAGTTGTAGCGCCTTCTCTTATTCTATTCATTGCTTCTGCAATAGGATCTAATATTGAAGCAAATATTATTAAGAAAATTAATATTGTCACAGCAATACCAATTCCTATTAATTTTAATTTTAGTTTCATTCCTTGTTTAACTAAGTCATTCTTAGCTAATTCAAGAGCATCCTTTATTATTCCAGGAACGTTACCAGAAGCAGCATCTGCAGCTAATTTAGTTCCTGACTCAACTAATTTTTTACCATCTTTAGCTAATTTAGCAGCCTTTTCAGCAGTTGCTTTATTTTTATCATCCTGTTCTTTTTGTTTCTTAGCATTTGATGCAGCAGCTCTATCTAACATTGCTTTAGAAAATTTATGTTTATCTGGATCATCACCCATTTTATCTTTTAATTTATTAATTCTATCGCCTTGTTTTTGTAAAGCATCGGATTTCTTTTTTCCATCATCAAGCATTTTTTGGGCTTGATCTAATTTATCTTGTCCCTCTTGTTTTTTATTATTTGCATAATTAGTTAATCTATCTTTAAAAGAACCTTTATTGTTAGGTAATTCACCATCTTTGGGTTTATTAAAATCCTTATCTATTGCTGGTGATATTTTACTTCCAGAATTAGTTTTACTTCCAGTGTTAGTAGTTTCTGCGGTGGTACTTTCTGATTTAGTTGTGGTTCCAGAATTAGTTGAAGTTTGTGTTGGAGTTGAAGTTTCTCCTATTCCTTCATCAGAATAACCATAGTCATCATCGTAGTCATCGTCATAATCGTCATCAAAATCATTTCCCAATTCATCAGCTAATTCGTCTTCTAATTCTTCATCTTCATCTCCGATTTCAGGAATTTCAGTATTCTTTATTTCTTCGTCCACAACAATCACCACCAAACTTCTTATCTTATAATTATTATAACAAAAAAAAGGTATTTTTTAAATACCTTTTTTATATTATAAACCACCTTTTGTACCAAAAGAATCAAGTTCTGAATCTGTTGCTACAACACTGATTTGAAGTCTCTTATTACCACATACAAATAGTGCATCACCTTGGTTATATCTCTTTATACTTTCTTGCTCACTCTCATTAATATCTATTAATTGACTTAAATCTTCAACTGCTTGTTTCTTTAAGTTCATTATTAAATAATATGATGAGTTATCAAATATTGCTTTACCTTGTTGTAATACCATAGGAGCAGCAAAATCACTAGGTTCTTGTGTAATAACAATAGTACCAGTGTTATATTTTCTTGCTCTTCTTTGAACATTAGCAAGGAAATCAGCACCTAAAACATTATTATTACCTAAAAGCATATGAGCTTCATCAACCATCATTACTGAATTAATTGATGAGTCAAGACATAAACTCCAAGCATGTTTTAAAATGTTGAAGAATAATGCATTCTTAATATTTTGTTCTGCATTCATTAATTCTCTTATATTAAATACTATGAAATTAGATTGTGGATTAATTGTTGTATGCCCATCAAAATAATGTTCTAATCCACCAAATGTTAATGGTCTAACTTTAATTTCTAGTCTTTCTAATATATCTCTTTCATGAGTTGCTTCACCATATGATAATATTCTACCTCTAATTGTTTTATAAACATCAGTAAATGTAGGATAATCTTCTGAAGTTAATGTAGTGAAATCTGTATTAACATTTATATTAAATCTTTGGTATGTTTCAACAACTACTTCATTAAATAATGTTAAAACATCTTCTTCAATTGAAGGATCATAATATTTCATAAATGCTTTTAATGTTTGCAATGTATTAGTTAATATTGAATAACCAAGTCCACCACTACCAGCTTCATCTTTATCAATATCAACAATAATTTCAAGTGGATTAATCATACCATATTCTCCACCCATACCTAAATTAATGAAATCTCCATCATATAATTTAGTCATATCTTCAAGTTCACCTTCAGGGTCAATTGCAACTATCTTATATTGATTTCTAATATGTGTTCTAAGCATTAATTTAGCTGCAGTAGATTTACCTGATCCAGATGTACCTAATATAATCATATTAGCATTATTTCTATTATGTTCTTTTCTTACTTGATATAAGAATTGATTAAATAGAATTATACCACCAGAGAAATCTACACCAAGTAAGCAAGATAATCCTGGATCTTTAATACTATCAAATACAAACGGATACATTGCAGCAAGAGTTGGTGATGGAATTGGAGTACCAATTCTATCTTCAATATCTTGTTTTTCAAATATTGGAATACAAGATTTTAATACTTTTTCTTGCTCAAATCTTAAAGGAATTGCTCTTAATTGCATACCTTCTAATGTATTTTTAACTTGTAATTTTATTCTTTCTAATTGTTCTTTAGTATCAGCAGTAATCATTATATGTAATTGAAAATCAAATACAGATGATTGATTATTAGTAATTGTTGTAACAAATTCATTCAACGAATCATAATCTTGTCTTAACTTTTCTTGAACTGTAACATCATTTTCTCTTTGATATCTATCTTGAATATCAGCAAGTTGTTTATTAAGCATTTTAGCAAGTATCGAAAATGCTATTGGTATATGCTTTGCAACTACTTTAACACCACTAACACCAGATATTAAACTAGCTAAATATCCTGGATTAATGGCACCTGGATAAGATACAACTGTTAGAATAGTTGCAAATTTGTCGCTTATATAGAAATCACTTGGATTAAAAGTTATTCCTTTAGGAGCTACTTCTTTTCTTATTGCCATTATGATGTCACCGTCCTTTCAACATATTGCTTTCCACCATTTAAGAAATTATCTAAAATCATTCTTAAATCTTCATTGGAAGTTTGTGATGCGATAAGACCACATGTTGCTAAATTATTTATTAAATTTCTTACTCGCTTATTCATCGAATCAGTATTATCATCTTTAAATAAAATGAAATATTCAGTATCAACGACATCATTTTGAACAAACATTTCTGCTTTTTCTAAGTCACTAAGAACTAATTTTCTAATAGCAGGATTTTGAACTTCATTTAGCCATAATTCAAGTTGAGATACATATAAGTTAATATCTACTGGTCTATCAGCTACTATAAGCCAAAATTCAAAATCTATTAGGTTATAGAATACTCTTAATTGATCAATAACATTATTTTGGCTTATTTCATCCATAATAAATATATTTCTAGGTTGTATTTTAACACCAGTGATCATCTTTTTATTATCTAAAAATATAACGTTGTTATTAATATCTTTAACAGTAATCCAATTTTCTGTTAATCCACTATTTGTATTCATCACTTACTCGCCATCCTTCCCATTTATAATTTCTTCTTTTATAGAAAAACTCTATTAATTCTTTTAATACTGTATAAGTATTATGATAATTTGGTATTGGTATTACTAATGCTATACATATGATACCAGGTAACAATGTAAGCAAAAATGTACTAATACTATTTGGTGAAAATATCAATATTGAAAGTACTGATACTACTAACCCTGAGGATAATAGAATCAAATCAAAAGGAGTAAATAAACTAAATATCAATTTTCCACTTTTCGAATTTGCTGGAATTATATATAAATTCATCTAATATCACACTCCTTTTTATTCTTCACCATTTGGTTTATTGCTTGAATCTAAATTATCTTTAATATGTTGCGTAGCTTCTGATGTTTTCTTTTGATATGTATTTGCTGTATCTAATCTACTAGTAATTTGTTTTCCTTGCTCATTAACAGCAAGAGAAACACTTTCACCACTTCTATTAACACTCTTATTAATTTCATCTAATTTAGATTCTATTCCTCTAGTATCTATAGTTGCATTTACAGTTGTACTACCAGACCCTGAAGTTCTTGAATCTGAAGAACTACCAGAATCATAACTAGCTTCTCCTGATGATTCTCTTCTTGTTTCAGTATTTATTTCAGTTTTAGTCTCGTTAATAACATTTGTTGTAGTAGTTGATTGTGTCGATTGTTGAGTTGATACATCGATTGGTTGCGATGTAGGAGCACCATTTGTTTGCATTTCCCAATAGTCTGGTGCTGGTCCATATATATTTGCTGTTGCACCTGTAGCAGCACCCCAATAATCTGGTGCTGGTCCATAAGGTGACTCAGAAGATGCAGGTGCAGGTTCTGGTGTTGGTGCTGGAGCAGGTGATGGTGCAGGTGATGTTCCACCACTAGATGCTGAACCTCCATTTGATGTTGAACCTCCATTTGATGTTGAACCTCCGGCAGATGAACTTCCAACAAAACCATATGAAGCATCTATTTTTGAAGCATCATAATTTTTATATGCTTCTCTTTGATCATCATTAGATGAATCATATTTAGAATTAGCTTGTGCTAAAGAATCTGTTACTGTATCTATCGAATCTAGTTCTTTTTGTACAATACCAACTGTTTCTTCATCAGCAGCCGAATTTTTTAATTTAACATCAATAGTATCTCTTATAGTCTTAGCATCTTTTTCATGATCTCCAACTTTCTTTCCAAATTCAGCAATATTAATTCCGCCGTCTTCAGTTTGAGCAAATAGTGTCGAATATGTATGTCCATTAGAATCAATAACTGCATTCATTGTCATTTTATAAGTATTTGCATCTGCAGTTAATTGCCCTAACTTACCTGAATCTACACCTAGTTTTCCAATTTCCTCTAGGAATTTATCAGTATTATATTGCCCAGTACCATTGAATTTACCCCATACCTCAGAAATTGCATCTGCCTTCTTAATCATAACAGCATTTCCATTAGCATCTTTAATTACATTGCCATGTTCATCTCTAGATTCTATAAGAGTTTCTCCGGCTTGTGCTATCATGTTACTTACTGTTGATCCCATAGCATCACGTTTACTTTTTGCTATCTTACCATGTGAGTTATATAGAGCTGCGCCGTCCCCATATTCATGAACCAAGTCTTTAACTGCTTTATCTATTGCTTCTCCTTTAAAAGCTTGATTAGTTGATTCCTTTAATCCTTTAAATTTATTATCTGCAACTGCTTTTCTTTGACCTTTAGCAATATTTGCCACTTTATCTTTTTCTTTTTTAGTAGTAGCATTGTTTGTAGCAATTGTACTAGCTTTATCTATCTTGTCAAATTCTTCAAGTGTTCCTCTATCAGTAATACCATGTGCATCTTGAACTTTCGTTCTTCTTTTACTTAATCTATCAGCTTTCATTTGCTTACCTATAGCACTATCACTCCATACTTTAGTGCCTTCATTAACTCCGGTAATAACAGAAGAAACAAGTCCTCCTTTTTTAGTTGCAGCTTTTGATAATCCGGTTCCAATAGCTTTTGCACCTGTACCAACAGTCCTTAAACCTCTACCAAATCTAGTGTTTTTACCAGGTCCTGTGCCAAAGGCTCCTTTATTCCACCATCTCTTACCAGCAAAGCCAACTCCAGCTCCTATTGCACCGGCAGCAATACCACCAACTCCTAGGCCAGCTAATCCAGCTAGTTTTAAAGCTCCCATTCCTAATGGTTTTAGAGCACCTAGTGCTTGTTGAGCTAAGCCACCAATAGCTGCCATTTCACCGGCTCTACCTTTAATTCCTCCTTTACCTTTGATATTAGTACCAAATATAGTATTAATTAAATTAGGAATTTGCTTAGCTAATGTTAATACTCCAAAGATTAATAATAATCTTACTAATAAAGTAAACTGTTCACTAGTCGCAGATTTAAGTAATCCTAATGCTAATGAAATTAATGTTATTGTAATTAGTAATAGGAATACTTGAACAAATGTCTTAATATATTCTTTAAACCAAGATTTTAATATTTCAGTTTTGAAGATATATCCACCTATAATTGCTGGTACCATTAATTCTAATATTCTTAGTTTAATTGTTCTTACAGCAACATCAAGTACAATTAAGATTAATTGATATACTACGAATACACCTGATACTAGCATTAATAAAGGATTAAATGATTTTACATATTCCCCATCATCATCCTTATGAGCATTATTATCTTCTAATGTATTTAATATTTGAGATATTGCTTCATCGTTTAAATCTTGATCTTCTCCTGGGAAAGGATCTTCGACACCATCAGCCATTTCTACAAATGATCTTGCTGTTTCTACTGCTAGTCTTTGACCAGGATTAGTTTCTGTAATATCTCCATATATTATTTTTTGTATAAAGTCTTTTCCGATAATCTCATTTTGAACACCTTGTAATACATTAAACATTATTGGAAGTAAAACAATTAAGAACACAGCTGCAACTGCCTTAAAATATGCTTTTTTAACTCCATTTTTCTTGTCTGAAAGTACATCTGGATTAACTATTGCATTAATTAACTTAATTGCTATAGCAAATAATACTAGCACACTAAGAATGATATATAAGTTATTCCATATATTGTTTCTTATTGCTAACCCAGTACCATCACCATTTGGATCAAATAAATCAATTGTAGCCAATTGAATTACTAAATCATATAGCTTAGGTATTATTGGATAAATTAATTGACATAAATTCAAGAATATTCCATTTACTACACCCATTTTTTCTACCTCCATCTTGTTTAGTGTATATATTTTTCGACAACACACTACTATACTTAAAATAATACCATAAATGCAACATTTTTTAAAGGCATTTACGTAAAAAAATATAAAAAAATCAACCACACTTTTAGGTGTGATTGATGATATTAATTTGCACAGTCGTATAAAGAACCATCAGGTTTAAGGCATTGATATAATTTTTGTGTGTTATAATCCGAAAATGACGGATTTACTGTTGAATATAAATCTAAGGATATAGTTAATTCCTTAAAATCTTCAAAATTTCCTAGGAAAACATCATAACCTTCTTGATGTATTCTATTCATACTATTTAAATAATTAATAGCTATTTCTAAATCATTTGCAGTATGATTGCATCCAAATATTCCACAATCCGATCTGAATGAATCCATATAATTTTTTAGCCAATTTAATTGGTCATCTGATAAATCAGGGCAATAATACATACCACTATATTGGAATCCTACTGCACAGTTAATAATAGTGCTACTTATTGGATACATAGAATCTAATACAGCCCCATTATTATATGGATATTGAGCTACAAAATCCTTTACTTCTTGTCTATAATATTTTGACCCATTTAATTGAGCTGTATTTAATAAATTAACTAATGTGTTATATCTATTAATATTAGCATTACGTGTTGCATTTGAATTATCGATAGTTCTATTGTAATCAGTATCTGATGCTTGACTAGATGGTACAATTCCTTTTCCATAAATACAAATACAAGAATTCTCTGAATTACAACTCATATAATGATTTTCTAACGAAGAACAATCTGCTGCACTAGTTGTTTTTATTTTTCTTTCATACGCAAAATATGCATCAAAATTATTATTAGTTTTAGCAACTTTTCCTAGTAATGAAGGTGTAGTAGATAAACTTGTTAAATCTGCTATTGTTTGACCAGATTCGCTTAATCTAGCATTATAATAACAAGTTACATGTGTTGCTCCTCCACTACCTTCTTGTTGTGTTTTCATACCAACATGATATGGGTCATTTTCACATAAAGATGCTTTAGATAAATTTTCTCTACTTGTATATGTACAAGAACATTTTCCTGTAGAAGAATTTATACTATTACATTCACCATAATATTCATTTATACATTTTGTTGCAGCTATTGTTGTTCTTCTTGTTACAGGAGATATATAATTATCTCCTCCAGGCATATTACTTTCATCTTCACTAACATAATCAGAGTTAGTAGGATTTGTTCTATTATATATTCCACTACCTCCACTACTAGTAACACCATCATCACACGAACTATTACCATTAGTAACAACGCAGCATAATACTGTCATATTATTAGATGAAAAATGACCAAAAGTAGAGAATATATATTCAACTGTAAAAGGTAAAATAATTAATAGAAAAAATGCTATTAATCTTTTTGGAAATTTACTTCTTGCTTCTTGTTGTTTCTTTGCATCATTTGCCATTACAGCTTTAATAAAATCTATTGACCCAAATAAAATAAGTAAAAAAGGAGCTATAATTCTCAATGAAAAATATGCTTCTGTAACATAATGTACATCATCACATGTTAAACCAATATTGCTTGCTGTCTCCTCTGCAGCAAATGCTGCATTTGGTATTAATATAAGCATTAATAACACTATTAATAATAAAACTTTCTTATTCTTCATATTATATCTCCTATATATTTATATATATAAATAATAACATATTTTTAAACAAAAAAAAAGATAATAATTATTATCTTTTCATTTTACAATTAAAAATCTATTTCTGGAATTTCTACTGATCCATCACTAGCTGCATTTCTCCAACATTGAGCGAAACTATTATTTTGTCCTGCTAAAGTTGCCATAATTAAATTGATTAATCCTGGCATTATTAAAATTACAATAGCAGCAACTAATCTTCCGATGAATGGTTTTCTCTTAGCTTTCATTTCTTTTTCGTCTCCAGCAATTATTGCTTTAAAGAAATCAAGTGATCCAAAAATAATTAAAGCAAAAGGTGCAGCAATAGCTATAACCTTGATAGCAATTCTAACTATTTTTAGAATCCATAATAAATTACCAGTACAAACGTTAATATTAACAGTATCTAAAAAATTAATCATAGTATTCTCCTTTCTAATTTACTTTTATAATACCTTTATTTTTGTTAAATGTCAATAATTTTGATATTTTTTTGATTACTTTACATTCTTTAATCTTCTATAATATAATCTTCACTTTTATGTGGTTCTTTTAATAATAAATCATTATAATTTTGTTGTCTTAATACTTCATAAACCATAATAGCAACACTATTAGATAAATTAAGTGCTCTTACATTTTTACTCATAGGTATTCTCATACATCTATCTAAATCATTTCTAAGTATTTCTTTTGGTATACCAGTGCTTTCTTTTCCAAATACTAAATATATATTTTCTTTATTATCTGAATAATCAAAAGATGTATGTGGTTTCTTTCCATATCTAGTTAAATAATAAAAAGTTCCATCATTTTTAGATTTAAAATCTTCCCAGTTTTCATATACTTCATAATTTAAATAATCTAAGTAATTAGCAGAACTTCTTTTAAGATATTTTTCATCTAAAGAAAAACCTAAAGGTTTTATTAAATGTAACTTAGAATTAGTAGCAACACATGTTCTCATTATATTTCCAGTATTACCTGGTATTTCTGGTTCAAATAACACAATATTAATCAATTTAATCACCATTAAAATTATATCATAATTTTAGTATATTATTAATATTATTAACTAGAAAGGGTTTTTTATGAATAACAATAATAATTATTATCCAAATTATAGTATGCCATCAGGTTATCCTAATCAAGAATATGCCCCAACTGCATATACAATTAATAATAATAATGAACAATCTTATATTGAAAATATATTAAGATTAAATAAAGGTAAAATAGGTAAATTCTATTTTACTTATCCTGATTCTAATGATTATAGAGATGTAGTATTTTCTGGTGTAGTTGAGAGTGCTGCAAGAGATCATTTAATAATTAGTAATCCAAGTACAGGTAAATGGTACTTACTTCAAATGATATATCTTGATTATTGTGAATTTGATGAAAAAATTAATTATTTAAATAATTTTTAGAACTTTTATAGTTCTTTTTTTCTTTGTATGATATAATTTATTTAAATAGAAGGTGTTTATATGAAATTATGGATAATTATTTTAATAATACTAGTTGTAGTATTCGCATTATTTATATTAATTAGTTTAATATATAATAAATTTCAAGATTTTATCGTTAGAATTAATCAAGCAGAAGGAAAAATTGATGATACTCTAAGAGATAAGTATGATACTTTATTAAAAATAAATAATATTGTTAAAGAAAAGATTAAAACTGAAAAAGAAATAGTAGATAATCTAGAAGATATTAAAACTGATGAAAAAACAAGTTTTGAAATTCATAGAATATTAAAAGAAGCATATAATAAACTAGATTTTGTAAGAAAACAATATGATGAATTAAAAAAAGATAAAGATATTAAAACTATGTTTGATAGTATGGATGATATGGATGAATCATTAAATGCTTATATAAAATACTATAATGAAAATATAGTTGACTATAATGAATATGTTAGAAAATTTCCATTTAATATTATGGGTAAAGTACTAAAGTATAAAGAAAAAATGTTCTTTGATAATAAAGACTTAACTGATGATAATATAAAAGATTTCAAGATATAACTTGAAATCTTTTTTTATTACCAATTAATTGGATTTATATTATTTTTTATTAAAAATTCATTGGTTTTAGAAAATGGTTTACTACCGAAAAATCCATTTCTTGCTGAAAACGGAGATGGGTGTGCGGATTCAATTACAAGATGATTAGGATTTGTTATTAAATCTCTTTTCTTTCTTGCATTATTTCCCCACAATATAAATACTAACGGTTTATCTCTTTCATTTAATTTTCTAATAACTTCATCAGTAAATATATCCCAATCTAAATCTTTATGAGAATTAGGTTTATCTTTTTCCACAGTTAAACCAGTATTTAGAAGCATTACCCCTTGTTTTACCCAAGGAAGTAGATTACCATCTAACATATTTTTTTCTATTCCTAAATCATCATATAATTCTTTATATATATTTTTAAGTGATGGAGGTATTGGTGTCTTAAGACATGAAAAAGCATATCCATGAGCTTCACCAGTTCCATGATAAGGATCTTGCCCTAATATAACCACTTTAACATCTTTATAATTTAATCTAAAAGCATTAAATACATCTTTCTTAGGTGGATATATAGTTTTTTCTTCATATAAATTACTAACTGTATTTAAAAGAGTCTTAAAATAATCTTTATTTATTTCATCTTTTAATACTATATCCCAATCTGTATGAAACATAATTCCTCCTTTTAAAACCTATCATTTATGATAGGTTTCATTATTATTTATCTTAAATGATCTATATATTTGTTCTAGTAATATAACTCTAAACAATTGATGCGGAAAAGTTAATTTAGAAAATGATAATTTATAATTACTTCTATTTTTTATATCATCATGTAATCCATAAGAACCACCTATTATAAAAGTAATATTACTATAATTATTTTGAATACTATCAATATGTTTAGCTAGAGATACTGAATCAAGTTCATTACCTTCTATCTCCATAGTAATAACATAATCTTTATCATCTATATATTTTAAAATACTATCTTTCTCTTTAGTTAATGTTTTATTAATATCAAAATCTTCATCTTTTACTTCAATTAAATTAATCTTAGTATATTTAGATAATCTTTTTAAATATTCATTAACCGCATCAGTATAATATTTTTCTTTTATTTTTCCCACAGTAATAATCTTTATCATATTTCTATCACCTCTGTAGGTTCATTTTGTTTACCTATCAAATATTTAGTAAAACTCATATTATTTTCAACTAATTTTTCATTAAATGTTTCAATAACTTTTTCCACTGTATTATTTTTTTCACTAAGGTGCGCAAATACAACTTTTTTAGTATCTTCACCTATAAATGAACATAAATAAGATGATGCTTGTTCATTAGATAAATGTCCCTTATCACTTATTACTCTTTGTTGAAGATAATATGGATATGGTCCATTTTTAAGCATATAAACATCATGATTGCTTTCCAATATATATAAGTTTTTATTTTTTAAATCATCAAAATATTTCTTATTAATATAACCAGTATCTGTGATATATACCATAGATTTGTTTTTATTTTTAATTATAAAACCAATTGATCCTTTTGCATCATGACTAGTTTTTATTATATTAATAGTTATATCTTTTATAATACCAACTTTATCTTGGTATAACTCATAATCAAATGTACCTATTTCTTTTTCTAATAATTCTTTTAAAGTTTCAGTAACAAATACTTTAGTATGATATTTTTTTAAAAATACTTTGAGTCCTCCAATATGGTCTGAATGCGTATGAGAAACTAATATAGCATCTATTTCCTTAGGGCTAATAACTAGTTTATCTAATTCATTACAAACATATTGACTAGTAGTGCCAAGATCAATTAAGATCTTGGCATCCTTAGACATTACTAAACAACTATTACCTTTACTTCCACTAGATAATAATACTACTTTCATCGATATAATGTTAACGGATCAAATGCAGATCCTCCTCCATAAGCTCCATATTGAGTTCCACCATAGAATGTAGAAAAGTGTAAGTGACATGCAGAAGATGAACCAGATGAACCCATAAATCCAATTACTTGACCTTTAGTTACTGTTTCACCAGGACCAACTAAAACATTACTAGACATATGGGCATATAAACCATAAACACCTTCTGGGTGAGCAATCCATATATAGTTACCATATCCAGCACCACAGTAATCACCATATCCAGAACTTATATCAGCACATCCTGAATTAGCTTCTAATACTGTACCTGATTCAATAGCAAATATTGGTGAATAACAACCAGATAAAGCGATATCTAAACCATTATGGAATCCCCCATGCCAGTCATCATAACCAAAATAAGTTGTTATATACATTGATACAGATGGCCATCCCCATGATCCTGAGAAGTTTGCTGGAACCCAACTACCTGAATATGATGATGCACTTCTTTTTGTTCCCTTAACTACAACTTCATCTACTGGTTCTTTTATAGTTTCAGTATTTGTAATATAAACTTTATCTACACCACCATTAATATATTTAACTTTTTCAGTTTGTCTAGATATTCCATTAACACCTGCTACTTCAACAACAGAAGTACCATAATCCATTGTGTTATCTTCTTTTTCTATTGTTTTATATCCTTTATCAACATCTTCAACTATATGTTTTTCAACAGCTAATTTTAATACAGGATTCATACGTGCAACGTTAACTACTTGACCTGGTTTTAATAGATTATTTGCACTAGTAAATTCTGGATTAACTATTAAAAATACTCTGGTTGATATTTCGTTTTTAAATGCAGCACTATCAATTGTATCTCCTGGCTCAATAATATATTCTTTTTCAGAAACATTTTCATTGAAACTGAAGAATTTAGTCAATTCCTCTTCAGTAGTATATATTGTTTCATCTGTAGATATTAAAGCTTCTTTTATAGATACATCTTGGTCTAAGTATATATTTTCAATAATACTTCCTGTAGATCTTATTTGTGGTTGTTGATCATTAACATATTTATTTACTTCATCTTCACTAATAAATAAATACATAAAATTTCTAACAGCTTTATCAAATATATCTTTCTTAGTAATATATATAACTATTTTTTCATCATCATCAGTAGTATCTTCCTCAGTAGTTTGTTCAGATTGCTCTTCTGATACTACAGTATCATTACTAATACCATGATTTTGTGCATTAGAAATTGTTACTTTATATCCTTTTATAGTAAAACTTTTCTTTTCTTTTATCTTTTTATATACTGATTTTTCTGACATAATTTTGCCATCATATGTTAATGACTTTTCTATATCAATACCATTTGGAATATAAACTTTTTTTACTTCATATTCTTCCTTTAAATTCTTTTGTTCTTTATCGATATAATTTTCAAGTGCTTTTTTAGATTTAATTGCACCTAAAAATTTACCATCGATATATACTTTATATACTTCATTAGGATATACATCTTTAGTTCTAAATGTTTGAACTACAACTAATATACCCAACGATATAATTATTGATATAAAAACATAAATATATGTTTTAAAATTCTTCATAAAAACTCCTTATTCTTTTTGATAATTAGTAAAGGTAACTGTTTCTCCTTTAAATATAAATTCAACAGTCTTAGTAGGACCATTTCTGTTTTTTCCTATAATAAATTCAGTAATACTAGCTTGACTACTATCTTTAATAGCTTCTTTATTATAGTAATCATCTCTATATAAGAAACCAACTAAATCGGCATCTTGTTCTATAGATCCTGATTCTCTTAAATCACTCATTAATGGTCTTTTATCAGGTCTACCTTCAACAGCTCTTGATAATTGCGCTAATGCAATTACTGGACATTTAAGTTCCATAGCCATCATTTTAAGACCTCTTGATATCTCCGATACTTCTTGTTGTCTATTATTAGCATTCTTTGATGAACCAGTAATTAATTGCAAATAGTCGATTACTACTAATCCTAAACCATTTTCACTAGTAGCAAGTCTTCTACATTTACTTCTAATATCAGATATATTAGAACCTGGAGTATCATCTATTTTAATATTAGTATCTGCTAAAATACTAACACTCTCAGTTAATTTTTTCCAATCATCATTATTGAAATTACCATTTCTAAATTTCTTAAAGTCTATTTGACCTACTGATGAAAACATACGATTAACTAATTGTTCTGCACTCATTTCGAAGTTGAATATAGCAACATTCTTTTTAGTACTTCTAGCAATATTAGTTGCTATATTTAATGCAAAAGCTGTTTTACCCATACCAGGTCTAGCTGCAATTATATATAATTCATTTTCATGTAATCCACTTATTAATTTATCGAATTCATAAAAACCTGTAGCTAGTCCAGTAATTTCACTTTTATTTTCACTTAACATTTCTAAGTCAGATTGTGCTTTAAATACAACATCTTGAATTTTTCTAAATTCAGATGTTTTTCTTTTTTGTGTAACTTCAAATATAGTAGATTCAGCATTATCTAATATTTCATTTACTGGTGCTGAATCAGTATATGAAGCATTTTGAATTTCATTAGATGCATCAATTAATTTTCTTAATACTGATTTATCATGAACTATTCCAATATAATAATCAATATTAGCAGCACTAGGAACAAAGTTAGCTAATTCTACTAAATATTCAATATTACCAACTTCACCTAATTCTCTTTTATTTTCTAATCTGTCTGTTACTATAGTAATATCAACAGGAAGACCATCACTATTTAATTCACTTAATACATCAAATATTTTTTGATTAGCCTCTAAATAGAAATCTTCAGTAGTTAATTCATCACATATCTTTTGAAGAGCACCTTTAGATAAAAATGCTGATCCAAGTACTGACATTTCTGCTTCTTTACTATATGGTATATTTCTTTTATCCATAGATCCTCCTATTTTTCTAATTTAACATTTATATTAGCAATTACTTTTGGATGTAATTCAACTTTTACTTTGTGAAAACCTAAACTAGATAAACTAGATTCTGTAGATATTTTCTTTTTATCTACTTTAAAACCATTCTTAGCAAGTTCTTCTTCTATTTGTTTAGTTGATACAGTTCCAAATACTTTATCTTCTTTTCCTGTTTTAACCTTAAAAGTATAAGTTAGTTTTTCCATCTTATCTTTTATCTTAGTACATTTATCAATTAATTCTTTTTCGTTTTCATTTCTTGTTTCAATTTGTATATCTAAAATTTCTTTACTTCTACTAGTATATTTAATGGCATAACCATTCTTTATTAAGAAGTTTTCAGCATATCCATCTTTAACTTCTTTAATTTCGTCTTTCTTACCTTGACCCTTTAAATCTTTTAAAAATATTACCTTCATAGCTGACCTTCCTTCAATATAATATTATACTATATTTTAGGCGTAAAAAAAAGAAATAAAGTTAATTTATTTCTTATTTAGTGAATGGTAAAACAGCCATCATTCTAGCTCTTTTTACTTCAACAGCTACTTCTCTTTGATGTTTAGCACATGTACCTGTAGCTCTTCTTGGTAATATTTTACCTTTTTCATTTATATATTGTTTCATGTCTTCTTCATTTAAGAAATCTAATTTCTTACCTTCACAAAGAGCACAAACTTTTTTTCTTCTTGATCTTGGTCTAAAATCTCCCATAATTCCCTCCTTATTTAAAAATTAAAATGCGATGTCATCATCACTAATTTCTATAGAATCACCAAAATTAGCAAATACTTCATCAGATGTATCTGATTCTTTAATATCACTATTAACAAAATCGCTAGGAGTTACATCAGCACTTTCAACTCTATTTTGACTTTGTGCTTTAGTTTCTAAAAATTGAACAGAATCTGCAACTACATCAGTAGTGAAAACTCTTTGTCCATCTTTTTCGTAACTTCCAGTTTGAATTCTTCCTTCAACAGCAACTAAACTTCCTTTAGTACAATATTTTTTAACATTTTCAGCTTGTTTTCTCCAAACTACTATATTAATAAAATCAGTACCTTGTTCACCATTTTGGCTTTGAAAAGGTCTATTTACTGCTAATGAAAATCTTGCAGTAGCAATATTACTACTAGTATATCTAAGTTCTGGATCTCTAGTTAATCTTCCAATTAATTCAACTCTATTCATATTGTTCTCCTTATAATCTAATTATGATATGTCTTAAGATTTTTTCATCTAATGTAGCTAAACGGTTAAATTCGTTAATAGCAGCATCATCAGCTTCAACATTGATAATATGATAGTATCCAGTTTTTTGATTTTTAATAGTATAAGCTAATTCCTTTTGGCCTAATTCTTTAGAACTTAATACTTTTGCTTTATGACTAACTAATACTTTTTCGTATTCTTTAGCTATTTTTTCAACAGCATCCTTTTCTAAATCAGGTCTTACTATAAATGAAATTTCATATGTTTTCATTCTTCTACACCTCCCTTTGGACTAATGGTCTATATCTAATATAGACAGAGAGTAATTAAATACTCGCTTAGTATTATAACAAATAGGTTTTAAAAAGTAAATGTTTTTTGAATAATTATTTACATTGTTATAAATACCTATATAATTGATTTTTTAACCAAAAAATGCTATAATTTATAATGGTGGTGATTTATATGAAAAAGATGTTAAAAACTACTATTATTATTACTATTATAGCAGTTTTATTACTTGCAATTCTAAATTCATGTGTAAGAATCAAATCTTATGATTATCAGCCTGTTGTTTCATATGAATCAAACAATACTGAAATATCTGAATTAAAAGAAGTTACTACATCTTCTGATACAGGAGCTTTTGGTAGCATAGTAAAATATGAACAAGTAATACTAATAAGTTCAATAATATTAGTTATAATATTTACTTTTGTATTTTTTAATTTGAATCCAAAAAAGAGATGATAACATCTCTTTTTTTATACATTAAATCTAAAGAAAACTATATCTCCATCTTGCATTAAATAATCTTTTCCTTCAAGTCTCATCTTTCCTTTTTCTTTAGCGCCTTTTTCTCCACCAAACTCTTTATAATCCTCAAAAGATGTTACTTCTGCACGTATAAATCCTCTTTCAAAATCAGTATGAATAATACCTGCACATTCTGGTGCTTTCATACCTTTTTTAAATGTCCATGCTCTACATTCATCTTTTCCTGCAGTAAAGAATGTAGCAAGCCCTAATAGATCATAAGTAGCTTTAATTAACTTATCTAAACCACTTTCTTCAATACCTAAATCTTCTAAGAAAATAGCTTTATCTTCATCATTTAATTCACTTAATTCACTTTCTACTTTAGCACTAAGCATAACTACTTTAGCATTTTCTTTAGAGGCATATTCTCTTACTTTTTCAACATATTCATTACCAGTAATAATATCTGCCTCTGAAACATTTGCCATATATATTATAGGTTTTTTAGTTAATAAACTAAAATTCTTTAATATTTTATTCTCATCATCAGTATATTCTAATCTTCTAGCTGGTATGTTTTGTTCTAAAGCTTCTTTTACTTTTCTTAAGGCATTAACTTCCTCTAAAGCTTCTTTATCCTTAGTAGTAACAGCCTTCTTTTCTATTTTATCTAATCTATTATTAACTGTTTCTAAATCACAAATAATTAATTCTAAATCAATTATTTCAATATCTCTAATAGGATCAATTCCACCTTCAACGTGAGTTATATTTCCATCTTCAAAACATCTAACAACTTCACAAATAGCATCTACTTCTCTAATATGAGATAAGAATTTATTACCTAAACCTTCTCCTTTAGATGCTCCTTTAACTAAACCTGCGATATCAATAAATTCATATGCTGTTGGTACAACTCTTTCCGGTATTTCTACTGATTCTAAGTATGCTAATCTCTCATCTGGAACAGTTACTATACCAACATTTGGTTCTATAGTTGCAAATGGATAATTTGCTGCTAAAATATTCTTCTTTGTTATCGCATTAAATAATGTAGATTTACCAACATTAGGAAGTCCTACTATACCTGCGGTTAATCCCATAATAATCCCTCATTTCTAACATTAATAGTATATCATAAGAAATAAAAAAAAGCATCAAAATGATGCTTAAATTGTAGGTGTAATTCTAGGTCCTATTGGAGTACCTAATACATACCAACCAACAATTAAGAATAAATATAATACTGTTATACCAATTAGATATGGTAATAATAAGTTATAACACTTTTTCATATTAAAATCATTCTTATTATATAATCCCATAAATCCAACATATACAGCAAAATATGGGAATACTGGTGTAATCATATTTGATATACCAGAAGCAAGTCTAAATATACCACCAGCAAATTCTGGAGTAATATTTGATTTCATAAATAATGGTATTAAACTTGGTGCAAACATACCCCATTTACTAGCAAATGATGATACAAATAATCCTGATAATGAAATTCCTATAAACGATAATAGAATTAATACTATAAATGAGAAATCACCATTTCTAATAAAGTTATATAACATCGCACATATTACATCACCTATTTTAGAATATTTAAATAATGATATAAATACTGATGCTACAAATATAATTAATAATAATTCACCTATATTATTTAAATTACTAGTTAATATTTTTAATAAATCTTTATTATTCTTAACTTGTTTAGTAATAAATCCATATACTATTGAGCAAATTAATCCTGCAAAAGAAATAATAAATAATATACCATTTACAAATGGAGAATTAGCTCCAAATAATTTATTAACATATAAAGCTTGACTATTATCAAGTAATGCACCAGATAAAGGTAAATTAGGTATAATAGCATATACTGATAATATTCCTAGTATTATTAATATAATAAATGATACTTTTAATCCTTTTTTTCTTAATTTAGGATCTACTTCTACTTCATTTTCACTTATTCTAACAGGTTTTCTTCTAGAAATAAATTCTGTTATTAAAGCGATTAATAATGCTAGTAATAATGTTGATACAACTATGAAGAATAAATCTCCACTATATCCATAAGAATAATCATTATTAATAGTTTTAACACTATTTCTAGCAAGTTCTACTATACTATAATCTAGTGATGTAATAAATAAATTAATATTAGCTCCTGCAGCTACTGAAACAAATGCCATAGTCATACCAATAACTTGGCTTCTTCTATATTCAGTAAATAAAGCGAATGCTAATGGAATCATTATTACAAATGCTAAATCTTGAGAGAATCCCATTATTATGCATAATAATGAAAATATAAAGAACATTACTAATCTTGGAATTCTTTTAGCAAATATAGTAAATACTTCTTTTAATAAACCTGTCTTTATTAAAGAACCCATCCCAATAAGTCCAACTAATACAGTTCCAAGTGGTACAAACTTAAGAAAATTATTAATAGTTTGACTTAGTATATAATTTAAACCACTAACACTAAATATTGATTTTACTGTTAATAAAGTTGTTGTAACTTTTCCATCTTGACCAACTGCATATTGTGTTCCTTCTGCTCCTATTAAACTTAATAAGAAACTAAGTACAATAGTTAATGCACTTAAAAACACATAGAACCAGACCGGATGCAATCCTTTCTTATTATTTGTTTCGTTCATACTACTCCTCCACTACCTTTTTAATCTTTTTATCAAAATCAACTCTAGAAAGCATAATTACTCTTCCACAGTTAACACATTTAATCTTTATATCAACACCCATTCTAACTATTTCAAATAAGTTAGTTTTACAAGGATGTTCTTTCTTCATAATTACTTTTGATCCTAATTTATAACTATTTTGCATTGTGTACCTCTATTTGTGTATATGGAATAGATATTTTGTTTTCATCAAAAATAATTTTTATTTCTTTTAATATTCTTCTTTTAGCAGGTAATCTATCTTTATAATTAATAATAGCATTAATTCTATATACAACTGATGATGAAGATAAATCTTCAATACCAGGAGCTAGTTCTATACTATTAAATATTTCATCTTTAGATAAATTACTAACAATTACTTTTAATACACTTTCTATCTTGTCATATGCTTCTTCATATGGTGCATTAACATCTATAGAAAGCATTACTTTATTAAAACTATAATTAGTTACTTCAGTAATATTTCTATTAGAAATAATTCTTACTTCATTAGTTAATGATTTTAATCTAGTAGATTTAAAATTAAAGTTAATTACTTCTCCTTTAAATCCATTTATTTCTACATAATCACCTAATGAGAAAGTATCTTCTAATATAATAGATACTCCTACTAACATATCTTTTAATAAATCTTGAAATACAAGACCTATTACAACAGATAATGCGCCAATACTAGTGATTAAGGCTGTTGTATTAACATGACATATACCAAGAATAGTAATAATTGTTATAACAATCATTACATATTTAATAATATTTCTAAATAAAACTAAAACAGTTTTTCTTCTTGCTTGTTCATGTTTATTTCCAATATTAATCTTAACTATTCTCTTTATTACTGCTTTTATAATCATATAAGTAATAAAGAATATAAATATCATTATAAATGATTTAATTACTTCTGATGGAATTTTTATATCAAATATTTCCATAAGTCACCTTCTATTCATCTAAATTAAAATTCATTATTTCAAGTATTCTATTTAAATCTTGAACATTTTCAAAACTAATAGTTATTTTTTTATTATTAATTTTAACTTTAGTTCCTAATTTTTCTTTTAATAATCTTTCTACATTATCATATTTATTATCTTTTTCTTTATGAACTACAGGTGAAACTCTTTTAATTTCAGGATTAGAACTTATTTCTTCTAATTCCCTAACGCTTAAATCTTCTTTTATTACTCTATTTGCTAATTCATTAATTTTATTAGTATCTTCTAATTTACTTAATACTCTAGCATGTCCCATACTTAATTTATTATATAAAACTAAGTCTTGAATACTAGTTGGTAATTTTAATAATCCAAGCATATTTGTTATATGACTTCTACTTTTACCAACTCTAGTAGCAAGTTCTTCTTGAGTAATATTAGATGCATCTATAATTGTTTTATATGCTTTAGCTTCTTCTATAGCAGTAAGATCTTCTCTTTGTAAGTTTTCAAGTAAACTTATTTGCATCATTTCGTCATCAGAGAAATCTTTTATAATTGCTGGTATTGTTGTTAAACCAGCCTTTTTAGATGCTCTAAATCTTCTTTCTCCTGCAACTATATCATAACCCTTAATAGTCTTTTTAACGATAATTGGTTGAAATACACCATGTTCTTTAATTGATAAAGTTAATTCTTCTAATGCTTCATCATCAAATTTCTTTCTAGGTTGGTAAGGATTTGGTCTTAATTCATCTAGAGGTAATTCAACTACTTCATTATTTTCTCTAGCAACTTCAACTATATCATTTTCAATATCTTCAAATGTATTAATATTTTCATCACTAAATAATTGTTCTAACCCTCTACCTAGTGCTTTTCTCTTCTCTTGCATTTCTCTCAATAACCTCCTTTGCTAAATTTAAATAGGCTGTTGTACCTTTACTCTTTGAATTATAATATGAAATTGGTTTTCCATGACTTGGAGCTTCTGCTAAAACTATTAATCTTGGAACTATAGTATCATATACTTTTTCTTTAAAGAAACTTCTAATATTTTCTACTACATCTAATCCTAAGATTGTTCTAGCATCTAGCATAGTTAATACTACACCTTCTATTTCAAGATCTGGATTAACTTTCTTTCTAGCTACTGTTATTGTATTAAGTAATTGCATTATTCCTTCTAGTGCAAAGAATTCGCATTGTACTGGTATCATTACTGAATTAGATGCTGTTAAAGCATTATTAGTAATAGTACTTAAACTAGGAGGACAATCAATTAATATAAAATCATAGTTATCCTTTACTGCATCTAATACTCTTTTTAATTGAGCACTTTTTACTAGTGTAGGATCTTGTTTTTGCATATTATTTAATTGAACATCTAATGCTACTAGATTCATACTAGCAGGCATTAAATCTAAATTTTTAAACTTAGTCTTTTTAATAACTGATTCTGGAGTCATTTCATTTATTAATGCTTCATAAACAGTTCCATTTAAATTACCTTTATTAACTCCAACACCTGTTGTTGAGTTACCTTGTGGATCTATATCAACTAATAAAACTTTCTTATTTAATAAACCTAAAGAGGCTGCTAAATTTATACTTGTAGTAGTCTTTCCAACTCCACCTTTTTGATTAACTAATGATATTATTTTTCCCATAATTACACCTCTTAAATATTTTTAAACGACTACTTTATATTTTACCAAAAAAAGACTATTTTTTAAATAGTCTTTCTTAATTATTTTAAAATTAATTTTCTTGAATTAGATAATTTTTTAAGATCTTTATTTAAATAACCTACTACTTCATCAGTACTAGTACCTAATTTATCAAATATATCTTCATTAAATATACCAAATCTAGCATTATTAAAATCAATCATCTTAGTATTAAATCTATCTTCATTTTCATGTTTAATATTTGCTAAATAATTCGCAAGTACTCCACCATATCCATAAGATACATTATTTCTAAGCCCATATACAACGCCAAGTTCTACATCATTATCCTCATCAAATGAATATTTTAAATGTTTATTATTATCTATATTAATATTTTCTGGTATAGTCGCATAGAATAATTCAACAAAATTATAATAAATACCTTCAAAGAATGAACCTAAATGATATAAAGCTGAATCTCTATAAATATTATTATTAATTAAATAATCATAGAATAATTTTTCATATAATAATGAATATATTTCTACATAACTAGATGAAAAATTATAATTAATAATATCTTTTCTAGAACGGAATTTACTCTTTTCTAAATCATCCGCAACATGACCAAATTCATGCATTAATATAGCCATTAACTTAATATCTCTAATCATCTTATTATCTGATATAGCAATCATACTATTTTTAGTAACATAATTAAAGATAGTATATCCACCAGTCATTTCAGTTTTATCTTCCTCATCAGATAAATCAGTTAAAAATATTCTTCCACCTTCAACTAATTTTCTAAACTCATTACTATTACCAAATTCATCATCTAAAAAGTCATACATAATATCAAGCATTTCATCTTCTTTTAGATTAAGATCTCTCCTAATAATATATGGAAAATTCTTTATATATTTTTTTAATACTCTAGCTGAAAACTCATTATGAAAATCTCTATTACTAATAAAATTTTCACTATATTTTTTAGCACTAGTAACATATTTATCTTCAAATCTAGAAAATAATTTTCTATTACCCTTAAATAAGTTATTTGCATCTAAATCAACTTCATTAAATATTTCACTATATACGCTTAATAAAAATTCAAGCATGTCAAAATTATCAGACAAATTCTTTTGTTTGCAGACTAATAAACTATCTTTTATTTTTTCTATTTCTTCTTTTACTACATTTGGATTTTCATTAAATATCTTGCTCATAATTCTACCTACAATTTCTTAGTTTTACCTAGTTTGCTTAGTTCATGCTTCATGATTTCATCCATATCATTAATTACACGCATATTATCTTCTACGATTGAAGCTTCTTCAATAGACACTATCTTTTGATTTATTTTTTCTTCTACACCATTATCATTTACTAAATCTAATACTGTTTCATCATCTAATTTATAATATTCATTTAACTTATCAATAATATTATTTTTAATACCTAAGTATATAATTGTTTCTGTTTCATAAAGTGTACAATCATATATTTTATTTCTAAAGTAACTTTGTAATTTTCTAATCATATTTTTATAAACAGTTGGTTCACTAATATATTCATAATAACCATCCCAATTATTTTTTATTCTATCTAATTCAGGGGCTAAGTGATTAAGTCTAGATATATCATGACTAATATAATTTGCTAAATTATTATCTTTTTCATTTATTTTACTTAATAAATAACTATTAGGATTACTTGTTAAAAATTTTTCATAAGAATCAAAATCATCATGTATTTGTCCCTCAAAATCGCCATGTTCAATAAAGATTTGATCTAAATATTTATTAGTAATAAAGTTCATACATAAATCACTTTCACCATAATTAAAAACAAAATACCTAAAACCAAATCCATTTTGTTCTGCGCATGCCTTTTCAATTTTAAAAATAGTATTCGCATCATCTTCAAGTGACTTTGAATTTTGCTTTCTTCTCTTCGCAGATTCTATTTCTTTTAATCTCTTTTCTAAAAATGCTACATAAGTAGAGACTTTATTTTCTTTCTTATTATTTTCTATGTAATCTTTTAAACTAACTATATCGCTCATAAATACCTCATGTAAATTTAATTTAACACTTATAAAAAAATAAGTCAATTATATGGTATAATCTTATTGGTGATTTTAAATGGCAGGAACATTAACACATGCTTTTTTCGCAGAAGATATTGCTAAGAAAATTAAATTTAATAATAAATATTTAAATAATTTAAAGACTTTTTCACAAGGTCATGATATGTATTTTTTCTTATTAAAGAAAAGAAAAAATGGGAAAAAAATAGGTAATTATTTCCATACTCATGATACAAGAGATTTCTTTATAAATATGATTAATTATATTAAAGATAACAATTTATATAAAAATGATGAAATATTATCTTATTTATATGGATATATTAATCATTATGTATTAGATAAAAATATACATCCATTTGTTAGATATAAAACTGGAGTATTTAAAAAGAAAAAACCAGAAACATATAAATATAACGCTAAACATGCAGATATGGAAAATTATATAGACGCATATCTAATATATAAAAGAGAAAATATATCTCCAGGTAAATACAAATCACAAAATTGTTTAAAACCATATAAATTTTCTAAAGATTTAAAAGGATTAATAGATTATACTTTTTTAAAAACATATGATTTTAAAAATGCATCTAGAAAATATGAATTTAGTATTCATAGTGCATGTCTTCAATATGCACTACTTAGAAATGATAGATTTGGTATTAAAAGAAAGATATATTCCTTTGTGGATAAATTCACAGGGAAAAAGGCTTATAAATTTCATCCAATATCAATCGCATATAATATAGGTGAATATGATTATTTGTTAAATTTAGATCATAAAACATGGAATCATCCTATGGATAAAAATGAAAAATATAATTATTCATTCTTTGATATATATAATAATTCTTTAAAGGAAGCAGAAAATATTATTAATAAAGTAAATGATTATTTTAAAGGTAAAAAAATTGATTTAAATAAATTATTTGATAACACTTCTTTCTCCACAGGAAAAGATTGTTTAGATAAAAGAAAAGAAATGTATTTTGAATGGTAAAAAAATAACTAGATAACTAGTTATTTTTTTTACCAACCTGTACCAAAATTAGATAATTCATAACCTGAATCTGTAGCTTTAATAATACCAACTCCAAATTTATTTGTGATCCAACCTGTTTCTGAATCATATTCACCATTAGGAACAGTTAGTAAATTAATATCTGCTCCTTCAGCAGGCTTTAGCTCATATTCAACTTCAAAAGCAACTTCATCATTTGTTAAATTCATATCTTTTAATGCTTCAATATTTTTTTCTTCTTCTGATGAATATATTCTTTTAACATATATTCTAGCATCAATTACATCGTCTTTATATGATTCTTCTAAACTTTTTTGAACTGCTACTTTAATTTGATATTCAGATTCATTATAATCTTCTTTTAATGGTCTTTTTATTATTTCATCTGAACCATAACCTTCATGGCTTTCTTCTACTTTTGTTTCTTTTTTATCACATGCAGTTGTTAAAGTAACACATAACACTACAAGTAATAAAACTAATATTTTTTTCTTTTTCATATGTCCTCCTTAATATAATTATAATATCTTATCCTGTTTTCTTTAATACTTTTTTATAATACTCTACATTAATTGAACTACCATCAGGATATCTTTGTTTATCATCTTTTATAAATTCCGTAAAACCATATTTACTATATATCAGTTTATTTCTTTTCTCTGTTGGTTCAACACCAACAGTTACAAAATCATAACCTCTTTCTATTATATCTTTAATCATGTATTTAAATAGTTTTGAAAAATATCCTTGATTTTGATATTCATCTTTAGTTCTAAAAGCAAATAGATAAGCTGTTTTGTCATCCAGTAACTCATCATAACTTTCAAAAATAGATTTATCTAAAGCTGCCTTACACTCACATATAACATTACCATTAAGTAACCCATGATAAGTAATAACAGCTCCTGATTCATTTCTTTCTACTGCTCTTTCTTTATAAAATGTCCATATATCTCTATCAAGATTTTCATATTTCATCTCATAATCATACTTATCTATTATTTCTTCTGTAGTAGCTATTTTACATACATAATTATCCATAAATCCCCCTAGTCTAATAATCTATCTGCTATAGATTTAACATCGTTCATTACTTTATTTTCATCTATACTAGTAAGTTTTCTACCTTCCATAAGAATATTTCCATCTATAATAACAGTATCTATATTCTCATTACTTCCAGCAAAAACTAAATTTGTACATATATCATTTTGTGGCCATAGATTAGGATTATTTAAATCTATTAAAATCAAATCAGCTTTTTTACCTACTTCAATTGTACCTATTTCATTATCTAGTCCTAATACTTTAGCACCTTCTATAGTTGCCATCTTTAATAGATCATAGCTTTTTATAATAGTTGGGTCTTCATATTTTATTTTTTGAAAATAAGCGCATGTTCTTAGTTCATCAAATATACTTAATGTTGTTGTTGAACCTTGTCCATCAGAACCAATACCTACATTAATACCCATATTTCTTAGTTTAACTACATCACATATACCAGATGCTAATTTAGCATTACTAATTGGATTAGTAGAAATACCCCCTTTTATATTTTTAAGTATTTCTAAGTCACTATCACTCATATGAATACTATGAGCAAGAATAACATGTCCATCAAATACACCTAAATCATTCATATATTCTGTTGAAGACTTACCATAAGTTTCCATACTAGTATTTTCTTCTGATTTAGTTTCTGATAAATGAGTATGAATTGGAACATTTAATTCTTTAGCCAAATTAACTGCTAAACCAACTGTTGCAGGATTACATGTGTATGGGGCATGAAATGATGAAATTATCTTAATTCTAGAGTCAACTTTATTATATTTTTCTGCATATTCTTTAGTTAATCTAACATAGTCATCACTCATATTATCATTGATAGCCCAGCACACACATCCACGCATTCCAGTCTCTTCAAGTGCTTTTATAGTTCCTTCACATTTAAAATACATATCATTACATGTAGTTGTACCAGATTTTATCATTTCAATACATGATAAATACGAACCATAATATATATCTTCTACAGTTAATTTATCTTCCACAGGGAAAATAGCATTAAATAGCCAATCTTCTAATTTTCTTTCATCTTTATATCCTCTAAAGAAAGACATAGCTAAATGAGTATGTGTATTAACAAATCCAGGCATTAATAATTTACCTTCTGCATCAATTACTTTATCTGCATTATCAGTAATATTAATATCTATTCTATATATTTTATTATTATCTATTAATACATCTAATTTTCTAATATTTGGTTCATTACTAACCATATCTAAAACTTTTGCATTCTTAATCAATATTGTCATGTTATCACCTATTATAATTATACCACAAAAAAAGCTCATAAAATGAGCTTTATTTTATTAAAATATTACTTTTTATATCATGATCTAATTCATTTTTTAATTCATCATAATTTATAGATTTTTTAAAGATATTTACTTCTCTTTGAAGTAATCCTCCATCTAAATGAGCATATACCTCATTTGGATATTCGTATGTATCTTCAATTAAAGGTATTATAAATAATGAATTATGGTTATCATTTTTTACTTCATCTAAAGGATCTTTATTCTTATTAATATAACTAATAATTTCTTCTTTAGAAGTAATTTTTCTTACTTTAGGTTTTTCCATTAACCAGTATAGTTTTTTATCATATACTAATCCTTTAGAAGTATCATATATTAAGTCTTTACCATCTTTAGTTATTCTTTCTACAAAACAATGATCCGCGTATAACGGATTAGAATCAAATTGATTAATTGGATTTAATCTAATACTATCTATTGAGGCATAAATTAATTTAACATCATCATCGGTATCTAAGAATGCTTTAGATAACATAAATGCACTGTCATAACACTTACCATTACTCATAAAATTAGAAAGTAATAATATTGATGCGGGTAAAACTCCACTATATATAGTTCTTAATTTTTTAATTAATTCTTCATCATAAAAATTAATCATATTTTTATTAAAACCATATGAAAAAATAATATCTTTTTTAAAATTATGTAACATCCATTTAGTTTTATATTGTTTATTCATAAATACCCCTCTGAATTGCTGAATATATTAACATAAATCATAATTAAAATCAAATTTTAGAAACAAAAAAAGCTCGCATATTGCGAACTTTTGAAACACATATATAAAATTATCTCTTTGAGAATTGTGGTGCTTTTCTTGCTTTCTTTAATCCTGGTTTCTTTCTTTCTTTAACTCTTGAATCTCTAGTAATTAAACCTTGAGCTTTAAGAATTCTTCTGAAAGAATTTTCTGATGTTGGATCTGTATTAACATCATATGCAAGTAAAGCTTTAACTATTCCTAAACGAGTTGCTCCAGCTTGTCCAGAGAAACCACCACCATTAACTTTTACATCAATATCGAATTTATCTTCAGTATTTGTAAATACTAATGGTTGTTTTAAATCCATTACTAATGTTGGGAATGGAAAATATTCATTAACATCTTTACCGTTAATAACAATTTTACCTTTACCAGATACCATTGTTACTTTAGCGATTGAAGATTTACGATGTCCTGCCCCTAAATATGTTTTATTTGCCATACTTTCCTCCTACTTTAGTTCCTTTGGTTGTTGAGCTTGTTGTTTATGTTCACCTTCAGCATAAACAAATAACTTCTTAATCATTTCTCTTCCAAGTCTTCCTTTTGGAAGCATTCCTTTAACAGCTCTTGTTATCATTTCTTCAGAATAGTTTTCTTTCATTTCTCTTGCAGTTCTAAGTCTAACTCCTCCTGGATAGTCACTATGATTAAAGTAAACTTTATCATCTAATTTCTTTCCAGTTAAATTAACCTTAGATGCATTGATTACTATAACGTAATCACCACAATCAACATTTGGAGTATAAATTGCTTTGTGTTTTCCACGTAAAACTGTAGCTACTTTTGAAGCTAAACGTCCTAAAGTTTGTCCGTTAGCATCAATTACGTACCATTCACGTTTTACATCTGACTTCTTTGCCATAAATGTATTCATTTTCTTTTCCCTTTCTTTATTAGAATCGACCTTCCCAGGGGTTAATTCTAGTGGGGTTTTTTAAATGTACCAATAAAGATAATACTAGATTTTAGTAAATAAGTCAATATAAAAGTGTAAAATATCACTTATTTTACTTGATTATACAAAGAAAACACGTTATAATTATATTCGTTTGGAGGTCTTTGTACATGAAAGTTATAAAAGCAAATTTACCAGATGGTGTTAGAAAGAAATTCGAAACAAGAATAGGTAAAAAAGTAAAATTAGTAAATAAAAAGTATTGTAAAAAGAAAAATACTAAAAATGAAAAATAATCTCTTTCGAGATTATTTTTTTATTATCACAATTTTAGCAGTTGTTATCTTTGGTGAGTAAATTACTTTTTTATCAGCTCCAGTAACTTGAATATCTACTTCGTGTTCTCCTTCTTCTAAGCCTTTTAGATCAACATATGCTTCAATATCATTAGCTTGAATATCAGAGATAACTGATTTAACACCTTTTAGTATAACTGGTAATTCATTAATACTATCATTAGCAGCTTGAACTACATAATCACTACCTAAGTTCTTATAACTTAATTTAACATTAGATACTTCTGCAGTTGCTTCATCACCAAGTTTAACTTGTACTGTTACTGTATTTTCAGATAATTTTCTAACACTCTTTGGTTTTTTGATTGTCTTAGTATATTTTTTATTCTTATCTAAGTCAGTAACATCAATTTCTACTTCTATATTACTAATAGAATCTAATACTTCTTGGTTACCATAAATTGTAACTGTATCAATACTTGATTCAATTTCTGAAATAGCTTTACCAAATACTATCTTATCAATTCCTTTTGGTACAATAACAACTGGTACAACTTTATTAGGTGATTCAATATTAACTACTGCAGTAATTTCATTTGGAACTACTTCAACATCTAATTTTTTACCATCTTTGTCATAAGCCACAATTGGAACCTTCTTAAGATTGTTTTCACCAACATGTGGATCTGTTAATTCATCTACATCAATTAATGCTTTTACAACAGCTACTTGAGCTAATCTTTCTTCTGTACTCTTAACAATTACTTCATTTGCACTTAAGTTAATTGATGAGATTGAATATTCAGAATTTAAATGTTCTAGATTTAATACTTCTTCTGTAATACTTGTTGTCATAGATTGTTTTGGACTAATATTAACTCTTACTGTTGATGGATCAAGTTTATATTCAACTGATGTAATTGCTTGTTTATATTTTAAATCTACTTGATGGAAACCAACACCTAAGTCTCTTAAATCTACAGATACAGCTTGAGTTGGTAATTGATTAGCTAAATATAAATTAGCTTTAGTACCAATCATTGTAATATCTACTGTTTCAGGTAATCCTTCAACAACATATTCTTCTTCATTATATATAGCAGTAACTGGTTGTCCATATAATACTTTAGCATTTGTTTCTAATAAAGTATTACTTCTTTCTTGAATATAATAGCAAAATAATCCAGCAAATAATAACGAAATTACTATAGTTGCACTTTTTGATTTTGATAATATTTCAAGAGGTTTATTTACTTTTTTTAATTTTCTTCCAATACCTACGAATAATTTAGTTACTGGTACAATAACACCTTTATCGAAGGCTTTATATAATTTCTTAATTAATTTCATCTACGTCATCCTCCTCATTATCGTTTTCTACAACGAATGTTTCAGATTTTGGCATTAATTCATCTAAGATAATTAGTTTTACTTCATCAATAGATAAATTGTAACTTAATTTACCATCTATAGCCACAGACACTCTTCCAGTTTCTTCAGAAACTACGATAGCAATAGCATCACTTTCTTCTGTAATACCAATAGCTGCTCTATGTCTTGTACCTAATCTCTTACTAAATTTCATATCTACTGTTGTAGGGAATACTGCTCCAGCACATGAAATCTTATCTCCTTGGATAATAACTCCACCATCATGAAGTGGGTTATCTTTAAAGAAGATAGCACATATTAATTCATTAGATATATCTGCATATATTTTTTTAGCCTTATCAATATAATTAGCTAAACTAGTATCTCTTTCAAATACTATTAATGCACCTATTCTATTCTTTCTTAAATAATCTAAAGCAATACCTAATTCTGAGATTAGTCTTTCTCTTTCTGAAACTGTTAATGTTTTATGTCTTCCAAGTAAATTAGTTTTACCTATTTGCTCTAATGCAGTTCTAATTTCTGGTTGGAAAATTATTATAATTGCAAGTGGTGCCCAAGTAATAACATATTCAAATAATAATCCTACAGTAACTAAATCGAAATAATCACTAACAAGTTTAATAATTACTAATATTATTAAACCTTTTATTAACATTGATAATTTAACATTTTTTCTTATGTTTCTAAGTAAATAATATATTATTACCCATACAAAGCATATATCAACTAATTTTTTTAATATTGAAAATATTGTATTTAAAGTCATATTTATTCCTCCTAAAACTTATTATTCTTTTTATTATTTCTATAAACAATATATATTACTGTTGATATAACTAATAAAAATATTATTAAAGCTAACATTCCATATCTAACATTAACCTTAAATAGTCCTAAATTTAAAACGAAATAATCATTTTTTTTAGCTGTATCAAAAGTAATTTTTATTATTCTTAATTCTTGATTTTCTTTTAGTCTCCATGTATATGTATTACCATAATTTCTATCCGCATTATGATCTTTAACTTTAAATGGTAATGTAATAGAAACATCCACATTATCATAGATAGGTACTATAGATGATGTATTAGATAATTTCTCAGTTTGTTTAAAAGTTAATGTATATAATGAACCACTCTTAGAAAGAGTTGCTTTTTCAAAAATATCTGAAGAAAAATTATCTACATAATCATCAATTGTCTTATGTGAAACTGATGATTCACCAATTATTTCACCATTTTCTTTTCTACTAGAGATACTAGGACTAATTCCATCTCTTTTATAAATATTAAACAAATATTTAACTGCCTTATCTGATGGCATACCTGTATTTGTTTTAACAGTATCTTCTCTTTCAGATGCTTTTACACTTTCTGTAACTGATAAATCTTCATCTACATTTAGATCATATTTAACAGTGCATCCAGTAAATAAAACGATAACTAGCAATAAAAATAAATATTTTATTTTTTTCATATTTAACTCCTAGTACTTTAAAATTATACCATAATAATCACTTTTTTTAAACCTTTTTTGAAGATTAAATATCGTAATTTAGAAGATTACTTTTAATTACTTAATAAAAAAAGATATGATTTTTTATCATATCTATTTTATATTATTAACTTCATCTTTTAAGATATCAAATAATACTTTCTTAAAGCCAGTTTTAGAGTTCTTTAATTTATAGTGTTGTACTAATCCAAAACCTGGATATTCGTTTCCTTCTATCATAACAGGCCCCTTATCAGTAAATCCTATATCCCATCCAACAAATCTAATTTCAGGTATTAATAAAGCTGCTTCTTTGCACATATCAAATGCTTTTTTAACATCTTTAACTAATACTTCATCAAATTTCTTATGAGTTAATGGATGCTCAGTATAAACATTTCCATAATCATCAATAACATTACTATTTATTTTACCATCTTCACCAAATGAGAAATATAAATCATGACTACTACCAATAACTCCATCTTTACCTTGATTAACTCTTAAAGCATTACCTACTATATATACTTTATTATCTTTAAGTAGTGTCATTACTCTAAAGCAATTAACCGCATTAGGATTAATTTCATCTAATTCTTTACTTTGAACTATTTCTTCTTCTACTAAATATTCATGCTTTTTAAGTAATTTATTATATAATTTTAAAGCATCATATTCATTAAGTTTAATCTTTTCTACTTCGTATCCACCTTCACCTCTAGGGTTCTTCGCAAATACATTCTTTTTATCTTTAATAAACTTAACAAAATCTTCAAATGAAGTAACTCTTAAATCTATATAATCTCTTTTAATATATTTATTAAATAATTTATTAAATAAAATCTTATCATTAAATGTTATTACATAATCTAAGTTATTTAAGTAATTAACTATCTTATTAAAAGACTTAATAGTAACAAAAGTATCTTTTTGTTCATTAGTTAAATTAATATAATCACCTCTAAAATAATCTGTATAACCAGATCCTCTAGTTAAAGCATTCTTAATTATATCTAATTTAATATAAGTTTTAGATTTACCAGTATTTTTATGTATTAATTCAACATGTTTATTATAACGTTCTTTATCTATATGTTTAAATCGATTCAAAAGTAAACCCATAACTAATCCTCCTTATATGTAATAGTATTATTATTACCTATATTTAATAATGTTTCTGATAAAGAAGCATTATTAAATTCACTTACCTTACCTAAAGTTAGTTCATCTCCTAATACTATAACTTCATCATCTATTTTAACTTTATCATCTATAGCTATAGCCATCATATTCATAGCAATTTCCCCTATAGAATAATATTTATTACCATTAATTAAAACATATCTTTTATTTTTACCAATACCATTACTATATCCAATTGGTAATATTGCTACTTTAGTAGGTTTATCTACTTTAAAAGCACCATATCCAATTGTTTCACCCATTCTTACATTCTTAATTTGTAATATTCTTGTTGTAAATCTCATAGCAGGTTTAACATCAATATTAACATTAGTAGTTAATTTACTTAATTTATATTTTCTTTGATAATATTTATTTCTTAATAATCTTAATTTATTTTTAATACCACTTTTACTAATAAATGGACATACATTATAACCATATAATAATATTCCACATCTAAGTGTATTAACACATTCTAATTTTCTATGAGTCATTAAAATTACACTACTAGAGAAATGAACCATAGGTATTTCACTTAAATCAAGTAAGCTAGTTAATTCCATGAATTTTCTTACTTGTCTATCATAATAAGGATCAAATAAACCTATAGTAGAAAAATGAGAATAAATACCTTCTAATTCATAATTAGATTCTTTAATAGCATTCACCGCATAAACTACTTCAGCTTTATCTTTAAAACCTAATCTATTCATACCAGTATCAAGTTTTAAATGTAATTTTAATTTATAATTTTTATTAATTAATTCTTTTAAATAATTAATATCTTGAACAGTTATAGTTAAATTATTCTTTTTAGCTATATCTAGTTCTTCTATTAATATAGGGCATAATAATAAGATAGGAATATCTTTATTATATTCTCTTATTTCTAATGCTTCTTTAATACTAAATACTGCGATATAGTTAAATCCATTTTCTATAATTTTATTAACTACTTTCATACCATGACCATAAGCATTACCTTTAAGTACAGCCATATAGTATTTATAATCTTTAAAAGTACTTGTAATTACACTAGCATTATGACCTATATTATTTAAATCTACTACTACATTACTCTTCATTTTTCTTACCTCTTTTAAATCTTGCTAGAAATCTATTTAAGAAGCCTTCCCCTAATACTTCATCCATTAATTTAGTTTTATAAGCAATTAATAAGAATGCACCTACACCTAATACACCAATTAAACCTAATTCTATAATTAATAATAAACGATTTACTAATGTAGTAAATAAATATTCTTTTAATAAATAAACTACAATAGCCATAATAGCTGTTCCAAAAATAGTTTTAAATAATGTTGCAATTATATTTCTGTAATGGAAATCATATTTATTTTTTAAATATAATACTACTATTAATTCTGATATAGCTAATCCTATCATAGTTGCAAATAATGAACCTAGATATGGTGGAATTGGTGTCTTATTTAAGAATAAGATTAATGGTATATCTAATAAAATATTAATTACTATACCAGTAACTGTATTAATATAAACCATTTTAAAGTTCTTCATACCTTGTAATATCATATTAACAACTAATTGAAGTGAGAAGAATATACTTGTTACTGCCATTACACATAATATATATTTTCCTTCAACTGAAGGACCATAGAATATTCTATATACTTCATCAGAGAATATTATTATAAATATAGATAAAGGTATACTAACAGCTAATATAATATTAATAGCTTGATTAAACTTTCTATTTAATTCTTTATAATTCTTTTCAGTATAACTTGTTACTATAAATGGTATTACACTTGTACATAAACCTGTTGCTAAAGCATTTATAATCATACAAATCTTAGGTGTCCAAGTAACAACTATACTTGCTAAATACTCAATTTTTTCAGCAGTATAACCAATCATATATAATCCTTTAATAATTAATTTCATATCTGTTATTTCATATATATTTTGAGTAACAGAAACTACTATTATTGGAATAGAATATCTAATTATTTTATTAATAATCTTTTTATCTTTTTCAGTTGCATCTTTAATGGATGTAAATCCTTCTCTAAGATGTATTCTAGATTTACTTAGTCTAATACGAAGAACAATATATGCGAATACTCCACCTAATACAGTACCAGATAATGCAACTGATACTCCTACTGGTATATCATAATGTAATAAGTTAATTGCTACATATGATCCAACTAATACTACTATTATTCTAACTATTTGTTCAATTAACTGACTATCAGAAGAATAATTAATATATTTATTACCTTGGAAATATCCTCTAAGTACACTTAAGAATGGTATTATTAATAAGCAAAATGATATAGTTCTAATTACTAAAACAATACTATTAATATCAGTACCATCTTCTAAATCACCTACAAAGAATAAACCAATATATTTAGCAAATGCAAACATTAGAATAAAACAAACTAAAGCGATTACTCCTATTATTTTATTTGCTAAATGGAATGTCTTTTCTCTATCATTAAATTTCTTTAAAGCATTATATTCCGCAATTAATATAGCTACTGCAGTAGGTATACCACTTATAGATATATTAAGAAATAGGTTATAAACATTATATGCGTATGAATATAATACTCCTCCACTTGTTCCTATTATATTATAAAAAGGAATAACATATATAGCACCTAATATCTTAGTTAATAATATAGATATATATGCAACTATTGTTCCTTCAACAAAACTATTTTTTCCAGATTTTTTATTTTTTCTCATATTTTATACTCCATTTATAATTATACCACAAAAAAACTACTAGTTATCAAAAAGATAACTAATAGTATTATTATTTTTTAGATTTAGTTTTATTATAAGAAATCAAAGTAATTATTGCAAATATAAGAGCAATAATACTATAAACAATGAAACTTTTATCAAGATCCAACTTGTCATAATTATTACTTAAATAAATTGATATTTCACTAGAATATAATAATAAAGTTGGTACAAAAGCTGCTATAAAATAAAATACAATTGATGTTACGAAATGACCATTATTAAATTTATTACCTGCTTTTATTCCAAATATTGCACCCATTAATAGAAATGCAGAATATAATAATCTATATTTTCCTGGTTCAACTGTAGGGCATCCTGAAGTCAAGCAACCAAAAGAAACCTGACATCCACCCAATAAAGCCATTGATGAACAGATTATTAAAGCGATTATTCCAACGACAAAAACTTTAGAATCATGTTCCTCCACTTTTGTTCCACATTTAGGGCAATAATTAGTATTCTCTTTTAATTCAGCATTACATTTATTACAGTTCATAAATTTCTCTCCTATTCTATTCTTTATTATAATATTTTTATTATTTATATACAATATAAAAAATCAAGTGTTTTACACTTGATTTTATTACCATCCACATGGATTCGAATAATATCCACTATAATATGATGTTCTATCATAATATGATGTATGGTTTGCTGGGAAATTAATATATGCACCTGGGTCTGTAGTTTGCCATCTACTTACACATGAATTAATACCAATACATAAGTTGAAGTGTAAGTGGTTACCATAACTATTACCAGTACTTCCTACATAACCTATTACTGTGTCTTTAGTTACTATATCACCTACATTTGCATTAACTGCGATTAAGTGACCATATAAAGTAGTATAGTTTTGACCATTAATATAATGGTTAACGACTACTTTATTACCATAACCATCGCTTGAATAATCAGCAAATACTACTTTACCTTCAGCAGCTGAATAAACAGGTGTCCATGCTGGTGCAGATATATCAACTCCTGCATGGCTTCTACAAGATCCACCTTCTTCCCACTCATAATCTGAATACCAAGTACTTTGCATGTATCCTGATTCAAGTGGTCTCCAGAATCTAGTACCATATGGTAATTGTTCTGCAGCACATGTTGCAATATCATCATCTAAATCACATCCAGAATCTATATAGAATTGAATGATTGCTTTAGATGCAGCAATATCCTTTTCAATTGAATCTTCTTCATCTGATAAATTAGCAGCTTCTAATTGTAAGAATAATAATTGACCTCTTAATTCATCTTGTAATTTTTGAAGTGATTCTTCTTTAGCATGTAAATTTTCTATTGCTTTTTTGCTTTCTTCAATTAATTTATGCATTTCATCAATTAATTGAGAATTATATCTACTTAATTGTTCTGTAACAGTTGATCTATAAATGAAATCTGTGATTGATTTAGCACTAAATAAGTATTCAAGTAATGCTGATTCTCCATTAGATACTTGATAGAATTTCATTACTTCTTTTATTTGTTCATCTTTTTCATCAATTTCTTTATTTAATTCTGTTATTTTATTATTTAAATCTGCTATATCTTGTTCAGCTTGCGCTATTTCACCATATATTTCATCTATTCTAGCAGAAGTATTATGTTGTTCATTTTGATTGTTTTCTATTTCTGCTTTTTTAGCTTCCCAAGCAGCTTCTAATTCATTATATTCTGCTTGTAAATCTCTTATTGATTTAGCACTTACATTGATAGGTAATATAAGTGGTATTAAGAATAGGATTATTAATCCTTTAAATTTTTCTAACTTCATTATATCTTTAAATACTTCTTAACAGCTCTGTTACTACCTATCATTCCAACAGTAGCTCCTATTACAACTAATAATAAAGAAACATATATAACAAATGGAAATGGTTTTACTAATCTAATAAATTGTGAGAATAGTTTTCCACCAGTTTTTTCATATAAAATAGAATATCCATAAATAGTAACTAATATTGGAATTATAGAACCAAGTACGCCAATTATAAATCCTTCTATTGCGAAAGGCTGTTTAATTGAGAAGTTAGATGCTCCAACTAATCTTTTAATTTCTATTTCCTCTTGTCTACTAAAAATTGTAATTTTAATTGTATTAGAAATTAAGAATGAAGTAACAACGACTAATCCTATTACTATAACTATTAGTATTTTTTCAACAATATCAAATATAGATACCATGGAATCAACCATACCTTCACCATATTTAACTATTTCAACACCTTTAATTTTCTTAATTTGTTTAGCAGTTTTTTCTATTTTTTCTAAATCTTTTACTTTAATAGAATATGTATCACTCAAAGGATTTTCTGTTTTTTCCCAAGAAGATATAATACTATTAAAAGTATCTGATGAATCCATCATTTCTTTAGCAACATCTTTTTTACTTTTGAATGTTACTGATTCAATATTAGATAATTTATTAATTTCTTCTAATATTTTCTTTTCATCTTTTTCAGTTGCTTTATTTTCCATAAATGCCACTATAGTAAAGTCATTACTAATTAATTTAGTAAAATTTTCAACATTTAATGATCCCATAATAGAAACAGCAACTATAATTAATGTAACTGTGATACAAGAGATAGAAGCAATCGATAAGCTGATATTTCTAAATACGTTTTTAATACCATCTCTTATATTTCTAACTAATATTCTAAAGTTTTTCATTCTTATCGTATGTCCCTTTCTTATAATCTTTTTTAAGTCTTCCCTTATCTAAAAGGATAACTCTCTTTTTCATTTTATTAACTACATCTCTATCATGTGTAACAACTAATACAGTAGTACCCATTTGATTAATTACTTCTAATACATTCATAATTTCTAATGAAGTATCAGGGTCTAAATTACCAGTAGGTTCATCACATATTAATAACTTAGGTGAATTAACTATTGCTCTTGCAATAGATACTCTTTGTTGTTCTCCACCTGATAATTCATGTGGATAACTTTTAACTTTTTCTTTTAATCCTACTAAGTCTAATGCTTTTAATGTTTTAGCTCTAATTTCATCTTTAGGTAAACCATACATTTCTAAAGCAAATGCAACATTTTCATATGCAGTTAACTTTGGTAAAAGTTTAAAGTCTTGGAATACAATTCCTAATTTTCTTCTAAGCTTATATACTTTTCTATTTTTTAATTTTCCTACATTAACTCCACCAATAATAATTTCACCTTTAGTTGGTTTTTCTTCTCTATAAAGCATTTTCATTAAAGTACTCTTACCACTACCAGAAGCACCTATAATAAATGCGAAATCACCTTTTTTAATATCTAAATTTAAATCATATAATGCTGTAACACCAGTCTTATATACTTTTTCAACATCAGTAAATTTAATAAATTCCATTATTTCACTTCCTTTTTCTTTTTATGTGTATTACCGCCATATACTTGATATGAATCAGTAATTGTAATAAATGCATCTGGATCAATTTCAAGTATACCTTCTTTAGCTTTAAAATATTCTATTGTAGGTATTACAACCATTAATACTTCTTGTTTATTATTTGTATATCCACCAATAGCATCTAATACAGTAACTCCCTGAGATAAATTATCAAGTAGATATTCTTTAACTGCTTTAACTCTATCAGTAACAACAAAGAATGTTTTATTATTAGATATACCAAGTACTACTTTATCTGTTATTATACTAACAATATATAATACTATTAATGCATATAATATAGTTCTATATCCATATTGAAATGCTCCACTTAATATAATAATTCCATTTAATATTAAATATAATACTCCATGTGATTTTTTAACATTCTTAGACAAAATATGAATAATAGTATCAATACCACCTGTACTTAGACCTGTTTTACTAGATAAACCATTAGATATACCTATTAAAACACCGGCACATATTGCTACTAACATCATATCATCAGTAGGAATACTAAAACTAATATCCTTAGTTAATTCAACTAATAAAGGACAAAGTATAGATCCTGCTATAGAATTAACAACAAATTTTTTATCCATAAAAATAATACTTAAACATATACTTAATATAGATAATAATCCTATTGTTATAGATGGAGATAAATAGTTCTTAAATAATAAAGCTATACCACCTGAACCACCTAATATTAAATCTGTCTTAACAAAGAATACGTTATATGTAATCGCATATAATAAAATTGATAATACAAATACTATATATCTTCTTACTATAGACTTATTTTGAATTCTATCTAATATAGTTCTTTCTATTCTTTTATTAGTCCCCATTTAATCCTCCTTTTAAATATTCTTCTATAAACTCATCTATTTCACCATCTAATACTTTATTAACATCTGTCTTTTCATAATTAGTTCTATGATCTTTAACTAAAGTATATGGACACATGATATAACTTCTGATTTGTGAACCAAAATTTATATCACTTTGAGTTCCCAATTCTTTTTCTTTTTCTTCTTTTCTTTTATCTTCTTCTAATTTATATAATTTAGCTTTTAATACTTTTAAAGCTAGTTCTTTATTTTTTAATTGACTTCTTTCATTTTGACAAGTAACAACTATACCTGTTGGTATATGAGTTATTCTAACAGCTGAATCTGTTGTATTAACTCCTTGCCCACCTGCACCAGTTGATCTATAAACATCTATTCTTAAATCTGATTCTTTAATATCTATTTCAACTTTATCATCAATTTCAGGTGTTACTTCAACTGAAGCAAATGAAGTATGTCTTCTTTTGTTAGAATCAAATGGTGATATTCTAACTAATCTATGAATACCTCTTTCGCATTTTAAGTATCCATATGCATTTAATCCTTTAACAAGCAATGTTACTTTTTTAAGTCCTGCTTCTTCACCTTCAAGTTGATCTAATACTTCAACTTTATAGTTATTTCTTTCACACCATCTTTCATACATTCTAAGAAGCATACTTACCCAATCACAAGCTTCAGTTCCACCTGCTCCTGAATGTAATTCTAAGATCGCATTATTTTTATCATTCTCACCTGATAATTTAGTTTCCAATTCTAGTGAATCTATTTTTTTAGATAATTCATCTAGGTTAATATCATCTTCATAAGTTGGATCTAATTCTATTAATTCTAAATACGAATCTAATTCATATTTAATTTCTTTAACAGAATTAACATTTTTCTTTAAATCACCTATTTGTTTTAATATATCGTTTGAATCTTCTCTGTTCCAAAAGTTATCACTTAATGTTTCTTTTTCAAGATTTTCTATCTCTATTTCTTTATTAGAAACGTCAAAGTAACCTCCAAATAGTAGCTATCTTCTCTTCTAATATATTTATATCTTCTCTCATATTATTCACCATAGAAAATTATATCATATTTTGTCAAAAAATTAAAATAAGTTAACAAAAAAGTGAAACATTTTTTATAAACGTTTCACTACTGATGTATTATTCCCCAAATTTGAATCATCTAATTTTCTAATAGCTATTTCAGATTCTTCTTTTGCAAGTTCATTAGCAACTCTATATAATACTTTATTTGCTAATCTTAAACCTATTAGAGTTTTTATTTGTTCTATTTTTAATTCATTAGTAATTCTAACAAATGGGATTGTTTCTATTACTTCATTCCCATCTTTATCCAAAACGATTTTATCATTTTCTATTTTTCTAATAGGATCACCATTTTTATCATATAATTCAATTTTCTTTTTCATAACTCTTAGTTGTTTTGCATCATCATAATCATCAAGCACATCCCCAAAATTATACTTAGGATCACTGGTATCTACCATAATAGGCTTATCTCCAGAGTATGGATTAGATAAAAAATTAGCTGTTAATCCATTACTTAGATCATGAGTTGAATATGTTCCAGAAGATCCAACTGCAGAGAAGGCATTCTTAGATAAATATGGAACTACTTCACTTTTTTTTAATCCCCCAGGAATATTTAAATATACACCCATACCCTTATTAACAGGTATAGCTTTACCTTTATCATTATAGACAATATCTTTGTTTATTCCCTTTGTTACCAATTCTTCTAGAAGTGATTTTTTACCAAGTTCTGCAGGATATTTTAGTACACTCCTCAATTGTTTATGAAATTTAACTAAATCCCTTGATGTTCCAAACAATCCTGCATGGCCCGGTTCTGAAAAACCAAATTTTATCATGTTTTTTGCCTTCGGATCATATGGTAAATCTATTGCCGATGTACCTCCACCAGTCATCTTACCAAATTTTCTATAGCTGATATCCATCAATCTCATTTCATCATGAAAATATTTTTCAAAGTAATCTTCATTTGTTGGTAAAAGCATTTTTAAAATAATATATAAAATATCATTATATTCATATTCTATACCATCGACTTTTCTTGCATTAAACAATAATTTTTTAAACATATCTTCAGATATATTTCCATCTATTCTTTCTTCTGTTCTAATACATGCACAGAATTTTTCTAACTGAGAAGCAGGTATATCTAAATTTTTAAATAATCCATTTGATAATTCTTTAATACTTTTACTATCATCGAATAGACCATTATCTTTTAACTTCAAAACAAGTACAGCAGTAAACAACTTAGTTAAACTAGCAAAATCAAACCTAGTATTCTCATCTATTTCTTCTCCATCATCGCTTGTAACACCAGAATACGTTTCAAGAGAAAAGCCTGTTTTATCGTCATATATAGATGTTGCTAAACCAGGAACGATAGATGCAATTCCCTTAACAGTTTTCAAATAATCATCAATAATCATATCATAAATAATATTTGGTTGCTCATTTCTATGAATATATAATTTATCTCTTAAATCACGTAAATAAATCTTTAATTCTTCAAACAAATTTTTTTCTTTCTTATTAGAATCTAAACCATTTTCATCTAGCAATTTTTCTACTTTTTCATCATCTTTATCACTTCTAATATTTCCATATAATATTATCTCAGTTACAATACTGTTCAATTCTTCTAATAATATTTTCTTATAAGTAATATCATCTATCATACAATCATTCCTTTATTTAATTTTAACATATTTTTTTTGTATATTTTTTTGAAATTTCCATATTAGGATTATGTTCACGAAGATAATTAACACAATCTTCTAAGTATTTTCTATATATTGCTAGGTCCTCTTTTGATACTTTAAAATAAAAACCTTTAGGACAATCAGAGCAAGTAGCGCAGGCATAATATGAGTTTTCATCCATATTTGCTTTGGCACAATTACTCATCATCGGATATTCTTCTTTCCATTTTTCTTTAAGAGGATTTTTAGGCATATTAACGCCAGTACCATCCTCATTTATTACTTTACTCATTTTATCACCTATTTTAATTATACTATAAAAATTAAAACTATGATATAATTATTAAAGTAAGGAGAATAAAAAAATGATAGCAAGTATAATATTATTAATTGTGGGGTTTATTTTACTAATAAAAGGTGCAGATATATTTGTAGATGGAGCATCATCAACTGCACAAAATTTTAAAGTATCAAAAATATTAATAGGTTTAACTATAGTAGCATTTGGTACATCTGCTCCAGAATTTGCTGTATCTATGAGTGCACTTGGTTCTGGAAATACCGATATGGTTTTAGGTAACGTTATAGGTAGTAATATAATGAATGTATTATTAATATTAGGTGTTGCTGCTACTATAATGCCACTAGCTATTAAAAGTAATACAGTAAAAAAAGAAATACCATTAACATTATTAATATCAACTTTATTAGTTATACTATTTTTAGATAACTATTTAGGTAATGGAAGTATTAATAAAATTACTAGAGGAGATGCAGTTGTAATACTTTTATTCTTCTCAGTATTCTTATATTATTTAATATCACTAGCAAGACAAAAGAAAGAAAATGAAAAAGATGTTAAAGAAAAACCTAAACATAAGTTATTTAAATCAATAATATTAGTATTACTTGGTTTAGTGGGAATTATATTTGGTAGTAATTTAGTTGTTGATCATGCATCTAATATTGCAAAATTATTAGGAGTAAGTGAAAGAATTATATCTTTAACAATAGTAGCGTTTGGTACATCACTACCAGAATTAGTTACGACTATAATGTCCGCAAATAAAGGTGAACAAGATATATTAGTAGGTAATATCATTGGTAGTAATATATTTAACATATGTGTAGTTCTTGGTATTCCAGTTGCTATATTTGGAGGAATTACTCCAGGTAGTTTTGAAATAATAGACTTAGGTATGTTATTAATATCTTCATTCTTATTATTAGTATTTGCATATACTAAAAGAACAATATCTAGATTTGAAGGAATAACAATGTTAGTTACATTCTTTACTTACTATATATTAGTATTTGTAATATAAAAAAGACCAATAGGTCTTTTTTTATTCTTCTTTTTTCTTCTTCAAGTGTAAGTCCTGCTTCCATAAGATAACCATATATACTTTACCACCAGTTGATATTGGTTTTAGCAACACTTTGATTTTCGTTTGTATTACTCATAGAAATCACTCCCTTTTTTGTAAGTAACTTTACTAATCAATTATACCATAATTTCTATGATTTGAGATACCTCAATGCATCTTCATATAAATTTTTATATTTAAAAATAACTTCTATATCTCCACATTCATGTATTAGAATTCTATCAATTAATTCTATAATTATATTTCTATCTATATAATCTATCTTTCCTATCTTTTTGATTTTATTGATTCGATCAATATTTTCTTGATTTGATTTACTACTATTTAATTCTTCTTTTTCCAGCAAAATTTTATTTAATTGAAACATATATTTATCTTTAAATAATTCATAATCACCCTTAGATATATAATCATTCTTATAATCATCTTTTACCTCATTAATTAGCTTTCTATATTTTTGTTCTTCTTTATCTAATTCAATTAATTTAAATTCTTTATTCTCTTTTTCGTATTCCATATATGACATAGATATATTATTATTTATCTTTTCAGATAGATTTGTTATTACTTCGATATACTTATTAATAATTTCTAACAATGTATTATCCAAATCATTTTCAGTAATGTAATGTTTATGACATTCTTTATTTTTTATATATGTACTACAATAAAAGAATATACTATTGCTGTTTGGTCGACTGAATTTTTTCATAGTAGAATTACAATCAGCACATTTTAAATAACCTGTATATTTATAAAACTTACCGTTAGAACTAACTCTTGAATTACGATTATAAATAATACTCTGAACTTGTTCAAATATTTCTTCTTCTATAATAGATTTATGATGATCTGGAACAACTATCCATTCATCCTCTGGAACAGTTACAATGTTATGCTTTTTATGGCTTATTCTAGTTGTCTTACCTTGAATTAAATTTCCAATATAAGTTCTATT